>JADHEE010000756.1_pt1 | contig 10984 bp, 10 predicted proteins | sample 8952401 | NCBI WGS metagenome assembly JADHEE01 (sample SAMN16124438, study PRJNA663242) | bioreactor sludge metagenome | isolation source: sludge (ammonium) | place: India:Bengaluru | collected 2019-02-28
GTGCCAAAGATGGTTTAGCTGCCTTTCCTGCACGTGATGAATCGGTATTTGATACTTTTGGTGTTGGACATTCTTCGACCGCGATTTCAGCAGGTTTGGGGATGGCACTGGCACGTCGTTATCAAAACAATCCATGTGAAGTGGTCGCAATCATTGGCGATGGGGCGATGACTGCAGGTATGGCTTTTGAAGCCATGAACGATGCAGTCGCACATGATGCCGACCTGATGGTGGTGCTGAATGACAACGATATGTCGATTTCGTGCAGCACTGGTGGTTTTGCAAAACATCTGGCTTCGATTTGGGAAAGTGGACAGTCCATTAATATCTCAGATGATGGCGAAGCTTATGTGCAGCCACATCCTGAATGGACTTATAACTCGCGTCTACATAGTGCAGCCACAGATGCGGCCGACAACGTTTTTAAAGCGATTGGTTTTGATTACTTTGGGCCTTTCGATGGGCACGATGTCGAGCAGTTGACACAAGTCTTTACCGCATTAAAAAAACGTAAAGGGCCACGTTTAATTCATGTCTATACCAAAAAAGGCAAAGGCTTTGCCCCAGCTGAAGCTGACCAAATTAAATATCATGCAATTACAAAAATAAATGCTACAGCATCTAGCAATACTGCACCGAAGTATTCAGATGTCTTTGGTCAGTGGTTATGTGATGAAGCCGCACAAGATGAGCGTTTGTTAGCGATTACCCCTGCCATGTGCGAAGGCTCAGGTATGGTAGGTTTTGCGAAACAGTATCCAGAGCGCTTTTTTGATGTCGCGATTGCAGAACAGCATGCTGTAACTTTGGCAGCGGGCATGGCGTGTGAAGGCCTAAAACCTGTGGTTGCAATCTACTCGACTTTCTTGCAACGTGGCTATGATCAATTGATTCATGATGTGGCCCTACAAAACCTAGATGTCACTTTTGGTATCGACCGTGCAGGCTTAGTGGGTGAAGATGGGCCGACTCATGCTGGGGCCTATGACTATGCCTTTATGCGCACCGTACCGAATTTAGTGATTATGGCGCCAAAAGACGAAAATGAATGTCGTCAAATGTTGCATACCGCTTATTTATTCAATGGTCCTGCCGCAGTGCGTTACCCGCGTGGCAATGGTCTCGGTGTTGAAATTCAACAACAGATGACCCCGATGGAAATTGGTCAGGCTGAAATTGTAGCGAGCTTTAATGATGCCCAAGACGACGTTATTAGCATTCTTGCCTTTGGTAGTCGTGTTCAGGCCGCAGTAGAGGCAGCACAGAAATTAGCTGAACAAGATTTGGCGGTTCGTGTGGTGAATATGCGCTTTGTTAAACCGCTTGATGAAAAGATGATAGCGACTTTAGCACCATCAACGGCTTTATTTGTTACGGTTGAAGAACATGCGGTGATGGCGGGTGCGGGCAGTGCAGTCAATGAATATTTGGCACAGGCTCAAATCGTGAAACCAATGTTAAATCTCGGTTTAGAGGATACCTTCATGCATCAAGCCACGCATGCGCAAATGTTGCATCAGGCGGGACTAGATGCGGAAGGCATTGAAAGCTCGGTGCGCCAAGCTTGGTCGAAACTTGTACATGTGGTTTAAGCGCCGTTTTTAAATTTTAGAAACATTTTTTCCCTAAAAGCCCCGATCTTTGGTAAGATACGCGGGCTTTTATGCATTATTCTTTATCAATATCTTCAAATTGTAGTGGGTGTTCAATGGAACCTATGGTGGTGATGGCTGCGCGTGCGGCTCAATTAGTCGGTCAAGAGCTTTTAAAAGCGCATCAAAATCGTCATAAGCTCGATCTACAAGTCGAAGAAAAAGGAATTGATGGTCCTGTAACGCGTGTAGACCGTTATTTGGAACAATTGGCTATCGATACCCTACGTAAAAGCTATAAAAATCACAGCTTCCTTGGTGAAGAGTTTGGTTTTCAAGAAGGTAAAGGTCACGACGCAGATTGGTGTTGGATCATCGACCCACTTGATGGCACTCTAAACTTCATTAACGGTGTTCCTCACTTCTGTATCTCTATTGCAGTTCAACATAAAGGCATTACTCAACACGGCGTGATTTACGACCCTGTGAAAGATGAGTTGTTCTCTGCAAGTCGTGGTCGTGGTGCCATGATGAACCAACGCCGTATTCGTGTAAATGTGAAAGACAGCCTTGAAAATACATTCATGTCTGTGGGTCATGCTTACCGTGCAAAACGTAATGGTGAAGTGATTTCTTATGCAAAAAATCATTTTGATTCATTGTTAAATGTGACTGAAGCTGGCGCGCAATACCGTCGTACAGGTTCTGCAGCATTAGATTTGGCATATGTTGCAGCAGGTCGTTTCGATGCGTATTTTGAACTCGGCTTAAAGCCTTGGGATATCGCAGCTGGTGAGTTGATCGTGAAAGAAGCGGGCGGCACAGTGGTTGATGCACGTGGTGGTAGCGAATCTATGGAAAATGGCCAAGTACTGGCATGTTCTATGAAAATGTTGAAACCTCTGATGAAAGCAGTTGTACCTGCTTGGGGTGAAGCGGCTAAGTAATAGCATGCAGATCGTGTTTTAAGACATTGAAAAAGCCCTCATAAGAGGGCTTTTTCTTTGATAAGGATGAAAAAAAGTAAAGACCTTTGTGGTGATTTACTTTATGGCTTTGACCTATTTATTCAATCTTTGAGGAAAATATTGTATCAATTTCACGAAAAGAGGTGACTTTTAAAAATATCCTGCTATACTCCGCCCACGCACTAAATTTCGTTCATTACCTGAACATTCTCTTCTATCATTGTGTATGCGCGTCCGGTCCAAAGAGAGGACATTATTTCGCGCCCCACCCAATCGCTTAAGCGATTCCTTCAGGTTGCGGCTGTAATCAAATGTGCGTTATACGCATCGTCGTTCTCGGATCGCCGCTGATTCTATATTTTCAGCGATTATTGCTGTGCCGCTTTTTGCCGATGTCCATCAGACCATATATTTAATGGAGCACCCATTTTTCGGGTGAAATACTCTATGAGCAAAACTTTTGCTGATTTTCCTTTACATGAATCGTTACAACAAGCTTTACAAAGCTTAGGTTTTACTTCTCCTACGCCTGTACAGGAACAATCGATTCCTGCAGCTTTAGAAGGTAAAGACCTTTTAGTATCTAGCCAAACAGGTTCAGGTAAAACTGCAGCGTTCTTACTTCCAACGTTAAACGCACTTGCAGCCCAAGAGACTTTCGTTCCGTTCAAAGAACGTATGAAAGCAATTACTCAACCAAATATTTTGGTTCTTTGCCCAACTCGTGAGTTAGCACAGCAAGTAAGCCAAGACGCGATTGGTTTTGTCCGTCACATGAAAGGTGCACGTATTGCAGCAATCATGGGTGGTATGCCTTTTGGTAAACAAATTCAACAGTTAAAAGGTGCACAGGTTGTTGTTGCGACTCCAGGTCGTTTACTTGACCTTGTAAACCGTCGTCAAATTAAATTAGACCAAGTTGATGCGCTTATTGTTGACGAAGCAGACCGTATGCTTGATCTAGGTTTCTCTGAAGACTTAGAAGCAATTAGCGATCTTGCTGCAAACCGTAAACAGACTTTAATGTTCTCTGCAACATTTGCTGGTCGTATCATTACACTTGCTGAACGCATGATGAATGATCCACAACGTATTGCAATCGAAACTGGTCACTCTACGAATACTGACATCACTCAGACTTTACACTGGACTGATGGCTTTGAGCACAAGAAAAAATTACTAACGCATTGGTTAAGTGCTGAAGACTTAGATCAAGCTGTTGTATTTGCTTCTACTCAAGAAGACACCGATATGTTGGCTGAAGAACTTGCTGAAGCAGGTTTATCAGTTGTAGCACTTCATGGTGCTATGCCACAAACTGTGCGTAACCGTCGTTTACGTAGCATCCGTGAAGGTCGTGCAAAAATTTTAGTTGCAACCGACGTTGCTGCACGTGGTCTTGACGTACCAACCATTTCACACGTAATCAACTTCGGTCTTCCAATGAAGAACGAAGACTATGTACACCGTATTGGTCGTACAGGTCGTGCGGGTCGTACTGGTAAAGCAATCACTTTAGCAACTTACCGTGAACGCGGTAAAATCCGTGCTTTAGAAGATTTCTTAGATGCGCGTTTGAATGTATCTGAAATTGAAGGCCTTGAGCCCGCGGTGGTTTCGGTGGTCGCGATGGCGGCGGTCGTGCTCGTTTCGAAGGTGAGTCTAACTTTAAACGTCGTGAAGGTGGTGATGACCGTCCACGTCGTAGCTACGATGACAAACCTCGTGGTGATCGTCCATCATTTGGTGGTGAAGATCGTCCACGTCGTGAGTTTAATAATGATCGTCCACGTCGTGAAGGCGGTTTCGGTGATCGTCCACAACGTTCTTTTGATGACCGTCCAAAACGTGATTTTGGTGATCGTCCAGCGCCACGTCGTGAAGGCGGTTTCGGTGATCGTCCGCAACGTTCTTTTGATGATCGTCCAAAGCGTGAATTCAACTCTGATCGTCCACGTCGCGAAGGTGGTTTCAACGATAAGCCACGTTTTGACTCGAATGATGACAACCGCGGTAACCGTGTAGACTATAAACCACGTCGTGAAGGTTCTTTTGGTGACCGTCCAAAACGTGATTTTGGTGATCGTCCAGCGCCACGTCGTGAAGGTGGTTTTGGCGACCGTCCACAACGTTCTTTTGGTGATGACCGTCCAAAACGTACTTTCGGTGGTGAAGACCGTCCTAAGCGTACTTTTGGTGGCGAAGACCGCCCGAAGCGTGAATTTAATTCAGATCGTCCACGTACTGAAGGTGGTTTTGACCGCCCACGTCGTAAGTTTAACGACTAAGTCTGAATGAATAAAAAAACCAGTGGGAACACTGGTTTTTTTTTGTCTACGGCTGTAAAAAAATAAATTAAAATGTATACTGAGTCATATTTTAATTGTATTGATAATAATGATGCACAATAATGAGGTTGAATCAATCGCCACACTCTCTGAAGTGAAAGAGGTCAATATGGCACATTATCTCGGACTCTTTTTGCTGATTTGTAACATTCTTTTCTTTGTCTATAGTCGTTATGGATGAAGCAATTCATCTTATGTAGCTTGTTTTCGCCGTTCAAATAAATATAAATATAACCAACTGAAATCAATTCGTGCACAAAATTAGACACGGAATACGCTAACATATCGTTTTTTAATCCTTTATAGTATGCATGCTGAAAAAATGCAGGAAAACGCACAGCTATGAATAATCAAGCGCCTCTGACTGCTCAAGCCCTCATTGAGGTCAAAGACCTGAGTTTTAAGCGAGGGGAACGTGTCATTTATGATCAGGTCAATTTAAAAATTCGACAGGGTCAAATTACGGGCATTATGGGACCATCGGGTACAGGTAAAACCACTTTACTGCGTTTAATTGGCGGTCAATTGACCCCTGACCAAGGTGAAGTGCTTTTTGATGGGCAAAATATTGCGAAAATGTCACGCAAAGAGTTATTCGCTGCGCGTGCGCGTATGGGCATGCTTTTTCAAAGTGGCGCATTGTTTACCGATATGTCGGTGTATGAAAATGTGGCCTTTCCGATAAGAGCACATACCAAGTTGCCAGAACATTTACTGTCAGAAATTATATCTTTAAAACTTGAATCTGTCGGCTTACGTGGCGCAGAACAGATGATGCCTTCTGAGCTCTCAGGTGGGATGAACCGTCGTGTAGCTTTGGCACGTGCAATTGCACTGGATCCTGAGCTGATCATGTACGATGAGCCATTTGCTGGACAAGATCCAATTGTGAAGGGTGTACTCACACGTCTAATTCGATCTTTGCGAGAAGCTCTTGATTTAACAACAATTATTGTCTCGCATGACGTGGCTGAAACCTTATCGATCGCAGACTATATCTATGTTGTTGCTGAAGGTAAGGTGCAAGGTGAAGGCACGCCTGAACAGTTACAGGCGAATGCCTCTCCATTTGTTAAACAGTTTTTAACAGGTGCAGTTGAAGGGCCTGTCGATTATCAATTTAGCCATAAGGCATATCTAAATACTGAGGTGCAAGCATGAATGCGATAGCACTCTTAGGTCGACGCGTGATTGAACGGGTTCGCGGCATTGGTGTTGCCAGCCTGATGTTATTACAAATTTTATTTTCGATGCCCACTGCTTTAGGTGTTCGGTTATTTGTTTACCAAATGTACCGTGTTGGGGTGTTATCACTGCTCATTATTGTGGTGTCAGGGCTATTTATTGGTGCGGTACTCGGGTTACAGATGTATAGCATCTTGGTGACCTTTGGTAGTGAAGCGATGCTAGGTACAGCGGTTGCTTTGACCTTACTTCGTGAGTTAGCCCCTGTGGTTGCAGCATTGCTGTTTGCAGGTCGTGCGGGCTCTGCATTGACGGCTGAGATTGGCTTAATGAAAGCCACAGAGCAGCTGTCCAGTATGGAAATGATCGGTGTTGATCCACTTAAACGTGTAATTTCACCGCGACTTTGGGCCGGTATTTTTAGTTTGCCGATGTTGTCTGTCATCTTCGCTGCGGTGGGGATTATGGGCGGTAAAATGGTGGGTGTAGACTTCTTGGGTGCAGATGAAGGCTCTTACTGGAGTGGCATTCAAAGTAGCGTAGAGTTCTATAAAGATGTCCTGAATGGCACCATCATTAAAAGTTTTGTTTTTGCTTTAATTTGTACATGGATTGCGGTGTATCAAGGCTATGCCTGTGAACCAACATCTGAAGGTATTGCGACATCAACCACACGCACTGTGGTGTATTCATCGCTCTGTGTTTTAGGTTTTGATTTTGTGTTGACTGCGGTCATGTTTGGAGGTGTTTAATGAAATCACGTGCAAGTGAGATGGCAGTCGGCATATTTGTCATTTTATTCGGTATCGCTTTGTTTTTTATTGCGATGCGAGTGAGTGGCTTGGTGGGATCAAATCTCAGTGATCGCTATGAAATGAGTGCAACTTTCGATAACGTAAATGGTTTAAAACCACGTGCGAAAGTGACGATGAGTGGGGTAAAAATTGGTCAAGTTGATCAAATTAGCTTAGACCCTGTGACACGTTTAGCGACGGTTTCTTTTTCTTTGGATGGTAAATTAACGACCTTTAATGCAGCACAACTTAAAGAAGTTGAAAAGAATGCACTTGAAGAGCTTCGTTACAGTAGCGACTATACCGCTGCGGATGCTGCGCAACAAAAAGAAATGGAAAAGCAACTTATTGCGAACATGAAGTCCATCACCAGCATTGATGAAGATGCTTATATTATGGTGGCAACCAATGGTCTGCTAGGTGAGAAGTACTTGAAAATTGTTCCAGGGGGTGGTTTGAACTACGTGAAACGTGGTGAAAGCATTGGCAATACCCAAGGCACAATGGACCTAGAAGACTTAATTACTAAATTTATTACGGGTGGTGCAGGTAAATCGAAAGATGCTTCAGCAACAACTGAGCAACCTGAAACCGCTGAAACAGCAGATGCCAACGTGTCATTTGTTGAATGATTTGAAGAGGACCAATTGTAGTGAATACTTTATTGAAACAAACACTGACAGCTAGCATTTTAACTACAATGTTTGCAGGGACTGCTTTTGCAGCACCAAGTGAAGCACCACCTGCTTTTGTTAAAAAAGTGGCAGATGGTTTGATTGCGCGTTTAAAAGCGGATCATGCCAAACTCCAAAACAACCCAGCTGCTGTGAAAACGATTGTTCGTCAAAACTTAGACCCGTATGTGGATTCACAAGCATTTTCTCGTATTGTGATGGGGACTTATGCAACCAATCAATACAGTACTGCTGCACAACGCGCGAAGTTTGAAAACAATTTCCGTGAAACACTGATTGAAAACTACGGTACTGCATTCGCCAAGTTCAGCAATCAGACGTATACCATCCGTCCGTATAAAGAAACCAATAGCAAAAACCCTGTGGTGACGATCGACTTTAATAACAAAGGCGAAAAAATCCCAGTGTCTTTCCAGTTGGCGGATAAAGGCAACCAATGGAAAATCCGTAATATCAATGTGTCGGGTATCGACCTTGGTTTACAGTTCCGTAATCAGTTCGCGGCAACGGTTAAACGTAATGGTGGCGACCTAGATAAAGCGATTGCAAATTTCCAACCTGATGCAGAAGCAGCGGTTGAAAAGAAAAAATAAGTAGGTGAAAGGTGATTAACTTTAGCAATCAGGAAATGCAGCTTTCAGGTCAGATTACATATGACAATGCTGAAAGCTACTATCAACAAGGTCTGAAGGTGATTCAGTCACAGTCTTATCCTGTGGTGGTGAATTTGGCCCAGCTTGAGCATGGTAGTACATTGGCACTGGCGGTTTTGGTGCGTTGGTTGCGTCAAACACCCGATGCACATAGTTTACATTTTAAAGCTGTACCTGAAAAAATGATGAAGGTAATTCAAGCCTGTCATTTACAGGATGACTTAAAGTTAATCCCTTAAATAAAAAAAGCACCTTAAGGTGCTTTTTTTTATATGTTGCGTTTCTTAAATTTATGAGGAAAATAAGTGTTTTAAGCTTTACTTAAATCCATTTCTTCCAGCGGAAGTAAATGAGCGGACCAATCAGGAACGCCATTAAGATCAGGCTCACCACAATAAAACTGGTGCTGCCTTTGGCAAAAGGCAACACATCGGTGTTCATGCCGTAAATACTGGCAATCAGCATTGGTGGAGCGAGCATACTGGGTAAGATAGAGAAGCGACGAATCGTGTCATTCTGCTCGGTGTTAATGAAGCCTGAGGTGGTATCCAGTAAGAATCGCACTTTTTGGAATAAGAAGGCATCGTGCTCAACCAGTGAGCGAACGTCTTCACTGAGCTCTCGAATGTCTGCATCATAAATATGACTGCCTAAAGCACGCGGGCGTGATAGAAAGGTCAGTACACGACGTAAGTCAATCAAACACAGCTGTGCTTTTCCAAGCATATCTTCCAAGTGGGCCAGACGGGTAATCATGTCATCTAAGTCGAGAATCATCTCGCGGTGACGGTTATTCAGTACTTCTGTGGAATACTTTTCCAAGTCCTTGTGGATATCTTCTAAGATATCCGCAAGCTCGTCCAGCTTAGCCTCGAGTAAACCGAGTAAGATCCACGTTGGATCTTTATAGTCGATTTCGTAGTCATTGCGGCGCGCACGCGCACGAAAGGCACGGAACGCCACCAATTTTTCCCCACGAAGGGTAAACAGGCGTTCTTTATGCAAAATGAAAGCCACAGTTTGTACCGTGGCAAGGGCACCGCTGCTTTCTTCAGGCTCACCATCGACTTGATAGTTTTTATTTTTCGTTAAAAAATACGTACTGATATGCAAAATACCGTCGTCATCACGGTAGAATCGAGCTGAAGATGAAATGTCTTCGAGTGATTTTAGCGTAGGTAAATTTTGTTCATATGCATCTAAAATCCACTGTTGTTCTTCTTGGGAGGGAGCAATGAGGTCAAGCCAGACCAAATCGGGCTGAAGATCGAAATCGCCATTAATGGTGATGTCTTCTAAGCTACCGCGCTCTGTGGCGTAAAAGGCTTCAAGCATGCCGTCTTTCTCCTTTGCGCAGTAATGGTTGAAGTGGATGGGTGTATTTTAGACAAGGATTGCAATAAAAACACTGATCGAATGGTTAAATTGCTAAAAAATATCCATTCATTTTAGTGAAGTTGCATGACAATTAAATATCAGAGTAAAAAATGACAAATTCAATTGCGATCTTTTGTGGTTCCGCATTAGGTTCAGATCAAATCTTTTCCGAAACAGCACGTCAGGTTGGACACACCATTGCAGAACAAGGCAAAACCTTAGTCTATGGTGGTGGCCGCTCGGGCTTAATGGGTATTGTGGCAGACAGTGCTTTAGAGGCAGGTGGTCAAGTGATTGGCGTGATTCCACACGTGCTGGTGGATCGTGAGTTGGCGCATCAAGGCCTCACCGAGTTACATGTTGTCAAAGACATGCAAGAGCGGAAACTGAAAATGTCAGCCTTGTCGGATGGATTTATTGCAATGCCTGGCGGCGCAGGGACTTTAGAAGAAATTTTTGAACAATGGACGTGGGCGCAGCTCGGCATTCACCTTAAGCCGAATGCCTTTTTAAATGTAAATGGCTTTTATGATGATTTACTTAAATTTCTGAAGATGACCACCGACAAAGGCTTTACCCATGCACGCTTTACCGACAGCCTGATTGTATCGGATTCGGTGAAAGCCATTTTAAAGCAGATGGATCAGTTCCAAGCACCTGAACCAAAGTGGGGCATGGTTGATCCTGAGTTGTTGGATGTCAAAGCATGAAGGTGATTACGGTCGCTGCGGCTATTATTGTGAATGAACAGCAGCAGCTTTTATTGGTGCGTAAGCAGAACACCGCGTGTTTTATGCAAGTGGGTGGCAAGCTTGAGCCCAATGAAGCACCTGAGCAAACTATGCTGCGTGAGATTCGGGAGGAAATTGGAAGTGATGCGACGATTGAACAGTTTGTTGGTCGTTTTGAAACAGCCACCGCTAATGAACCTGATTTTAAATTGGTCAGCTATGTTTACCATGTTCAGCTTCAGCAAGCGCCGCAAATTGCGGCTGAAATTGCAGAAATGAAGTGGGTCAGTTTGAATGATCAACAGACTGCACTTGCACCGCTGACCACTGAGGTGGTCATGCCATGGGTACGTGAACATTTGATGATTGACGTAGTCTAATTATTCAAGTGCATAGGCAATACACGCTGCGCTGACTTTATGACAACCCAATTGTTCAAGCTGTAAAGTCAGTGCCTGAATCGAGCTGCCTGTGGTCACGACATCATCCAAAATCAAAACACGTCGGTAGAGTTTTGCGTACTGACGTTGCTGTGGATCGATTTTAAACTGTTGATGAATTTGATCTAAGCGTTCCAGTCGACTGAGTCCTTTTTGCGAATGTTGATGCAGTCGTATCACAGGCTGCCAAATGGGAACATT
>JADHEE010000769.1_pt1 | contig 10958 bp, 16 predicted proteins | sample 8952401 | NCBI WGS metagenome assembly JADHEE01 (sample SAMN16124438, study PRJNA663242) | bioreactor sludge metagenome | isolation source: sludge (ammonium) | place: India:Bengaluru | collected 2019-02-28
AGGCTCGTTCGATCAGGGCAATCAAGCCCACGGCACCCATGATCCATCTCGATCAGGACCAACTCCTTGCGGGGCTGCCTGCGCTTGCCAGCCGTACTCGGAGGCGGCAAAGGTCATCTGCTTCATCGGAAAACGCGGCGGCTGGTTTTTTTGCCAACATCAGGACGTCTCGTTCAGGGTTTCTCGAGGCGTGCCGCAGCCGTCGCCAGCTCCCATGCCCGCGACAGTCATCTAGCAACCCCAACGCTCGTCACAAACGCCGTCGGTATAGGGCTGGCCCACTATCGGCAACCGCTCAAAATATGCGGACGCGTCTGGTCGAAACGCCTATATAGGAAAGATCACCACTGTATCACCGCGTGCAAGCATGTTGGTGGCGTTGAATTTCGAGCGATAAGGGCTAATAGCTATGGGCGCGGTTTAAGTCAGAACCGATATTCTGCTTAGTCTGAAGACGTGAAGCGAAGATTATGCAGTATGGAAGTATTTAATATGAATGTGCCGATGAATCGATTTCGAGATGCGACGAAGATGGCGTGGTGCCCTGTAAGGTAAATAAAATTTATAGTGCCGAAAATTATAATCCGGTCAAGGCTCTATGTATATAGCAGGTCTCCCTGTAACGAGCGGGATCCTCTCGAAAACTCAAGTTGACTGGTGCTTAACAATGGGTCGGGGTCCGTGTTCGCGGACACTTCCAACTTCCATGGTGCTATTCAAAGGCAATTAGGCGCGTGTCAACGGTCGCTTAAACATCCGTATTAGAAATCTTGAGGACGATTGAATTCCCATGTCGACTTCAATAAACGATAAATCCTACCCTTGCTTGGGGTTCGCTCGTTTCATTACAACTACCGCGTATGCTCAGGCTTGTGAAGTAGGCCCTGTCGCGATCTGCGGGTTGTCCACATACGCTCGACCCTTAGGTTCGCCGGTCAACAGTGCGGCAAGCGTTGCCCTGAACTTCCTTGCAAGCGGTCGGATGATTTCGTTGATTCGAATGTCATCGCCATTCATCTCGTCCATTGTTTGCATCGAGTCCGCAAAGCTCATGGAGTCATCTCCCGGTTATCAATCGAATTGATTCATCATCACAAGGGTTGGCCGAGGTTGCTGTTGGGTCGCTGCGTTTCCGAGCACAGGGTTACGCTCGGGTTTGAACAGCGAAACGAACTTGAGCGCGATGGTTTTGAACGAGGGCAGGCGAATTTCGTTGATCACGATTTCGTCGTCGTTCATGGCGTCAAGCGAGTTCATCGAATCTGCAAAGCTCATGGTCATCGTCCTTCCGTAGTTGGGATCGTCGAGGTGTGATCAGGACTGCCGAGCGTGACCGAGGTGCTGGTTGGCAGGCTCTACGAGTCGCGGCGCCGGTTTGAGGGAAGCCATCATCCGGGCAAGAAGAACCTTGATCGATGGCAGGCGAATTTCGTTTATCACGACGTCGTCGTTCATGGCGTCCAGTGAATTCATCGAATCTGCAAAGCTCATGGCGGTCATCCTTTTCGTGGTTACGGGCAAGTTCGGTCTTGATCTAGAGCTGATGGAGGCCATGTCGCTGACGCTGGCTGGTGGACAGGTCGACGGTTTGCTCCGGTTTGAAAAGCGAAACGATTTTTGCGAAAAGAACTTTCACGGACGGCAGTCGAATCGAGTTGATTGCAACTTCGTCATCGTTCATGGCGTCCAGGGAGTTCATCGAATCTGCAAAGCTCATATTGATCATCCTTGTTGGTTTCAAAAAGAGTCGAGTAAAAGTCAGGAGTGTTGGCTGACGTTCGATTGTTGCATGTACTGGGCGCGCGATACGTCGACCGTATTGCCCGGCTTGAACAACGAAATAACTTTTAGGGCAAGGCTCTTGATCGACGGCAGGCAAATTTCATTGATCACTACATCGTCGTCGTTCATGGCGTCCAGGGAATTCATCGAGTCTGCAAAGCTCATGGCGTTCGTCCTTTGATTTTCTGTGAGGTTATGGAACTTGATCAGGAGTTCTTGCTCTGATTCGAATCACGCCCGATGTCGGGCTTGCCAGTTTTCTGCGTTTGGTTTATTTCGCGCGAAGGAAAGGCCGATACGAGTGCGACGACGCTGCGGAGAATTTTTTTGAAGGAAGTCAGCTGAGCATGGTTGATTTTGGCAGCGGCCGAGTTCATGGTATCAAGATCGTAAATCGAGGCGGCGAAACTCATGATGGATATCCTTTCAAAAATGGTTTACAAAAATACGTACCGTCCCGGACCGATCTAGATCACGCGACCGAGGTGCTGCTTATGACTTTGAAGTTCAAGGCGAAGACCGCTTCTCAACTTCGTGGCTGGCATGAGCGAGGCAACTTTTGCGATGATTCTGGGAAAGAACGGAATTCGAATTTTATTGATTTCGACGCCTTCGGAGTTCATGGAGTCGAGGTCGATCATCGAGTCAGCGAAGCTCATGTCAGTCATCCTTAAATTGGCTTACTTTTAGCCTGCTCAGCCAGGCGGTGTCATTTGGTTGGCGTGTTTGTGCCAGGTAGTCGGTTATCTGACTGTGGCGTTCCGCCACCTCGAAAGTATCACCAAATTTGAGCTTTTGCTCAAAGAGATTCGGCCGCCTGTCGTTCCGCTTAAACGCCCATGGGGCGGCGGCTGCAAACGCTTCGACTATCCCCTTGCAGAATAGCTCCACGTGCTTTTCCCACGCATGTGCGAAAACGGAGTTTTCCGGTAAATCGCTACTTTCGCCGTTTCGCTTTAATCGAAGCGGTATCGACGAAGATGTCTCCTATATCCTGTTTTTTCTAAAAGCAGGATGTGTTCACAAGTTATGAAATTTTTTCTACCCAGTCGACAATCGGTATGGCAGGGAGCCACTGCGTGAGGTTTCTTTATCCCTCGCTTGGGCTTTTTAACCTCTCAAAAAGTAGGATATTTACCCAGCGAAAGGTCTTCACCTGTTCGTGTTTTTCCTCTCGACAGGGGCGCTGATACAGCCCTGCAGCGAAGCACCAAACGATCTTCTCTTCAGTCCATGTCCAGCGAAATCCATGTGGGCGCGTGGTCGCTGGTATGGGCCAGATCCCGAACCCAACGGTCAACGCCGGCGTCTGTCAGGCACGGTGCGAGCGTGCGACTGAGCAACAAATGATCGATTCGCAGGCCGGAGTTCTTCTGCCAGTGCTGGCGGAAGTAATCCCAGAAGGTGTAGATCCGCTCTTCGGGAAAACGCGCGCGGAGTGCGTCGGTCCAACCCTGTTCGAGCAGGCGCTGGTAGCAGGCCCGGCTTTCCGGCTGCAAGAGCGCGTCCTTCAGCCAGGAGCGCGTGCTGTAGATGTCCATGTCGGTGGGGACGACGTTGTAGTCGCCCGCCAGCACGACAGGGTGATCGCTCTCCAACAAGCCGGCGGCGTGTTCGATGAAGTGTTCGAACCAGGCCAGTTTGTAGTCGAATTTCGGACCCGGCTGCGGGTTTCCGTTCGGCAGGTAGAGGCTGGCGATGATCACTCCGTGGGCCGCGGCCTCTAGATAGCGGCTCTGGCGGTCGCTTTCGTTGCCTGGCAAGCCACGGCGGATTTCCAGCGGATCCATCCCTTTGGCGAGAATCGCCACGCCATTCCATGAGGGCTGTCCCTGCCAGATCGCGCCATAGCCAGCGTCCCGGATGTCATCGATGGGGAAACCCCTGTCCGGGGATTTCAGCTCCTGCAGGCAGGCGATATCCGGCGCTTCCCGCTTCAGCCATTCGAGCAGGATGGGCAGCCGCGAGCGGATGCCATTGATGTTGAACGTGGCGATTTTCAGGTCGGACATGACGGTTCCTTTCTACCGGTGGAGACGATCTGCAACTGATCGGTAGAAGGGGCGCGATGCCGGAAGTTCTTCGGTTGGGGAACGACAGGGCGCCTCGAGGGCTCGACATGATCATCTTTACCATGCAGCGAGGCGGGCATGAAACGGATCATCACGATGGTGGCTCTGGCTACCTTGGCGGGTTGCGGCGACGAGACTGTACCTGCGACCAGCACGGCGGCGCCCGAGCGGGAGGCGGTCGTACCAGCCACGCAGGTGCCACCCACCGACAGCTGGATCGGCAGGTGGTTAGGCCCCGAGGGACTCTTCCTCGACATCCGTGCGAATGCCGAAGGTGGGGAGGGGAACTACGTGCTGACTATCAAGAGCGATCTGGACGGCCAGGCCGAGTTCGCCGGGCAGGCCGACGGCGAGACGATCCGCTTCGTCCGTGGCGGGGCGCAACAGACCATACGGCCCGGAAAGGGCGTGGAAACCGGATTCAAGTGGCTCGCCGACAAGTCCAACTGCCTGATTGTCCGCAGTGGTCAGGAGGGCTACTGCCGCTAGCCGGGCACCGCTTCGAGTCGATGCCCGGGCGCGGTACAGTCCGCGATTGAGGCGTACTCGACGCTCCACCAGGCCGGTAGCAACGCGCGTACCTGGCGCTGGGCAAAGCGGTCGTCGATCAGATACACCACGCCGCGATCATCTTGACCGCGGATGACCCGCCCCGCGGCCTGAACCACTTTCTGCAGGCCTGGGTAGAGGTAGGTGTAGTCGTACCCGGCACCGAACAGTTGCTGCATGCGTAGCTTGACCTGTTCGTTGACCGGGTTCAGTTGTGGTAGGCCCAGCGTGGCGATGAACGCGCCAATCAGGCGTTCGCCCGGCAGATCGATGCCCTCGCCGAACGCGCCTCCGAGCACGGCGAAGCCGATGCCCCGGCCGTCCGGCGTGAAGCGCGCGAGAAACGCGGCTCGGGCCGACTCATCCATGCGCCGCGACTGTCGCCACAGCGGAATGTGCGGAAATCGCTCGGTCAGGAGCTGCGCCACCTGTTCCAGGTAGTCGAAGCTGCTGAAGAAGGCCAGGTAGTTGCCTGCGCGGTTGGCGAACTGCCGCCCGATCAACTCGACGATCGGGCGCAGGGAGGATTGCCGGTGCTGATAGCGGGTCGACAGGTCGTCCACCACCGTCACCTGGAGTTGTCGATGATCGAACGGCGACTCTACATCGATCCAGCGGCAGGTATCCGGCAAGCCCAGCAGTTCTCGATAGTAGTGCTGCGGGCTGAGTGTCGCGGAGAACAGCACGGTGGAGCGACTGGCCTCGAAGCGTGCCCGCAGGAAGGGCGCCGGCACCAGGTTGCGCAGGCTCAGCAGCGATGCGCTGCGGCCCCGGCCGATGTCGCGCTTGTGGATGTCGAACAGCGAGTGGGCGTCGAACAGCTCGGCGATACGCAGGAACTGTAGGCTGTCGAAGTAGAAGGCTTGCAGGGCCGGATCGATGGACGACGGGGCTTCGCTGAAATGGTCCATCAGGGCCGAGCCTGCCTGCTGCAAGGCCTGCAGCAGTTTCGTGGGGAGCGCGTCGTGGCGCTGGTAGGGCGCGGTCTGCTCGGAATGCAGGGCGTTCCATTGGCGATGCACACGGTCCAGCGGTCGCTTCAGTGCAGCGGGTGCTTCATTGCGAAGGGCAGCCAGTTGCGACTGGTCGAGCGAGGCGCTGTACATCTGCCGAGCGCGCTCCACCAGGTTGTGCGCCTCGTCCACCAGCACGGCGATACGCCATTCGTTGGACTGGGTCAGGCCGTGCAGCAGCCCGCCCAGGTCGAAATAATAGTTGTAGTCGCCGATCACCAGATCGACCCAGCGCGTCAGTTCCTGGCTCAGGTAATAGGGGCAGACGCGATGCTCCAGTGCCACGGACCGCAATGCCTGCTGGTCCAGCCAAGCTGCGTTCAACGCCGCCTCGCGCGCTGTCGGCAGGCGATCGTAGAAGCCCTGTGCAAGTGGGCAGGACGCGCCGTTGCAGGCTTTGTCCGGGTGCTCGCAGGCTTTGTCGCGGGCCACCAGTTCGAGCGTGCGCAAGGGCTGCTGCCGTGTTTCGCCGAGCAGGGTTTTCAGGCTGTGCAACGCCAAGTGGCGGCCTGGAGATTTCGCCGCGAGGAAAAATACCTTGTCCAGTCGCTGGCCAGACATCGCCTTGAGCTGTGGAAACAGCGTGCCGAGGGTTTTGCCAATGCCTGTCGGCGCCTGGGCGAGCAAATGGGTGCCGGTGCAGGCGGCCTTGTAGACGGCTTCGGCCAGCGGGCGCTGCCCGCGCCGAAAGCCTTCATGCGGGAAGCGCAGCGCTTCGAGCGCCAGGTCACGCTGTTTGCGATGCGCAACTTCCTGTTCCGCCCAGGCGATGAAGCGTTGGCATAGCTGCTCGAAGAACGTGCGCAGAGCGGACGCGGCATGCCGCTCGCCGATCAGCGTTTCGCGCTGGGTAGCGATGTCGAAGTACACCAGGGTGAGTTCGATTTCCTGGAGGTCCAACTGCTGGCACAGCAAGCAGCCGTAGACCTTCAGCTGCGCCCAGTGCAGCGCACGATGATTGGCGGGCTGAAGGGCCAGGTCGCCGCGATAGGTCTTCACTTCCTCGAGGCGGTTTGCCCGCGGGTCGTAGCCGTCGGCGCGACCGCGCACCCGGAGGTGGCGATAGTCGCCGCTCACCGTCAGTTCGGTCTGGTAGTCCGCGCCACGTCTCGCCGCCACCGTCAGGTGACCCGCCATGCCTTCGCTCGCGGTTGGCGAAGGCGTAAAGCGCACGTCGAGATCTCCGGATTTGGCGGTGAATTCGCAAAGCGTGCGCACGGCTACGACGTAGCGTTGCTCATCGGCGGGCGACAGGGAGGAGGGGGCGCATGAGGTGGGCACGGGAGGTGGATTCGATTGGACTGTTCATCCGTACAGATACCAGTGGCTTCGCCATTCGGCAAACGGAATGCGATCGATGGAAGGTCCGCCTGGGGGCGGGGCATTTTTTTTATCGTATTTTCCCGCGAGCGGGCTTGTCATCGTGCAGGGCATTGGCCTGATCTACCTGGATGCAGCGATCACGCCCGTCGCGGGCTACCACGTGGGACAAGTCGTACACGAGTTCCGCTCCAAGGCAGTGCTGTTTCACTTCGAGATCAAAGGCCGTGTTCATGTTTATCGCCACGCTTTCGATCTGCCGACAGCGCTCGCTGAGCTGCTCGAAGAACGGACGTATGGCTTGCGGCTGTTGCTCAGGCCGACCCCAGAGCGCGGGTACGCTCGGCGTCCATGATCACTGTCGCGTAACGATGGCCTTTGTGCAGGGCGAACTCGTCCATCGCCGGACGGCGCACGTCGCCCGGCTCGAAGGTGCCGAATGCAGCTTGGAGACGCCGTTTGTCGAGCATCTTGATGGTGTGCCAGTGCGACACTGCCAGCTGGCTGACATGGTTGACGAGCAGCAATTGCATGAGGGTTTCGACCCAGGAACACAGCCGGCGGGTCATCCGCGAGGACGGGCCAGCTAGGAAATAGGCTTGGTCACTCGCTCACACCTCAGGCGGTCTACTCGGCGCACCGGGAGGCATAACTGGACGCGCTGCTCGAACAGATCCCGGCCGCGAACGAGGCGAATACGTCGGTCATGGATCAGAGGGCTGGGCTGTAGGTAGCGCCCACACGTGGCAGGTCGCCCGCACGAGGTTCGAGGGGGCAGTGTAAGGGCGTTTTCGGCGCAATGGCTGCAGGCTACGACGTCGTAATCTGTCCAGAAAGCAGCAAGATCAATAGGATGCACGGTGACAGCAGGGAGAGCGGAGTTGGTCTGTTTGGCGACTGCCAATTTGCCCGCTTCCCTGCCTGTCAATTCGCTCCTCTCTACGATTCCACGAAGAACCTTTCACGGCTGCCAGAGCGTCGGGCGTTTATCCAGCTTGCGATCAAGGAAAGTCGCCGCGCTTATCAATGCCAGATGGGTCAGCGCCTGGGGCATGTTACCGAGGTGGTGGGCGCGCCCGTCGAACTCTTCGGCGTAGAGTCCCAGCTGATTGGCGTAGCTCAGCAGCTTTTTGAACTGCAGATGCGCCTCCGCCACGCGGCCCGCGCGGGCCAGGCATTCGACGTACCAGAAGGAACAGGCGGCGAACGCGCCTTCTTCGCCCTTGAGGGTGTCCGACGGCGTTTCGCTTGGCAGATAGCGCTTCACCATCCCGTCCCTGACCAGCGACGCGCCGATGGCATCCAGCGTTGCCAGCCAGCGGGGGTCGGTGGCGCTGACGAAACGTACCAACGGCATCATCAGCATCGCGCCGTCCAACGCGGTGCTGCCCAGTCGCTGGACGAAGTGGCCGCATTCCTCGTTCCAGAAGCTGCTCCAGATGTCTTGATGGATCGCCCTGCGCGCTTCATCCCACTGGCGAAACGGCGCCGGAAGCGAGCGTTTGCTGGCAAGACGAATGGCGCGATCAACCGCGACCCAGCACATCACCCGGGAGTGCAGGAAATGCTGCGCCTCGCCGCGCATCTCCCATATCCCCACGTCGGGTTGTCGCCAGCGTTCGCAGACATGATCGACGAGGCGGGTGATGTGCTGCCACTCATCGTGCGGCACGGCCTCGCCGTATTTGTTCGCCAGGTAAATGGCATCCAGGAGTTCGCCGTAGATATCCAGCTGTACCTGACCATAGGCATCGTTGCCGATCAGAACCGGGGCGGCGCCGCCGTGGCCGGCGAAGTGGGGCAGGGATTCTTCAATGAGCTCCCGTTCCCCGTCCGCTCGATAGACGATACGCAACTCGCCCCGCTTGCATTCTCTGACCCGTTTCCCGGCCCAGCGCATGAAGTCGTTGGCTTCGTCCACATAGCCCAGGCGCATGAACGCGTACACGGTGAAGGACGCGTCGCGAATCCAGGTGTAGCGGTAATCCCAGTTGCGTGATCCGCCGGGCGCCTCCGGTAGGCCAAAGGTGGCGGCGGCGAGTATCGCGCCATGTTTGCGCGACGTGAGCAGCTTGAGCGCAAGAGCGGAACGCTCGACGGCTTCGCGCCAACGGCCCCGGTAGTTGGATCGGTGAAGCCAGTCGCGCCAGAAGGAGAGGGTCGCCTGTTGGCAACGCAAGGCGTCGTCCGCACTCATCCGCCGATCGTCCGCATCGCTCAGCAACAGTTGGACACTCTCGCCTTCGGCAAGGACGAACTCGCTCAACGCGGCTGCGTTTTCGATTGCCAGGGCGCAACTGGCGGAAAGGCGAAGCGTTGGTTGCCCTTCGGCCAAAAAGCACACGTCTGCTCCCTCCGCCTCGGCGCGGGTTTCGCTGCGTCCATAGTCATGTCGCACGGCGCAACGCATCGTGAATCTGATCTTTCCACGCGCAGCGCTGACCTGTCGGATCAGCCGCGGCGGTCCCTGATCGTTGCCTACCGCCATGAAGTCGGTCACCTCGGCGATGGCCGTTTCGCCTAGCCAGCGGGTCTGCAGAATGTTGCTGTCGGGCAGGTAGATCTGTTGATGGCGAGGGGCAGGAATGTCCGGAGTGATCTCGAAAGCACCGGCCTTCGTGCTGTCCAGCAGGGAAGCGAAGATGGTGGGGCTGTCGAAATGTGGCCAACAAAGGAAGTCGATACAGCCATCGTCGGCGATCAGTGCAGCGGTCTGCATGTCGCCGATGATGCCGTGAGCTTCGATGGGGCGTTGCAGGCGGACTTCATCCATTATCGCGAAACTCAGGGTAAAGGCTCATGCCTCCATCTATGAACAGGCTGGCACCGACCACGTAGTCGGAGGCATCGGAGGCGAGCCAGACGATCGCGTTGGCCACGTCCTCTACGGCGCCGATACGGCCGTAGGGAATCAGTTCGAGCAGCCTGTCCGCCGCATCGCCCTGGGTAGCGTCCTCGTTTATCGCCGTGCTGATGGCACCTGGCGCGACACTGTTGATCCGAACGCGCTGGTGGGCGACCTCCTGTGCGAGGCTTCGCATGAGCAGATCGACACCGCCTTTGGATGCGGCGTAATTCACATGCCCCGCCCAAGGGATGCGCTCGTGTACCGAGCTCATATGGATGATCTTCCCGGCGGCGCGGGATATGGAGGCGTCGACCCCCTGCGCCAGGAACTGGCGGATGGCTGCGCGGGCACAGAGGAACTGGCCCGTGAGGTTGACCTGGATGACTGCGTTCCAGTCGTCGAGCGTCATGTCCCGGATCGCGGCATCGCGCTGCATGCCGGAGTTTGCCACCAGAATGTCCAAGCGGCCGAACGCGTCCATGGTCTGCCTGAACATCTCCTCGACATCCGATTCGCTGGAAACATCGGCCTTTACGGCTATCGCCCTGCCGCCGTCCGCCTGGATCGCCACGACCAACTGCTGAGCGGGTTCGGCATGCGAGTTGTAGTTGACGACGACCGCGGCGCCGACGTCGGCCAGCGCCTTGGCGGTCGCCTTGCCGATTCCGGAGCTGGCTCCGGTAACCAGGGCGACCTGGCGTTCCAAACTGATTTTCATCATCTGCTCCCGGGTTGGTCACCCTAGAGCTGACTGCCGCAAACATGCAGAGTTCGTCCGCAGGGGCCAGGCTACGGGCTACCTGGTAACCGGATGGGTTTCTTCAGGCATAAAAAAAGCCCCGCGAGCGGGGCTTCTTTCAGTAGAGCTGCAGACTTAGTCTACGCGCACTTCTTCGGCTTGCATGCCTTTCTGGCCCTTAGCGGGAACGAAGGAGACCTGCTGGCCTTCTTTCAGGCTTTTGAATCCATCACTCTGAATGGCTTTGAAGTGTACGAACAGATCGGCAGAGCCATCAGTCGGGGTGATGAAGCCGAAGCCTTTTTCATCGTTGAACCACTTAACGGTACCAGTTTGGCGATTAGCCATTGTGCAACTCCAGAAAAATTTAAGGCCTGTGGTGCAGTCTCGCCCACGGCTCTCATGCAGAGTATCCCAACCGAACGCGTACCGGTAGCTTTTATTCTGTTCACGACACATATAGTCGTGGATGCCGCTCTTCGCGCTGGCCGCAGCGCTAGGCCCATCTCTCATATATATGCAGGCAAATCCGTCAGCTGAAATTCTTTCGAAAAAGCGGTTGACGTGAGTTTTTGGCTGTCTATAATGCGCACCACTTCCGGCGCAGTCCTCAAGTAAAACCTCTTGTAAATCAA
>JADHEE010000771.1_pt1 | contig 10943 bp, 10 predicted proteins | sample 8952401 | NCBI WGS metagenome assembly JADHEE01 (sample SAMN16124438, study PRJNA663242) | bioreactor sludge metagenome | isolation source: sludge (ammonium) | place: India:Bengaluru | collected 2019-02-28
CCAATCCCTGAACGGATCGTAGATTTCCATGAAGCAAGACACCCTGATCACCCACAGCGGACGGACCTCGCCCTACTTCGCGCAGAGCGTCAACCCGCCGGTCTACCGCTGCTCGACCGTCACCTTCCCCACCATGGCGGCGATGGCGGACGCCCAGGCCGACCACCTGAACGCGTTCTATTACGGTCGCATCGGCACCCCCACGACGCACGCCTTCGAGGAAGCGGTGGCGGCGGTCGAGGGCGGCGAGCGCTGCATCGCCGTGCCCTCGGGCCTCGCCGCGATCGCGGGCACCCTCTCGGCGCTCCTGAAGTCGGGGGACCACGTGCTGGTGTCGGATTCGGTCTACGGCCCGACCCGCACCTTCTGCCAGGACGTTCTCGTCAAGAACGGCGTGCAGGTGGACTACTTCCACCCGCTGCTGGCCGAGAACATCGAGGTGCTGTTCAAGCCCAACACCAAGGTGGTGTTCTGCGAAACCCCGGGCTCCCTCACCTTCGAGCTGCAGGACATTCCCGCCATCGCCAAGGTTGCGCACGCCAAGGGCGCGCTGGTGGTGGCCGACTGCACCTGGGCCTCGCCGATCTTCTACCGCCCGTTCGAGAAGGGCGTGGACGTTTCGGTGCTCGCCGCGACCAAGTACATCGTCGGCCATTCCGACGCCATGCTCGGCACCATCACCACCAGCGAAGAGCTCTACCCGGTGATCAAGTCGAGCGTGGTGAAGTACGGGTATTCGGTGGGGTCGGAAGAGGCCTACCTCGGCCTGCGCGGCCTGCGCACCATCGGCCCGCGGATGAAGCAGCATCAGGAGAGCGCGCTCAAGGTCGCGCGCTGGCTGCAATCCCGCCCCGAGGTCGCGCGCGTGCTGCACCCCGGCCTGCCCGAGGATCCTGGCCACGAACTGTTCAAGCGCGACTTCCTCGGCTCCTCCGGCCTGTTCGGCGTGATCCTCGAGCCCTATCCGGAGGAAGCGCTGATCCCGATGATCGACGGCCTCAAGCTGTTCTCCCTCGGCTTCTCCTGGGGCGGCTACGAAAGCCTGATCACCTACACCACTCCGGGCATCGTGCGTAGCACCGTGCTCTGGAACGCCGACGGCCCGACGCTGCGGCTCCACGTCGGCCTCGAAGACCCGGACGACCTGATCGCCGACCTCGAAGCCGGATTCGAGCGCCTCAACGGCTTCGCGGGCTGACGATGAGCGAGATCGAAACCCTGCTCGCCCAGGTCAAGCTCGACGCGGACGGCCTGGTGCCCGCCATCGCGCAGCAGCACGACACCGGCGAAGTGCTGATGATGGCCTGGATGAACCGCGACAGCCTGGCCGAGACCCTCGCCACCGGCCAGGTCTGCTACTGGTCGCGCTCGCGCCGGAGCCTCTGGCGCAAGGGGGAAAGCTCGGGCCAGGCGCAGCGCCTGGTTTCGCTGCGCCCGGACTGCGACGGCGACACCCTGCTGCTCCTGGTGGAGCAGACCGGCGTCGCCTGCCACACCGGGCACCGCAGTTGCTTCTATCGGGAATGGCGGGAGGGAGATCTCGCCGAGATCGCTCCGCCCGAGGTCTCGGAGGCCGAGCTCTACGGCAAGGCCTAAGGCGCGGCGACGGGCAGCAGCAACCCCTGGGGCCGCGACGCCGCCACCGGGCGCGCTTGCGGCGTCAGGCTGAGGGGATCGCCGTCGGGCGGCACGTCCTCGACCGGAGCGGCAACCGGCGTCGCCGGTCCGTTGGCCGTCGCCTGAACAGGCACGGCGGGCACCGGGACGTCCTCGGGCGCGGCGGAGGCGGGCTGGGGCTCGTCGCCGCCCAGCAGCCAGCCGAGCGCCCGGCCCACCGGCCCCTCGCCCAGCGCCGGAGACGGCGCGGCGTGGGTCTCAGAGCCCGAATCCAGGCCGCCGTCGATCCAGTCGAGGAGCTGGGACACGTCGGCGGCTAGGTTGGGTTCCGGTTCCGGCGCGGTTTGCGCATACGAGGCCGCCACCGCGGGAGCCAGGAAGGCCGCTGCCAGAAGTCCCGTCCGTATCGCCTTGCCGTGGATCATCTTCCGTATCCCCGAAATCCCCGGCAGTATCGGCAGGCCGAAGCCCCGGGTCAACCATGGCGCCTTGAAGATATTGCCCCGGACTCCGTTATTCCAAGCCTCGCAACGCCCAGGACGACGATGCAGAACGATTCGCATTTCCAGATTCCGGTGACGCTGATCACCGGCTTCCTCGGCGCGGGCAAGAGCACGCTCCTGAACGCGCTACTGCGCGACCCGCGCTTCGCCGGTTCGGCGGTGCTGGTCAACGAGTTCGGCGACATCGGCATCGACGGCGCGCTGGTGAAGGGCGTCGACGAAACCGTGGTGACGCTCTCCACCGGCTGCATCTGCTGCGCGATGCGCGGCGAGATGATCACCGCGTTGCGCGACCTGCATTTCAAGCGGGTGCGCGGCGAGGTGGACGAATTCCAGCGCCTGGTGATCGAGACCACCGGCCTTGCCGACCCCGCGCCGATCCTCGCCACCCTCCTGGGCGACCCGATCGCGGCGACGGTCTACCGCCTCGACGGCATCGTCGCGGTGGTGGACGGCGAGCACGGCGAGGCGCACCTCGACGCCCGCGCCGAGGCCCGCGCCCAGGCCGCCATCGCCGACCGGCTGCTGGTCTCCAAGGCCGACCGCGCCGCGCCGGAGGCCCTCGCCCGTCTCCAGGCTCGCCTCGCCGACCTCAACCCGTTCGCCGAGATCCGCGCGATGACCCTGGGCGACGTGCCGCCCGAGGCATTGGTCGGTGCGTTCGACCCCACGCGCCGCCGCGAGCCGCCGCCCGAGGGCGGCAGCGACCACCGCGACGGCATCCGCTCGGCGGGCTTCCGCCTGCCCGCCAACCAGCCGCGCGCCGCTCTGGCGAGCCGCATCGCGTTGTTCCTGATGCTGAATGGCGGCAGGATCCTGCGTTTCAAGGCAATCGCGCGCTGCGACGACGGCAGGCTGTGGGCATTCCACGGCGTGCGGCACGTCGCCTATCCGGCGGAGGCGGTGGAGGATTGCCCGGCGCATTACGAGAACCGCGCGGTGGTGATTTCGGAAGCGCCGCCCGAACACACGCAGTTGCTCACCGAGGTGGGTTAGCGCCGAGTCGTCTTCGGCAACCGCAGTTCCGAGACGATCACCCCGGCGACGATCAGCGCCGCGCCCGCCAGCGCCAGCCCCGGCAGGCGCTCGCCCGCGAGACGCCCGAACACTCCGGCCCAGACCGGCTCGGCGGCGTAGATCAGGGTGGCGCGGGTCGGCGAGATCCGCTTCTGCGCCCAGTTCATCGCCAACTGGATCACCGCGCTCGCCAATCCCATGCCGCAGGCGCAGGCCGCCAGCAGCCAGGAAAACTCCGGCGCGGCCTCGCCGAACACCGGCATCAGGGCGAAGGCGATCAGCGCCGTGACCGCCAGTTGGATCACCGTCACCCGGCGCAGGTCGACGCTCCGGGCGAAGCCGCCGATCAGGAGAATCTCCGACGCGAACGCCAGCGCCGCCACCACCGTGAGGATTTCGCCGAAGGCGAAGGACAGGTGCGTCCCCTCCGGCCCGGCGAGCAGCACCAGCCCGGTGAACGCGCAGGCGACGCCGACCCAGCTCATCAGGCGCGGCGGGCGGCGCAGCACCAGCCATTGCAGCAGCGGCACCAGGGGCACGTAGAGCGCGGTGATGAAGCCGGACTTGCTGCTCTCGATGGTCTTGAGACCCCAGGTCTGGAGCGTGTAGCCGAGGAAGATCGCCACGCCGATCGCCGCCCCGGCGACGATCTCGCGGCGCGTCACCCCCTTCAGCACCGGCAGCGCGATCAGCGCGGTGGCGAGCGCGGCGGTGGTGAAGCGGAGACCGACGAAGAACAGCGGCCCGCTCACCGACATCGCCGCCTGGACGATCAGGAAGGTGGAGCCCCAGACCATGGTCACGGCGACGAGCGCGGCCTCGGGCGCGCCGAAGCGCGGCGCGGGTGCAGGATGCGTCTGCGGGGCGGGTGCGGAGTCTGCGGGGATGGACATGGTCCCAGGGTGATATAGGCGGGCCTCGCCCCGGTCAAGGGTAGGGATGCGGCAAAGCCCTGAAAAACCCTTCATATCCATATGAGAATTATGGAATTTCTTGCGTGCGACTGTACGCAACGCGGCTTTTTCGCATTATTCTTGATTTTGTCGCACGCGCCCCCATGTACATCCAAGGTGGACTGACAGTGTTCAGCCTCCCTCTCTCAGGGTCCACTTCGCAGCCGGTCGTGACACACCGGCTGCCTTTTTGTGTGGGGCGATTGACGCCGAACCCACCTCATGGGAGGCTCGCCCGATGATTGCCCTTCTCCGCACCCTCGCCCTCGCGGCGTTCGCCAGCTTCGTGGCGCTTCCCGCCGACGCCGCGCAAGACACCGCCCGTACCGACCAGGCCGAGGTGCGCCTGATCGCCGCGACCACCGGCTTCGCCCCCGGCCAGTCGCTCGATCTCGGCATCGCGTTCCGCCTCGCCCCGGGCTGGCACATCTATGCCGAAAACCCCGGCGACGCAGGCCTGCCCACCACCGTCGCCTGGACCCTGCCGCAAGGCGCGTCGGTCGGGCCGCTGGTCTACCCGCCGCACAAGCGCTTCGACGAGGCCGGGCTCACCACCTACGGCTACGACACCCACGCGGTGTTCACCGCCCGCGCCACCGCGCCTGCCGCCGCCGCTCCGTTCGTGGTCGGGGCGAAGGTGTCGTGGCTGGTGTGCAAGGACATCTGCATCCCCGGCGAGGCGAGCCTCTCCCTCACCCTGCCGGTCGCCGCCGGAACGCCGCAGCCCTCGTTCGACGCCCTCGAGTTCACCGCCGCGCCCGCCGCCGCGCCGCTGCCCCCGCCCGCTTCCGATCTCGGGATCTGGCTGGCGCTCGGCCTGGCGCTCGCGGGCGGCGTGCTGCTCAACCTGATGCCCTGCGTCTTCCCGATCCTGGCGCTCAAGGTCCTGGCCCTCGCCCAGGCCTCCCGCGCGGCGGCGCGGCGCGACGGCCTGCTGTTCGGCTTGGGCGTGCTCGCGGGCTTCGCGGTCCTGGGCGGCGCGCTCGCAGGGGTAAGCGCGGGCAGCACCGCGCTCGGCTGGGGCTTCCAGCTCCAGAGCCCGGCGATGGTGCTGATCCTCGCGCTGGTGATGCTGCTCGTCGGCCTCGACCTCGCGGGCGTCCTGCCGATGGGCGGCCTGCCCGCCGGGCTCACCGCCCGCCTCCCCGCCGCCCGCGCGCCCTTCTTCACCGGCCTGCTCGCGGTCGCGGTCGCCAGCCCCTGCACCGCGCCGTTCATGGGCGCGGCGGTGGGCTTCGCCGCGGTGCAGACGCCGCTCGTCGGCTTCGCGGTGATCATCGCGGTCGGCGTCGGCTTCGCGCTGCCGATGGTGCTGCTCGGCCTCTCGCCCGCCCTCTCCCGCCGGATGCCCAAGCCGGGGCCGTGGATGGTCACGCTGCGCCGTGTTCTTGCGTGGCCGATGTTCGCTGCCGCGCTCTGGCTCGCCTGGGTGCTGAGCCGCCAGACCGACGCCCTCGGCCTCTGGATCGCCGCCCTCGTCGTCGCGGTCATCGCACTGGCGGCAGCACTCCCGCGCGTGCGGAAGGTTTCGGCGGCGCTGATCCTGATCGCCGCGATCGGCGCGGCGGCGGTGGTGGAACTCCGCCCTGCCCCCAGCCTCGCATCCGCCGAAACCGCCTATTCCGACGCCCGCCTCGCCGCCCTCCTCGCCGAGGGCAAGCCGGTATTCGTCGACTTCACCGCCGCCTGGTGCCTCACCTGCCAAGTCAACAAGCGCACCACCCTCGCCGACGCCAAGGTGCTCAAAGCCTTCGCCGACAAGGGCGTGACCTTGCTGGTGGCCGACTGGACCCAGCGCGACGCCGAGATCGGCGCGGCCCTCGCCCGCCTCAACCGCGCGGGCGTGCCTGCCTACGCGCTCCATGTCCCGGGCGAAGCCGCGCCGAGAATGCTGCCTGAGCTGCTGACGCCCGGGATCGTGCTGGACGCGTTCGGCGAGTTGCCCTCCCCCTGAGCCTCGGCGGGCTCGCCCTTCACCGCCGCCGGAATGATCCCGTCGGCGAGCAGGGCATGAAGGTCGGCGACGTGGCCCTCGCCGCGCGGATAGGGCGTCGGGTCCGAGGTCATCGCCACCGTCAGCCGCAATTCCGGCACCACGAACACCATCTGTCCGCCGTACCCCCAGGCGAAGTGCACGGCGAATCCCCGCACCGGTCGCGAGAACCAGCCGTAGCCGTAGCCATAACCGCTCCAGCCGGAAATTCCCTTGGGCGCCCAGCTCGCCTCGACCCAACCCTCGGGCAGGACGCGCACGCCGCCCACCATGCCGTCGTTGCGGTAGAGTTCGCCGAAGCGCACCAGCGCCAGCGCCGACATCCGCATGTCGTTGCCACCGAAGAAAATCCCCTGCGGATCGCGCGGCCACGGCGGCAGGGCGATGCCGAGCGGCGCGCCCAGCCAGTCCTCGGCCAGCGCATGCGTACTCCGCCCGGATGCCCGGGTCAGGATCGCGGACAGCAGATGGCTGTTGCCGGTGGAATAGAGCATCCGCCCTCCGGGATCCCCCGCCATCGGTCGCGCCAGCACGTCGCGCACCCAATTCGCGCTCGAAACCCACGCGCCGTAGGCCTCGCCCGAGGTCCGCTCGAGCCCCGAGCGCATCGACAACAGGTCGCCGATGGTGATCCGGCTCAGCCGGGGGTCGGGATCTTTCGGGAAATCGTCCTTCAGGATCGGCGCGATGGTCTGGTCCACGCCGCTCAGGACTCCGCGCCCGATGGCGATGCCCACCAGCGCCGACAACACCGACTTCGACGCCGACTTGATGTTCACCGGCTCTCCCAGCGGCGGCCCGTGAAACCGGCGCGCCACCAGAATCTCCCCATCCCGCGCCACCACCAGACCGTACAAACGCGGCAATCCCTCGGCCCGCGCGACCGCCTCCGCCACCAGTTCGGGCGCGAGCCCGTGCGTCGGCGGCGGCGGCGCAAACATCCGCATCGCGCGCTCGGCAACCGGCGGACACCCCACCAGCAACGCCAGCACCGGCAAAAGCAGTCGGAACAGCCAGGGCATAGGAGGGAGATAATCGGGTCGCGGCACGCGCGCAAATATACGCGGGCTCTGCCCGCACCCGCATAGGGCCTCGGGCCCTGTGTACCCCTTAGTTTTTGCGCGCAAGCGCAATCAACCGTCACGCCGCGTGAGGATTCTTTGGCGCTACGCGCGAAAAACTAAAGGGAGGTCTGGAGGGTCCGCGACCCTCCAGCAGGGTCCAGGGGCAGCGCCCCTGCCCTTTACCCCTTCACCCCGTCGGCAAACGGCTGCGGGCAGGCGCGTTCGAAGGCGGCGCAGGCTTGCATCACCAGGGCGTCGGCGAACTTGGCGGCGACGACGTGGAGGCCGACGGGGAGGCCGTCGTCGGCGAAGCCGCAGGGGACGCTGGCGGCGGGTTGCTGGGTCATGTTGAAGGGGAAGGTGAACGGCGTCCAGGCGACCCAGTCGCCGTTCGTGTCGCCTTCGGGCGCGTTCTGCCCGGCGGCGAAGGCGGTGATCGGCAGCATCGGGGTGACGAGGAGGTCGTAGGTTTCGTGGAAGCGGGCCATGCGCTCGCCGAGCGCGGCGCGTTCGTCGCAAGCGTGCATGTAGCGCACCAGCGAGGTATTGGCACCGTCCGCGGCGATGGCGCGGAGGCCGGGGTCGACGTCGGCTCGTCGGGCTTCCGGGATGGTGTCGAGGAGCTTAGCCGCGCCCGCGTGCCAGAGGACGTTGAAGGTTTCGAGCATGTCGGGGAAGCCGGGATCGGCCTCCTCCACCGTCGCGCCCAGGCGCTTCAGCACCTCCACCGCCGCGTCGACGCGAGCGAGGACGTCGGGGCGGACCGGCACGAAGCCCAAGGTGCGGCTGTAGGCGATGCGCAGCCCGGCGAGCGGCGCGTCGAGGTTGGCGGTCCAATCGGCGGGGAACGCGGTTCCGGCGTACCAGTCGCGGCTGTCGGGGCGTGCGACGACGTTGAGCATCAGGGCGGAATCCCGCACCGTGCGGGTGATCGGGCCGAGGTGGGAAAGCGTGGTCATCGCCGAGGCGGGCCACTGCGGCACCCAGCCGAAAGTCGGCTTGATCCCGAACACGCCGCAGAAGCCGCAGGGGATACGGATCGAGCCGCCCGCGTCGCTGCCCTGGTGCAGCACGCCCATGTTGAGCGCCGCCGCGACCGCCGCGCCGCCGGAGGAACCGCCGGAAGTGCGGCCGGTGTTCCAGGGATTGCGGGTGACGCCCTGGAGGCCGCTGTCGGTGACGCCCTTCCAGCCGAACTCGGGCGTCGAGGTCTTGCCGAGGATCACCGCCCCCGCCTCGCGCATCCGCTGGGTGAACGGTGCGTCGACGGCGGCGGGTGACGGATCGGTGGTCTTCGAGCCTTTGCGCGTCGGCCAACCCTTCACCATGGTGAGATCCTTGATCGACGACGGCACGCCGTCGATGGCGGAGAGCGGCGCGCCCCTGGCCCAGCGTGCTTCCGCCGTCTTGGCTTGGGCGCGGGCGCTTTCGGCGTCCACCAGCACGTAGGCGTTGACCGCGCCGTTGAATTTCTCGATCCGCGCCAGCGCCGCCTCGGTCGCCTCGACCGGCGAGAGGGTCTTGGCGCGGTAGGCCGCCGTCAGTTCGACGGCGGTCATCAGTCCGACTTCGGTCATGTCATGCGTCCTTGGCGACGATACCGGCGCGGGCGAGCGCGGCGTGGAGCAGCACCGTCGCTCCGGCGGCGACATCGGCGGGTTGGGCGTTTTCCGCTTCGTTGTGGCTGATACCGTTCTCGCAGGGAATGAAGATCATTCCGGAAGGCGCTATTTCCGCTAGGAAAATTGCGTCGTGCCCGGCGCCCGAGACGATGTCGCGATGGGAATACCCCATGCGCTCGGCGGAGCTTCGCACCGCATTCACGCAGTCTTCGTGGAACGACAGCGGCGGGAAATCGGCGGTGGGCGTGAGCTCGGCGCTCACGCCGGTGGCGCGCGCGATCTCCGCGATGCGCGACTTCAGCGCCTCGACCATTGTCTCAAGCGCCGCGGCGCGCCAATGGCGGAGGTCGATGGTGAGATCGGCACGGCCCGGGATAACGTTGCGGGAATCTGGGAAGACCTTCAGGCAACCCACTGTTCCACAAGCATACTCCCCCGCTTCGAGCGCAATGGCATTGACCGCCTGCACCACCGCCGAGGCGGCGAGCAGCGCATCCTTGCGCCGCGCCATCGGCGTCGGCCCGGCGTGGGCTTCCTGGCCGGTGAGACTGAGGTCGAACCACTTCTGCCCCAGCGTGCCGATCACCACGCCGATGGTCTTGCCCTCGTCTTCGAGGATCGGCCCCTGCTCGATGTGCGCCTCGAAATACGCGCCGACCTTATGGCCGGTGACCGGGCGGTCGCCCGCGAAACCGATGCGGTCGAGTTCGTCGCCGACGGAGAGGCCCTCCGCGTCCACCTTGGCGAGGGTTTCGGCTAGGCCGAACTGGCCGGTGAACACCCCGGAACCCATCATGCAGGGCGGGAAGCGCGAGCCCTCCTCGTTGGTCCAGGCCACCACTTCCACCGGAGCTTCGGTCTCGATGCCGAGGTCGTTCAGCGTGCGGATCACCTCGAGGCCCGCCAACACGCCGAAGCAGCCGTCGAATTTTCCGCCGGTCGGCTGGGTGTCGATATGGCTGCCCATCATCACCGGCGGCAAGTCCGGATTGCGTCCCTCGCGCCGCGCGAAGATGTTGCCGATCTCGTCAACAGAAACACTTAATCCCGCACTCTTACACCATTGGATGAATAAGCGGCGCGCCTCGCCGTCCAGTTCGGTCAGCGCCAGACGCGCCACGCCCCCCTTCGGCGTCGCACCCAACTGGGCGAGATCCATCAGCGAGCGCCACAAGCGTTCGCCGTCGATGGCGAGATTGGCGAGCACGGGGGAAGCGGTATCGGTCATGGTTCACACACCCTTTCATGCGCTCAAGGCGAGGTAGCGGTCCCGCACCGAACGGTCCGCCGCGAAGTCGGCGGCGCTGCCGGAATAGGCGATCCGGCCCTGTTCGAGAACGTAGTGACGGTCGGCGAGCTTTTCGCACACCGCGAGGTTCTGCTCCACCAGCAGAACCGACATGCCGGTGCGCTTGATGTCGATGAGAACGCGGACGATCTCGTCCACGATCACCGGCGCGAGGCCCTCGGTCGGTTCGTCGAGAATCAGGAGCTTCGGGTTGTTGAGCAGCGCGCGGGCGATGGCGAGCATCTGCTGCTCGCCGCCCGAGAGGGCGTTGCCGCCGTTCCTGCGCCGCTCGTAAAGGCGCGGGAACAGATCGTAGACGTCGGAGAGCTTCCACCAGCCGTCGCGCACCGCGATCTTGAGGTTCTCCTCCACCGTCAGCAGCGCGAAGATGCCGCGATGCTCGGGCACCAGGGCGAGCCCGGCGCGGGCGATGCGGTGGATCTCGCGCCCGATCATCTCTTCGCCGTTGAACTTCACCGAACCTTCGCGGGGTTGGACCACGCCCGCGATGCTGCGGAGAGTGGTGGTCTTGCCCGCGCCGTTGCGCCCGAGCAACGTCACGAGTTCGCCTGCGTTCACCGAAAGCGAGACGCCTTCGAGGACGTGGCTCTTGCCGTAGTAGGAATGGATGTTCTCGACGGCGAGCAGGCTCATGCGGCGGCCTCCCCCAGATATGCGGCGCGGACGCGGGCGTCGGCGCGCACGTCCTCCGGCTTGCCCTCGACGAGGATCTGGCCACGGGCCATCACCGTGATCGTGTCGCTGATGCTCATCACGATGCCCATGTTGTGCTCGATCAGCATCACCGTGTGGTCCTTGCCGAGCTCGGCGATCAGGTGGGTCATGATCGGAATGTCGTCGATTCCCATGCCCGAGGTCGGCTCGT
>JADHEE010000761.1_pt1 | contig 10934 bp, 9 predicted proteins | sample 8952401 | NCBI WGS metagenome assembly JADHEE01 (sample SAMN16124438, study PRJNA663242) | bioreactor sludge metagenome | isolation source: sludge (ammonium) | place: India:Bengaluru | collected 2019-02-28
AACGGACTGAAAATCCGTGTGTCGGTGGTTCAAATCCGCCCCTGGGCACCATTCCCTTCTTCCTATATTGAAGTCCAGATGCCTCCGCCGCCGGTCCGGGGCGGCGGGTTTTTCGTGCGTTTCGGGAGGCTGGCGTGAAGGGGCGTGCCGAGGATCCGGTGCTGTGGGCGGTGCTTGGGGCTTGGGTGGCGGCGCTGACGGTGTCGGGCGGCGGCACCGCGGACCGGGGCACCTGGGCGATGGAGGTCGCGCCGCTTCTGATCGGCGCGCCGGTCCTCGTCGCGACGCGGGTGCGGTTTCCGCTCACCCGGCTCCTGCTGGTCCTGCTCGGCCTGCATGGGCTGATCCTGGTGCTCGGCGGCTACTACACCTATGCCCAGGTGCCGCTCGGCTTCTGGCTGCGCGACGCGTTCGGCCTCGCGCGCAACCCCTACGACCGCATCGGCCACTTCGCGCAAGGCTTCGTTCCGGCGATCCTCGCGCGCGAGATCCTGCTGCGGACGACGCCGCTGCGGCCCGGGAAGATGCTGGTGCTGTTGGTGACGTCGGTGTGCCTCGGGTTCAGCGCGCTCTACGAACTCATCGAGTGGGGCGCGGCGCTGGCGCTGGGGCAGGGGAGCGACGCGTTCCTCGGCACCCAGGGCGATCCCTGGGACACCCAGGCGGACATGGGCTGCGCGCTCCTGGGGGCGCTTGCGGCGCAGGCGCTGCTCGCCCGCGCCCACGATGCCCAACTGGCGGGGCGGAGGCTCGCGCCGCCGCCCCCGCCGGGTTAGCGCTGAAGCACCTTGGCGGCTTCCTTGGTCAGGGAGATCGCGCTTTCGGCCTGGGTCGAGGCGGAGGAGATCTCGGTGATGCCCCGGGTGATCTCGGCCACCGCCGAGGAGGCGGTCTGCATGTTGGCCGACATGTCGCGGGTCACCGCGCTCTGTTCCTCCACCGCCGAGGAGGTCGAGACGACGTAGTCGCGCATCGCCTCGATGCCGTCGCGGATCGCGTCGAGGGCGCGGGTGACTTCGGTCGTGGCGGCCTGCATCCGGCCGATTTCGCCGGTGATCTGCTCGGTGGCGCGCGCCGCCTGCGAGGCGAGCTGCTTGACCTCGTTCGCGACCACCGCGAAGCCCTTGCCCGCCGCACCGGCACGGGCGGATTCGATCGTCGCGTTCAAGGCCAGCATGTTGATCTGCCCGGCGATGCTCTGGATCAGCTCGACCACGCTGCCCATCGCGCCCGCGGCGTCGGAGAGCCGCTTCGCCGCGACGTCCGCCGCGCGCACCTTGTCCACCGCCACGTCGGCGGCGCTGCGCGATTGCGCCATGGTGCGCGAAATCTCGGAGATCGAGGCGGCGAGCTCCTCGGCGGCGGAGGCGACGGTCTCGACGTTGGTCGAGGTGGTCTCGGCGGCGCCCGAGGCGGCGGTGGCCTGGTTGGAGGTGCGCTGGATCGCCTGCTCGACCTCGCCGAAGTTCTTGTCGATCAAGACCTTGAGGTTGGTGAGCAACTTGATCTGGCCGGTCACGTCGGTGGCGTACTTCACCACCTTCACCGGCTTGCCGTTGAGGTCGAAGATCGGGTTGTAGGAGGCCTCGATCCAGACCTCACGACCGTTCTTGCCGATGCGGCGGTACTGCGCCGACTGGTACTCGCCGCCGCGCAGGCGCTTCCAGAACTCCTGGTAGTCGGCGCTCGCGGCATAGGCGGGGTCGACGAAGATGCGGTGGTGCTTGCCCTGGACCTCGACGAGGGAATACCCCATCGCGTTGAGGAAGTTGGCGTTCGCGTCGAGGATCGTGCCGTCGAGGCCGAACTCGATGACCGCCTGGGAGCGCCGGATCGCGTCGATCTGGCCGGAGAGGTCGGCGAAACGGGTCTTCTCCCCGGTGACGTCGGTGGCGAACTTCACCACCTTCACCGGCTTGCCGCGCGCGTCCAGGACCGGATTGTAGGAGGCCTCGATCCACACCTCCCTGCCGTTCTTGCCGATGCGCTTGAACTGCGCCACCTGGGCCTCGCCACGGTTGAGGGCGGCCCAGAAGGCTTTGTAGTCGGCGCTTTCGCTCACCCCCGGCTCGACGAACATGCGGTGGTGCTTGCCCTTGATCTCGGCAAGGGAATACCCCATCGCCTTGAGGAAGTTGGCGTTGGCGTCGAGGATCGTGCCGTCGAGGGCGAAGTGGATGATCGCCTGGGACTTGTCGATGGCGGCGAGGATGGCCGCTGCATCCTTTTCATCCGACCGGAACTTCGAGAACAGACCGCTCATGGAGCACCATCCTGGTCATGGGAGTGTTGGTTGAAGACGTGTCGGCTACTTTATACGCAATTGCGATGCCAACGCCAGATTGGGGTCGGGCATCGCCTCGCGAAACGCAACGATTCGCATTTTTCCATTGAAAAACATAGGAAAAACGGCGCGGCAAGATCCGGAGAAGGGTTATGCGGGTTCCGACGGCGCGGCGGACGTGGGTGCCGGATCGCCCCGGCACTGCGGAATGCATTGCGGATTGGGGAGCGACCGTTGTTGCAGGCTGTTCGCGCGACTGAAACTGGGGAAATCGTCGGCAAGAACAACCGGAAATTGTTCCAAGGCCTGTTGATGACTGGCCTTCGGGAGAGTTTTTGGCTGCCGCGGTCAAGGAGAAAATCTATAAAAGGTTGAGTGAGGTTCAAATAATATCGCGAGACAGTCATCGAAGATTCGTGGCACACTCGGGGCGAGGGGAAAAAGGGGAGGGACGACGATGACCGAAAAGGGCACGTATCCGGCTGCGATCCTTGCGAAGTTGAGCTCGATGATGTTCGACCTCATGCGGCTGGCCGAGCAGATCGAGGCGCACGAACTGGCGCGACGCTCGCAAACTCCGCCGGAGCCGCGAACGCCTTGCAACTATTCCGATGCCGCCAACGTGGTGCCCTTCCGCCCACGCATCCAGGCACGACGCGAATCGCTGTAGGCCGGAAGGCCCGGGCCTGAGCTCAGGAACCACGGGCGCGCCGCTGGCGTTGGGGAGCCCCCCACACCGGACGGGCAACCATGGCGACCGATCCCGAGGACCACTTCCTCGACTTGCTGCGCGACGCCCACGCGATGGAGCGGCAGGCGATCTCGCGGCCAAACGCTGAACCGAGCGTCCGTCCCACCCGGACAGGTGGGGCTGGGCGGAAATCAAAAACCCCTTGCGCGAGGTCGTCATCTTTCGAACACTCCCTATGTCTAGGTTTGCCATGACAAATCAACTGGGAGGACCGACAAGATGGCAATCAGCCTTCGGCCGCGTGCGTTGCGTACCCTCACTCTCGGCCTCGCCGCCGCCGCGAGCCTCTCGCTCGCGTCCCAGCCGGCTTCGGCGGAGCAATTCATCAACGTCGTCACCGGCGGCACCAGCGGCGTCTACTATCCCCTCGGCGTGGCTTTGACCAAGCTTTACGTCGACGCGATCCCGGGCGTCCGCACCAGCGTGCAGGCCACCAAGGCGTCGGCGGAAAACCTCAACCTCCTGCAGCGCGGCCGCGCCGAGCTTGCGTTCACCCTGGGCGACGCCCTGGCGGACGCCTGGAACGGCAACGAGGAAGCCGGCTTCCCGCAGAAGCTCGACAAGCTGCGCGGCGTCGCGTCGATCTATTCCAACTACGTGCACTTCGTCGCGCGCGGGGATTCTGGCATCAAGACCCTGGCCGACTTGAAGGGCAAGCGGGTCTCGGTCGGCGCGCCGAAATCGGGCACCGAGCTCAACGCCCGCGCCCTCTTGACCGCCAACGGCATCCAGTATTCCGACTTCTCCAAGGTGGAGTACCTGCCCTACGCTGAGTCAGCCCAGTTGATCCAGAACAACCAGATCGACGCCACGCTGCTGTCGTCGGGTCTCGGCGTGGCCGCGATCCGCGAACTCGCCGCCAGCACGCCGGTGGTGATCGTCCCGATCACCGAGGCCGAAATCAAGAAGATCGGCCAGCCGGTCTACCAGCTTGGCGTGATCCCCGCGGGCACCTACGGCGGCCAGACCGCCGACGTCACCACCGTGACCATCAACAACTACCTCGTCACCCACGCGGGCGTGCCCGACGACGTGGTCTACCAGATGACCAAGTCGATGTACTCGCACCTCGACGCGCTGGTCGCCGCACACTCGGCGGCGAAGGCGATCGACCCGAAGCAGGCGCTTGCGGGGATGCCGCTGCCGGTGCATCCGGGCGCTGAGAAATATTACAAAGAAGTGGGATTGATGAAGTAATCGGATAGACTTATTCCCCCGGAAAGCCGGTCGGCGCGCGGCGAAAGCCCGGGCCGGCCGGTCGCGATTTACTCTCCCGAGAGGTCCATATGTCGTCTTCCGCCGAACCCGTCTCCCTCGCCTCTCTCGCCGAAGCCCAAGATACCGTCCACAACCCCATGCCAGACCGCAACACCTTGATCGGCAAGGTGATGTTCGGGATCGCGTTGACCTTCGCGGTGTGGCAGATCTACATCGCGGCCTATGCGCCGCTGTCGTCGGTGGTGCTTCGCGCGATCCATGTCGGCTTTCTCCTGCTGATGGTGTTCGGCCTTTCGGCGGCCAAGGCGGGCCGGCCCCTGGCGCTGCGGACGGCGGACTGGGTGTTCGGCATCGCGGCGTTCCTCACCGGCCTTTATCAGTTGGTGTTCGAGGGCGACCTGATTCTCCGCGCGGGCGACCCGACCGTTGCCGACATCGTGGTCGGCAGTATCGCGATCGTACTGGTGTTCGAGGGCGCGCGGCGGATCATGGGCTGGGTCCTGCCGTTGATCTGCCTGGTGTTTTGCCTTTTTGCGCTGTTCGGCCAATACTTGCCGGCGCCGCTCAATCATCGTGGCTTCGATTTCGAGCAGGTGGTCGACCAGTTCTCGATGGGCATGGAGGGCATCTACGGCACCCCCACCTACGTCTCGGCGACCTACATCTTCCTTTTCATCGTGTTTTCGAGCTTCCTCGAACGCGCCGGGATCATCCGCCTGTTCACCTGCCTGATCCTCGGCATGGGCGTGCCGACGATCCCGAACTACATCATCACCAGTTCGCTGGTCGGCCCGGCGTTGCTCGACCTCGGCGTTCCGCTGATCGTCAGCCATATGTTCGTGTTCTATTTCGGCATCATGGCGGACCTCACGCCGCCGGTGGCGCTGGCCGCGTTCGCCGCCGCGCCGATCGCGAAGGCGTCCGGCCTGTCGATCGGCATCCAGTGCATGCGGATTGCGATCGCCGGGTTCGTCGTACCGTTCATGGCGGTCTACACCCCGGCGCTGATGCTCCAGGACGGCGGGCCGCTCGCCGCGTCCATCGGTTTCCTTCCGGCGGTGATCTACGTATTCGCCAAGGCGGTTCTCTCGATCTGCCTCTGGGGAATCGCGAGCGTCGGCTACTGGGGCCGTCCGCTGGCGTGGTGGGAAAGGCTTTGGGCGACCGCCGGGGCTTTCTGCCTGGTCACCGCGGTGCCGATGACCGACGAAATCGGCTTCGCTCTCGCCGCACTGTTCTTCGTCTACGGCTGGTACATCGCCCGCAGGCAGGCCACCGTGGGGCACGAGGAATGACGCCAGCGTTGTTGTGCGTCGCCGCCGGGCAGTTCGCGGTGGCGATCTATGCGCCCACCTTCACCCTCTCGTGGGAGCACTCGATCGAGAAGGTGGAGTGGCGCGAGACCTGGCAGGTCCACACCAAGACGATGCGTCCGGTGGAGGCGCGGATCAAAGGCTCGGGCGCGGGCATGGAGCCCCCGCCCGAGGCCCGGCTCGACGACGGCTGGTACGTCTACGAGCCGAAGGCGCCGCCGCTGGAGCGGCTGGTGCTTCCCGACAGCGGCTTCGCCAAGCCGTTGCGGTTCTGCCTGCCGGACGAGAAATGCCATCCCCTGCGCGCCTTCCTGCCGCGCGAGGCGCCGCGCGACGAGCCGGTGGTGCTGACCCTCGACATGCACGGCGACTGCGGCGGCGTGCCGATTCCGCCGCTGCCCGAGGGGTACAAGAAAGGCGTTCCCCCGAGCCGGGACGACGCCTTGCCGAATCGCTACGAAGGGCCGGACCCGGACGCCCGGTGAACCGGGCGTCCGGGTCCGTCATTCAGAGGGGCAGCCTGGCGGTGCAGGCGTCGCCTTCCTTGCAGTCCGCCGGAATGCGGAAGCCGAGCTTCTGCGCGATGTGGCGCATGCGCAGGTTGTCGGCCCCGAGCGGCGCGCGCACCGCCGAGATCTTTTCGTCCCGCGCGACGTCGAGGAGGATCTCGGTGAGCTTGAGGCCGAGGCCCTGGCCCTGCGCCTTGTCGCTCACCACCAGGTTGAGCTCGGCCTCGTTGGAGCCCGAAAGCTTGTCCATCCGCGCCACCGCAACCATTTCCTCGGCCCCGGACGCGCCCTTGCGCAGCGCGACGAGGGACATTTCCCGGTCGTAGTCGATGAAGCAGAGCTGGGTCAGGCGGCGATGCGCGATGCGTTCCTCGAGCTCGTGCGGGCCGAGGTGGCGCTGGCGCACCGTCTGCTCCGAGAGGGTGTGGTGGAAGTCGTAGGCCTTGGGCTCGTCCTCCGGACGCACCGGGCGGATGGTGAAGGTTTCGCCCTTGGCGCTTTTCCAGGTGCTCGAATACTGCACCGGATAGGGGCGGATCGCGGGCTTCGGCAGGTCGGCGTCGGCGATCTCGGCGGGGTGCAGCACGATCCGCGCGTCGAGCGCCAGCAGGCGTTCGGGCGAGGCGAGCAGCGGGTTGATGTCGAGTTCGGCGATCCGCGGATTTTCGACGATCAGCTCGGAGAACCGCACCAGCAGGCTTTCGAGCGCCGCCATGTCCACCGACTCACGACCGCGCACGCCCTTCAAGGCGTGGTAGATCTTGGTCTTTTCCATCATCCGGCGGGCGAGGGTGGTGTTCAAGGGCGGCAGGCCGAGGGCCTTGTCGCCGTAGACCTCGACGAGCTGGCCGCCCGAGCCGAACAGCAGCACCGGGCCGAACTGGATGTCCACCGACGCGCCGAGGATCAGCTCGTAGCCGTCGAGCTTGGCCATCGGCTGCACGGTGACGCCCTGGAAGTGCTGCGCGCCGACCTTGGCGGTGACCGAGGCCTTGATCTGCGCGAACGCCGCCTTCACCGCCGCCGCGTCGCGCAGGTTGAGCACCACGCCGCCGACGTCGGTCTTGTGGGTGATGGTGAGGGAGTGGAGCTTGAGGACGATCGGGTAGCCCATGCGGTTGGCGATCGCCTCGGCCTCCGCCTCCGAGGTGGCGATCTCGGTGGGCGTGGTGGCGATGCCGTAGGCTTCGAGGAGCTTCTTCGATTCGTATTCGGTGAGGATGGTGCGGCCTTCCGCCTGCACCGTGGCGATCAGCTTGTGCGCCGCGTCGCGGTTGTAGCCGTTCGCCTCGGCCGCGACCGACGGTGTCTCGTAGAGCCCGGCCAGGGCTTCCGAATATTGCCACATGTAGTTGAACACGCCGACCGCGGTGTCGGGATAGGAATAGCTCGGCATGCCCGCCTGGTTGAGCAGGTCGTCGCCCTCGGCGACGCTCTCGCCGCCCATCCAGCTCGCCAGCACCGGCTTGCCGAGGGACTGGGAGTAGTTGGCGAGGTGCTCGGCGATCTCGGTGGGGTTGGTCATCCCCTGCGGCGTCATGATCACCAGCATGCCGTCGATGCTCGGGTCCTTGGCCGCGATCTCGAGGCTCTTGGCGTAGCGTTCGGGCTCGGCGTCGCCCAGGATGTCGACCGGGTTGTTGTGGCTCCAGATCGACGGCAGAAGGGCGTTGAACGCGGTCATGCTCTCGGGCGAGAGCTCCGCCAGTTCGCCGCCGCCCTGCGCCAGGGCGTCGGTGGCGAGCACGCCCGGGCCGCCCGCGTTGGTGACGATGCAGAGCTTCTTGCCCTTCGGCAGCGGCTGCTTCGAGAGCGCGTCGATCATGTCGAAGATGTCGTCGATGCCCTCGACGCGCAGCACCCCGACACGGCGGAACGCGGCGTCCAGCACTTCGTCGGAGCCGGTGAGCGAGCCGGTGTGGGAGGCGGCGGCCTTGGCGGCGGCGGCGGTGCGGCCCGCCTTGATCACGATGATCGGCTTCTCGAGCGAGACGCGGCGCGCGGCGGAGAGGAAGCGCTTCGGATCGCCGATGCTTTCCATGTAGACGACGATCGCCTTGGTCTGCGGATCGTCGCCGTAGTAGTCGACGAGGGTGCCGAAGTCGACGTCGAGCATCGAGCCCATCGAGACGAAGCCGGAGAAGCCGACGTTTTCCTTCAAGCTCCAGTCCAGCACGGCGGTGCAGAGCGCGCCGGACTGGCTGAGGAACGCGACCGAGCCGCCTTTCGCCGATTTCGCGGCGAAGGTGGCGTTGAGGCCCACCACCGGGTTCATCACGCCGAGGCAGTTGGGGCCGATCAGGCGCATCTTGCCGGTGGTGACGCGGGCGATCTCGCGTTCGAGGGCGATGCCCTCCGGCCCGGCTTCCTTGAACCCGGCGGAGATCACGATGCCGCCCGGAATGCCGAGCTTCACCGCGTCTTCGAGGATACCCGGCACGGTCGGCGCGGGGGTGCAGATCACCACCAGGTCGGGGCGCTCGGGGATGTCGGCGAGAGTGGGATAGGTGCGCACGCCGAGGATGTTGTCGCGCTTCTGGTTGACCGGGTAGATGGTGCCGCCGAACGGGCTCGAAAGCAGGTTCCACATCACGGTTCGCCCAACGCTGCCCTCGCGCTCCGAAGCGCCGACCAGCGCCACGCTTTTCGGACGGAAGATCGCATCGAGCGGATGCGGTTCGCGGGCGACGGCGCCCGCGGCGAGTTCGGCGGTCTTGGACATGATGCTCATCCCGAAAGCGCCGATTTGAGCGATCAGCTTGCGGGCGCGATATAAATGCAGCTAAAGCGTCGGGATTGGACAAAACCGCCCGGCCCCGAGCTGCGGCGGTTTTTCGTTTAAGGCACACACATGATACGGCTCGAAGGACTGGAGAAGATCTACGGCGGCGGGCGCGGCGGCGTCACCCACCACGCCTTGAAGGGCATCGATCTCTCCATCGACAAAGGCGAGATCTTCGGCATCATCGGGCGCTCCGGCGCCGGCAAGAGCACCCTGATCCGCACCATCAACCGCCTCGAAGACGTGACCAGCGGTCGGGTGCTGGTGGACGGCGTCGACATCGCGACGCTCTCGAGCGCCGAGCTCACGATCTTCCGCCGCAGCGTCGGCATGGTCTTCCAGCACTTCAACCTCTTGTCGTCGCGCACCGTGTTCGGCAACGTCGCGCTGCCGCTCGAGCTCGCCAAGGTGCCGAAGGACGAGATCGCGAAGCGCGTCCTGCCGATGCTCGAGCTCGTCGGCCTCACCGACAAGAGCGGGCGCTATCCCTCCGAGCTCTCGGGCGGGCAGAAGCAGCGCGTCGGCATCGCCCGCGCCCTGGTCGCGGAGCCCAAGGTTCTGCTCTGCGACGAGGTTACCTCCGCCCTCGACCCCGAGACCACCCAGCAGATCCTCGACCTGTTGCGCGACATCAACCGCCGCCTCAGCCTCACCATGGTGGTGATCACCCACGAGATGAGCGTGGTGCGCGACCTCTGCGACCGCGTCGCGGTGATCGACGACGGCGTGATCGTCGAGGCGGGCAACGTCTTCGACGTGTTCGTCAAGCCCGAGCATGCGACCACCCAGGCGCTGATCGCGGGCGAGATCGAGGCATCGCTGCCGAAGTCGCTGCGCCGCATCATCCACGACGGCCCGGCCCGTCCGGGCGAGAACCCGGTGGTCAAGATCGTGTTCACCGGCCCCAACGCCTACGACCCGATCATCAGCCAGCTTTCCCGCACCGCCGGGATCGATTTCAACATTCTCGCGGGACAGGTCGACTACATCCAGAATCGCCCGTTCGGCATCCTGTTCGTCGAGGCCAAGGGCGGCATCGACGAGGCCGAGAAGGCGATCGCCTTCGTCCAATCCCGAAACCTGAAGGCGGAGGTCATCGGCTATGTCGACCCAGATTCTGTCCCTGCTGGCTAACGCCGCGTTCGAGACCGGCTACATGGTGCTGGTCGCCATCGCCATCGGCACCGCGCTCGGCGGGCCGCTCGGCGTGCTGCTCGCCACCTCGGGGCGCGGCGAGCTGTTCGAGATGACGGTGTTCAACCGCGTCGTCGGCGGCATCGTCAACGCCACCCGCTCGATCCCGTTCATCATCCTCGCGGTCGCGATCATTCCGTTCACCCGCATGGTGGCGGGGACCTCGATCGGCACCTCGGCGGCCATCGTGCCTCTGACCGTCGCCGCCACGCCGTTCATCGCCCGGATCATCGAGGGCGCGGTGCGCGGCGTGGACGCGGGCCTGATCGAGGCCGCCCAGGCGATGGGCGCGAAGCCGTTGCAGATCGTCTTCAAGGTGCTGCTGCCGGAAGCCCTGCCCGCCATCGTCCTCGGCCTGACGCTCACCACCGTGCTCCTCATCGGCTATTCGGCGATGGTCGGCGCGGTCGGCGGCGGCGGCCTGGGCGACCTCGGCATCCGCTACGGCTACCAGCGCTTCCGCCCCGACATCATGGCCGCCGTGGTGATCGTCCTGATCGTCGTGGTGCAACTGATCCAGACCGCGGGCGACCGCCTCGCGCGCCGCCTCAACAAACGCGTCCGCTGACCCGGACATCCCTTCCGCCATTCGCCAGGAGTACTTGCCCATGTCGTTGTCGCGTATCTTGAGCGGCGTTGCCGCCGCCGTTCTCGGCCTCACGGTCGCCACCGCCGCCGAAGCCAAGGTCTACAAGGTCGGCGTGACCCAGGGGCCGCACGAGCAGGTGGTGGAGTTCGTCAAGTCCGAGCTCGCCAAGAAGGGCATCGAGATCGAGGTCGTCGGCTTCTCCGACTACGTGCTGCCGAACCAGGCGCTGAACGACGGCGACCTCGACATCAACTCGTTCCAGCACCAGCCCTACCTCGACAACCAGATCAAGGA
>JADHEE010000772.1_pt1 | contig 10929 bp, 8 predicted proteins | sample 8952401 | NCBI WGS metagenome assembly JADHEE01 (sample SAMN16124438, study PRJNA663242) | bioreactor sludge metagenome | isolation source: sludge (ammonium) | place: India:Bengaluru | collected 2019-02-28
ATGGACCTGAACCTGGCCCGGCTCGAACTGGACGCGCAGGCGGCCGACGAGGCCATGCACGCAATCGGAGACCTGAAGCACGGCATCAACGAACAGCGCATCGTGCGCCTGGAGCGCAGCATGATCCGGATCGAGCGCAGCACCGCGGCGACGCTGACCTTGCTGCAGCAGCTGGTCAATGCCATCCGGGTGCAGAAGAACAATCCGACGGAGAACCAGACTTGACCTGCCCGGCTTGGCCCGAAACCCTCGGCCCCGTCCTGTGCATCGTGGGCGCGCGGCCGAACTTCATGAAAATGGCGCCGGTCCTGCGCGCCTTCGCCGCGCACCGGCCGGCGATTCCCGCGCTGCTGGTGCACACCGGCCAGCACTACGACCGGGACATGAACGACCGGCTGTTCGAGGATCTGCGCCTGCCGCACCCGGACATCAATCTCGAAGTCGGCTCGGGAACGCACGCCGTGCAGACCGCCGAGGTGATGAAGCGCTTCGAGCCGGTGGTCGACGAGCACAAACCGTCGTGCATCCTGGTCGTCGGCGACGTGAATTCGACCCTGGCCTGCACCCTGGTCGGCGTCAAGAAAGGCATTCCCGTCGCGCACGTGGAAGCTGGCCTGCGCAGTTTCGACCGGGGCATGCCGGAGGAAATCAACCGCGTGCTGACCGACCAGGTGGCCGATCTGCTCTACACCACCGAGCGCAGCGCGCTCGACAACCTGCTGCGCGAGGGCATTGCTCCGGAGCGGGTGGCGTTCGTCGGCAACGTGATGATCGATTCGCTGGTAGCCAACCGCGAGCATGCGCGCCGGCCGGCGGAAATCCTCGACGCGGCGGGGTTCGACGGTGCCGTCGCGGCGTCCCCCGCCGGCTATACCGTGGTGACGCTCCATCGCCCGTCCAACGTCGACCAGGAGGAGACCCTGCGGCCGCTGCTCGAAACCTTGTGCGAGGTGTCCGAACGGTTGCCGTTGATCATCGCCCTGCATCCGCGTACGCGCGGCAACATCGAACGCTTCGGGCTGAACGATCTGGTCGCCGGACCGCAGATCGTGCTGCTGCCGCCGCAGGGCTATCTCGAAATGCTCGGCCTGATGGCCGGGGCGCGGCTGGTGCTCACCGATTCCGGCGGGTTGCAGGAGGAGACCACCGCGCTGGGAATTCCCTGCCTGACGATGCGCGAGAACACGGAGCGTCCGATCACGGTCGAACAGGGCACCAACACGATGGTCGGGCGCGACCGGCGGGCGATCCTCGCCGGCGTTTCCGAAATCCTTGCCGGAGGCGGCAAGCGCGGGCGCATTCCGGAGCTATGGGATGGTCATGCCGCGGAGCGTATCGCCTCTCATCTGGCCGGCTGGCTGATGGGCCGGCAGGCGGCATGCGGCGGTCGTTGAACTTTGCGGCATGCCCGTCGTCGGACCATGAAATGGGAGCCCGGTCATGCCAAGAACGCCGATCATCAATGCGCTGACGATAGACGTCGAAGATTATTTCCAGGTCTCCGCGCTCGCCCCGTACATCCCCCGCAGTGAATGGGAGAGCCGCGCGTGCCGGGTCGAGCGCAACATCGAGCGCATCCTGGCGCTGCTCGACGAGCGCCGGACGAAGGCCACCTTCTTCACGCTGGGATGGATCGCCGAGCGTTATCCGCAACTGGTCCGGCGGATCGTCGACGGCGGCCACGAACTGGCCAGCCACGGCTACGGCCACCAGCGCGCCAGCGACCTGGACGAAACGGCCTTCTTCGCGGACATCGACGCCTCGCGCAAGCTGCTCGAAGACCTTTCCGGGCAGCCGGTGAAGGGCTATCGCGCGCCGAGCTTCTCGATCGGGAAAAATAACTTGTGGGCCTTCGACTGCCTTGAACGGGCCGGGTATCTGTACAGTTCGAGCATCTATCCGATACACCACGATCATTACGGCATGCCGGACGCGCCGCGCTTCGCGCATCAGGTGCGCGGCGGCCTGCTGGAGATTCCGGCGACGACGTCGTGCTTCTTCGACCGCAACTGGCCGGCCAGCGGCGGCGGCTATTTCCGCCTGATGCCGTACCGCGTGTCGCGCTGGCTGCTGGAGCGGGTCAACTGCCGCGACGGGCAACCGGCGATCTTCTATTTCCATCCCTGGGAAATCGATCACGAACAGCCGAGGATTCCGGGCATCGACCTGAAGACGCGCTTCCGGCACTACCTCAACCTGCACCGGACCGAAGGCCGCATCCGGCGGTTGCTGGGCGATTTCCATTGGGGACGGATGGACGCGATCTTTCTTGGCCGGCAGGGCGGGGATGCCGGATGACGCTGCCTCGCGGAGAAAACACGGAAGAGGCGGCAGAAGCCGCATCGACGCCGACCGTCCGGCGGCTGGCGCCCGGCGACGCGCAGACGGCGCGGCGCTGGGACGACTTCGTCCATGCCTGCCCGCAGGCGACGTTCTTCCATCGTGCCGGCTGGCAGGACATCGTGGCGGGCGTCTTCCGGCATCCGACCTACTTTCTCTATGCCGAGCGGGACGGCGCCATCGAAGGCGTGCTGCCGCTCGCGCACGTCAAGAGCCTGCTCTTCGGCAACGCCCTCGTTTCGCTGCCGTTCGCCGTGTATGGCGGCGTGGCGGCCGACGGCGAGCTGGCCGCCACGGCGCTGGAAAATGAAGCGCAGGCGATCGCCCGCCAATTGGGCGTCGACCATCTCGAACTGCGCAACTGCGAGCGCCGCCACGCCGACTGGCCGATGCAGGACCTCTACGTCTGCTTCCGCAAGGCCATCGAACCGGACCTCGAGGCCAACCTGCTGGCCATTCCCCGCAAGCAGCGGGCGATGGTGCGCAAGGGCATCAAGAACGGGCTGCGCAGCGAGATCGACGGCGACGTCGAACGGTTCTTCCCGCTCTACGCCGACAACGTCCTGCGGCACGGCACGCCCGCGCTGCCCAGGCGCTATTTCCGGCAGCTGCTCGAAACGTTCGGCCGCGACTGCGACGTGCTGACCGTGACCGACGCGCAGGGCAGGGCGGTCAGCAGCGTGCTCAGTTTCTATTTCCGCGACGAAATCCTGCCGTATTACGCCGGCGACGACGTGGCCGCGCGCGATCTGGCCGGCAACGATTTCAAGTACTGGGAATTGATGCGCCGCGCCTGCGAGCGGGGCATCAAGGTGTTCGACTACGGCCGCAGCAAGCAGGGCACCGGCTCGTATTCGTTCAAGAAGAACTGGGGATTCGAGCCGAAGCCGCTGTACTACGAATACCGCCTCTACCGGCGCGACGGCATCCCGCAGAACAATCCGTCGAACGCCAAGTACCGCCTTTTCATCGAGGCGTGGCGGCGCTTGCCCGTCGGCGTGGCCAACCGGCTGGGGCCGTTCATCGTGCGCAACCTGGGGTAGTCCATGAGCAATCTGCTGTACCTCGTGCACCGCCTGCCGTATCCGCCCAACAAGGGCGACAAGGTGCGTTCGTTCCACCTGCTCAAGCATCTGGCGGCCAGGCATCGGGTTTTCCTGGGCACCTTCATCGACGATCCGGCGGATGAGGCCCATGTCGGGACGTTGGGGGATTACTGCGCCGGGATGCACGTCGCGCGGCTGTCGCCGGAGCGGGCCAAGCTGCGCAGCCTGCGCGGCCTGGTGAGCGGCGAGGCGCTGACGCTGCCGTATTACCGCGACGGCGGCCTGCAGGCGTGGGTGAACCGGACGATCGCCGAGGGCGGGATCGATGCCGCCGTGGTCTTCTCGTCGGCGATGGCCCAATACCTCGGGGACTTTCCGCAGGACAGGACCCTGGTCGATTTCTGCGACGTCGATTCGGCCAAGTGGACGCAATACGCGCCGGCGCACCGCTGGCCGCTTTCCTGGATCTACCGGCGCGAGGGCGAACGCCTGCTGGCCTTCGAGCGGCAGGTCGCCGCGTCGGCCGCGCGTTCCTTTTTCGTGACCGAGAACGAGACGGAGCTTTTCCTGGCGCGCGCGCCGGAATGCCGGGAAAGAACCCTGCCGATGTGCAACGGCGTCGATGCCGATTTCTTTTCTCCGGAACACGATCTGGCGTCGCCCTACGCTCCGGACGAAATTCCGCTGGTGTTCACCGGCGCGATGGATTACTGGCCGAACGTTGATGCCGTCGGCTGGTTCGCCGGCGAGATCCTGCCGCGTTTGCTGCCGCAGCGGCCCGGACTGCGCTTCTACATCGTCGGGCGCAGCCCGACGCCGGCGGTCCTGCAACTCGCCGGCGACCGGGTGGTGGTCACGGGCACGGTGGACGATGTGCGTCCCTACCTGAGGCATGCGGCCGTGGTCGTCGCCCCGCTGCGCGTGGCCCGTGGCATTCAGAACAAGGTGCTCGAAGCGATGGCCATGGGGGCCGCGCTCGTCGCGTCGGCCGAATGCGCCGAGCCTATCGACGCGGTGCCGGGGTGGGATTTCCTGGTGGCGAGGACCGTCGATGACTACGTGCACGAGATCGAAGCGCTGCTGTCTTCCCCCGAGCGGGCGCAGAACGTCGGCAAGGCGGCGCGCAAGCAGGTCCTGAGCCGATACAGCTGGGATGCCCATCTGTCGATCATCGACCGCTATCTCGATCCCCTGCGCCGTGTCGCGCCCGATGCGGCCGTCGCCGCGCCGGGGGTCATGCAATCCAGCGGATGAACGGGAATGCGCGTTAGAAACGAGTCAGGACCATGTGCGGAATAACCGGAATTTTCGACACCCGCGGACGCAGCGAGATCGATCGCGCCGCGCTGGTGCGCATGAACGAATCGCAGCATCACCGCGGACCGGTGGAGGGCGGCGTGCATGTCGAACCCGGTCTCGGGCTGGGCCACCGCCGCCTGTCGATCATCGATCTCGCCACCGGCCAGCAGCCGCTCTACAACGAGGACGGCAGCGTCTGCGTCATCTTCAACGGCGAGATCTACAACTACCAGGAACTGATTCCCGAACTGCAGGCGCTCGGGCACGTATTTCACACGCGCAGCGATACCGAAGTCATCGTCCACGCCTGGGAGGCATGGGGCGAGGCGTGCGTCGGGCGCTTCCGCGGGATGTTCGCCTTCGCCCTGTGGGATCGCAACCGCGAGACGCTGTTCCTGGCCCGCGACCGGCTCGGCGTCAAGCCGCTGCATTACGCGCTGCTGCCGGACGGCACGCTGCTCTTCGGCTCGGAACTGAAATCCGTGCTGGCGCACGGCGGCCTGTCCAGGGAAATCGACCCGCTGGCGGTCGAGGAATATTTCGCGCTCGGCTACGTCGCCGAGCCCCGCTGCATCTTCAGGCAGGCGCGCAAGCTACCGCCGGCCTGCACGCTGCTCGTCAAACGGGGAGAACGCCTGCCCGAGCCCCGCGAATACTGGGACGTGCGCTTCACGCTGGATCAGAAGATCGACGACCGTCAGGCCAACGAGGAACTCGTCGCGCGGCTGAACGAGTCGATACGCCTGCGCCTGATCTCCGAGGTGCCGCTGGGCGCCTTTCTTTCCGGCGGCGTCGACTCCAGCGCCGTGGTCGCCCTGATGGCCGGCCTTTCGGACGAGCCGGTCAACACCTGTTCGATCGCTTTCGGCGATCCGGCGTTCAACGAGTCGGCGTTCGCGGAACAGGTCGCCGGCCGCTACCGGACCAACCATCACGTCGAGACCGTCGAAAGCGACGACTTCGATCTCGTCGACACGCTGGCCCGGCTGTACGACGAGCCCTACGCCGACAGCTCGGCGATTCCCACCTACCGTGTCTGCCAACTGGCGCGCCGGCACGTCACCGTGGCCTTGTCGGGCGACGGCGGCGACGAAAGCTTCGCCGGGTACCGCCGCTACCGGATGCACCTGGCGGAGGAGCGGATGCGTTCGGCCTTGCCGTCCGGGATCAGCCGGCCGCTCTTCGGATTCCTGGGGCGCGCCTATCCGAAGGCCGACTGGGCGCCGCGCGTGTTCCGCGCCAAAACCACCTTCGAATCGCTGGGACGCACGTCGGTCGAGGCGTACTTCCATTTCATGTCCCAGATCCGCCGCCCACTCCGTACCGAACTGTACAGCGCGCGCTTCAAATCGGTGCTCGGCGGATACGATGCCATCGAAGTGTTCAACCGGCATGCCGCGCGCGCGAACACCGACGATCCGCTGGCGCTGCTCCAATACATCGATCTGCACACCTATCTCGTCGGCGACATCAACACCAAGGTCGACCGCGCCAGCATGGCCCATTCCCTGGAAGTGCGCGAACCCCTGATGGATCATCCGCTGGTCGAATGGCTGGCGACGCTGCCGTCTTCCATCAAGCTGCGCAACGGCGAGGGCAAATACCTGCTCAAGAAGGCGATGGAGCCGTATCTGCCGAAGGACGTGATGTACCGTCCGAAGATGGGATTCGCCGTGCCCCTGGCGCGCTGGTTCCGGGGACCGCTGCGCCGGCGCGTGCGCGATTCGCTGCTCGCGGGGCCGATCGCCGAATCGGGCTGGTTCGACCAGGGCGTCATCGGGAAGCTCGTCGATCAGCACGAGGCGGGCACCCGCGATCACAGCACGCCGCTGTGGACGCTGCTCATGTACGACGCCTTCCTGCGCAACGTCATGGAGGTGCCTTCGTCCGCCGCGGGTGCTGCCCGGTGAGAATCCTCTACCATCACCGCACGGCGTCGAAGGACGGCCAGGCCGTGCACATCGAGGAAATGATCGCGGCCCTGCGTTCGGCGGGACACGAGGTCCGGGTCGTGGCCCCGCAGCTCGGCGATCCTGGCAGGATGGGCGACGAGGCCGGCTGGGTACAGCATCTGAAACAGGCGCTGCCCAAGGCCGTTTACGAGTTGTTGGAACTGGCGTACTCGCTGCTGGCCTACCGCAGGCTGCGCCAGGCGGCGGAAGATTTCCGGCCGGACGTGGTCTACGAACGCTACAACCTGTACCTGCTGGCCGGCGCCATGCTCGGCAAGCGCCTGGGCATCCCGCTCCTGCTGGAAGTCAACTCGCCCCTGGTTTTCGAGCGTTCCCGGCACGGCGGCGGGCTGGCCTTGCCGCGGCTCGCCCGCTGGGCCGAGGGAACCGTATGGCGGGCGGCGGACCGGGTGCTGCCGGTCACCCGCGTGCTGGCCGGCCATGTCAAGGACTACGGCGTGCCCGAGGAGCGGATCGCGGTCATTCCCAACGGCATCAACAAGGCGCATTTCGACGTGGCGCCCGAGCCGGCGGAGGCCAAGACGGCGCTCGGCCTGCAGGATCGCCTGGTGCTCGGGTTCACCGGTTTCGTGCGCGACTGGCACGGAGTCGATCGCGTCATCGCGTGGATGGCGACCGACGCCGCGCCGGACAACGCGCACCTGCTCGTCGTCGGCGACGGACCGGCGCGTCCGGAGCTCGAACGACAGGCTAAAATGCTCGGCCTGGAAGATTCGGTGACCTTTACCGGCGTGATTCACCGCGACGCCGTCCCGGCCCGGGTGGCCGCGTTCGATGTGGCCCTGCAGCCGGCGGTCACGGCCTATGCCTCGCCGCTCAAGATGATGGAGTACCTGGTGCTGGGCAAGGCCATCGTGGCGCCGCGTCTGCCCAACATCCTGGAAATACTGGACGACGGCGAGAATGCGGCGATGTTCGACGAACAGACGCCCGGCAGCCTCGAAGCCACGTTGACCCGGGTCTGCGGCGACGCTGCCCTGCGCCGGCGGCTGGCCGTCAACGCGCGGGCGACGATCGACCGTCTGCAACTCACCTGGGCCGGCAACGCCGGCAAGGTGGCGGCGCTGGCCGGGGAGGCGATTTCCCGTCGCGACAAGGAGGAGCGTTCATGAAAGTAACGGTGGTGGGGACGGGGTATGTCGGGCTCGTCAGCGGCACGTGCCTGGCCGAGGTCGGCAACGACGTGCTTTGCGTGGACGTGGACCCGGAGAAAATCCGCATCCTGCAGGACGGCGGCATGCCGATTTTCGAGCCGGGGCTGCAGGACATGGTGCGGCGCAATGTGGCGGCCGGACGGCTGCATTTCACCACCGACATCGAGGCGTCGGTACAGCACGGCACGATCCAGTTCATCGCCGTCGGCACGCCGCCGGACGAGGACGGTTCCGCCGATCTGCAATACGTGCTCGCCGCCGCCCGCAACGTCGGCCGCCTGATGGCGGACTACAAGGTCGTCGTCGACAAAAGCACCGTGCCGGTGGGCACGGGGGAAAAGGTCAAGGCGGCGATCGCCGACGAATTGCGCAGGCGCGGAACGCACATCCCCTACAGCGTCGTCTCGAATCCGGAGTTCCTCAAGGAGGGCGCGGCGGTCGACGACTTCATGCGTCCGGACCGGGTGGTCATCGGCGCCGAGGACGAGCAGGCCGTGCTGCTGATGCGGGCGCTGTATGCGCCGTTCCAGCGCAATCACGAACGGCTCATCGTCACCGACGTGAAAAGCGCGGAATTGACCAAGTACGCGGCCAACGCCATGCTCGCCACGCGCATCAGCTTCATGAACGAACTGGCCAATCTCGCCGAGCGGCTCGGCGCGGACATCGAGATGGTGCGCCAGGGCATCGGCAGCGATCCCCGCATCGGCTACCACTTCCTGTATCCCGGCTGCGGCTACGGCGGTTCGTGCTTCCCCAAGGACGTCAAGGCCCTGATCCGGACGGCGAGCGACGACGCCGGCATCGACCTGAAGGTGCTCGGCGCCGTCGAGGCAGCCAACGAAGCGCAGAAGCACGTTCTGGCCGACAAGCTCAAACGCCGCCTGGGCGATCTGCGGGGCAGGCATTTCGCGCTGTGGGGGCTGGCTTTCAAGCCCGATACCGACGACATGCGGGAGGCGCCGAGCCGCGCGCTCATCGCCGACCTGTTCGACGCCGGGGCGACGTTGACCGCGTACGATCCGGTCGCCATGGACGAGGCGCGGCGCATCTTTGCCGGCGATCCGCGGCTGCGTTTCGCCGGGACGCCCATGGAGGCGCTCGCCGGGGCCGAGGCATTGCTGATCGTCACCGAATGGAAGGAATTCCGCAGTCCTGATTTCGAGGCCATCAAGCGGCAGCTGAAAACCCCGCTGATCATCGACGGGCGCAATCTGTACGATCCCGGACGGGTGCGCGGCATGGGCATCGACTACCTGGCGATCGGCCGTTGAAACCCGCGCAGGGGACGATGTGACGGACCGGCGCATTCGCGTTCTCCACGTTCTCCAGACCCTGGGGATCGGCGGCATGGAAAAACGGATTCTCCGCCTGTGCCGGGGCCTCGATGCGTCCGTCTATGACGTCCATGCCGTCAGCCTGCGGCCGACGTCCGGCCCGATGATCGACTGGCCGGAGGACCAGCGCCATTTCTATCCGATCGCTCCCGGTTTCCACGCCGGTCAGTTGCTCGGCCTGGCCCGCTTCATGCGGGAAGGGCGGTACGACATCGTGCACAGCCACAATTGGGCCACCATGCTGTACGGCGTGCTCGCCGGGCGCCTGGCGCGGGCGCCGATCGTCCTGCACGGCGAGCACGGCCTGAACGACGACGACCGGAAAGGGGTGTCGTGGCGGCGCCGGGCGGTGTCGACCGCCATCGCCCACGCGGCGACCGGCGTGGTGGCGGTGAACGACTTCATCAAGCGCCAGTCGGAGGAGCGGTGGCATCTTCCCTCGGCGCGCGTGGTCAGCATCCCCAACGGGGTCGATCTGGAACGCTTCTCACCCGGCAGGCGGGCCAGGGCGGAGGGCGCCGAACTGGTTTTCGGCACGGTGGCGCGTTTCGATCCGATCAAGAATCTGCCGTGCATCGTGCGCGGCTTCGCTCTGTTCCGGCAAGCGAATCCCACGTTGAGGGCGCGTCTCGTCCTGGTCGGGGACGGGCCGTTGAGGGGCGAGGTGGAAGGCCTGGCCGCCTCGCTGCCCTGCGGGGACGCGGTCGAGTTCCCCGGTGAAACGCAGACCCCGGAAGACTGGTATCCCGAGTTCGATGTCTTCATCAACGGTTCGCTTTCCGAAGGCATGAGCAACACCATCCTCGAGGGAATGGCCTGCGGCCTGCCGGTGGTGGCCTCGGACGTGCCGGGTAACCGTTCCTGGCTGGAAGATGACAGCCACGCGCTGTTCTTCGAATCGGACAACGCCGGCGCCCTGGCGGACCGCCTGGCGACGCTGGCGAAGGATGCCGCGCGGCGGCGCGACATGGGCCGGAGAAACCGGTCGCTGGCGGAGCGCGCCTACGACAATCGCGATTTTTTGCAGCGCTATCATCGGCTCTATCAACGTCTGCTAGGCCAGGCATGAGAGTGCTGTTTCTCTCCCTCTGGTATCCGAATGCCGAGAATCCGGTCCTGGGCACCTTCGTCCATGAGCAGGCGGTGGCCTTGCGCGAGGCGGGCGCCGATATCCGCATCGTGCAGCCGCTGCCGCTGACGCCGTTTCCCGTCCCCTGGCTCAAGGCGTCGTACCGCAAGCTCGCGTCGATTCCGCAAAGGGAAATCCACCAGGGGTTCGAGGTGTATCACCCGCGCTACCTGACGCTGCCCAGGCATCTTTATTTCGAGCATGTCGGGGACTGGATGTACGAGGGCATCCGTTCCGTCCTGACGGATCTGTACCGCAGTTGGCCGTTCGAGATCATTCACGCGCACGCCACCTACCCGTGCGGCCACGCGGCCAACGCGGTGCGCGACCGCGACCTGCCCTCGGTCAAGGTCGTACACACCATTCACGGCACCGACATCAGGGACGCGCCCACCTACAACCGGAGATGCCTCGAAAAGGTGCGCGCGTCGCTCGAAAACGCCGACTGGAATGTCTTCGTCAGCCAGGAAGGCCGTCGGCTGGCGCTCGACTACACGCAAGGGCGCTGCGCTGGCACGAGCGAGTACATCACCAACGGCGTAAGTACGAAGACCTTCCAGCTGAGCGATGCCGATCGTGCCGAGGTCGAGCGCATGAAGGATGCCGGCGGCGAGGGCTGGAACCTGTTGTTCGTCGGTAACGTCAGCGAAG
>JADHEE010000773.1_pt1 | contig 10886 bp, 9 predicted proteins | sample 8952401 | NCBI WGS metagenome assembly JADHEE01 (sample SAMN16124438, study PRJNA663242) | bioreactor sludge metagenome | isolation source: sludge (ammonium) | place: India:Bengaluru | collected 2019-02-28
TCCCTATCTCTCCGCCATACACGTAGTAGCCGAAGCCCCCGAAAACGTTGAAGTTTTCGGGGGCTTCGTCGTTTTGGTGGTTTGGATCAGGGCAGCCATAGGCAAAATGGTTCTGTGATGTTGTCGGTGGGCAGTGTTTTTATTGCCCTGGAATCGTGTTTGCCGGGCTGGCCCCTTCGCGGGCACGCCCGCTGCCAAAGGGGACGGTGCTGCACCTGAAAACCTGTGGGAGCGGGCGTGCCCGCGAAGGGGCCGGTCCTGCCGACGCTGAGGACCGCAACATTTTGTCTTGAACTGCCAATAGCACCTTGGGCTACAATGCGGCCCTCTACTACACCACTCACGCCCAGGCCAAACGCCGTAATGATTACGCGCGCTGGGCGATGACTTTTTCTGACATGGATTCGTTGGATGCTTCGCGCCGTACTGGTCTTCCTTTTTGCCCAGCGCCGGGCGGCTGAATTGCCGCTCGCGACCAGTGCCGCGCCCCCTCTCAAATCAACGCACACCTTCGCCTGCCGCCGCCTGCCATTGGCTGCGGTACGCGGCTGTGCGCCCCATCGACAATGGAGTGCTCCACTTGCGTAAGAAATTCGTCGCGTCCCTACTGGCGGTCGCCATCGCTTCTACCACGGCCTGTGCACAGCTCGGGATCAGCAAAGAGCAAGCGGGCACGGTGATCGGTGGCCTGGCTGGCGTTGCCATCGGTTCGACCTTGGGCAGTGGCAACGGCAAGATTGCCGCCGCGCTGATCGCGGGTGGGATTGGCGCCTACGTCGGCAACCGCATCGGCAACATGCTCGATGAGAAGGACCAGCAGGCCCTGGCGCTGCGCACCCAGGAAGTACTGAGCCAGCAACAGGCAACGGCCAGCGCCCAGCCCGTGACCTGGAAGTCCGACCACTCTGGTGCCAGCGCGCAGATCGTGCCAGGCAAGGAATACACCAAGACCAAGCAGGTCGAGGTCAAGCGCGCGCCCAAGATCCAGGCCGTGCCGTCGATGAAGCTGATCAACGAACCGTATGTGACCACCAGCGACAACCTGAACGTACGCGCCGCGCCGAACGCCTCTGGCGAGAAGGTCGGCAGCCTGAAGAACCACACCGAGTTCACCGCAGTGGGCGCCACCGGCGACTGGATCCTGGTCGGGCGCAAGGGGGTGACCGTGGGCTACGTGCACAAGGACTACGTGGAGCCCAAGGCGCAGGCCGTGGCCAAGCGCGTGACCCCGGCGGTAAACCTGGACGAGCTGGACGTTGCCGCCAGCAAGGAAACCCAAGCCTTCGACCTGGACTCGCTGCAGTCGCTGCCCACCCAGACCGTTGCCGCCGAAGCGGCCTGCCGCCCGGTCACCGTCAGCCTGAAGGCGCAAAACGGCAAGACCGAACAAGAGCAGAACACCTTCTGCAAACAAGCCAACGGCACCTGGGAACTGATCTGAGGACTCCATGAAAAAGCACGCGCTCGCGCTGGCTGTGGTCGGCGTTTGTGGTCTGGTACCGCAAGCGTTCGCCCATGAGCTGGCCTATTCCAAGAAAGACAACATCAAGGTCGAAGTGCCTGGCGATGCCAGCACCTGGTGCAAACCCCAGGTCGACCTGACCATCAGCCGCCCAGCCTGGGATAACCAGGAACTGCTGACGGGCCTGCTGAGCAAGCTGCCGTTCGTGTTTGCCAAGGATTGCTCGACCGCCAAGGTGAGTTGGAAGGCAGTCGATGGCAACGGCAAGCTTTACGCCAGCGGCTCGGGCAATGCCAGCAACCTGGGGCTGGTGACACTGGCTGCTGCACCTGCCGTTGCCGCCCCGGCGCCTGCTGCACCGGAACCGGTACCGGAACCGGCAGCGGAGCAGGCACCTGCCCCGACCCCGGCACCTGCCACGGCAGCGGCCCCGGCAGCCGCCGAACCCGCCCCCGCGCTGGCACAACCGGCACCGGCGCCCGCCGTAGCGGCAGAACCAGCGCCTGCTGCGCCCGCCCAAGCCCCTGCTGCACCACCCGCGGCGGCCCCAGCCCCAGCAGTGGCCGCAGCCCCCAGCTCGGACTTTGGCCGCCCGGTGGTCCTGGCAAACCCCAACCTGATGCAGGTAACCGACGGCGCCGGCTGCAAATGGGTGCTGAGCAAGTCGATCATCGGCGCAGGCGACACCCTGTCGTTCGGTACCACCCCGGCCATGCCGTGCCCGGCCTCCGGCTTTGGCCAAGGCAGCTTCGACAGAATCAGCTGGAAAGCGGTGGGTACCTATCGCGGCGATAACTGGGACAAGGTCTATGCCCACCCCAGTGGCCTGATCTTCACCAAGCGCCTGGAGGCCGCAGTGAAGGACAAGGCGGTTTCCTACCTGACTGCCGACGCAGACCAGGCCGCATTCCTGGTGGGTGAGATCCCCGGCCGGCAGATGAAGGTGTACCTGACCTTCAGTCGTTCCAGCTATGGCGTATTGCGCCCGTTCGGCAGCGACCCGTACTACGTGGCGGTCACCCCGGACGAATCATTTGCCCTGGACCCGGCCAAGTACAAGGAGGCCGCGCTGGAGATCTTCGACCTGGTCAAGACCGCCTCGCCGTCCACCACCGATGTGGCCACCCTGTTGATCGTCAAGGACATCTCGGCCATCACCAACAGCCTTTGGGGCAATGACGCGCAGAAGATCACCCGCAACCGCATCGGCATCAACCGCCAAGGCCTGTTCTTCGATGTGCGCGACGGTGCCAACTGGGCGGTACAGCGTGAGCAGCAACGCCAGCGCGAGCTGCGCCAGCGCCAGCAGGAACTGGCGCGCGTGCACACCCGTGTGCTGGAGCGCTACCAGCAGCTGCAGGACGGCATGAGCGAGTTCAAGGGGCGTGAAACCGAGGCACTGGCGCAGATGGCCGGCATCAAGGTGCGCTTCGCGTCGCCACTGGAGCAGCAGAACCCGGCGACCTCGGCCACTGTGGCGACGATGATGGTGCATGTAACCGGCAAGCAGGGCGACTTCTACAACATCGATTTCCCGAGCAAAGGCCGCCTGGTCGCGGACGAGGAATACGGCGAGGGCTGGTACGTAACCCAAGTGGCCAACGCCACGCCGTACTACCCGCTGGACGACGGCCGCGCGGTGCCCACCTACCGCGCCTACAGCGCCGGCGAGCCTGCGGCCTGCAAGCAGGAACACTGTGCCGACCGCGTATCGTTCGGTGCCGTACTGGCCAAGGAATTCCCCAACGCCGGCATCGATTTCAGCTGGACCCCCGAGGTCTCCCAACAGTACGTGAACGACTGGAACAACGCTTCCGCCATGGTCCAGTGAGGCAAACACCATGATCAAACAGATGAACAAGAAGCAGCTGCTGATGGGCGGTGTGGCCGCAGCGGTGCTGGTGCTTGGCGGTGGCTATGCCCTGCTTTCCAGCTCGGGCAAGAAGGCTGCGATGGCCTACTACGACGACTTCAAGGAGCGCTACTTCCTGGAAGACGTCTTGTCAGAGGGCGACATTTCCTACTCGGCGTTTTCCGGCAACCTGACCGTGGCCGACCCGGAGATCCGCGTGGCCGCTGCACAGACCAACGGGGCTCAGCAGTTCATGCGCGGCCTGTCAGGCCTGATGGAGTCGGTGCAGGGCAGTTCGGCTGAGGAAGGCCTGGCCGGTTGGGCCAAGTACCAGCTCAACGCCAGCCGTGATGTGGCCGGCGTGTACCTGAAGGCAGATGCGCTGAAGCTGGCCCATGACGGGGACAGCAAGGACGGCAGTATCCATGTGCAGTTGCTGGGCATGCAGATGGGCAACCCGTTCGTGGCCACCAAGGGCGCCGAGGTGGTGTTGGTGGCCGATGTCAGCGACGAGATCCAGCCACGGGCCGAGCTGCTCGCCAACGGGCGCGCCGCCCCGTCGAGTTTCAACTGGGGGGGCAACATGGCCGTGCGCCAGCCGCTGACCGGTGCCTTCCTGGTCAGCAGTACCGGCGACTTTGGTACCACGGTCGACCTGGACTTCACCATCAAGCGCTCCAGCGACGGTGAAGGCTCGATGACGTTCGTGGTTACCCACCGCAACGACGGCTCCAAGGTCGGTGAGATCGTGCGCAAGGCGGAGTTCCAGTCGCTGCCGGAGCTGGACGATGTTGAAACCCAGCTCAAGAGCGCCCTGAGTGCCATGGTGATCGGTGCCTACAGCGCGTATTCCGGCCAGGCGGTGCTGGCGGAGGCGGTGAGCGGCTTTGCCCGCAAGGCCAAGGTCGAGAACTACACCTTGAGCTACAGCGGCTTCAAGCCGCTCAAGCAGGCGTTCAACGATTACCAGCAGCGGGTTCCCAAGGCCAAGTTCGCGGCATTCTGCCAGGAAGTGGGGCTGTCATCGTGGAGCAGTGATTTCGGCACGAAGGCGAAGAACCACAGCGACTCCGAATGTGCCATCGGGCAGAAGCTGGTCGAAGACGGCCAGTTCGAGGAAACCTACACCTTCAAGGAAGGCAAGAGCCTGTTCGCAGCAGTGTTCGTGAGCAAGGCGTACCAGCTGGAAACCGATTGATAGGGGAGGGCTGAGCATTCAAGACCCTGCGACTTGGATCCAATGCTCAGTTTCTGTATCATCCCGCCGCCATCAGACGATGGCCGCAAATGTTTCATTTAAAGGACTTAGTAATGAAAAAGCTGTTCAAGGCCACTGTAGCCGTTGCTGTCGTTTCGGGTGTTGCCCTGCTGTCGGGTTGCACTGGCCAGGTTTACAACCAACCGAAAAACTGCACCTACGACTACCTGTTCCACCCTTCGGTTTCCATCTCCAAGATCATCGGTGGCTGCGGCCCGATCGATAAACTGCCTCAGCAGCAGTAATCTTGGCGGTACCCTGATCGCGCCCCTTGCGGCGTGATCCAATGCCCCCGGTCATGCAAATGGCCGGGGGTTTTTGTTTTCCCGGCAAGGGTTACCAGCGCAGCGAAACGGTGCCGAGCAAGGTGCGCTCTTCACCCCAGTAGCAGCGCCCGGCGTTATTGCAGCCGGCCACGTATTCTTTGTCGAACAGGTTGCGCGCGTTCACCTCTACCGACCAGTTGTCGTCTATCGCGTAGCCTACCTTGGCGTCGACCAAGGTTACGTCACCCGTGCTCGCTGAGGTCGCTGTTCAGTTCAAGCTCCACACCCTTGGCGCGGCTGGCGCCGATCTGACGGTAGTCACCCACGGCCGCGTCGTAGAGCACATCGTCCTTTTTGCGCAGGTCGAACACCGATGCGGTAAAGGCGGTGTTCCAGCCTTTGGGTTCGTACTTGATGCCGAGTTCGTACTCCTCGCTGGTGGTGGGGTCGAGTGGGCCGCTTCTGCTTTCGGTCTGCTGGGTCGGGGCGAAGGCGGTGGCATAGCTGGCGTACGGTGACAGGCCATTGTCGAACTGGTACATCACGCCGGTTTGCCAGGTGAACTTGCTGTCCCAGCTGTTCATGTCGGCCGCGGCGTTGAGGGTGCCTGCCTTGTTGCGGTATTGGCTGTTGACCCGGTCCAGGCTCAGCCCTGCCAGCACGGTGTGGTCGAAGGCGCCGGGGGTGAAGTGGCCTTCGAACTGGTTGTCCAGCGAGTAGGCGATGGACTTGTTATAGCGGTCGTAGGCCGTGTTGCCGAGGGTACTGCCGAAGCCGTTGTCGTTCAGGTTGCCTGGCCACATTTCTTGGCGGTCGATGCGCGACTGCAGGTAGCGCGAGTTCTGGCGGAACTGCCAGGTGTCGTTGAAGCGGTGGCTGAACGCGTAACCCAGGGTCCAGGTTTCCCGCTCGAAGTTGTCCCAGTCCGGGTTGCCGGACAACTGGTCCTTGTCGATCTTGCCGTTGGGGTTGTGCAGCAGGGTACCGGCGGCGGGGAAGCCCAGCTCCATCAGGGTGCGGTCGCGCTGATAGGTGGCCAGCACGGTCAGGCTGTTGTCATCATCGAAATTCAGCGTCAGCGAGGGGGCAAGGTACAGGCGGTCGTCGGGCTGGTGGTCGACCTGGGTATCGGCGTTGCGGCCCAGCATCACCAGGCGGCCCAGTACATTGCCCGCATCGGTCAATGGCCCGGAAATGTCCACGCCCAGCTGGCGGCGGTTGTGCGAGCCGTAGCTCAGTTGCACTTCCCCGCGGGGCTCGGCGGTGGGCTGCTTGCTGACCAGGTTGACCACGCCGCCGGGGGCGTTTTCACCGTACAGGATCGAAGTCGGCCCGCGGAACACTTCCACCCGCTCCAGGCCATAGGGTTCGCTGCTGGTGTCGTAGCGGTTGCCCTGTACCCGCAGGCCGTCGCGCGGCAGGCCATAACCGTAATCGGTAGCGTTGAAGCCGCGAATGAAGAACAGGTCGCCGGCCTGGCCATCGCCGCCGGCGAAGGGCGGCGAGAAAATGCCCGGCACATAGCCCAGCACTTCGGTGAGGGTTTGTGACTGCTGGTCGTCCAGGCGCTGGCGGGTCACCACCGAGACAGAGCGTGGGGTATCGGCCAGGGCGCTGCTGGTCTTGCTGGCCGTGCTGCTGGCGACCGCACGGTAACCCGTGTCGCTCTGGCCGTTGCTGACCAGCAGGGTGGCTGCATTGATCGCGGTAGCGTCCAGTTGCAGGGCGTTGCCCTCGGCCAGCGGTTGCAGCACATAGCCGGCGTTGCCTTGCGCAACCGCTTGCAAGCCGCTGCCCTGTAGCAGGCGGGCCAGGCCCTGCGCCACGCTGTAGCGGCCTTGCAGGCCCTGGCTGAGCTTGCCGGCGGCCAGCTCGTTGCTGCCGGCCAGGTAGATGCCGGCCTGGCTGCTGAACTGGTTGAGGGCGCTGGCCAGCGAGCCGGGGGCGCGGTGCGGCGGCACACAGCGAAAGCGGCGCGGCAAGCGCCAGGCGAAGCATGGGTTGGAAGGGCGTCGGCATGCGGGTCTCTGGAGTCGGTAAGGTGAGTTGGACGGGCTATGCCGGGTTAACCGAACGCGATTGGAAAAAGGGAACTGGCTTGGCATTGATTTTCATAACTGATGAACACCGCGTCGCCTGCTTCGCGGGCTCGCCCGCTCCCACAGGTACTGCGCCGGCTTCGAGTTCACGCTGTCTGTGTGGGAGCGGGCATGCCCGCGAAGAATCCAGCGCGATGCAAGGCGCTGGGTTCAAAGGTGTTCAGGTATCAAGCCGGCTCGACTGTGACCCACCACGGCGTCAGCCGCTGCACCCGCACCGGCAGTGCCGCTTGCAGCAATTCCAGCGCCCGGTCGGTGTCGTTGAGCGGAAACGCCCCCATCACCGACAACGTGGCCACCTCCGGGTGCCAGCCCAGGTGCCCATGGCGATAGCGCCCGAGCGTTTGCAGCAAATGCGCCAAGGGCATGCCTTCGGCGTTCAGTCTGTGCTGAACTGCAATCGGCAAGATGTTTTGCCTGCGCGCCATGGGACAACCTGCCGCCTTGACGCAAAGGGCTGCAATTTGTTTGTGCAGGCATTTCAAGTACAATCGGCAAAACGATTCAGCCATGTCAGTCAATGCGACAAAGGCAGGGTCGTTTTTTCGTTCTCTAGCTGCTGAACAATGATCAATAACAAGCCTGCGCTGAAGAACACGCTTTACTTGGGCCAGCCACAGGCCCTCCCTCTGTTCTTATGACTGGAATTGATCAATGTTCAAGAAAGCTGGCAAGACCTTGCTGGGTCTGGCTGTCGCTGCAAGCTGCATGCAAGCGCACGCCGCAGAAACCAAGAAAGTCGACGTACTGCTGGTCGGCGGCGGCATCATGAGCTCCACCCTGGCCGTGTGGCTGCACGAGCTGGAGCCAAGCTGGTCGATGGAAATGGTCGAGCGCCTGGACGGCGTGGCCGAAGAAAGCTCCAACGGCTGGAACAACGCCGGTACCGGCCACTCGGCGCTGGCCGAGCTGAACTACACCCCGGAAGACAAAGACGGCAACATCAATATCTCCAAGGCCATCGAAATCAACGAGGCCTTCCAGATTTCCCGTCAGTTCTGGTCGTGGCAGGTCCGCCAGGGCGTGCTGAAGAACCCGCATTCGTTCATCAACACCACCCCGCACATGAGCTTCGTCTGGGGCGATGACAACATCAAGTTCCTGAAGAAGCGTTACGACGCGCTGCAGGCCAGCCCGCTGTTCCGCCCGATGCAGTACTCCGAGGACCACGCGCAGATCGCCAAGTGGGTCCCGCTGATGATGGAAGGCCGCGACCCGAACCAGAAGCTGGCCGTGACCTGGACGCCAATCGGCACCGACGTGAACTTCGGCGAGATCACCCGCCAGTTCGTTGGCCACCTGCAAACCCAGAAAGGCTTCGACCTGAAGCTGTCCAGCGAAGTGCAGGACATCACCCGCAACAAGGACGGCTCCTGGCACGTCGAGTACAAGAACCTGAAGGACGGTACCGAGTCGGCCACCGACGCCAAGTTCCTGTTCATCGGTGCCGGCGGTGGTGCCCTGAAGCTGCTGCAGAAGTCGGGCATTCCAGAAGCCAAGGAATACGCAGGTTTCCCGGTGGGTGGCTCGTTCCTGGTCACCGAGAACCCGACCGTGGCCATGCAGCACATGGCCAAGGCCTACGGTATTGCTTCGACCGGCGCGCCACCCATGTCGGTACCGCACCTGGACACCCGTGTGCTGGACGGCAAGCGCGTGGTCCTGTTTGGCCCATTCGCCACCTTCTCCACCAAGTTCCTGAAGAACGGTTCGTACCTGGACCTGCTGAGCACCACCACCCCCCACAACGTGTGGCCGATGACCAAGGTCGGTATCGAGCAGTACCCGCTGGTGGAGTACCTCGCTGGCCAGCTGATGCTGTCTGACGACGACCGCTTCGAAGCCCTGCGCACCTACTTCCCGAACGCCAAGAAGGAAGACTGGAAACTGTGGCAGGCCGGCCAGCGCGTGCAGATCATCAAGCGTGATGCCGAGAAGGGTGGCGTGCTGAAGCTGGGTACCGAAGTGGTGGCCTCCGAAGACCGCACCATCGCAGGCCTGCTGGGCGCCTCGCCAGGTGCTTCGACCGCTGCGCCGATCATGCTCAACGTGCTGGAAACCGTGTTCAAGGAGAAGGTCGCTACCCCAGAGTGGCAGGCCAAGATCAAGCAGATCGTTCCGAGCTACGGTACCAAGCTCAATGATTCGGCAGCGGCCACCCAGAAAGAGTGGAACTACACCGCTGAAGTACTGCAACTGGAGAAGCCACCGGTGATCGACGCCAGCGTTGGTACCACCGTTGCGCCAAGCCAACCGGTTGAAAGCAAGCCAGAGAACGACATGGCGCTGTAATTGGCCGCCAGGTTGTGATCGAAAGCCACGGGGGTGACCTCGTGGCTTTTTTGTTGCCTGTTCGGGGCTGTTTGCGGCGCAGGGCAGGTATTACTGCTGGCGCAGAATGCACGCCAGCAACCCCGGGAAGCGGGCCTCCAGCATTTCGCTGCGCAGCGAATTCATATGGGTTGTGCCCACATTGCGGGTATGCACCAACCCCGCATCACGCAAGACGCGAAAGTGGTGGGACATGCTCGACTTGGGCCGGCCGCCGTCCAGTTCGCCGCACGTGGCTTCGGCCACACCGGCCAGCTGGCGCACGATGCCCATGCGCACGGGGTCGCTCAGGGCGTACAGCAGGCGCTCCAGCACCAGGTCTTCAGGGTTGGGATGTTTATAGGCTCGCATGCTGCACATGATACCGGGGGTTTCCATTATTGCCATAGTTCGATTATGATCGAACAATCGTATCCACATAGCCCGGGAGTTTCCCATGTCCGCGTTGTTCCAACCTTACACCCTCAAGGACGTCACCCTGCGCAACCGCATCGCCATTCCGCCGATGTGCCAGTACATGGCCGAGGACGGCATGATCAACGACTGGCACCATGTGCACCTGGCCGGCATGGCCCGTGGCGGTGCCGGCTTGCTGGTGGTCGAAGCCACGGCGGTGGCACCGGAGGGGCGCATTACCCCCGGCTGCGCCGGCATCTGGAGCGACGCCCATGCCCAGGCGTTCGTACCGGTGGTACAGGCGATCAAGGCAGCAGGTTCGGTACCGGGCATCCAGATCGCCCACGCCGGGCGCAAGGCCAGCGCCAACCGGCCCTGGGAAGGTGACGACCATATTGCCGCCGACGATGCCCGCGGCTGGGAAACCATTGCCCCGTCGGCCATTGCCTTTGGTGCACACCTGCCCAAAGTGCCGCGTGCCATGACCCTGGAGGACATCGCCCGGGTCAAGCAGGACTTCGTCGATGCCGCCCGCCGTGCACGCGATGCCGGCTTCGAGTGGATCGAGCTGCACTTTGCCCACGGCTACCTGGGGCAGAGCTTCTTCTCCGAGCACTCCAACAAGCGTACCGATGCCTACGGTGGCAGTTTCGACAACCGCAGCCGCTTCCTGCTGGAAACCCTGGCGGCAGTACGTGAAGTGTGGCCAGAAAACCTGCCGCTGACGGCGCGTTTTGGCGTGCTGGAATACGACGGCCGTGATGAGCAGACCCTGGAAGAGTCGATCGAGTTGGCGCGGCGGTTCAAGGCTGGCGGCCTGGACCTGCTGAGCGTGAGTGTCGGCTTTACCATCCCTGATACCAACATCCCATGGGGCCCGGCGTTCATGGGACCGATTGCCGAGCGTGTGCGCCGTGAAGCCAAGCTGCCGGTGACGTCGGCGTGGGGTTTCGGTACCCCGCAGCTGGCCGAAGCGGCATTGCAGGCCAACCAGCTGGACCTGGTGTCGGTAGGCCGCGCGCACCTGGCCGACCCGCACTGGGCCTACTTTGCGGCCAAGGAGCTGGGGGTGGAAAAAGCCTCCTGGACCTTGCCGGCGCCTTATGCGCACTGGCTTGAGCGTTATCGCTGATATCGAGCGCCGCCCGCGCGGCGCATCGCGAGCTGGCGCTCGCTCCTTGTATGTTGTGACTGACCTGGCGGGAGAAGTTATTCTCGTCAG
>JADHEE010000774.1_pt1 | contig 10869 bp, 11 predicted proteins | sample 8952401 | NCBI WGS metagenome assembly JADHEE01 (sample SAMN16124438, study PRJNA663242) | bioreactor sludge metagenome | isolation source: sludge (ammonium) | place: India:Bengaluru | collected 2019-02-28
CGGGCGGCAGGCGTATTGGGTCTGCCCGCTGGTGGAGGAAGCCGAGGAGGTGCCGCTGACCTCGGTGGAGGAACGCGGCCTCGCCCTCGCCAGCATTCTCGGCACGGATGCGGTCGGCGTGATCCACGGACGGATGAAAGGCCCGGAACGCGACGCGGCGATGCAGGATTTCCTCGAGCGCAAGACCCGCGTGCTGGTGGCGACGACGGTGATCGAGGTCGGCGTGGACGTACCCAACGCCAGCATCATCATCATCGAGCACGCCGAGCGCTTCGGCCTCGCGCAACTGCACCAGTTGCGCGGCCGGGTCGGGCGCGGCGCGGCGGCTTCGACCTGCCTGCTGCTTTACGGAAACCTCGGCGAGACGGCGCAGGCGCGGCTGACCACGCTGCGCGACACCGACGACGGCTTCGCCATCGCCGAGGCGGACCTGCGCCTGCGCGGCGCGGGCGAACTCCTCGGCACGCGCCAGAGCGGCATGCCCGAGTTCCGCGTCGCCGACCTCGCGCAGCACGCCGACCTTCTGGAAATCGCCCGGGTCGACGCGCGCCGGATCCTCGACGCCGACCCGGAACTCAACGGCCCGCGCGGTGCGGCGCTCAGGACCTTGCTGTATCTTTTTGCGCGGGACGCGGTGGTTGCGACTCTGAGGTCGGGCTGATCTCCTTCGGCTCGGTGACCGCCGCCGAAGCGAGCTTGACGCGGCGCACGTCCTTGGGGCGGCGGTCGGGCGGCACCACGATGCCGCCGGAGATCACCATCTTGATCCCTTCCTCCACCGTCATGGTGAGCGGAATCACGTCGGGACGCGGCACGAACAGCAGGAAACCCGAGGTCGGGTTGGGCGTCGTCGGCAGGAAGACGTTGACCACCTCGTCGGCGGTGAGGCTCTGCACCTCGCCCTCGGTGACGCCGCTGATGAAGCCGAGCGCCCAGATCCCCCGGCGCGGATACTCCACCAGCACGCACTGGCGGAACGCCGAGGACTGCTGCGACAGCACGCTCTCGAACAATTGCTTGAGCGCGCTGTAGACGCCGCGGATCACCGGCATGCGGTTGAGGATGCTTTCGCCCCAACTCAGCATCAGCCGCCCGACCAGACCCGCCGCCAGCGCGCCCACCAGGGTCAGAGAGACCAGCAGCACGAGCACGCCGAATCCCGGAATGTTGAAGTCGAGGTAGGTGCTGGGGCTGTAGCGCGGCGGCAGGATCGAGCCCACCTGGCCATCGACGAAAGTGATGAACAGCCACGCGAGATAGAAGGTGAGGCCCGCAGGCGCGGTCACCAGGATGCCGGCGAGGAAGTACCCGCGCAGCCGCCCGAGCAGGGACGGCTTCTTGAGCTTCTTGCGGACGGGTTTCTTCTGCGGTGGCCGCTTGGCCCCGGACGGCGAAGCACTCATGCGTTAACATCCTCACGGGATCGACCGGCGCGCATCCTTGCGTCGCCCCCAGGCGGCGTGTTCCCCTTCGCCGCGACGGCCTATATCGGGCAGATACTACGATACTGCAAGGAAACCTGACCAGATGCGACAGCGCCCCGTGCCGGAATTTCGCAAAACCGCCGCGCCGCCGGTGGCGGCGGTGAGCGCGCTGGTGATTTCAGGCAGGCGCGTGCTTCTGGTGCGCCGCGGCCACCCGCCGCTGTTTCGCGAGTGGTCCCTCCCCGGCGGACGAATCGAGCCGGGCGAGACCGCCGCCGCCGCGTTGGTCCGGGAACTCGCCGAGGAAACCGGCCTCACCGCCCGCCGCGCCTTCGCCTTCACCCGCGTCGACGTCGGGCGCGGGCGGCGGGTGTTCCGCCTCGCCTGCTTCCGCGTCACCGGCTTTCATGGCCGCGCGCGGGCGGGCGACGACGCCCTCGCCCTGCGCTGGATTCCGCTTCGCCGGGTGCGCGGCATGCTCCGACGCGCCCAGACCCTGCGGGTGATCGCCGACGGCGCGCGCATCCCGCCCCGCAGCAGAAGGCATTGCATCCCGAACCGCATTGGCTAGTATGGCCCGCACAACGGAGATGGGATCGACAATGCTGCTTCTGGGACGAGTTCTATTCGTGGTCGGGTTCGCGGGCCTGGCGCTGCAGATCATGGAATCCTGGTTCGGGTTCACCGGCCTGCCGATCGACAACGCGCACATGGTCAACGCCATCCTGTGGTGGACGGTGTGCGGCGGCATGGCCGCCGGGGGCGTGTGGCTGATGAAGCGCCACACTCCCGAGGAAGACAACTAAGCCTCGACGAACCGCGCGATCCGCCGCCCCTCGCGAGCCACGTCCTCGAGATAGGCGGCGGACGCCAGATATGCGTATTCCTTCACCCGCGCGTCGACCAGGGTCGAGCGCGCGCGCAGGGTCGCGTCGGCATGCCCCGGATGGCAAAAGATCAGCGGGCGCGCCGGACGCGGGCCGAAGTCGCCCAGGAACTTGCGAAACAGCCGTCCATACGGCACATCGAGCCCGAAGTTGTACGCGCCGCGCAGGCTGTCGTTGCGCGGCAGTCCGGCGCGCCGGGTCAGCGCCGCGTGGCGCAGCCCGAGGTTGGCCAGGATCGCGGCCTTGACGGGGTCCACGCCGCGCCGGAAGATCGTGCCGAGCGGCTCGGTGATCGTGCGCATGCCGCAACGGAACTCGTAGCGTTCGATCACCTCCTGCAACAGCAGCGCGCGGATCACCGGGAACGCGTGCACGTGCTGGTGGCCGTCGACGAACGCGGGCGGAGCGCCGAAAGCGTCCTCGAAGGCGTCGAACTGCGCCTTGATCTCCGCGGCGATCTCGGCGCGCGGCAGGGTGCGGAACTTGGCCGCGCGCAGCACCGTGGCCAGGCCCGGCATCAACCCGCCTTTGACGAAGCGCGGCATCGCCGCGACCGGCTCATGATCGGTGAGGGTCAGATGCAGGCCGATATCCGCGCCGCAGCGGGTGGCAAGGGCGCGCAATTCGGGCGCGCGCTGCCGCCATTCGGGGAAGCCGGTCATCGCGGTGGTGGCGCGCAGGCGGCCTTCCGCGATCAAGGATTCGATCGCGTCGCAGACGCCGTGAGAGATTCCGTAGTCGTCGGCGCAGACGATCATCGGGTCCGATGTCTCCGCTTTCCCTGCCGGGGGATTATCGATTACCATGCGCCACCTTCAGCCGGAGTTTCCTCAAGATGCGCACCGCGCAGACCTTGACTTCGAATTCTCAGGACCAGCGCCGCCGTCCGAGCGAGCGCCGCCTTGACCTGCTGTCCGTCGTGGTTCCGTGTTACAACGAATCAGACGGGTTGGAGACCTTATATGCGGCGCTGACGCCGGTTCTCGAGACCGCCGCGCCGAACCACGAGATCGTTCTCGTCGACGACGGCAGCCGCGACGACACCTTTATTGTAGCGCGCAAGCTGGCTGCTGCCGACTCTCGCGTCAAGGCGATCCGCTTCGCCCGCAACTTCGGCAAGGAAGCGGGCATGGCCGCCGGCCTGCGCGAAGCGCGGGGCGACGCTGTGTTGCTGATGGACGCGGACCTCCAGCACCCGCCCGCCGTGATTCCCGAGATGATCGCGCGCTGGCGCGACGGCATCGACATGGTGATCGCGGTACGCCGTGACCGGGGCACCGATTCGTGGCCGCGCCGGATGATCAGCCTCGCCTACTACCGCCTTTTCCAGGCGATGTCCGAGGTGCGGATTCCGCGCGGCGCGGGCGACTTCCGCCTGTTCGACCGGGTGGTGGTGGACGCGATCGCCGCGCTGCCGGAACGCAACCGCTTCATGAAGGGCATCACCAGCTGGGTGGGATTCCGCCAGGAATGCCTGCCGTTCGACGTCGGCGTGCGCGCCACCGGGCGGTCCGCCTGGGGACTGCTGAGCTTGGTGCGCTACGCCTGGGACGGTCTCACCTCGTTCTCGACCCTGCCGCTCCGGATCTGGTCGGTGCTCGGCGTGATCATCGCGGGGTTCGCGGCGCTCTACGGCATGTGGCTGGTGGTGCGCACCACGGTGTTCGGCATCGATGTGCCGGGCTACGCGTCGCTGATGGCTTCCACCCTGTTCCTCGGCGGCGTGCAACTGATCTCGCTCGGCGTGCTCGGCGAGTACGTGGGCCGGATCTTCCTCGAGGTGAAGAAGCGCCCGATCTATCTGATCGCCGACCGGGTCGGCTTCGACGATCCCCAGTCCGAAGCTTCCGGGAGCGAGTGAGGGTGGTGTTCTCCCGTATCCTCGCGTTCGTACGCGCCAAGCCCGGGCGCAGCGCCAGCATCGCGGTGTTCGCGATCCTCACGATCATCGCGCTCGTGACCTACCGCAGCTACGGCATATCGAACGACGAGGAGGTCCAGCAGACCTACGGCGAACTGCTGCTGCGCTTCTACGCCAGCGGCTTCACCGACGACAACGCCTTCCACTACCGGAACCTCTATCTCTACGGCGGCTTGTTCGACCTGATCGCCGCAGGCATCGGCCAGCATCTGTCGATGCCGACCTACGAATGGCGGCACCTGCTCTCGGCCATCGTCGGCCTGGTCGGGATGTGGGGAACCTGGAGGCTCACCCGCCTGCTCTCCTCCGACGCCTGGGGATGCTTCGCCGTCGTCCTGCTTGCGGCCACCGGCTCCTGGTGGGGGCCGCTGTTCAACGAAACCAAGGATATCTCGTTCGCCGCCGCGATGATCTGGGTGACGTACTATTCCGCCCGGATCGCGCCGCAGCTTCCGAACCCGCGCTTGCGCCACGTCATCGGGCTGGGCGCGGCGCTCGGCTGCGCCGTCGGCCTGCGCATCGTCGCGGTCTACGCCGGGCTCGAACTGGCGGTGCTGGTGATCGTCGCCGCGATCGCGCTCAACGGCGGCCCGCTCGAGATCCTTAAGCGCCTGGGCCTCAGCCTGCTGCGCCTGCTGCCCGCGGGCGGCGTGGCGCTCGCGATCATGGCGGTGGCCTGGCCATGGTCGGTGTTCGCGCCGCTCAACGTGCTGGTGGCCATCGACACCTTCTCGCGCTTTCCGATCAACATGCTCACCCGCCTCGACGGCGTGGAGATGAAGGCGGCCAACGTGCCGCGCTGGTACCTGCCGATCTACCTGCTGGTGCGCCTCCCCGAGCTCACCCTGGCGGGCGTGGTGATCGGCGCGGTGGCGGGTGCGATCCGCTCGGTGCGCCGCTCGGTCGAGGGACTGCACGCGTTGCGCCTGCTGCCGGTGATCCTCGCCGTGGCGGTGCCGCTCGGCCACGCGATCCTGACCAAGCCGGTGCTCTACAACGGCATCCGTCACTACATGTTCCTGCTGCCGCCGATCACCGTGCTCGCCACCGTCGGGCTGCGCGCGGCGTACCTGCTGATCGTCGACCGTGCGGGCAAGCGCGCCGGCCAGGCTTTCGCCGGAATCTGCGGCGCGGCTTGGCTCTATCACGCGGTGGTGCTGGCGATTCTCCATCCGTATGAAACCGTGGCCTACAACGTCTTCGCGGGCGGAGTTTCCGGAGCGGTGGGCAAGTACGAGTTCGACTATCACGGCAACTCCATCCGCGAGGCCGCGATCACCCTGAGCCAGATCGTCGCCGAAGAGGAGGAGAACGGCCACCGGGACCCGCGCTTCGGGCCACCCTACCGCGTCGCGGTGTGCGCCGAACTCATCCAGGCGGATGAGTATCTGTCCTCGACCTTCCGCGTCACCACCAACTGGCTGAACGCAGACTTCTTCATCTCGCCGATCCAGGACGGCTGCGAAAACGTACTGGTGGGCAACCCGATCATCACCATCGAGCGCATGGGCGCGCCGATCGGCGTGGTCAAGGACCGGCGCTACCTCACCCGTGGAGCGGTCCAGACGCCATGATCAACCTCGAGCACGGCAAGCGCTTCCTCACCTTCGCCGCGGTCGGCCTGGTGGGCACGGCGGCGCATTACGCCACCCTCACCGGGCTGGTGGAGCTGGGCGGCGTCGCCCCGGTGAAGGGCTCGGTGGCGGGTTTCCTCGTCGGCGCGGTGGTCAACTATATCCTCAACTACCGCGTCACCTTCCACAGCGGCAAACGCCACCGCGAGGCGCTGACCAAGTTCCTCGCGGTCGCGGGCAGCGGCTTCGTCCTCAACGCGCTGCTGATGACGCTGCTGGTGGACTCCCTCGGCGTGCAGTACATGCTGGCGCAAATCGGCGTCACCGGCTTCCTGGTGTTCTGGCACTACGCGCTCAACGCGATCTGGACCTTCCGCTAGCCTATTGCGGCGCGGTGTCCCGCACCACGCGGGTGCGGCTGCCCTGGAGAACCATCACCCGGTCGCCGGGCACGAGGTTCTCGTCGTTCGCCTCGACCACGGAAATCGTCTGGCCGTTGTCGAGCTGGACCACGAATTCGGTGCCGGTGCTCTTGGTGAGGGCTTCTTCCGCCGCGCCGCCGCCGAGGCCGCCGACCACCGCGCCGCCCACTGCGCCGAGCAGGTTGGAGCGCCAGCCGCCGCCGATGAACGACCCGGCCACGCCGCCGCCCACCGCGCCCGCCGTGGACCCGACGCCGCTGCGCGTTCCCTCCACCTCGACCTCGCGGGAGGAGACGATCCGGCCCTTCTGGACTTGCGAGGCCTGGAGCGCCTGGTTGCGCGAATAGCTGCTCGCAGAGGGCGCCGAGGAGCAGGCCCCGAGCGCAAGGGCAGCAAGAACCATCGGAACGTATCGGTAGCGCATCCCTATTCCTCCGTTAAGCGACTGGAACTTCTAATTTTTGGTTTCCAGAGCGATTTCGCAACCCTTCCCGCCCAAGCACGGGGTGGATCGCCGCGCCGAGGTGGCGTAAGCTGCCCTCCTTCTTCCAACGTCGCGTGTACTGCCGGGGTTTCGATGATCAACATTCGCAGCAGCGGAATTGTCGGCCGCGCCATCGTCGTCGCCGCCGCTCTGGGCGTGTGCGCGTGTTCCGCGTTCACCGAAACCCAGCCGCCGCCGGAGGTGAACATGACCTCGGCACCGGCCCAACCCGAACCGGCCCCGCCGCCACCGCCGCCGCCCGTTCCGGTGCCGGTGGCCAAGCCCGCGGTGCGCGAGCAGGACTTCTCCGAGGCGATCCGCGCCTTCTACGGCTGCTTGGGTCGCGCCGCCAACGAACTCGACACCGCCGGAGCCGACCCCACCGAGGCCGGCAAGACCCTGATCGCCGCGTGCGCGGAAGAACGCGCCAAGTCCATCGCCGCGTGGAGCCAGGGCCGCCCCGCCAAGGTCCGCGCCGAATACGCGAAGCAGCGCGATCCGGACGACCTCGAGGTCGCCACCAACCTGATCCTCAACCGCCGCGCCAAGGCCCGAAACTAGACAATGAAAAAGGCCCGGGAACGGAGGTTCCAAGGCCTTGAATTCTATGGTGAGCGCGGCGGGATTCGAACCCACGACCCGCTGATTAAAAGTCAGCTGCTCTACCGACTGAGCTACGCGCTCTCACCCTCGCAGCCGAAGCGGCGGAAGGCGGACCATAATGGCACGCCTTCGCCCGGTCAAGCCGCAAAAACCGGGTTCGCGGTTACTTCAGGTCCTTGGCGCGCTCGACGTCGGCTGCCACCTTGACCGAAACCATGGCGGTCGGATCCTTGACCTCGCCGTTGCCGCCCGAGCCCTTCTTGATCTCGTCGACGTGTTCCATGCCCTCGACCACCTGGCCCCAGACAGTGTACTTGCCATCGAGGAACGGCGCGGGCGCGAAGCAGATGAAGAACTGGCTGTCGGCGGAGTTCGGATCCTGCGCGCGCGCCATCGAGGCGGTGCCGCGCACGTGCTTCTCCTTCGAGAACTCGGCCTTCAGCTTCTTGCCCGAGCCGCCCATGCCGGTGCCGGTCGGGTCGCCGGTCTGGGCCATGAAGCCCGCAATCACGCGATGGAACACGACGCCGTCGTAGAAGCCCTCGCGGGCGAGTTCCTTGATCCGCGCGACGTGGTTCGGCGCGAGGTCCGGGCGCAGCGCGATCACCACGCGGCCGGTCGGCAGCTCGATATAGAGCGTGTTCTCGAGGTCCTGCGCGGCCTGCGCCGGGTTTTCGGTGGTCATCATCAGGGCTCCCATTACCAACATAAATCCGAGAGCGACGCCCCGCAGGACGCGGCTCATGTTCAGCCGACGTTCAGCCATTGTCTTAGCCTTCCCATTCCTGGAATCGCATCTGCAAGTCGGTGCGCACCTGCGGCGGCACGAACTCGCTGACGTCGCCGCCCAAACGCCCGACTTCCTTGACGAAGCGCGAGGAAATGAACTGGTTGCGCTCCGACGCCATCAAGAACACGGTCTCGATGTCGGGGTTGAGGCGCACGTTCATACCGCACATCTGGAATTCGTACTCGAAATCCGAGACCGCCCGCAGGCCACGAATGATGAACTTCGCGCCGCAATCGAGCGCGAAGTTCATCAGAAGATTGCCGAACGGGCGAACCTCGGCCACCTTGCCGGGCGGCAGGTCGAGGGCGGCGACTTCGCGCCGCGCCATCTCCACCCGTTCCTCAAGCGAGAACATCGGCCCCTTGCCTGCGCTCACCGCGACGCCGACGATCAGATGGTCGACAAGCCTGAGCGACCGGGTGACGATGTCGAGATGCCCGTTGGTGATCGGGTCGAACGTCCCCGGGTAAACCCCTATGCCGACGGCCATGGGTCAAACTCCCCCTGTAGATCCTTGACCGCGCCCGTTCAGTCGCTCTCGCCGTTGGGAACGTCGCCAGCCTGTTGCACAGTGTCCCCCGGAGCCGCGGCTTCGTCGCCCTCCCCGTCGAAGGCGGCATCGTCCTCGTCCATCTCGGCGTCGTCCAAGCGGGTGGCGGAGACCACCTGCTCATCCTCGCCCATGCGGAACAGGGTCACGCCCTGAGTCTTACGGGCGGCAATGCGGATATCATGCACAGGCATCCGGATCAACTGTCCACCGTCGCTGACCAGCATCAACTGGTCGGAATCCCGCACCGGGAACGAGGCGACCACGTCGCCGTTGCGGTCGGTGGCGTCGATGTTCATGATCCCCTGCCCGCCGCGCCCGGTGACCCGGTATTCGTAGGCGGAGGAGCGCTTGCCGAAGCCGTTGGCGGTGACCACCAGCATGAACTGTTCGGCTTCCTTCATTTCCGCGAAGAGATCGTCGCCGATCAGCGACGACGGCTCCACCGCCGCCTCCTCGCCATCGCCGAGATGCTCTTCGAGACGGCGGCGCTTGAGATACGCCTCGCGGGTTTCGGAATCGTAGTCGGCGTGACGCAACACGGTGAGGCCGATCACCTCGTCGTCGTCGGCGAGGCGGATGCCGCGCACGCCGGTGGACGAACGCCCGACGAAGACGCGCACGTCGTCGATCGGGAAGCGGATGCACTTGCCCTTGCGGGTCGAGAGGACGATGTCGTCCTCCGCCTCGCACGCGCGCACCGAGATCAGGCGGTCGCCGGATTCGAGCTTCATCGCGATCTTGCCGTTCGACATCACGTTGCCGAAGTCGGACAGGCGGTTGCGGCGCACGTCGCCCCGCGCGGTGGCGAAGGCGATGTACATGTTCTCCCACTCCGCCTCGTCCTCGGGCAGGCGCAGGATCGCCGAAATCGTCTCGTTTTCCTCGAGCGGCAGCAGGTTGACCAGCGGTCGACCGCGCGACGTCGGGTTGCCGAGCGGCAGCTTGTAGGCCTTGAGCTTGTACGCCATGCCGAGCGAGGAGAAGAACAGCAGCGGCGTGTGGGTGGAGGCCGAATAGACCCGCTGGACGAAATCCTCGTCCCGCGTCGCCATGCCGGTGCGGCCCTTGCCGCCGCGCTTCTGCGCGCGGTAGGTGGAGAGCGGCACGCGCTTGACGTAGCCCTTCGAGCTGTAGGTGAGCACCATGTCCTCGCGCGGGATCAGGTCCTCGATGTCGTGCTCGAACTCGTTCTCCTCGAAGGTGGTCCGGCGCGGATCGGCGTAGAGGGTGCGGACCTCGATCATCTCGTCGCGGATGATGCCGTAGAGCTTCTCGCGCGAGCGCAGGGTTTCGAGGTAGTCCTCGATTCGCGCGCCGATTTCCTTCAGCTCGTCGTGGATCTTGTCGCGTTCGAGACCGGTCAGGCGATGCAGGCGCAGATCGAGGATGGCGCGGGCCTGGGCGTCGGAGAGGCGATAGGTGCCGTTGACCACGTTGCGGCCGGGTTCGTCGATCAGGGCGATCAGCGGCTCGACGTCGGCGGCATCCCAATCGCAGCCGGTGAGGGCTTCGCGGGCCGCGTTCGGGTCGCTCGCGGCGCGGATCATCTTGATCACCGCATCGAGGTTCGCCACCGCGATCGCGAGGCCGACCAAGACGTGGGCGCGGTCGCGCGCCTTGCCGAGTTCGAACTCGGTGCGCCGCCGCACCACTTCCTCGCGGAAGAGCACGAAGGCCTTGATCACGTCCTTGAGGTTGAGGAGCTGCGGGCGGCCCTGGTTGAGCGCCAGCATGTTGACGCCGAAGGAGCTTTGCAGCGGGGTGAAGCGATAGAGCTGGTTGAGCACCACCTCGGGCTGGGCATCGCGCTTCAGCTCGATCACCACGCGCACGCCGCGCCGGTCGGATTCGTCGCGCAGCGCCGCGATTCCCTCGACGCGCTTGTCGCGCACGAGCTCGGCGATCTTCTCGATCATCGCCGCCTTGTTGACCTGGTAGGGCACCTCATGAACGATGATCGCCATGCGGTCCTTGCGGATCTCCTCGACCTCGCAACGGGCGCGCAGGATCACCGAGCCGCGCCCGGTGGTGTAGGCGGCGCGCGCCCCTGCCCGACCGACGATCACGCCGCCGGTGGGGAAATCCGGGCCCGGGACGATGGTCATCAGGTCTTCGATGGAGATGTCCGGATCGTCGATGTAGGCGCAGCAGGCGTCGACCACTTCGCCGAGGTTGTGCGGCGGAATATTGGTCGCCATGCCGACGGCGATG
>JADHEE010000770.1_pt1 | contig 10852 bp, 10 predicted proteins | sample 8952401 | NCBI WGS metagenome assembly JADHEE01 (sample SAMN16124438, study PRJNA663242) | bioreactor sludge metagenome | isolation source: sludge (ammonium) | place: India:Bengaluru | collected 2019-02-28
CGTTTGGCAATATGTGCAAGCGCTTGAACACCAAGAATAAGTGTAACTAATTTTAAAATAATATAGGGATTCAGCACAGCACCCCATAAAGGCGTATTCGGCGTTAAGGGCAAAGCAATTAAAATCAGCGCTAGGAGAAAGATACCGTCTTTAAACTCAGCCTCAGTAATCCATTTCCCCGCAATGCTGTGCATCGGATGTTTGGTCATTAAAATAATGGTCAGGAGCACGGCTAAACCTGCTGCTAGAGGTGTATTCCATAAGCACATCGCCCCGATAAAATAAGTCATGACAAAGGCAAGTTCAGTGGTTGAACCCAAATCTTCTGTTTGGTTTTTCATTGAGAATATAACTATGCCGCCGATGATCAGCGCACCGACAATACCGATACTGACACCAAATAAAAAACAAATAGCACCGAGGAGTGCACAAATGGCAAAGGAGCGTAGTCCTGCAAAGCTCTGTTGGTTTTCACGTTGTTTACTTCGTTCACGTTCTAAACCAATCAATAGGCCACAGCCTAATGCTGAAGCCAAGGTGATGAGGACCTCAGATAACGCTAAGTTGTTGATGGAAACTATGCTGAAGTCCAAGCCTATCTCACAAAATCTAATGACTTGTCTAAAATATAGGCGAATGCTGAAGGTGGATTCAAGTTAAAAGAGCAAGATTTGTGAGTAAATTCGTGATTCTATTGAGAGCTTGGCTACTCCTCGATATTTGTAGGATTTGCTTATGCTTTGTGCGAATGAATACAGAAAATCTTGCTATAGTGGAGTTATATTTGGGGACGTATAACAATGAATTTTAATTTTGAAATTGATACCACTTGGTGCTTAGATCAACTGTTTAAAGATGGGCGAATCACTGAAAAAGAAAAAAATCTAGTACAAACCTCGCACCGTCAACGCGATCAATTGAAGTGGCATCCATTACAGTGGATTGCTCATTTTAATCTGGTAGATCAGTCGCATCCACAGTCAAGACTGACATTAAATCGGCTGTGTCAATGGTTAGCCGAAAAGACCCAATTACCGTTTTATGTGATTGATCCACTCAAAGCCGATGTGCAAGCTTTGACTGCGGTGATGTCTCAAGAATTCGCGTTCCGCAATAAAATCTTGGCTGTTGAAGTTCAGGCCAATCAAGTATTGATTGCAACAGATCAGCCGTATATGAAAGATTGGATCGCAAATTTGGAGCAGAATGTTGCACCGAAAAAAATCCAGCGTGTATTACTCAGTCCTGAACAATTACAGCGCTATATGGTCGAGTATTATCAGGTGAGTCGTGCTGTCAGTAACTCCCAGAAGTCTGGGAGTTACGAGCGTGATAATAAAGGCGTAGAAGCACTTTTACAGTTGGGCGATAGCCAGAACCCTGATGCCAATGACCAACACATTGTTAAATTAGTTGACTGGGTTTTACAGTTTGCTTTTGAGCAAGGTGCCAGTGATATTCACTTAGAACCACGTAAAGACAACGGCAAAGTTCGTTTCCGTATTGATGGGGTATTACATACGATTTATAACATGCCTGCCAATACTTTAACCGCGGTGATTTCACGGATTAAAATTTTAGGTCGAATGAACGTGGCGGAAAAACGTAAACCACAAGATGGGCGTTTAAAAACACGGACACCGAAAGGACAAGAAACAGAACTGCGTCTTTCGACTTTACCGACTGCTTTTGGTGAAAAGTTGGTGATGCGTATTTTTGACCCTGAAGTTTTAGTGCGTAGCTTTCAGCAGTTGGGTTTTGAAGGGCATTTGCTCAGTGATTGGCAAGCGCTGACTTCGCATAGTCACGGCATTATTTTAGTGACAGGGCCAACGGGTTCAGGCAAAACCACCACGCTTTATTCTTCTTTGAAACAATTAGCTACCGAACAGGTGAACGTCTGTACCATTGAAGACCCAATTGAGATGTTAGAGCCGAGTTTTAACCAAATGCAGGTGAATACAGGTATTGATCTTGGTTTTGCTGATGGTGTTCGTGCACTGATGCGTCAAGACCCTGACATTATTATGGTGGGGGAGATTCGTGACCATGATACGGCCAATATGGCGATTCAAGCAGCACTTACAGGACATTTAGTGCTGTCAACTCTGCATACTAATGATGCACCTTCCAGTCTGACGCGTTTGCATGATTTAGGCGTACAGCCGTTCTTAACCGCGGCAACCATTTTAGGGGTATTGGCACAGCGTCTCGTACGTCGCTTATGTCCACATTGTAAAGTTGAAAAGCAAATCAACAGTCAAGAATGGGAGCATCTGACTTTTGATTACATTATGGAAATGCCTGAAAAAGTTTTTACCGCAGTCGGATGTGACGAGTGTCGTCAAACGGGTTATAAAGGACGAGTCGGTATTTATGAATTTATGCCTGTGAGTTTAGAGGCGAAGCAACTGATTGGTGCCAATGGTGACTTGACTGCACTGCGTCAACAAGCCAAAAAAGAAGGCATTGAGCCTTTAAGAATTGCAGGGGCTCGTAAAGTTTTAGAAGGCGTCACTACGCTAGAAGAAGTGTTACGTGTTGTCCCACTCAACTAAGCGTTTAATGCGTTACTTGAAGCTTTCTTAAGATTCAGCTCATCTAGCTTTGGTTTAATGACTTCATCGAATAGGTGAACAATTAAATAGAGGTACTGGATATGAATATGATGATGAAAGCGTTATTGGTTGCTGGTGTTATTGGTTCAACGACAGTCGCTGTAGCAAACACAGCAGTGAACCAAGCGGCAGTTGCTGCTTCAACACCAACTACGGTTAAGCATGCGCTAACATTAAAAGATGACAGTCACGTCCAGTTAAAAGGTTATGTGGTCAAAGCCATTGGGGATGAGAAGTATGAATTCCGTGATCAAACCGGTTCAATTACTGTCGACATTGATGATGAATTATGGGGTGGCAAAGCAATTTCGGCTAAAACACCTGTAACCATTATCGGTGAAGTAGATATTGACTACAAACCAGCAAAACGCGTTGAAATTGATGTAGATCAAGTGAAATTCTAAACACACTTGCCCAAGCTCAATTCAATGTGATTGGGCTTTCTTAAAAAACCGCAGGGCTTCGATTGGATTTTAGCCCTGTGGTTTTTTGTATTTTGAGCCATTTCACGGCATGATCTAAACAATAGTGATTAGGCAGGTTAAGCAGTGCGGATATTATTAGCAGAAGATGATGCCTCTCAAGCTGAGAGTATTAAAACTTGGCTTGAAATGGATGGCTACAGTGTCGACTGGGTGGAACGGGGCGACCATGCCATTTTAGCGATTGAACAGCATCAGTATGACTGTGTGCTTTTAGATCGAGGTTTGCCACATGCCACAGGTGATGACATTTTGCTGAAAGTCCGTGGCAAGAACCTATCGACTCCTGTGATTTTTTTAACAGCGCGTGACAGTATTCGAGATCGAGTCGAAGGGCTAGACTTGGGCGCCAATGATTATTTGGTCAAACCTTTTAGTCTAGAGGAATTATCTGCTCGAATTCGCTTACAACTTCGACAGCAACAGCATAGTAGCTCGCAGGTATTGAGCTATGCCAATATCCAACTCGACCCACAGGCCAAAAGTGTGACTCAAAATGGTCAAGCTGTTAATTTAACCGCCAAAGAGTTTCAAATTTTGCATAAATTGATGCTCAAGCCCGAATATGTCGTTACGCGGGAACAACTTGAGGAAAGTCTTTATGCATGGGGCGATGAAATCGAAAGCAATGCGATCGAGGTTTTTATTTATCAATTGAGAAAAAAACTCGGTAGCCACTGTATTAAAACCATTCGTGGTTTGGGCTACAGAATGAATCAGGACATATAATGGCTCAGCCAATTTCACTCCAGCGTCAGCTTGTTAAAAGTTCGCTCCTCAGTTCGATACTGGCGGGGCTTTTGGCATTGCTGATGTTCATTGGGGTGTTGGTTTATCAGACCATGTCTATGCAAGATGAAATCATGGATGAAATGGCCGATATGTTGCTGGCAGATGATTTAACGGTCAGCAATGGTCAAGCTTTGGCAGAGCTTAGTGATGAGTTTGATATTCGCTATCGACTCGATAATGCACAGCAACTTTTGACTGCATCCGAAGATGTACCTGAAAAAATTACTGTTGATCATTTGAGTTTGGTTTCAGATGCACCTTATGGTTTTTATTGGTCAGAGCAGAAACTGTGGCGTATTTATACTGCGCAGGATAATCACGGTTTACAGGTTCAAGTGACCCAGTCGATGTCCGAACGTTTCCAAGCCTTTTGGCAAAGCATCCTAGTTTTCAGCGGTGTGTTGTTTTTAGTCTGGTGTGTACAGTGGTTGTTGATGCATTTTGCCATTCGACGTAAATTTCGGGTGATACATCAAGTTTCAGAGCAAATTTCAAATAAATCGGTCAATGATTTAGCACCTATTTCTATGCCAGAACCTGAGCTGATTGAGTTGCAACCGATGTTATCGCAGCTGAATGCTTTATTGGCACGTTTAGACCAAGCTTTAGTGGCAGAGCAGCGCTTTACCGCGGATGCTTCACATGAGTTACGTTCTCCACTGTCTGCGATACAAATGCGACTTCAGGTGCTCAAGCGCAAGTTTCCTGAACTTGAAAGTGAGTTAAAACCGATCCAACAAGATGTCAGTCGTGGGGTACAGGTGTTGGATAATCTGTTGTTGCTGGCACGTCTTGACCCTGAGCAAAAGGAAAGCTTGGCGAAGACTAAGTTTGACTTCAGTCTGCTAATGCAGGACGTGATTAAAGCTTTACAGCCGTTTGCNTATCGGGCTTTAGGTACAAAAACACAAGGTTCAGGCTTGGGTTTATCGATTTGTCAGAAAATTGTCGATTTACACGCAGGGCAGTTGTTATTTAGTTCATCCGACTTAGGTGGTTTAAAAGTGGAACTGCTGTTAAATCGGGTTGAGGCTTAGATGTGCAGATTGTGATCTGTGATAAAAAAAGCATAAATGATCAAACTTAAAGACATTAAAAAGCAGTACGCGCTGACATACTGCTTGTTTCCACGATTATTGTTATTGGGTTTTTATAGTTCTTATTTGGTAAGAATGAGTCGATTATTGCGAGTGAGTCGTAGACGATACTCTTCTCCAGCATGCATAATGCGAATTTCACGGCCTAGGGCAAATAAGTTGTTTGAGTGTAGCATTGGTAGTGAATGGGCTGTTTCGTTACGAGTAAATAAGCTAAATGGTGCGTTCATTCTGGCGACTCCGTGGTATATGTTGAACGATTTAAATGATAATCATTATCGAATGAGGCTGTCAACATTTTCTCGCTGAAAATATAAAAAACTTCAATATCGTTACATGCAATCACTCAATACACTACACATCTGAAATGGAATATGATTATGTCAAAACCTTTGGTTCAAGTTGCTATAGCCATCCTTTTACATCAAGGCAAAGTGTTGGTGGGCTGGCGCCAGGCGGAACAGCATCAGGGCAATAAGCACGAATTTCCTGGGGGGAAGGTGGAAGCAGGTGAAACGCCTGAGCAAGCTTGTCGCCGTGAAGTGCTAGAAGAGGTTGGAATTGATATACAAGATTGGCATGCTTTTGACTGTATTCAGTTTGAATATGACGATGTGATTGTCAATTTGCATTTATTTCATGCCGTAGTATCAAATCATCTATTGGCAGACATTCACTCACCATGGGCGTGGTTCAAGCGTGCCGAATTACAAGACCTTAACTTTCCAAAAGCCAATCAGGCCATTTTGAAGCGACTTTATGCTGCACCCGTGATTAAAATTTCAGATCAAATCGATGTGTTAAAGGATTTGCCTGAACAACAAGTGCTGTATTGGCGAGTGCCTGCCAGTCCTGAACATATTTTAAAAATTGCAGAACTGAGTGTAGAACAATTGGCACGGGTGATTGTCAATATAGAACTATGGAAGGGTTTAAATCCACTCCAACAGCAGGCAGTTGCGGCCATACACCTGAAACAATCTCAACTCATGCAATTGAGTAAAGGGGAGTTGAACGTTGGGCAGCGTTATATAGCGGCCTGTCATGACCGTAGCAGTGCTGAACATGCACAAGAAATTGGCTGTGATGCTCTTTTACTCAGCCCTGTACTTGAAACACTCAGCCACCCCAATAGTGAAACTTTGGGTTGGCAACAGTTCAGTTTGATTGCAGAAGAGATTCATATCCCAATTTTTGCTCTCGGCGGCTTACAGTTAGCCGATTTAGCCAAAGCACAAAGTTATGGTGCTTATGGTATAGCAGGGCAGCGCTCCATCTAACGGAGCGTGCTTTTAAGACAGACTTTTGATTGCTGTTTGGGCTTGTTGAATGGTTTTCTGATTCTTCTGCATTTGACCTGCTTTTAAGATAATGCTCCAAAGCTGCTTTTTCATGGCATTGCTTTGGGCATAACTCAAGCCGCGACGTGCAAGCGATTCCGCATTTGCAGGTTGTTTTTGTTGATTAGCAATTAAAGCCAAATACAAAAAGGTCTCACTCGACTGTGGTGCTAAACGCTGTGCTTGCATGGCGTAGCTTTGTGCTTGACTCCACTGGCCTTGGCGATAAGCCGTTTGTGTTTTTTGCATCAGACTTTTAAAAGCAGGCAGCTGTCGCCCATCATCAAACTGTTGTTTGTTTTTCTGCTCAGGAATCACAATCTTCTGACGTTGAATTTCTTCGCGATCATAAGGATGAATTTTGACCCCTGAAGGTGTTTTCTGCTCTTTATCCGACTGTGTCGCCTTTTCAGGTATCTTTTTTTCAGCTGGCTGTGGGAGGCTTTGACAGCCTGCCACAGTCACGATGGTTGCTAAGATACTTAAACGTTTAAACCACATCAAAATTTAAATCCGTCCTATTTATTCAGGTTGATAGCTACCACTCGAAATGACTTGCGTCTCATCTTCTAAGTTACGCTGCATGTTCGATTCACTTTCACGAATATAGTTGTCTATGCTGTCGCCTTGTTCAGGTGTAGCTTGGTAACCATCTGTTTCAGGATTGTAAGTGGGTTCAACTTGATAATGCGGTAAGCCACATGTGGTTGCTTTGCGTGGTACGGTGTTTCGCAAGAGGGGAATATACATTGCACCCTCACAACCTTGAGCGGCAAGATAACCCGTGCCACGATCAATCCAATGCCATTGCACATCATCCGGTTGGCGTAAGTTGACTGGTTTTTGACGCAGCTGGCTCATTACACTTGTCCACACTGGCAACGCACCTGAAGAACCTGTTAAGCCAGTTTGTTTATTGTCATCTAAACCTAGCCAAACCACAGAAACATAATTGCCCGAGTAACCTGCAAACCATGAGTCACGGGTGTCATTGGTGGTTCCAGATTTGCCTGCAAGCTGAAGTGAGTTTGGTAGAGTGTTATAAGCTGAACGACCTGTACCTGAGGTCATCACTTGTTGTAGACCATAGTTCAGGACATAGGCAGAAGCAGGGTCAATGGTTTGTTGGACATTTAAACCATAACGGGTCAGCAAGCGACCATTTTGATCGACAACAGTACGAATGGATTTAGTCGGATACTTAAAACCGCCTGTGGCAAAGTTGCCATAAATGCTGAGCATTTCCATCGGAGACATGTCCACCGCACCCAAGAAAATGGATGGATAGGTTGGAATATTACTGGTCACACCAAAACGTTTTAGGTGGTTACTAAACGTTGATAAACCAAACTCTTGACCAAGGCGAACAGCGGATAAGTTATATGAATTAGACAGTGCCTGTACCATCGGCACAACGCCATGTTCGCCACCGCTATAGTTCTTAGGTGTCCATGCTTTACCATTGGCTTGAATACTAATGCTACTGTCTTCAATTGGGCTGGCCCAGTTGTAACGTCCCGATTGAATTGCACTGAGGTAAATCACTGGTTTAAGCAGTGAGCCGACTTGACGTTTGGCATCGAGTGCACGGTTAAAACCCGTAAAGTCTTGGGTTGAACCAACCGCTGCAACCAATTCACCATTTTCAGGATGCGCAACCAATACCGCACCTTGCAGCTCTTTCAGACGGCTTGAGCCACGGCTTAAGCGACTAACAGTCGATTTAAACGCATCTTGAATTTTGGTTTGGGCAATTGGATCGAGCGTTGTAAAGATGCGTAGACCTTGGTTGGTCAAATCACCTTCTTGGTATTCGGTACGTAACTGACGGCGTACAATGTCTAAGAAATCTGGGAAACGTGAAGGGCCGAGAGTTGGTTTGGCAATCACATTTAAAGGGCGAGCTGTTTCAGTTTCATATTGTTCTTGGGTCAGATAGCCCATGACCAACATATTGTTTAAAACAATATTACGGCGCTTTTTCGCAGCTTCTGGGTTACGCCAAGGGTTATATAAGGTTGGACCTTGTACCAAACCCACCAAATAAGCTTGTTGCGCAATATTTAGCTCACGCAAAGGCATGCCGAAGTAAAACTGTGAAGCCAAACCATAACCATTAATAGAATAGTTGCCGTTTTGCCCGAGGTTCACTTCATTGAGATAGGCTTCTAAAATTTCATCTTTGTCATAGTGAAATTCGACCAATAAAGCCATAAATGCTTCATTGACTTTACGCTTAATGGTTTTTTCAGGGGTCAGGTAGAAGTTTTTCACCAACTGTTGGGTCAGTGTTGAACCACCTTGACGTTTTCCACCCGTGACATTACTCACAATCGCACGTGCCGTACCACGAATCGAAACGCCGTGGTGACTATAGAAATTACGATCTTCTGTTGCAATTAAAGCTTCAATTAAGGGCTTAGGGACTTTGTCGAGTTTAATTAGGACACGGTCTTCATTATGCTGCGGATAAATCCCGCCAATCAGCATCGGCTCTAAACGTGCAATCCCTGTAGAAGAGGGTTTAGTTGCACTGACTTCAGCCACTTGCTCATCGACAAAGGTGACTTTAAGTACTTGTTCAGGCTCGACACTATCACCGAAGTCAAAGCCACGGGTATGTACATATAGCTCATTGCCAGAACTGACAAAGTTCCCTGATTTGGTATAGTTTTCCGAGGACTTATAGCCCAAAAGTTTTAACTCTTGAGTGAAGTCAGCCTGATTGACAGGGGCATTGGTATACACTTCGAGTGGGCGTGCGAATACCTTCGCAGGAATGTCCCAGCGCTTGCCTTCAAACTTGTCACGTACAACGGAGTCGAGTCTTATTAAATAAATACTAAACACCAAGAATGCTGCAATGACTAAGATGCAGAAGATCAGTGCAATTAAACCTATGCCACGTTCTGACTTCATAAATACGAATAAGATCCTGAGAAATTGTGCTAATCATGCGAAGCTTTTCGCTAATTTGCAATAATTAAACTGTGAACAAACTGAAATATAGAGACAATTCCGTGTGTAGCAGCAGTCACTTTAGTTTTTGAATCAATTTAAATAAATAATGTTATGATAGGCGGGAATCGTAGCGGAGCGATGTTGCAGGTGCAAATTTCACATAAAACATTTCGAAACATAGGCTTAATTGGACGTCCAGATAAGTCTTCAGTTGTCGAAACCTTATGTCTTATTCATGATCATCTACTCAGCTTAGGGTTACATCCCGTTTTTGATGCGCAAACCGCTGAACTGGTTCCTTATAAAAATACACAAACGGTGAGTCGTGCACTTCTGGGTGAAGTGGTCGATTTGGTGATTGTGGTGGGCGGGGATGGCTCACTTCTGCATGCTGCACGTGCCTTGGTCAAATTCAATACTCCTGTAATGGGTGTAAACCGAGGGCGTTTGGGTTTTTTAACCGATATTAAGCCGACTGAAGTGATTTTTAAGCTCGATCAAGTTTTAAAAGGTGAGTTTCAGTTAGATCGTCGTTTCTTATTGGAAATGGAAATTCGCTCAAAGGGCGAGACGATTTATGATGCGATTGCCCTAAACGATGTGGTACTACACTCGGGCAAGTCGGTGCATATGATTGACTTCGAACTGAATATCGATGGTCAATATGTCTACCGTCAACACAGTGATGGTTTGATTGTATCGACGCCTACGGGTTCAACAGCCTATTCGTTGTCAGGTGGTGGCCCAATCGTGCATCCGGGGATGGATGCGATTGCTTTGGTACCGATGCATCCGCATACCTTGTCTTCACGCCCAATTGTGGTGGGTGGACACAGTGAAATTAAGCTTCTGATTCGTGAAAACCGTGTCTTGCCGATGGTCAGTGCCGATGGTCAACACAGTGTTTCGCTCAATGTGGGTGATAGCTTACATATTCGTAAGCACCCCTTTAAACTGAATTTATTACATCCACCGGGTTATGATTTTTATATGTCATGCCGAACTAAACTTGGGTGGAACCAAGATTTTGACTCTTTTCAACAGGATTAAATCATGAATATTGAACAGATGCTTTCTATTTTAGATGCCGATATTGTTGAGCGTTTAAAAACAGCTGTAGAAATTGGTAAATGGCCAAATGGCGTTGCGTTGACTGCTGAACAACGTCAAACTTGTATGCAAGCCGTTATTGCTTGGGAGCATCAGAATACGCCTGAAAAAGAACGTACGGGTTATATCGATAAAGGGCATAAAGAAGAAGGTGAGGAGTGTGATTCTCATGTGCCTGAACCAGAATTCAAACCTATTCGTTTTATTTAATTGATTAAAAATACGTTGAATCGCTCAGCAACAGATGCTTGGTGATTCAACAACTCAATTTAAAAGAATAACCTTCAAACTTTTTCAATCCTTATGCTTATAAAATAATAAAGCTCACTCGACTCAGTTTATTCTTCATTACTGCAATTTCGATCAATGTATTTGCAAAGCGAACAAGTGATGCAAGAAAAATTGAATGTTTATTAGATGTTTCTGTGTTACCGAGTCAAAATTTTCAAAAT
>JADHEE010000775.1_pt1 | contig 10851 bp, 7 predicted proteins | sample 8952401 | NCBI WGS metagenome assembly JADHEE01 (sample SAMN16124438, study PRJNA663242) | bioreactor sludge metagenome | isolation source: sludge (ammonium) | place: India:Bengaluru | collected 2019-02-28
TCCGCCAGCAGCATGCGATTGGGCAGGCCGGTCAGGGAATCGTAGTGCGCGAGCCTCTGGATGTGCTCCTGGCTGGCCTTGCTTTCGGAGATGTCGTTGAAGGTGCCGATGTAATGCGAGGTACGGCCGGCCTCGTCGACCACGCGGCTGACCGACAGGTACTGCGGATAAACGTCGCCGTCCTTGCGCCGGTTCCAGATTTCGCCCTGCCAGAACCCGCCGGTATTGATCACGCTCCACAGCGTCCGGTAGAACTCGCGGTCGTGCCGGCCCGACGACAGGAACCGCGGATTCCGGCCGATCACCTCCTCCTGGGCATACCCGGTGATGGCCTCGAAGGCCCGGTTGACCATCACGATGTTCCCCAGGTCGTCGGTGATCATGACACCCTCGCCGCCCTGCTCGAAGACCTTGGCGGCCAGCCGCAGCTGCTCTTCGGCGTGCATCCGTTCGGTCAGGTCGGTCATCATGCAGTGCGTGCGCAGGAACCGTCCGTCCTTGTCGCGCGAGACCAGCCCATTGACCATCATCAGGCAGTGCCTGCCGTCCTTTTTCACGAATTCGAGCATCAGGCCGTCGATGCGGCCGCGCCGGCGGAACTGCGGGAATTCCTCGCGGAAGGTGGCGAGCGAGGCCTCGCTCATGAATTCGCCGACGAAGCGGCCGATCACCTCCGCCCCGGTCCGTCCGAACAGTTTCAGCCAGGCTTCGTTCACTTCGAGCAGGTTGCCGTCGGCATCCAGCGACTGGTAGGCGAGCGGCGCCTTCTCGTAGAGGTTGCGGAAACGGCTCTCGCTCTCGCGCAGCGCCGCCTCCATGCGCACGCGCTCGCTTTCCCGGGCAAACAGATCGAGGGCGAAGCTGATGTCCAGGGCCATCTCGGTCAACAGCCTGCCGATCTCGTCGTCGAACGCCTCGGTTTCGTCGGCCAGCAGCGCCAGGCTGCCGACGACTTTGCCGCCGCACAGCAAAGGCACGGCGGCGGCGCCCCGCCAGCCGGCCTGGACCGCCCGGTCGCGCCACGGCGCGGTGCGCGGATCGTTCAGGTAATCCTGTACCACGGACAGCCGCCGATCGCGTATCGCCGTGCCCATGGCGCCGAGCCCATGCGGCGAAGCCGCGTCGATCGAGATCGTCACCCCCTGCAGATACTCCGTGCCCTGGCCATGGCTGGCCACCGGCACGACGCAGCGCGCGTCCTCGTCCACCCGGCCGATCCAGGCCATCCTCATGCCGCCGTACTGGACGGCGAAGCGGCAGATCTGCGGGAACAGCTCCTCCTCGCTGGAGCAGCGCACGATGGCCTGATTGCACTCGCTCAAGGCGGCGTACATGTGGGTCAGGCGATCGAGGCGGCGCTGCGCCTCCTGGCGCGCCCGCTCGCGCGAGAAATTGGTCAGGGCGAAGCCGATGTCCTCGGCCATTTCGCACAGCAGCCTGCGCTGCTCGTCGTCGAACGGGCCGTGCTCGCCGCGATAGAGCATGAACGCGCCGACGATTTCGCCATCCCGCCTGAGCGGCAGCGCGCACGAGGAGCGATAGCCGGTTTTCTCGGCCATCGAACGCCACGGAGCGGTCACCGGCGAATTCAGGAAATCGTCGATCCACACCGGCCGCTGCTCACGCACCGCCGTTCCCGCCGATCCCCCGCCGAACGGGCTCTGCACGTCGCACGACACTTCGGCGCTTTCCAGCCAGGAGGTATCCTCGCCGTATGCGGCGACCGGCCGCACCCGTTGGGTGGTCCCGTCGATCATGCCGATCCACGCCATCTTCATGCCGCCGAACTCGACGGCGGCCCGGCAGACGCGCGGAAACAGTTCCTCTTCGTCGAGCGAACGCACGATCGACTGGTTGCACTCGCTCAGCGCGGCATAGAGCTGCGTCAGCCGGCGGATGCGCTCCTCGGCGAGCTTGCGCTCGCTGATGTCCTGGACCATGGACAGCAGGTACTCGGGCGATCCGTCCGGACGCCGCACGCAGCGCACTTCGAGGTTCACATGCACCGCCGAACCGTCCTGGCGGACGAAACGCTTGTCCAGCGTGAAGCCGTCCGATTCGCCGCGCCGGACGCGCTCGTTCTCGGCCTCGCCGGCCGCCATGTCGTCGGGATGGGTCAGGTCGCGCCAGGACAGGCCGAGGAGCTCTTCGCGCGCATAGCCCATGATTTCGCAAAAGCGATCGTTGCACCTCAGCCAGCGTTCGGTTGCCGGCGACGACATCGAGATGCCGATGAACGGCAGGTCGTAGAACTGGCGCATCAGCTGCGTCGACTGCGCCAGGATTTCGAGCTGGTGGGTACGCGCACGCTGCCGCCAGAACACGACCATGACCGCGCCGACCACGGAAATGGCCAGCAGGGTGATCAGCCCCACCCAGAACGCCAAGTCGTACAGGGGACGCATCACCTCGGCGCGGTCGAGCTTCACCGCCACGGTCCAGGGCGTTCCCTCGATCGGCCGGAACACCGCCAGCGCCGGCACGCCCCGCTCGTCCAGCCCCTGCGCCTGCCAGCCGTTCTCGCCGGCGCCGACGGCGTGGAAGAACAGGGAATCCGCGCCCGGCACCAGGCGCCGCGCGCCATCGCCCTTTTCGTCCTGCTGCGGCGCGTCGATGAACGAGATGGAATCGCCCTCGCGGCGCAGCAGCAGGGTTTCACCGGAAACGTGGGCCGTCGGCCCCCACTGCCCCATCATGCAAACCCTCCCGCGGTGGGGGCTGGCCCGCCGGCCCCCGCCGCCGGCCGCCCGGCCCCGGCCGCCATCGTTCTGGAACAGGGGCACGACCAGATCGAAATGCGGCCGCCCCTCCGCGTCGCTGATCACGTCGGAAAACAGCGGCTGCCCGCCGGCCAAGGCCTGGGGCAGCAGGGCCAGCGTTTCCGGCAGAGCGGTATAGCCGCCGATGACGATCCAGGGTTTCCCGGCCGGGTCGACCCAGGCCGCCGTGTCGTAGCGCAAGCCCACGATCAGCGCCGCCAGATCGGCGTTCGCATCCTCTTCCCGCGGTGGGCCGCGGCCGCGCCGCGGCGCGGCCACGGCCATGATCACCTCGCCGTCGTTGTAGCGTTCCTTCAGCCAGCGCCGGATCTGCACCACTTTCAGGTCGGCGATCGCGGCCAGGTTGGAAAACGCCTCGCGCTCGACCTGCGGCAGCTGGATCTTGACCACCATCAATCCGGCCAGCGGCACGGTACCCAGCAGCACCACACAGGCGAGAATCCTCCAAGGCCAGGCGATGGCCCCGTCCGCCGCCGAGTCCCCGGCGGGGAAAGCCTTTTTCTGCCATTGCCGGAGAATCGCGTAGAGCACGCCGCTGGTCACCAGCACGAACAGCAGTCCCTTGCCCAGCTCGATCCGCTGCTGCAGGACCGGATCGCTGACGCCCATCGTCAGCACGGCGCCGGAGGCGAGAATCCAGACGACGGCCAGCGCCGCGTAAAGCAGCGCCACGCTCCCCGGCGAAAACAGGCGGCCGCCCGATCCCTGATTCACTCGCTCATTCATGGTCGTGGAATCGCCAACGAAACCCCTCCGATCCTGACGCGCCGCGCCAAGCGGCTGTGCGGCGCCCGGCCGCCGATTACCGGCGGGCGGACGTGTACCTCAATTCAGCGGTGAGCGACCCTGGAAAGTCCGCTACAGCCCGAGATCATGCCACAAGGAATCGACTCTCCGCTTGACCGCGGCGTCCATGGCGATGGGACGTCCCCATTCCCGCATCGTTTCTCCGGGCCACTTGCCGGTGGCGTCGATGCCCATCTTGCTGCCGAGGCCGGCCACCGGGCTGGCGAAATCGAGATAGTCGATCGGCGTATTCTCGGCGATCAGCGTATCGCGCGCCGCGTCGACGCGCGTGGTCATCGCCCAGATCACTTCCTTCCAGTCGCGCACGTCGACGTCGTCGTCGACCACGATGATGAACTTGGTGTACATGAACTGGCGCAGGAAGCTCCATATCCCGAACATCACCCGCCGGGCGTGCCCCGGGTACTGCTTGCGGATGCTCACCACCGCCAGGCGATACGAGCAGCCTTCCGGCGGCAGGTAGAAGTCGACGATTTCGGGATATTGCTTCTGCAGCAGCGGCACGAAGACTTCGTTGAGCGCCACCGCCAGCATCGCGGGCTCGTCGGGCGGCTTGCCGGTGTAGGTGCTGTGGTAGATCGGATTGCGGCGCATGGCGATGCGCTCGATGGTGAACACCGGAAAGGTCGCCTGTTCGTTGTAGTAGCCCGTGTGATCGCCGTACGGCCCCTCCAGCGCCGTTTCGCCCGGATCGACGTGGCCTTCGAGCACGATCTCCGCCGACGCCGGCACCTGCAGGTCGGCCTTGGCCTGCGCCGGTCCCAGACATTTCACCAGTTCGGTCTTCCGGCCCCGCAGCAGGCCGGCGAACTGGTATTCGGAAAGGTTGTCGGGCACCGGCGTCACCGCGCCGAGGATCGTCGCCGGGTCGCAGCCGAGCACCACGGCCACCGGAAACGGCTGGCCGGGATGAGCCAGGCAGTGGTCGCGGAAGTCGAGCGCGCCGCCGCGATGCGCCAGCCAGCGCATGATCACCTTGTTCGGCCCGATCACCTGCTGGCGGTAGATGCCCAGGTTCTGCCGCGGCTTGGCCGGCCCGCGCGTCACCGTCAGGCCCCAGGTGATCAGCGGCGCCACGTCGCCCGGCCAGCAATGCTGGATCGGCAGCCGCGCGAGATCCACGTCGCTCCCTTCCCAGACGATCTCCTGGCACGGCGCCGAGGACACCACTTTCGGCGACATGTTGAGCACCTGCCGGAGCACCGGCAGCTTCTCCCAGGCGTCCTTGAGGCCCTTCGGCGGTTCGGGCTCCTTGAGGTAGGCGAGCAGCGTGCCGACCTCGCGCAGGGCCTCGACCGATTCCTGCCCCATGCCCAGCGCCACGCGGCGCGGCGTGCCGAACAGGTTGCCGAGGACCGGCATCGCGTGGCCCCTGGGCTTCTCGAACAGGACGGCCGGGCCGCCGGCGCGCAGCACACGGTCGCAGATCTCCGTCATTTCCAGGCGGGGGTCGATCTCGGCATGGACGCGCTTGAGTTCGCCCATGGTTTCCAGTTGCGCGATGAAGTCGCGAAGATCGTGATAGTTCATGGCTGTGCGTGGTGGTGGAGGTAAAGGCGTTCCGGATTATAGGCTTCCCATAACCCTTCTCTATTGATGGAATTGCCCCTTTTGATTGGACTTATTTCCGTCAGCCTATAAACTTCAGGCATGGTTCCCATCCAAGGGACACCGGACTTTCCGCAACGACTCAGGAGATTCACAAATGAAAGGAAAAAAAATGGACGTGAGCAAGATCGACATCGGCATTTCCGAGAAGGACCGCACCGCCATCGCCAAGGGGCTGTCGAAGCTGCTGGCCGACAGTTTCACGCTGTACCTGATGACCCACAACTTCCACTGGAACGTCACCGGGCCGATGTTCAACACGCTGCACACCATGTTCATGGACCAGTACACCGAGCAGTGGAACGCGCTGGACACCATCGCCGAACGCATCCGCGCGCTCGGCGTGGTCGCCCCCGGCAGCTACGAGGACTACGAGAAGCTCACCACCATCGCCGCCGTCAAGGGCAAGCCGAAGGCGCTGGAGATGGTCGCCCTGCTCGTCGCCGGCCAGGAAGCCACGGCCCGCACCGCGCGCGACCTGCTGCCGCTGGTCACCGAAGCCAACGACCAGCCGACCACCGACCTGCTCACCCAGCGCCTCGACATTCACGAAAAAACCGCGTGGATGCTGCGCAGCCTGCTGGAGGAATGAGCGGAGATCACGTCCGCCGCGACGTCCCGTCGCACGTCGACGTGACAGCAACGCCCGCCGCCCGGCGGGCGTTTCGTTTTCAGCGCGCGCCGCGCAGGAGGAAATCGGCGACGATACCGGCGAAGATGCTGGCGCCGACCCAGTGGTTGTGCAGGAAGGCCTTGAAGCAGCGGGCCGGCTCGCGCTCGCGGATCAGCACGTAGTGGTAGACGGCCAGCGCCGCCGCGCCGCCCAGCCCGGCGTAGAACGGCCAGCGCGCCTGCATCTGGTAGCCCACCCAGGCGATCAGCGCGAAGGTCATGGCGTAGCAGAACATCACCGCGGCCACGTCGAAACGGCCGAAGGTGATCGCCGACGTCTTGATGCCGATCTTGAGGTCGTCGGCGCGATCGACCATGGCGTACTCGGTATCGTAGGCCATCGCCCAGAACACGTTGGCCAGCAGCAGCGCCCAGGCCGTCAAGGGAATCGTGTCGAGCTGCGCGGCGTAGGCCATCGGGATGCCGAAACCGAACGCCACGCCTAGATAAGCCTGCGGCACGGCGAAAAAGCGCTTGGTGAGCGGGTAGCTGGCGGCCAGGAACAGGGCGGCCACGGACAAGGCGATGACGTACCCGCTGCGCAGCGGCAGGATCAGGCAGAAGGCGCAGGCCGACAGCCCGAAAAAGAGCAGCAGCGCCTCCCGCACCGACACCGCGCCGGTGGCCAGCGGCCGGTTCCGCGTGCGCTCGACGTGCGGATCGAACTCGCGGTCGGCCACGTCGTTGATCACGCAACCCGCCGAGCGCATCAGCACCGTGCCCAGCACGAAGATCCACACCACGGTCCAGTTCGGCGTCCCCCACGCGGACAGCCAGAGCGCCCAGAGCGTCGGCCAGAGCAGCAGCAGGATGCCGATCGGCTTGTCCAGCCGCATCAGTTTTTCATACAGGTCGAGGCGTTGCCGCAGGGTAGTCGTGTCGATCGTCATGGCGTGATTTTAGCCGGTCGGCGGGCGTCGCCGCGCAATTCGCCGACCCGGACGTTCAAATAATCGGGACCGCCCGCGCCGGCGGCACGGCGGCTTGCCGGAAGGCGGAGCGGGGTCATGCCTTGAGCAGTTCCTCGCGGCTGCCGAGCCAGCGGGCGAGGTGGCGTTCGGCGCGCTCGGGCGCCTCGCGCAGCAGGCGCTCGGCCATCTCGCGTGCCGGTTCGATCAGGTCGACGTCCGCTTCCAGGTCGGCGTAGCGCAGCAGGGGAACGCCCGACTGGCGGCTGCCGACGAATTCGCCCGGACCGCGCAGGCGCAGGTCCTGGCGCGCGATCTCGAAGCCGTCGGTATGTTCGAAAATGATCTTCAGGCGTTCGCGCGCGGTCGGCGAAAGCGGCGTCTGGTACAGCAGCACGCAGACGGAGGCGTCCTCGCCGCGCCCGACGCGCCCGCGCAGCTGGTGCAGCTGCGACAGGCCGAAACGCTCGGCGTGCTCGATGACCATCAGGCTGGCGTTAGGCACGTCGACGCCGACCTCGATGACCGTCGTCGCCACCAGCACGTCGATCTCGCCGGCGGCGAACGCCGCCATCGTCGCCGCCTTCTCCTCGCCCTTGAGCCGGCCGTGCACCAGGCCGACGCGCAGGCCGGCCAGCTCCTGCGAGAGCGCGGCGTGGGTGTCGAGCGCGGTCTGCAGCTGCAGCTTTTCAGACTCCTCGATCAGCGGGCACACCCAGTAGGCCTGCCGTCCCGCGTCCGCCGCGCCGCGGATGCGCGCGATCACTTCGTCGCGCCGCGCGTCGGAGACCAGCCGGGTGCGCACCGGCGAGCGGCCCGGCGGCAGCTCGTCGAGCACCGAGACGTCGAGGTCGGCGTAATAGCTCATCGCCAGCGTGCGCGGAATCGGCGTGGCCGACATCATCAGCTGGTGCGGCGGCTCCGCGCCTCGTTCGCCCTTGCGCCGCAGCTCCAGCCGCTGCGCCACGCCGAAGCGATGCTGTTCGTCGACGATGACCAGCCCGAGGCGCGCGAAATCGACCCGCTCCTGGATCAGCGCATGCGTGCCGACCACCAGCTGCGCGGTGTTCGCCACCTGCCGCTGCGCGGCGAGCTTGGCCACCTTCTTCTGGCTGCCGGCCAGCCACGCCACTTCCACGCCGAGCGGCTCCAGCCAGGCGCGCAGCTTGAGGTAATGCTGCTCGGCGAGAATCTCGGTGGGCGCCATGAACGCCGCCTGGTAGCCGGCCTCGATCGCCTGGCACGCCGCCAGCGCGGCGACGATGGTCTTGCCGCTGCCGACGTCGCCTTGAAGCAGGCGCTGCATCGGATAGGGCTGGGCCAAGTCGCCGGCGATCTCGGCGACGACGCGCCGCTGGGCGCCCGTCAGGGTAAACGGCAGCGATTCGCGCAGCCGGCGGGACAGGACGCCCGGCGGCGCGATGCGGGGCGCGCCGCGCCGGCGGCGGGACAGGTACGCCCGCCGCAGCGACAGCTGTTGCGCCAGCAGCTCGTCGAACTTGATCCGCCGCCACGCCGGATGGTCGCGGCATTGCAGGTCGCTTTCCGGCACGCCCGGCGGCGGCGCGTGCAGCAGGCGGACCGCCGCGTCGAACGGCGGGAAGCCACGTTCATGGCACCAGGCTTCGTCCAGCAGTTCGCCGAGATCGGCCCCGGCCAGCGCCGCGGCGATGTGCTTGCGCAGGACGGCTTGCGAGACGCCGGCGGTGGTCGGGTAGATCGGCGTCAGCGAGTCGGGTAGCGGCTCGCCGTCCTTCACCACGCGATAGCGGGGATGCACCATCTCGGCGCCGAGGAAGCCGTGGCGGATTTCCCCGAAAACACGCAGCTTCAATTGTTCGTCGCGCGCCCGTTCGAGCTGGCGGGTCTGGCTGCCGTAGAAATTGAGGAAACGCAGCGTCAGCTCCCCGCTGGCGTCGGCCACCCGCGCCACCAGCTGGCGGCGCGGCCGGAACTGCACCGAGACCTCCTGCACTGCCACTTCCAGCTGCACCGGCCCGACGCTCGCCGCCGCGGCGACGGTGGCCACGTGCGTCTCGTCCTCGTAACGCAGCGGCAGATGCAGCACCAGATCGCTCTTGTGCTTCAGCCCGAGCTTGTCCAGGCGGGCCTTGAGCGCCGGGGGCGCCTCGATCGCGTCGGCGGCGGCCAACACTCCGGCGGGTTACCGCGAAACGGCCATGACCGCGTCGGCCTCGACCAGCGCGCCGCGCGGCAGTGCGGCCACGCCAATCACGGCGCGCGCCGGGTACGGCTGGGCGAAATAGCGCGACATGACCTCGTTGAACTTGGCGAAATGACTCAGGTCCGTCATGAAGACGTTGACCTTCACGATGTCGGCCAGCGAACCGCCCGCAGCTTCGGCCACGGCTTTCAGGTTGTCCAGGACGCGCTCGATCTGCGCGTCGATGCCCTCGACCAGCAGCATGGTCGCCGGATCGAGGCCGATCTGGCCGGACAGGTAAACGGTGTCGCCGGCGCGCACGGCCTGGGAGTAGGTGCCGATGGCGGCGGGCGCGTGCGGACTGTGTATGATCGTTCTGTTCATGGCTGAAACATCCTTTGCTGGTGAAGGAAAGTCTGCGAGGAATGATAAATGACAACCCCGACCATCGCCAATTTGGAGAAGCTGATCGGCGGGCCGCGCGATGGCGCGCTGCTCCGCTACTCACTGGGCAACGAATGGCTCAAGGCAGGCGATCCGGCCAGGGCGGCCGGCCATTTCCGCGAAGCCGTCGGACTCGACCCCCGCTATTCCGCCGCCTGGAAGCAGTTGGGCAAGGCGCTGGAAGCCATCGGCGATCTACCCGCCGCGCTGGAGGCGTTCCGCCAGGGCGTGTCCGTCGCCACGGCCCGCGGCGACGTGCAGGCGTCCAGGGAGATGGCGGTCTTCGCCAAGCGCGTGGCGAAACGGATGGCGCCGCCGGCGGCCCCGCGCGGCGATTCCTGAACGTTCATTTCTTTCCGCTGCGCTGGGCCGGCGCTGCGTCGATGCCCATCATCCTCATCGTGGCGCGCGCCGATTCGGCCTCGCCGCGGTTCCTGAAAGGGCCGACCAGCACCCGGGTCTCCAGCGTCGCCGGGATGCCTTCCTGCGCGAGCCGCGCGAGGACGTCCTCCGCCCGGCGCGGATCGGCGAAGATGCCGGCCTGGAGTGTGTAGCCGGACAGCGGCCTGGGCGCCACCGCCGGCTGCGCGGGGCCGGCCGGCGCATTCGCTGCGGGCGCCTCCGGGGTGGATGCGGGCGTTCCGGCAGCCGTCGCCTGATTTCCCCGTTGTTCGCCCCGCCCGGCGGACGGCGCGGCATGCGCGGCCTGCCTCACGTGGCCGGCAGCGGGATTCGCCGCGCCTTCCCGTACCGGAGGCAGTGCGGCGGAGCGGCCCGTCGGGGCCTCGGTCGATTCCGGCACGCTCGCGCCCGGTTTTTCCGTTCCTTCGCCGGGCGCCGGCACGACCGTGCCGAGCGCCTGCGTCGCGGATTTTTTGGGCACCGGCACGGGTTCGGTGAAGCGCGGCGGCGCCGGTTCCGTTTCGTCCGGGCCGGCGGCCAGGCGATCGAAGAGCGCCAGCCCGCCGAGCAGCGCGACGATCATCAGGCCGGCAATGCCCATGCGCCACGCCAGCTTGCGCTTGATCTGCGCGGAATCGTCCGGCTTCATGGGCACGGAGGCCGGGCTTTCGTTCGACGTCATGCAATCTCCCTGAAGACGGCCCGCCGCTCAATCGAGCGCCTGGCCCTTGTTTCTCGCCAGGGCGACGACCAGATCGGCTTCCGCGCGCGAGATGCCGCACAGCGCGGAAATGTCCGCGGCGTCGCGCCCCTGCGTGGCCAGCTGCATCGCGTCGCTGTAGAACGGCGATGCGTTCTGCGCGACCTGGACCTTGCTTATTTCCTGCCGCTGCTCCTCGCGCAGGGCTTGCACCTCGGCGCGCAGGCCGCCGATCTCCCGGCGCAGCTGCGCGAGATCCTGCTCCAGCACTTCGATCCGGCGCCGCTCCGGGTTTTCGGACGGCGGTTCGTTCCAGGCGAACTCCGGCTCCCGCGCGGGCGCCGGCGGTTCGGCGGGGGCGGCTGG
>JADHEE010000776.1_pt1 | contig 10848 bp, 9 predicted proteins | sample 8952401 | NCBI WGS metagenome assembly JADHEE01 (sample SAMN16124438, study PRJNA663242) | bioreactor sludge metagenome | isolation source: sludge (ammonium) | place: India:Bengaluru | collected 2019-02-28
GTACCGCGCGCTGGGGTTCGTCGACGGCGAGACGAAGCGCTTTCCACACCTGCCGTTCCCCGTGAAGTACATGCGCCACGCGGTCCGGACCGACGCCGCCGCGGTGAAGGCATAGAATCCCGCACTTCGCCATCCACGCTGGAGCGGGCACATGCTCATCCGCCCCGAAACCGCCGCCGACCACGCGGCGATCGCGCGCATCAACATCGCGGCCTTCGCCGACCACCCGCACAGCCGGCAGACCGAACACCTGATCGTCGCCGCGCTGCGCAACGCGGGCGCGCTCACGCTCTCGCTCGTCGCCGAGGACCGGGGAGAGGTCGTCGGCCACATAGCCTTTTCTCCGGCGCTGATCGACGGCGAGGCGCGCGGCTGGTTCACCCTCGGCCCGTTGGCGGTTCTCCCCGAACGGCAGGCGGAAGGCATCGGGTCGCGGCTCGTCCGGACCGGCATCGGGGAAATCCGACGGCTCGGCGGCGCCGGCTGCGTGCTGGTCGGCCCGCCCGGCTACTACCGGCGCTTCGGCTTCCGGCACGACGGCGGGCTGCGGATCGAGGGCGTCCCGCCCGAGTACGTGCTCTGCCTGCCGCTGCGGGAAGAGACGCCGCGCGGCGCGGTCACGCACCATCCCGCATTTCTGGCCGATGCGTAGAATGTCGGCGCCGCCACCGATTTCATCCCCGGAGTCCCCATGAAAGACACGCTGCGCCCCGGCATCGCCTGCACCCACGTGTTCGCCGTGCCGCCTTCCAAGACCGTCCCGGCGCTCTATCCGGAGGCCGAGGAGTTCCGCGTCATGCCGGAGGTCTTCGCCACCGGCTTCCTGGTCGGGCTGCTCGAATGGGCCTGCATCAAGGCGGTCAATCCCCATCTCGACGCGCCGCGCGAACAGACGGTCGGCACGCGCATCGACATCAGCCACGAAGCCGCCACGCCCGCGGGCTTCACGGTCACCGCCCGCGTCGAACTGGTGGCGGTGGAAGGGAAGAAACTGGTCTTCGAGGTCGAGGCGCACGACGGCAAGGAGCGCATCGCGCGCGGACGCCACGAGCGCTTCGTCATCGACCGCGAGAGATTCGACGCCCGGCTGGCCGCCAAGCGCGCCGCCTGACCGGGGCGCGGCGCCTGCCCGATGCGTCGGGCTGGATTGATCCCGAATCAGCTTCTAGAATGGGCTTCTGAAGTTGCGTTACATCTGTTGATTGTTTCAGGCGTGGTTCAAGGTCGTAACCGATAAGGAGAAGACTCGATGAACGTGACACGGCGACAGTTTTTCAGAGTATGCACTGCGGGGCTCGGCGGTTCCTCCATCGCCATGATGGGTTTCTCGCCGACGGCGGCCCTGGCCGAGGCCAGGACTTTCAAGCTGACGCGCGCCACCGAGACCCGCAACACCTGCCCCTATTGTTCGGTTTCCTGCGGGGTGCTCATCTACTCCACCGGCGACAAGTCGAAAAATACGCGCGCCGAGATCATCCATATCGAAGGCGACCCGGACAACCCGGTCAATCGCGGCACGTTGTGCCCGAAGGGCGCGGGCCTGCGCGACATGGTGCAAAGCGCCAACCGCCTGAAGTGGCCGGAGGTGCGCGAGCCCGGTTCCAGCGAATGGAAGAAGATTTCCTGGGACGAGGCGTTCGAGCGCATCGCCAGACACATGAAGGCCGACCGCGACGCCAATTTCGTGGCGCGGAATGCGGACGGCCTGACCGTCAACCGCTGGCCGACCACCGCTTTCCTGGCTTCCTCCGCAGCCCCCAACGAGACCGGCTACCTGACCGTGAAGACGATTCGCGCGTTGGGTATGACCTCGATCGACACCCAGGCGCGCATCTGACACGCTCCCACGGTGGCCAGTCTGGCTCCGAGTTTCGGGCGTGGTTCGATGACCAATCACTGGGTCGACATCAAGAACACCGATCTGATCTTCGTCATGGGCGGCAACCCGGCCGAGGCGCATCCGTGCGGCTTCAAATGGGCGATCGAGGCCAAGAAGACGCGCAAGGCCAAGCTGGTGGTGGTCGATCCGCGCTTCAACCGCACGGCGTCAGTGGCCGACTTCTACGCGCCGCTGCGTCCGGGATCGGACATCGCCTTTCTCGGCGGCGTCATCAACTACCTGATCGCGAACGACAAGATCCATCACGACTACGTCAAGGCGTACACCAACGCCTCGTTCCTGGTCGATCCGGGCTTCAAGTTCGAGGACGGGATTTTCTCCGGCTACAACGAGGAGAAGCGCGGCTACGACAAGTCGACCTGGGCCTACCAGCTCGACGCGAACGGCTTCGCCAAGGTCGATGAAACCTGGCAGGACCCGAACTGCGTGTGGCAGTTGATGAAGGCGCACTACGCGCGCTACACGCCGGAAATGGTCGGCAAGGTCTGCGGCACGCCGAAGGACGCCTTCCTCAAGGTCTGCGAGTACATCGCCGGGACGGCCGCGCCGGACAGGACGATGACCAGCCTGTACGCGCTGGGCTGGACCGAGCATTCGGTCGGCTCGCAGAACATCCGCTGCATGGCGATCATCCAGCTGCTGCTCGGCAACATGGGCATGGCCGGCGGCGGCATCAACGCGCTGCGCGGGCACGCCAACGTGCAGGGCATCACCGATTTCGCCCTGTACGCCCAGCAGCTTCCCGGCTACCTCGCCGCGCCGACGGACGCCGACAAGGACCTGCCGAGCTTCCTGGAGAAGAAGACGACCAAGGCGCTGCGCCCCGGCCAGATGAACTTCTACCAGAACTTCCCGAAGTGGTACGTCAGCCTGCAAAAAGCCTGGTGGGGCGACGCGGCGACCAAGGACAACGGCTTCGCCTTCGACTACATGCCGAAGCTGGCCGGCGCCTCCGACGTGCTGTCGATCTTCGACGAGATGTACCAGGGCAAGATCAACGGCTTCCTCTGCCAGGGCTTCAACCCGCTCGCCTCGGTGGCCAACAAGCGCAAGGTCGGCGATGCGCTGGCGAAGCTGAAGTACATGGTGGTGATGGACCCGCTGGCGACGGACACGTCCGAGTTCTGGAAGCCCTACGGCGAGTTCAACGAGGTCGATCCGGCGAAGATCCAGACCGAGGTCTTCCGCCTGCCGAGCACGCTGTTCGCGGAGACCGCCGGCAGCTTCACCAATTCCGGCCGCGTCATCCAGTGGCGCTGGAAGGCGGCGGACGGGCCGGGCGACGCCAGGGACGACACCGAAATTCTGGCGACGCTGTTCCTGAAGCTGAAGGAGATGTACGCCAAGGACGGCGGCGCGTTCGCCGAGCCGATCCAGAAGCTGACCTGGGCGTACCGCATCCCCAACAAGCCCTCGCCCGAAGAGCTGATGATGGAGTACAACGGCCGGGCGCTGGCCGACGTGACCGATCCGAAGGACGCCGCCAAGGTGCTGGTCAAGGCCGGCGAGCAGTTGCCGGGCTTCGCCATGCTGCGCGACGACGGCTCCACGACCTGCGGCAACTGGATCTATTGCGGCGTCTGGTCGCAGGCCGGCAACAACTCGGCGCGACGCGACAACAGCGACCCGTCCGGCCTCGGCCAGACCCTGAACTGGGGTTTCGCCTGGCCGGCCAACCGGCGCATCCTCTACAACCGCGCCTCCTGCGATCCGGCGGGCAAGCCGTGGGACGCCAAGCGCGCGGTGCTGCGCTGGGCGGGCAAGGCGTGGGGCGGCAACGATATTCCGGACATGCGTCCGGACGCAGCGCCCGAGGAGAACGTCATGCCGTTCATCATGAACCCGGAAGGCGTCGCCCGCCTGTTCAGCCGGGACCTGATGGCCGAAGGGCCGTTCCCCGAGCACTACGAGCCGTTCGAGACGCCGCTCGCGGCCAATCCGCTGCACCCGGACAATCCCAAGGCCCTCAGCAATCCCGCGGCGCGGGTGTACAAGGGCGACATGGAGGCGTTCGGCAAGGCCGCGGAATTCCCCCACGTCGCCACCACCTACCGCCTGACCGAGCATTTCCACTTCTGGACCAAGCAGTCGCGGATCAACGCGATCATGCAGCCCGAGCATTTCGTGGAAATCGGCGAGGAGTTGGCGAAGGAGAAGGGCATCGTCGCCGGCGACCGGGTCAAGGTGCGTTCGAACCGGGGCTTCATCAAGGCCGTCGCCGTGGTGACCAAACGCATCAAGGCGCTGGAGATCGACGGCAGGAAGGTGCACACCGTCGGCATTCCGATCCACTTCGGATTCAAGGGGGCGACGCGGCCGGGGTTCATCACCAACACCCTGACCCCGTTCGTCGGCGACGCCAACACCCAGACGCCGGAATACAAGGCGTTCCTGGTGAACATCGAGAAAGCGTAGGAGGCCCGCCATGGCACTGCAATCGCTCGACATCAGGCAGCGTTCGGCGACCACCACGCCCGCCCCGCAGGCGCGCCAGACCCTGGAGGTCGCCAAGCTCATCGACGTTTCGGCCTGCATCGGCTGCAAGGCCTGCCAGGTCGCCTGCATGGAGTGGAACGACCTGCGCGACGAGGTCGGCCACAACGTCGGCGTCTACGACAACCCGACCGATCTCACCGAGCACTCGTGGACCGTGATGCGTTTCGCCGAGGTCGAACAGGACAACCGGCTGGAGTGGCTGATCCGTAAGGACGGCTGCATGCACTGCTCCGATCCGGGCTGCCTCAAGTCCTGTCCGGCCCCCGGCGCGATCATCCAGTACGCCAACGGCGTGGTCGACTTCCAGCAGGAGAACTGCATCGGCTGCGGCTACTGCGTCACCGGCTGCCCGTTCAACATCCCGCGCATCTCCAAGACGGACGGCAAGGCCTACAAATGCACCCTGTGCTCGGACCGCCTGGCGGTCAACCAGGCGCCGGCGTGCGTCAAGGCCTGCCCGACCGGCGCCATCCAGTTCGGCGGCAAGGAGGACATGAAGGACTACGCCGGCAAGCGCGTCGCCGACCTGAAGGAGCGCGGCTACGCCAACGCCGGGCTGTACGACCCGCCGGGGGTCAACGGCACCCACGTGATGTACGTACTGCACCACGCCGACAAGCCGGGGCTGTACGCCGGCCTGCCGCAGGACCCCGGCATCAGTCCGCTGGTCGCGCTGTGGAAAGGCGCGGCCAAGCCGCTGGCCACGGCGGCGCTGGGGCTGGTGGCGCTCGGCAGCCTGTTCCACTACGTGATCAAGGGGCCGAACGAAGTCTCCCGCGAGATCGAGGAAGAGGTGGAAAAAGAGGTTGAAAAGGAGGGGACGCCATGATCCGGGACCCGCAAGACCTGCAACGCTACACCGCGGCCGAACGCGCCAACCACTGGGTGACGGGCATCTGCTTCATTCTGCTCATGCTCTCCGGGCTGGCCTTCTTCCACCCGGCGTTCTACCCGCTCACCCTGCTGTTCGGCGGCGGCGTCTGGGCGCGGATTCTGCATCCCTTCATCGGGGTGATCCTCGCCCTGGCCTTCGTCATGATGTTCTTCCGCTTCTGGCGGCTGAACGTCATGACGCGCACCGACGTGGAGTGGCTACGGCGCATCCGGGAAATGATCGACGGCAACGACCACAACATGCCCGAACAGGGCAAGTACAACGGCGGCCAGAAAATCGTCTTCTGGGGCATGGCCGTGTGCATCCCGATGCTGGTCTGCTCGGGGCTGGTCATGTGGCGCAGCTACTTCGACTTCCCCGTCGGCGTGGTGCGGGTGGCGGTGGTCGTGCACGCGGCGGCGGCGATCGTCATGATCATGATCGCCATCGTGCACGTGTACGCCGCCATCTGGACCAAGAACACCATCCGGGCCATGTGGTACGGCACGGTCACGCGGGCCTGGGCCAAGCAGCACCACCGCGCCTGGTACCGGCAGATGACCGGGCGATGATCCGCTCCTCCGGCGCGACTCGCGAACAGTGCGGCGGGTCGTTTTTTTTGAGGCTGGCATGGCGATGACGCGATCGATCGAACCCCTCTCCTCCGTCGACCTCCCGCCCGGCATCCTGCTGCCGGACGCGAAGCGGCTGTTCGCGCGGCGGCAGGCGCGGTTCGCCGCGCTCGCCCCCGGCCACGCCCTCGGCGACTGGCTGGCCTATCTCGGCCGCCTGACCGGGGCGCAGCACGAAGGCTGCCTCTCGATCGCGCCGGACCTGCCTCTCCCTCCCTTTCAAGGGGAGGGCTGGGGTGGGGATGGGGTACGAATGAGGGTCGAGCCAACGTGGTCCGCGACACCCCATCCCCCTCCCAACCTCCCCCTTGAAGGGGGAGGAGTTACCCCGCTCGATGCCGCGTCGTACGCCCGCCCCGCCGTCTGGATCGACGTCGCCCGACACATCGCCGCCTCGCTGGCCGACGCCTCCCCGCAGCCGATGCGGACGCGCATCGCCGCCTTCCGAACGCTTTCCCCGGAACGGCTCGACGCCCTGGCCGGCGCGCTCGTCGACGGGCGTCCCGATCCCGCAGCGCTGCCCGAATGCACGCTGGTCGCCGCCGCCCTGCAGACCGTCTGGACCGCGCTCGCCGCCGGCCTCGACGCGAACGCGCTGCCGCGCCCCGGCGTCCCCGACCGGTGCCCCGCCTGCGGCAGCCTGCCCGTCGGCAGCGTTCTCAGGACCTACGCCCAGGTCAACAACCTGCGCTACCTGCACTGCTCGCTCTGCAACACGGAGTGGAACGTGCCGCGCGCCACCTGCACGGCCTGCGCCACCGACCGCGCCGTCAGCTACCGGCAGATCGAGAACGGCGACGGCGCGGTGCGGGCGGAATGCTGCGACCACTGCCGCAGCTACCTGAAGATCTTCGCGCAGGAAAAGGACCCGGACGTCGACCCGGTGGCCGACGATCTGGCGACCGTATCGCTGGACCTGCTGGTCGACGAGGCCGGCTATTCAAGGAGCGGCCCCAACCTGCTCCTGCTCGGCGGAGCGGGCGCATGACGTAAAGACGAACAAGAACCGCGCCGGCATGCAGCCGCCGGCGCTTCCGATCGAACTTTTCTGCCCGGTCCGGGTGAAAACATGAACAAGACAATCCAGCTTCCCTCGGTCGACCGCCTGTTGCAACGCTGCGACGCGCTCATCGCCAACCACGGCCGGCCCCTCGTCACCGCCTGCATCCGCGCCGAACTGGCGGCCGGCCGCGCCGGCGCGCGCAACGGACTGCCAGCGCCGGACGAGACGGAGCTGCTGCTGGCCGTCGAATCCCGCGTCGCCCGCGCCGCGCGCCCCAACCTGCGGCCAGTCTTCAACCTGACCGGCACCGTGCTGCACACCAACCTCGGCCGCGCCCAGCTGGCGGACGAGGCCATCGCCCTGATGGCCGACGCGGCGCGCAGCCCCTGCGCCCTGGAATACGACTTGGACTCCGGCGCACGCGGCGACCGCGACGACCTGTTCGCGCCGCTGCTGCTGGAACTGGTCGGAGTCGGGGCGCCGGACTTCGCCGCCACCGTGGTCAACAACAACGCGGCGGCGGTGCTGCTCGCCTTGAACTCGCTGGCCCGCGGCAAGGAGGCAATCGTCTCGCGCGGCGAACTCGTCGAGATCGGCGGCGCCTTCCGCATCCCCGACGTGATGCGCCGCGCGCAGGCCCGGCTCGTCGAAGTCGGCACCACCAACCGCACCCATGCGCGAGACTACGCCGAGGCGATCGGGCCGAAGACCGCCCTGCTGATGAAGGTGCACACCAGCAACTACGCCATCTCCGGCTTCACCCATGCGGTCGGCGAGGCGGACGTCGCCGCCCTCGGCCACGCCCACGGCCTGCCGCTGCTGGTCGACCTGGGCAGCGGCACGCTGGTCGACTTCGCCGCCTACGGGCTGCCGCCGGAGCCCACACCCCAACAGTCCCTCGCCGCCGGCGCCGACCTCGTCACCTTCTCCGGCGACAAGCTGCTGGGCGGACCGCAGGCGGGGATCATCGTCGGGCGCGCGGCATTGATCGAACGCATCAAGAAGAACCCGCTGAAGCGCGCGCTGCGCGTCAACAAGACCACGCTCGCCGCCCTCGAAGCCACCCTGCGCCTCTACCGCGACCCGGCAACCCTGACGCAACGCCTGCCCACGCTGCGCCTGCTGACCCGCCCGGAATCCGCCGTCGTGGCTGCCGCCGCCCGCCTCGTTCCGCCCTTGCAGGCCGCGTTGGGCAACCTCGTGGCGGTCGCCTGCGAGCCCTGCCTGAGCCAGATCGGCAGCGGCGCGCTGCCGGTCGAACGGCTGCCGTCCGCCGCGCTGGTCCTGCGGCCGCCGGGGAAACATCCGGGCAAGACCCTGCGGCGGCTGGAAGACGCCCTGCGCCGCCTGCCCAGGCCGGTCATCGGACACGTGCGCGACGACGCCCTGTGGCTCGACGCGCGCTGCCTCGAAGAGCCCGACGAGGCCCCCTTCGTCGCGCAACTGGCCGCGCTGCCGCGCCTGCTGGACGAAAGCGGAGGCGCGGCATGATCGTCGGCACCGCCGGCCACATCGACCACGGCAAGACCGCGCTGATCAAGGCCCTGACCGGTACCGACTGCGACCGCCTGCGCGAAGAGAAGGAGCGCGGCATCACGCTCGACCTCGGTTACGCCTACCGCCGCCTGGCCGACCCCGGCGGCGCGGACCCGGTGCTCGGCTTCGTCGACGTTCCCGGCCACGAAAAGTTGATCCACAACATGCTGGCCGGCGCCACGGGCATCGATTTCGCCCTGCTCGTCGTCGCTGCCGACGACGGGCCGATGCCGCAGACCCGCGAACACCTGGAGATCATCGACCTGCTCGGCATCCGCGCGGGCGCCGTCGCGCTGACCAAGACCGGCCTCGTCGACCCGGCGCGCCGGGACGCGGCGATCGGCGAAATCCGCGCGCTGCTGGCCGGCGGCGCGCTCGCCTCGGCGCCCGTCTTCCCGGTCGACTCGCTCGCCGGCACCGGCATCGACGCGCTGCGCGCGCATCTCGAACAAGCCGCCCGAACACAGACAGCGCAGGCGTCTTCGGGGCGTTTCCGCCTCGCGGTGGACCGGGCGTTCACCCTGAGCGGCGCGGGCACGGTGGTGACCGGTACCGCCTCCTCCGGCAGCGTCCGCGTCGACGCGCGCCTGATGGTTTCCCCCAGCGGGCGGTCCGTGCGCGTGCGCAGCCTGCGCGTGCAGGGCGAACCCGCCGAGCAGGGCCGGGCGGGACAGCGCATCGCCCTGGCGCTGGCGGGCGTGGAGAAGAGCGACGTAGAGCGCGGCATGTGGCTGCTCGACCCCGCGCTGCATCGGCCGCAGCGCCGCTTCGCCGTGTCGCTGCGGGTGTTGCCGTCGCAGCCGCCGCTGCGGCACTGGACGCACGTGCATTGCCACCTGGGCGCCGACGACGTGACCGGGCAGGTCGCGCTGCTCACGGCGGAAACGCTTGGCCCCGGCAAAACCGGCTTCGCGGAACTCGCGCTCGAACGCGACGTCAGCGTGCTGATCGGCGATCGCGTCATCCTGCGCGACGCGGCCGCGCGGACGACCCTGGGCGGCGGCACGGTGATCGACGTCTTTCCGCCGACCCGCAAAAAACGCAGTCCAGAACGCCTGGAGCTCCTGGCTGCACAGGCCACCGGCGACCCCGGCCAAGCCCTGGCCGCGCTGACCGCACAATGCCCCGCCGGCGCCGACCTCGACCGGCTGGCGCTCGGCTTCAATCTCGGCGACGACGAACTCGCCGCGCTCTGCCGCGCTCTCGACCTGCGCGTGGTGGCCGGCACCGCGTTCTCGCCGGCACGCTGGCGGCGGCTCGGCGACGACGCGGTCGACGCCCTGGCCGCCGAGCACCAGCGCCAGACCGACATGCCCGGCGTCGAGCGCGACCGCCTGCGCCGCCTGACCCTGCCCGCGCTGGCGCGCCCGGCCTTCGACGCGCTGCTGGCCGAACTCCTGGCGCAAGCGCGCATCGCGCAGACGGGCGCCTGGCTGCATCTGCCGGAACATCAGGTCCGGCTTGCGCCGCAGGACCGCGAACTGTGGGAAAGGATGATGCCGCTGCTCACCGTCCAGCCCTGCAATCCCCCGCGCGTGCGCGACATTGCGCGGGATACCGGCCTGCCCGAGGACACGGTCCGCACGGTGATGAAACGCGCGGCGCGGGTCGGCGAGGTGTACCCCGTTGCCCACGACCACTACTTCCACGCCCGCGCCGTGGCCGACCTCGCCCGGCGCGTCGCCGACCTCTGCGCCGAGGACGGCGCCGCCCGCGCGGCCCGCCTGCGCGACGGCATCGGCGGCGGGCGCAAGGTGGCGATCCAAATCCTCGAATTTTTCGATCGCATCGGCTACACTCGGCGCGTCCGCGATGCGCATGTCTTGCGCCACGCCGCGGCCGACGGGCGGCAACAGTTCTTTTTCAACCCATGAACGGCCACGGAAGAGATCGTTCCCCGGTGGGGCGGCCGGTCTTCAAAACCGGTAGGACCCGTCAAACGGATCCGGGTAGGTTCGACTCCTGCTCTCTTCCGCCAATTCGCTTCCGGACACGTCCGGATTGATCCGTAAAACCTAGAAAACAAGCGGCTTACAAGGGAAAGTTAGTCCGATACATTCCGGATTGTTCCTGTTGCATCTGGGGGCACATGGGGGCACAATTGGGGGCATATTGAAACGCAGCTCTCGGAGATGCCCCCAATGCTCAAAGACACCGACTGTCGAAACGCGAAACCCAGGGGCAACGCCTACAAGCTGGGCGACGAGAAAGGCATGTACCTTGAAGTCATGCCGAACGGTTCCAGATACTGGCGGCTGAAATACCGGATCGCCGGAAAGGAAAAGCGCCTGGCGCTTGGCGTTTATCCAGACGTTTCGCTTGCGGAAGCCAGAGCAAAACGCGACGAAGCCCGCAGGCTGGTTTCCGAAGGCACGGACCCCGGCGCCGTCAAACAGGAAAAAAAGCG
>JADHEE010000779.1_pt1 | contig 10800 bp, 4 predicted proteins | sample 8952401 | NCBI WGS metagenome assembly JADHEE01 (sample SAMN16124438, study PRJNA663242) | bioreactor sludge metagenome | isolation source: sludge (ammonium) | place: India:Bengaluru | collected 2019-02-28
CCCCGACGGGCGGCAACGGCTGTGCCCGGCGGGGCAAGGCGCGCCGTTTGCCCCGCCGGGGAGCAAGGCGCCGCGCCCGGCCGGGTTCGGCGCGTCCACCCGGAATGGAGCACGCCGCGAACCCGCCATGAAACCTTTCCCCTCCCTCGATTTCGACGCCCTGAAAGGCCGTTTCTGGCACGCCGTGCCGCGGCCGCTGCGCTGGCCCCTGCACATCGCGGTGGACGCCGGCGAACGCTGGTCCGCCGCCAGCGGCGCCCAGCTGAGCGCCTCGATCGCCTTCTACACCATGTTCGCGCTGGCGCCGCTGCTGGTGATCACCATCGCGGTGGCCGGCGTGGTGTTCGGCCCCGAGGCCGCGCGCGGGCAGATCGTCGGCGAGATCTCGCACCTCGTCGGCCCGGTCGCCGCGCAGGCCATCGAGGGCATGATCGCCTCGGCCTGGCGCAATCCGGGCGGCCTGCGCGCCGCGCTGATCGGCACGGTCACGCTGCTGATCGGCGCCTCGGGCGCCTTCCTCGAACTGCGCCGGGCGCTCAACGCCATCGGCCGCGTCGCGCCGCCGAAGGCGTCGGCGGTCGGCACCTTCCTGCGCATCCGGCTGACCGCCTTCGCGCTGCTGCTCGGCTGCGGCTTCCTGGCCATCGCCTCGCTGCTGCTCAGCGCCGCGCTGGTCGCCTTCACCAATTTCCTGACCGCGCGCTACGCGGCGCTGACCGTGCTCGTCACCGTGGTCGACCTGACCGTCTCCGCCGGCCTGCTGACCGCCGCCTTCGCCGCGCTGATCCGCTGGCTGCCCGACGTGCCGCCGTCGCGCAAGGGCATCTGGATTTCGGCCGCCGCCAGCGCGGTGCTGTTCACCTTCGGCAAGTCGCTGATCAGCCTCTACCTCGGCCGCTCGTCGGTGGCGTCGAGCTACGGCGCCGCCGGCTCGTTCGTGGTGCTGCTGCTGTGGATCAACTATTCGGCGCAGATCCTGCTCTACGGCGCGGCGCTCGGCCGCGTCAGCGACGAATACGACCGCACCCGCAGCCGCGCCCGCAAGCGCCGCCAGGCGCGCTGGCGGAAGCGCCCGGCGGCGGCCTCGCTGCGCGACCAGGCGGCGATGAAATGATCAGACGGCGAAGGCGCCGGCGCACGCCGGCAGCGCGTGCGCCGGCCGGGCGCCCTCGCTGACGGCCACCAGCGCACGCAGGACGGTCCGGGAGCCGCGCAGGGCGTCATGCGCCGCCTGGGACTGGGCCAGTTCGTTGGCGATGAGCCGATGCACGACGTGGGCGCAGGCGTCCCACGAAAAGCGCGAAACCGCGCTGCGCATCGCGGCGAGGCGGCCGTCCCGGTCCCGGCCGCCGTGCAGCGCCTTTTCGCAGGCGGCGATGAAGGCCTCGATGCCGTCGGCCACCAGCACCACGTCGGAATGGATGGCGATCACGTCGTCGATCGAGGTGCTGATCACCGGCTTTTCCGCCGCCAGGTATTCGAGCGTCTTGGTCGGATTGACGAAGCGCGTGGTCTCGTCGCGCACGAAGGGGATCAGGCAGGCGTCCCAGCCGGCCATCAGGTAGGGCAGGCAGGCATAGCTCTGCCGGCCCAGCCAGTGGATGTTGTCGCGCCGGGGCAGGGTGGCGGGGTCGATGCGGGCGACCGGCCCGACCATGACGAAATGCCACTCCGGCCGGCGCCGGGCGACCCGTTCGAGCAGGTCGACGTTCAGGCGCTCGTCGATCACCCCTCACACGCCTCCCGGCGGCGCGCCGCCGGGCCCCTGGGGGGGGGGGGCGCGCGCCGCCAGCTTGCCGTCGGCGAGGCCGGCGGGGGAGAAGTGCGGCGCGTCGACCGCGCTCGGCAGGCAATGGACGTGCGGGTTGAGCCGCCGCTTGGCCTCGTAGAGCGACGGCCCGCCGGTGAACACCAGCGCGGCGATCCTGAGCAGCACGCTTTCGCGCCGGCGCCATTGCGGCGGCGCCTTCCGCGACGCGGACAGGGCGTCCACGCAGTCGTAGACCACCATGCGCGGGCGCAGGCCGGCGATCAGCGGCAGGGGCAGCGGCGTGCAGAACCAGGCCAGGTAGTCGTCGATGCACTGGCGGCGCAGGTACTCGGCGAGCAGGGGGCGGAGCACCGCCAGCTGGTCGTCGTGGAAGCCCGGCGCCGCGACCGGCGTGCGCGGGCGCAGCACGTCGAGCCCCGCCAGCCGGGGCAGCACGTCGAGGCGGGCCGGCCCGGCGCCGGGCACCGGCTCCTCGACGAAAACGACGTGATAGTGGCGCGCTAGGCGGGACATCAGGTGTTGCGCGCGCTGGTAGACGTCGTCCCAGCGCCGGTGCGAGAAAACGAGAAGGTGGGTCATGGGGTTTCCTTGTAGGGACGGGCGGCCTCGTGGCCGTCTCGTGTCCGGCCCGATGGCAGGCGCGCGGGATGATCGGACGCACGCCGCCTGAGGCAATCGGCGTACCTCCCGCGCGGACCGTCAGCGGCCGCGCCGCGCGGCGCGAGAACCGTCCGGCCGGTAATTCTTACGGAAAAAAAGGCCGGACCGCGCGGCGCGCGGGGGAAAGTTCCTCCGCCCTTTTCCGGCCGAACGCCCGGCCCGCCGGGAAAGCGTCCCGGTTGCGGCCGTCATGGCATATCGCTTGCTTCAATCCCCCCGCGGCCTGTTCAGGGCCGTTTTGTTGCCGCGAACAAAAAGGAGGACTGTCCATGGGATCACTCGTCCAGAGCGCCGGGCAGCGGCAGCAGCAGGGGCTTTCCCCCCGGCTGCAGCGCGCCGTGCGCCTGTTGCAGCTGTCCTCGCTGGACTTCGCCCAGGAAGTCAACGAGATGCTCGGCCGGAACCCCTTCCTCGAAGCCGATGAAGACGCCGGCGAGACGATCGTCGGCGAGGAAGCGGCGGCCGTCGCCGAAATGCCGTTCGCCCACGAGGCGAAGCCGGAATTCACCGCCGCGCCGGAGTCCGACGCCCTGCCGGAAAGCGCCGCCGGGGACGACGGCGCCGTCGACCCGCCGTCGATCCAGGAGACGTGGCATGCCGACGGCACGCCGATCACCCGCCGCAACGACGACGACGGCGCCAATTTCCTCGAAATGCACGCCATCGAGGATTCGCTCAGCGACCACCTGCTGGGCCAGCTCCACGTCCTCTCGCTGACCCCACGCGACACGGCGATCGCCGAGGCCGTCATCGGCTCGCTGGACGACGACGGCTATTTGCGCTTCGCGCTGCCCGAACTGCTCGGGATCACGGACCTGGCGCCGCCGCCGAACGAGGAGGAGCTGCAGATCGCGCTCTCGCGGGTGCAGGCGCTCGAACCCGCCGGCGTGGGCGCGCGCAGCGTCCAGGAGTGCCTGCTGCTGCAGCTGGCCGCCATCCCGTGCGACGACGCCCGCGCGCTGGCGCGCACGGTCATCGAGGGCCACCTCAACCTGCTCGCGGCGCGCGACGTGGCCGGCCTGGCGCGGCTCACCGGGCAGACGCCGGCGCGCATCGAGGCAGTGCTGGAGTGCATCCGCCGGCTCGACCCCCGGCCCGGCTGGCGCTTCGGCGCGTCGCACGTGCACTACATCACTCCGGACGTGGTGGTGAAGAAGGTGCGCGGCGCGTGGACCGCCATGCTCAACCCGGCGATCGTGCCGCGCGTCCGCCTGAATCACGTGTATGCCGAAATGTTCCAGCGCAACCGCACCGGCCAGCATGCCGAACTGGCGGCGCACCTGGTCGACGCGCGCTGGACGGTGACCAACGTCGAGCAGCGCTTCGCCACCATCCTCAGCGTCGCGCAGGCCATCGTCAGGCACCAGAGCCTCTTCCTGGAATACGGGCCGCTGGCCATGAAGCCGCTCGGCCTGCGCGAGATCGCGGACGAGGTGGGCGTGCACGAATCCACCGTCTCGCGCGTCACCAACAACAAGTTCATGGCCACGCCGCTGGGCGTCTTCGAACTGAAATACTTCTTCTCGCGCGCCATGAGCACCGCCAGCGGCGGCGCATGCTCGGCCACCGCCATCCGCGGGCTGATCAACGACATGATCGCCTCCGAATCCGCCGGCGCCCCGCTGTCCGACGTCGAGATCGCCCGGCTGCTGTCGCGCCAGGGCATCCGCATCGCGCGGCGCACGGTCACCAAGTACCGGCAGCAGCTCCGCCTGGAACCCTTCGAGAAACGCTGCCGGCACGGCTGATTCAGTTGGTCGGCTCGAAGCAGCTGCGCCACTGGCCGCAGCTGCCGGTGGCGCGGGTGCGGCGGCCGTCCGGTGCGGCGCGTTTGCCGCGAGCCGTGGATTCATCGCCGGTGGCGGCGGGAGTCAGGCCGAGGTCGCATGCCGGCGGAGTCGCCGGTTTCACGGGTATCGATGACGCCCGAATCGGGCTGGAGGGCAGCATGGCGATTTCCTTTGCATGGCGGGAACGACGTCCGCAAGCGGCAAGCGCCATTCCTGCCGCCCTTCCCGCCGGCTCCGGCGGGCACCCGGCTTGCCGCTCCGGGCCGACTTCCCACGGATGAAGGACGGTATGGTGACCGACATTTTGCCGAAACTGAGACAGTGGCTGCTGCATCGCCAGGCAGCCCCGGGCCGGAACCGACGCGGCCGGCGGGAACGGCTGTCGGAACGGGAAACCTCGCTGAACGCGCAACTGTTCGGCACCAGCCAGATGGAGGAGTACGGCCGCACGCTGGCGCTGTCCCACCGGCTGGCCGGGCACCATCTGGCGGACCGGATGATGGCCCGGCTGGACGCCAACGAGGCCGTCCTGCACGACGTCTGCAGCCTGCTCGTCGGGGACGTCACGGCGAAGCGCCCGATCGTGCCGGCCGGCGAATGGCTGCTGGACAACTTCTACCTCGTCGAGGAGCAGATCCGCGTTGCCCGGCGCGACCTGCCGAAGGGCTACAGCCGCGAACTGCCGCGCCTCGACCAGCCGCTGGCCGCCGCCGGCCCGCGCGAAGCGAAGACCGGCTGCCCGCGCATCTACGACATCGCGCTGCAGATCGTCGCGCACGGCGACGGCCGGGTGGATTCCGACATCCTCATCCGTTTCATCGCCGCCTACCAGAGCGTGGCCGTGCTCAAGCTCGGCGAACTGTGGGCCACCTCGATCATGCTGCGCCTGGCGGTGATCGAGAACCTGCGCCGGCTGGCGGCGAGCATCGCGGCCGACCGGCAGCGCCGGGAAATGGCCGGCACCTGGGCGGAACACCTGATCGCGGTGGCCGAGCAGGACCCCAAGAACCTGATCCTGTCGGTCGCCGACATGGCGCGCTCGAACCCGCCGCTGGACAGCGCCTTCGTCGCCGAGATCGCCCGCCGCCTGCAGGGGCGGGGGCCGGCGCTGGCGCTGCCGTTGAACTGGATCGAGCAGCAGCTCTCGGACGCCGGGCAGACCATCGAGCAGGTGGTCAAGATCGAGAACCAACGGCAGGCGGCCGACCAGGTTTCGATCAGCAACAGCATCGGCAGCCTGCGCTTCCTGGGCAGCATGGACTGGCGCGAGTTCGTCGAGTCGATGAGCGCCGTCGAGCAGGTCCTCAAGGCCGACCCGAGCGGCGTCTACGGGCGCATGGACTTCGGCACGCGCGATCATTACCGCCACGCCGTCGAGCGCCTCGCACGCCGCTCCAGCCTGCCCGAGACGGAGGTGGCGCAGAAGGCGCTGGCCCTGGCCACCGAGCCGCCGCCCTCGGTGCCGCCGGGCGACGCCGTCCAGGCGCGGCACGTCGGCTATTACCTGGTCGACAAGGGCCTGCCCGACCTGCAGTCGGCGATCGGCTACCGCGCCTCGCGGCGGGCCGCGCTGCGGCGGGGGTTCGCGCGCTTCGCGCTGGCTTCCTATCTGGTGCCCATCGGCCTGCTGACGGCGGCCGGCGCCGCGCTCCTGCTGTCGGTGACGGGCCTGGGGAGCGCGTCCCGGTTCGCCGCGCCGTTCCCCGCGCTGGCCGGGCCGGCCGCCTGGGGGCTGGTCGGCGGCGCCGTCGTGCTGGCGCTGCTGGTCGCCAGCCAGCTGGCCGTGGCGCTGGTGAACTGGTGCGTGCCGATGCTGGTGCGTCCGCGCTTCCTGCCGCGCATGGACTTTTCCGGCGGCATCCCGGCGCGCGCCCGCACGCTAGTGGTGGTGCCCTGCCTGCTGACCAGCGAGGCGGGCGTCGAGGCGCTGCTCGAAGCGCTCGAAGTCCGCTTTCTGGCCAATCGCGACGACCGCCTGCATTTCGGCCTGCTCACCGATTTCGCCGACGCCGGCCAGCAGCACCTGCCGCAGGACGAGCCGCTGATCGAGCTGGCCCGCAAGCGCATCCGCGAACTGAACGACAAGTACCGGGTCGGCCAGGACCAGTCGTGGGACGACATCTTCTTCCTGTTCCACCGCGAGCGGACGTGGAATCCGGCGGAAGGCGTCTGGATGGGCTACGAGCGCAAGCGCGGCAAGCTGGCCGCGCTCAACGCGCTGCTGCGTCCGGAGCGGGCGGAGGACGTGCCGGCCAACGGCTTCGCGCTGGTCGTCGGCGACGCCTCCATCCTGAACAACGTCAAGTACGTGATCACGCTCGACACCGACACGCTGTTGCCGCGCGACGCGGCCCGCCAGTTCGTCGGGGTCATGGCGCCTCCGCTGAACCGGCCGCGCTTCGACGCGGCGCGGAACGTGGTGGTCGACGGCTACGGCATCCTGCAGCCGCGCGTGGCGGCCCGGCTGATCGGCTCCAACCGCTCGCTGCACGCCCGGCTGCACAGCCGGGATTCGGGCATCGATCCCTACACGCGCGCGGTTTCCGACGTCTATCAGGACGTGTTCGGCGAAGGCTCGTTCATCGGCAAGGGCATCTACGACGTCGACGCCTTCGAGCGGGCGCTCGGCGGCCGCTTCCCGGAGAACCGGATTCTCAGCCACGACCTGCTGGAGGGGTGCTACGCCCGCTCCGGGCTGCTGAGCGACGTCGAGCTGTTCGAGGAATACCCGGCCCGCTACCTGGATGACGTGAGCCGGCGGCACCGCTGGATTCGCGGTGACTGGCAGTTGCTCGGCTGGCTGCGCCGCCGCGTGCCGGACCATCCGCGCGAACGCAATCCGCTGTCCTTCCTCTCCCAATGGAAGCTCTTCGACAACCTGCGCCGCAGCCTGGTGCCGGCGGCCATGGTCCTGCTGCTGCTCGCGGCGTGGGCGTTTTCCCCGGCGCCGGGCCTCGGCACGCTGCTCATCCTGTGCGTGCCGTTCTTCCCCATCGCCTGCGCCATGGCCGGCGACCTGCTGCGCCGGCCGGACGGCGGCTCGTGGCGGATGCAGCTCGCGCTGGCCGGCCAGAACGTCCGCTGGCGGCTGGCCCAGCTGGCGTTCGAGCTGGCCTGCTCGGCCTACGAGGCGTTCTACTGCCTGTCCGCCATCGGCCGCACCCTCTGGCGCATGGGCGTCACCCACCGGCGCATGCTCGAATGGAACCCGGCGGCGCACGCCGACCGGGGAAAACCCCGCGGCTCCGAGGCGGGCCAGCTGGCGGCCACTTTCGGCGCCATGGCCTTCGCGCCGCTGCTGGCCGCCGCCATGGCCGCCTGGCTGGCGGCCGGCCGGCCGGCGGCGCTGCCGGCCGCGGCGCCGCTCCTGCTGCTGTGGCTGGCCTCCCCGGCGCTCGCCTGGTGGCTGAGCCGCCCGCTGCGGTCGCGCGTGACGGCGCTGACGCGCGACCAGCTCGTCTTCCTGCGCAAGCTTTCCCGCCGCACCTGGGCGTTCTTCGAAACCTTCGTCGGGCCGGAGGACAACTGGCTGCCGCCGGACAATTTCCAGCAATACCGCATCGCCCGCGCGGCGCACCGCACCTCGCCGACCAACATCGGCATGGCGCTGCTGGCCAACCTGTCGGCGCACGACTTCGGTTATCTGCCCGCCGGCCGCCTGGTCGAGCGCACGGCCAACACCCTGGCCACCATGCAGAGGCTCGAACGGCACGCCAGCCATTTCCTGAACTGGTACGACACGCAGACCCTGCAGCCGCTGCTGCCGCGCTACGTCTCGTCGGTGGATAGCGGCAACCTGGCGGGGCACCTGCTCATCCTGCGCGCCGGCCTGCTGGAGCTGCTGCATGTCCCGCTGGTCGACGCGCGCATTTTCGAGGGGCTCGGCGACACGCTGGCGCTGGCCGCCGAGAGCGCGGGCAAGACGGCCGCCGGCGAGATCGACGCCTTCGAAGACGCGCTGCGGGCGGCCGCGGCGCGGCCGCCGGCCGGCGTCGCCGCGCTGCGCACCGTGCTCGTCCGGCTGGAGCAGCGCGCCGCCGGCCTGCTGGAGCGCCTCGAAAAAATGGCGGCGCCCGGTCCGGCGCCGGCGGCCACCGAGGCGGCGGCGAAGCCGGGCCTGCCCGACGCCGTCGGCTGGGCGAAGGCCTTGAAGGAGCAATGCCGCGCGGCGATCGACGAGATGGAGTTCCTGCTCGCCGGCGCCGACGACGTGCCGGGCACGCACACCGTGGCCAAGCTGGCCGCCGCCGGACACGCCGGGGCCGCCGCGCGCAAGGAGCGGATCGAAGCGCTGGCGCGGCAGGCCGCCGAACTGGCCGAATTCGACTACGACTTCCTCTACGACAAGTCGCACCGCCTGCTCAGCATCGGCTACAACGTCACCGACCACCGCCTGGACGCGAGCTATTACGACCTGCTCGCCTCGGAAGCGCGCCTGTGCGCCTTCGTCGCCATCGCGCAGGGCCGGCTGCCCCGCGAAAGCTGGTTCGCCATGGGGCGCCTGCTCACCGGCACCAGCCAGGGGCCGGTGCTGCTGTCCTGGAGCGGCTCGATGTTCGAGTACCTGATGCCGCTGCTGATCATGCCCACCTGCGCAGGCTCGCTGCTCGACCAGACCTACAAGGCCGCCGTCGCCGCCCAGCAGGAGTACGGCGCCCTGCGCGGCGTGCCGTGGGGCATTTCGGAATCGGGCTACAACACGGTCGACGCCTACGCCAATTACCAGTACCGCGCCTTCGGCGTGCCCGACCTGGGGCTCAAGCGCGGCCTCGGCGACGATCTGGTGGTGGCGCCCTACGCCTGCATGATGGCGCTGATGGTCGCCCCCGAGGCGGCCTGCGCCAACCTGCAGCGCCTGGCGGCCGACGGCCTGCTCGGGCGCTTCGGCTTCTACGAGGCGGTCGACTACACGCCTGCCCGGCAGCGGCGCGGCGAGGCGCGGGCGATCGTCTACTCGCACATGGCGCACCACCAGGGCATGAGCCTGCTGGCGCTGCTCTATCTGCTGCGCGGCCGGCCGATGCAGGCGCGCTTCGTCGCCGACCTGCAGTTCCAGACCGCGCTGCCGCTGCTCGAAGAGCGCATCCCCAAGGCCATGGTGCTGTCCTCGCACACCGTCCAGCTCTCCGAGGTGCGCTCGGCGCGGGTGACCAAGGAAGCGCCGGTGCGCATCTTCTCCACCCCCGAAACGGCGGTGCCGGAGGTGCAGCTGCTGTCCAACGGCCGCTACCACGTCATGGTCACCCAGGCCGGCGGCGGCTACAGCCGCTGGCAGGACATCGCGGTGACCCGCTGGCGCGAGGACGCCACCCGCGACCACTGGGGCACCTTCTGCTACCTGCGCGAACTGCCCGACGGCCGCGCCCGGCCGGACACCGCGCCCGGCCGCTTCTGGTCGTCGGCCTACCAGCCGGTGCTCGGGCGGCCGGAGCGCTACCAGGCCATCTTCAGCGAGGGCCGCGCCGAGTTCCGCCGGCGCGACCCGGTCGGCGCCGGCGACGGCAGCGAGCCCGGCTACTTCGAGACGCACACCGAGATCGTGGTGTCGCCCGAGGACGACATCGAACTGCGCCGCATCCGCATCACCAACCGCTCGCGCCAGCACCGGCGGATCGAGATCACCGGCTATGCCGAGATCGCCATCGCGCCGGCGGCCATGGACGAGTCGCATCCGGCCTTCAGCAAGCTGTTCGTGCAGACCGAGATCCTGCCCGGCCGGCAGGCCGTGCTGTGCACGCGGCGCCCGCGCGCGCCGGACGAGCGGCCGCCCTGGATGGTGCACCTGCTGACGCCGCACGGCATCGAGCCGCTCGATGCCTCCTGCGAGACCGACCGGGCGCGCTTCATCGGCCGCGGCCGCAGCACCGCCGACCCGCTGGCGATGAACACGCTCGATCCGCTGCCGGGCAGCGCCGGTCCGGTGCTCGACCCGGTCGCCGTGGTGCGCTGCGTGGTCCGCCTGGAGCCGGACCAGACGGCGGTTTTCGACATGCTCTCCGGCATGGCCGAGACGCGCGAGGCGGTGGTGGCGCTCGCCGGGAAATACCGCGACCGCCGGCTGGCCGACCGCGTCTTCGACCTGGCCTGGAGCCACAGCCAGGTGGTGCTGCGCCAGCTCAACGCCAGCGACGACGACGCCGTGCTCTACGCCCGGCTGGCCGGCTCGATCCTGTTCGCCAACGCGGGCCTGCGGGCCGATCCGTCGCTGCTGGCGCGCAACCGGCGCGGGCAGCCCGCGCTGTGGGGCTACGCCATTTCCGGCGACCTGCCGATCGTGCTGGTGCGCATCGGCGACGCGGCCAACGTCGGCTTCGTGAAGCGCCTGGTCGAAGCCCACACCTACTGGCGGCTGAAGGGGCTGGCGGTGGACCTGGTGATCTGGAACGAGGACCGCGCCGGCTACCGCCAGGAGCTGCAGGACCGCATCATGGGCCTGATCGCGTCGAGCGCCGAGGCGGCGCTGGTGGACAGGCCGGGCGGCATCTTCGTGCGCCAGGCCGAGCAGATCTCGGGCGAGGATCGCGTGCTGCTGCAGGCGGTGGCGCGGATCATCCTGAGCGACGCGCGGGGCAGCATCGA
>JADHEE010000781.1_pt1 | contig 10743 bp, 17 predicted proteins | sample 8952401 | NCBI WGS metagenome assembly JADHEE01 (sample SAMN16124438, study PRJNA663242) | bioreactor sludge metagenome | isolation source: sludge (ammonium) | place: India:Bengaluru | collected 2019-02-28
ACGGTCACCGTCATCGGCAGGCCGTTGACGTCGACCTCCTGGATGATCGTCGGCCGCCGGTTCGGCAGGCGATGCCGGTCGGGCATGTCGATTTTTCCGACCAGATCGGAGGTCATGACGCCACCTCGGCCGGGCGACCCGGCAAGTTGATGCAGCGCCATTTGTGGTGGGGGTCGACCTCCTGGATATCGGAGGTGAGGCCGATGATGCGGCCGTCTCCGCGCAGCGCCAGCGACGCCGCCATCGCCGCGCCCTTGGGGTGGCGCGCGAGCACGTAGACCGGCTCGCCGCCGACGATCGGAACCTGGAAGACGCCAGAGGGGGCTTTCTTGCTCATGATGCACCGTTTTCGAGATCAGCCGTGAGAACCAGGTCGACCTGGATCGACTCGCAGGAAGCGCAAAGCGTCCCCTCGGCGGCCTCGCAAGCCGCGAGGCATCCGGCCGCGTTCAGCGGTCGACCGTCGATCGTGACACTGAGCTCCGCTTCCGCTGCCACGTTGGCAAGATCGGCGGCAAGATCGGCGGCTTCGCCGTCGCCCTCATGGATCAGGTCGAGAAGGTCGGCGCAGTCATCGGCCAGAAGCAGCATCGCCGTGCGGTCTACGCCGCCCGAGATCGTCGCCGAATGACCAAAACGGGTGACGACGCAGACGAGCGCCATCTGCGCAGGATCGAAAGCCAGCGTCAGGAAGATGCCATCCATTTATGCGGCCTCCCCTTCGCTGGCGTCGTCGTCGCAGCTGGAGGGATCGCCGAGGATGGCGTGGACGAGCTTCTCGAGGTCGTCGTCGACCGGGATGACGATCGGGCGGTTGCCGGCCTCGATGACCGTGACGCCGATCCGCTTGAGCTCGGCGACAGAGAGACCGTTCAACGCCGTTTTAACCGGCTTTTCGGTGGTCTTGATCAGCAGCTCGGCCTGCTCGGGGAGGTGCTTTTTGATCAGCTTCAGCACCTGGCTCACATCGGCCCACTCGATCTTGCCCGGCTGCTTCGCGAAGCCGACCTTGATCCCGTAGAGCACCTGAGACTTCGGCTTGGCGAACAGCTCCGGCGAGGCCTCGATCGCCGCGAACAGCATGTCGTAGACGTTCGCGACGTCGTTGGTGAGCGCCTGGATCTCGGGGGTGTGGGCGGTGCGCACGGCGTCGATCTCCGCCTGCGCGGTGGCGACCTCCTGGGCGAGCGCCCGCCGCGCGGCGGCAAGCGTGCGCGCAAGGTTGGTGATGGTCTCGAAACTCGGCATCGTCAGATTCCTTTCAGGGCGTCGATCGGTGCGGTGAGGATGGAGAGGAGCCGGCGCAAGGCGTTGCGCAGGCGGATGGCGCGTTGACGGCGGGAGAGCATCAGGCTGCCCTCCGCATGCGGCGGGCGAACACCCGCACCGCGAGGCGGGCATCGTCCCAGGTCGGCGACAGGCCGATGCGGATCCCGATCGCCTCGAGCACCTGGAAGGGCTGGAGGCCGCTGTTCGCGGCGAACAGGCAGTGCTCGGTGTCGACCCCGACGGCGCGGGGCGCGGCGGTGGGGGCAACCTGGTGGTGGTGGCGTAGCGCGATCATGCGGCACCGTCCGGCCGATCGGGCAGCGGGCGGGTGCGAAGTACGGGGACGAAAAACCGCTCCAGGCCGCGCCGATTGCGGAAGTCCGCAAGCGAGGCGACGGTGGCCGGGATGTCGCTGATATCAACGACCGGCGACGCCTCGTCGACGAGATCGTCGGCGACCAGCACGTAGCAGGCCTCGAGCGCCTCCGCGTCGGCGATCGCGCCGTCGAGGTTCGCCACCAGGCGCTGCACGGTCGCAGCCCGAAGCACCACACCCTCCGCGCGGTGCTTATTGAGGAAATCACGCAGGGACTGGAGATCGTTACTCAACATCGGAACCTCCCTTGATGCGGCTGTGGGGGCACTCGGAGCGGCAGGCGCGATAGATGCGGATCCGCTGGCTGTTGGTGATTGCAAACGGCAGGGCCTGGTTTTTCAGGCAGACGTTTTTGGTGATGTCGCCGAGGACGGGGCAGGACACGGTCTCGCGCATGATCCCGCCGCGCACGGCGATTTCGACCTTCGCCATGTCGCCGCCGTACTGCCTGCGCAGCACGTTGCAGACCACGGCGACCGAGTAGCCGATCGCCTCGGCGGCGGCGCGCTGCGAGCCTTTGCGGTCGCAGTATTCGGCGAGCTCGCGCACCCACTCGGGCATATCCGCGCCCCAGGCCGCGGTGGCGTTGTCGATCGACAGCGGGCGATCCTTACTGACCATCGGCCACCTCCTCCCACATGACTTTTCCGAGGTTCGGATCGAAGACCCGCTTGATCTTCTGGATCTGCGGCGCCTTCGGTCCGCTGTTCCGCGACGGGATCAGGCGATAACGGCGCTGCTCGGCACGGGAATGCTCCTGGGCGACGACGAGATAGCCCGCCCGGTGGAGGTGCTTGGCGTAGCTGGCAGCGGTTTCGGGAGAAACGATGGCGTCTTCGGTGGACGATGCGGCGGCGAGCTCGCGGGCATCGAACGGCCCGATCATCTTCATGCTGCGCCACATCTGGTCGTTGCCCTTGCCCTTGGAGACCGGGCGGCCGTCGCGGGTGAACCGCGGGGCATCGAGGGAATCGACGAGGACGGCGTAGAGCACCTGGTGCGTTTCCGGGTTGGTGCCTTTCCGCTCCACGGCTCCGCCAGCGAGCAAGCGTTTGACGTAGTCCAAGACGGTCTTTCGCGGCAGATCGCTTGCGTATTCGACCTGTTTGATCGTCCAGGGGCCTTTCGGGTTCAGCTGGCGGATGGCTTGCCAGGCCGCTGCCTGACCCTGCAGCTGCGGGGTGCGTTGGATCGGCTTGCGCCCCATCAGCCAACCCTCCGGGTCGCCGGCGGCAGGCCGGTGTAGAGTTCCCGTTTTCCCCAGGTGGAAAGGTCGATCTCCGCCTTGCCGATGCCCGCGGCGGTTTCGCGCACATGGTCCAAATTCACGCAGACGCGCCGGATGCGGCCGTGGGAGAGCTCGAGGATCCGCTGCAGGAGATCCTCGGCGATCGTGACGTCGGGGCACCACATCCGCGCCAGCTGATGCACGTCGCTCAGGTCGCAAGGCTGTGCCGCGCCATGGGCGAGGATGCGGTTGTGAAACCGCTCCGACGTGGCGGAGAGCAGCGAGGGCATCTTTTCCTCGCCGATCAGCACGAAGGGACACGCGGCCTTGTCGTGGATCTCGCGGATCAGCTCGAGGAACCCCTTGCGGATCGCGATGTCGAATTCGTCGAGGATGATCGGTCGCGGCGAGATCGCGAGCGCCTCGATGATCCGATCGGAGAGCGTGGCGATGGTGCCGTCGGCAGTCAGGCCGGTTTCGACACAGAGGGCCTGGAGGAAGCGGCGCTTCGTCCAGCTCTCGCCGATCTCGACGTAGCCCGCGTTATAGCGATGGGCGCCATAGGTGGCGCTGAAGGTCTTGCCGAACCCGGAAGGACCGTAGAACGTCGCGATCCGCGGCAGATGCGCCGGTGCGTTGACGACCCGATCCAGGAGCGCCGCGAAGTGCGAGACGTTGGACAGCGGTGCGATGGTGCCGTTGATTTTCAGAGCGGTGGTAGGCATTATGTCCCCTCTCGGTTAAGTCACTGAAAGTCCGGCGTTGCTGCGCCGGGCTTTCGCGTTTTCAGCCCTGCAGCCAAGCCGGGCCGAAATCTTCGAACATGTCCTTGTGGACGCGGTATTCCGACGTCGTGACGTAGAGCAGCAGCTCGCGCGCTTCGTCGGGATCGAGCGCCTCGCCCCCTTCCATGCGTTGCTGCGCCTTCCACATCCGCGCGAACTTCTGCTTCGGGCTTTCCGGCAGCACCGCGACGTTCGGCGAGGCAAGCTCGGCGACGAGGGCTTCGTGGTGGCGTGCGACGACGTCGCCCATCGGGGCGGGCGCCGCAGGCGGTGCGAGAGCCTCAGAGGCCGCTTCGAGTGCCGGCGTGGTGTAAGTCTCGGTGGGTTTTGGGAAGGCGGTGACGTTGGCGGAGCTGGCGGCGGCGACCCGCAGGACGCTGTCGATCGCGTGGCGCGGCTTCATGCCGCGGATATCGCGCTGCAGGGGTTCGACCTCGGTTTTGAGGCGTTCGGCCTGGGCTTCGCGCACCGCCCGCACCGCGGCACCGGGATTGATGCCCAAACGCTCCGGGCATTCGGCAACGCACACGAAGGTGCGACCATCTTCCGAATAGACGTACAGACGGCCCATGTCGTCGGCGTCGTGGCGGCAAAGAACCGTCATGCCGGGGATCAGGTCCGGGTGCATGAAGCGGGCCTTGTCGACGGTGATGCCGAACTTGGTGACCGTCCGCAGGCCGTCCTTGCCCGCGATCGGCGCGAGCATCAGGTCGAGCGCGCGTTCGTTCTCGATCCGGCGGATCGGCCCATTCCATTCGGCCATGACCTGGAAGGGCGTTTTGCCGCCGAGGCCCGCATGCGGTGCGTGGCTGTATTTGTCGTCGACCCATTTGTCGACCGCGGCCTGCATCGCTTCGTGCGTCAGCTCGACGCAGAAGGCCTTCTTGTCCGATTCGCCGAGGCGCTGGGCGAAGCTCTTGCGGGCTTCGATCTGCTTCCGGTCGGCGACCGAATGGCCGATATAGCCCGGCAGAAGAGGCATCAGGCCGCGTTGGATCGTCCCAATGTGGCGCTCGACGGTGCCCTTCTGCTCGGGGCTGAACGGGTCGGAAATATCGTGGTGAATGCCGAGCGCGGTGACCGACCGCTTGAACTCGTGCGAGGTGAAATCGGACCCGTTGTCGGTGCGCAGGATCTCGGGAACACCCCACTCGAGAATGCAGCGCCGCAACAGCATCAGCATTGCCTCGGTGCGCGGCGTCTTGGTCACCAGCACCTTCATCCGGCGCGTATAGATGTCGACGACCGCATAGATCGCGTACCGGCCGTCGACCAGGAGCGCGTCGGCGGGAGACGCATCGGCCTCCCAAAGCTGGTTCGGGCGCCGAACCCAGGCATTCATGTGGCGACCGCTGAACCGGCGCTTGTTCTTCCACGAATCCGGGTCGGTCAGCTTCATCAGGGCGTCCTGATGATCGTCGCGCCACTTCGCCACCCACCGCTGGAACGTGCGGTGCGGCGGGACGGCAGCGGGTTTGATCTCGCCGGTCTTGGCGCTCACGGTGTTGAGAACGTCGCCGAAGCGGTCGATCACCTGGTCGCGCAGGTGGTCCGCGGTGAAATGCGGGTTTTTGACGATCAGCGCCGCGAGATACGCGGCGACCTTGCCGTCCTCGGCGGTATCGAGCACGCCGGTGCCGGCGCGATTGCCGTAGGCGCCAGCGAGCGCGCCGAAGTCTCCCTTGTCGCGCTTCGTTTCCCACCCGCGGAGGGTGTTGGCGCAGAAGCCTCGCTCACGGCCGGCGTTGGTGGTCAGGGCACCACGCACCCAGGCCGGAATGCCGTCGATCCTGCCGTTGCTGTACATCGTGCAGAAGAGGTGCCGGGCGGTCTCCTCGGAGCCGATGAACTTGGCGCGGAAGATGTCCCAGAAATTCAGAACCAGGAGGATCGCATCGCGGCGGAGTTCGGCGGCCTCGTTCGCGGGCGGCTCCGGGATATTGGCCGCGCCGCTGAAGATCTCCTCCAGCGGCGGCGCTTCCGCCGTCTTCAGGTGACGAAGCGTCAGCAGGCTCTGCAGGCCCTTTGGCAGCAGGGAGATATGACGCTCGGTGCCGCCGCCGCGCCCTTGCCGGCGCCGCGTCTTGGCCGGGAATTTGGCGTCGTAGTCACGCGCCTTGAACCAGTCGAGGACGCCGACTTTCGAGGCGGGAAAGCCTGGGAGCTTGAGGTCGGCCAGCTCCTGCGCAGTGAACCACTCCTGCATGTCAGGCTCCCTTCCAGGTCTTGCGGGCGAGCGCCTTGCGCTGCTGCAGCTCTTCGATGGTGTCCGCGAGTACGGCCTCGTCGATCGCCGGGAGGTACTTCGCCGGGATCACCGCCCAACCGAACGGCTCGGCGATCATGTTGAGGAGGCGAATGTCGCGGGTGGCGTGGATCAGCGCGACGAAGCGGACCACGTTGACGGTGTGCTCCTCTCGCGCTTCGCTGGCGTAGGCATCCAGCATCGACTTGGGGCAGTCTTCGCCCAGGTATTCGCTGATTTTCTCCGCCACGGTCTCGCGCGAGTCGCCGCACTCTTTGAGGGCGAGCGAAACGCCCTTCGAGATCGTCGAACGCAGGGACGCCGCACGGATCTTCACGGCGTCGAAAGCCTGCAGAACCGGCTTCGGTTTCCAGCTGAACAGATCGAGCGTGCGGCGGTCGGAGGCCATGATCAGGCCGCCTGCGAGAGGTCGGCGTCGAGATCACCGATTTCGCGCAGATGCGCGAGGAATTGCGCCCGCGCGCTCGACGATGCCTTGCCCCAACTCGCCATCAGTGCGTCGAGCTGCCGATCTTCCGGGGACTTGTCGGGGACTGCGCTACCGTCGACGATCGCCACCGCGGCCTTGAGCGTCTTCGCGCCGCCGCCGGTCACCAGCGCAACCGCCTTCCGTTGCATCTCCGCGTCCAGCTCCGCGAGAAACAGCAGGTCGACCTGTCGATCGGCAATCGACGTGCCGACCAGGCGCGCTCGGACGTCGGCGGGGATCTTCGCCGCGATCGCGACGGAACGCTGAATGGTGCGGGAGGAGAGATTGACGCGAGCGGCCGTGGCGTCAGCAAACGACAGAATGTCGGTCGCTGTCCCCTGTCGAGCTTTGCCGCCAGCGGTGCCCGCCTTGGTTTCGGGGTGCATCGCGAGGTAAACGCTCTGCCGCTCTGCGAGGAAGACCGCACGGTCGAGGGCGCCAAGCTCGCGGCGGAAGAGGTTTTCGTCGATCTCGATCAAACGCGCCTCGAGGTCATCGCAGGCGATCACCTCGGCGCGGATCTGGAGACCAGAGATCAGGCACGCGGCATGCCGGTGCGCGCCGGCGACGAGATAGAGCCTGTCGTCGGTCCCGCGGCGCACTTTGATCGGCGTGTCCTGCCCCTTCTGCTTGATTGAGGCGGCGATCGCCTCGACCCAGGCGCGATCGATGTCGCGCAGGCGGTCGGAGACCACCACAAGAGCGGGGTCGATAACGATGGTTTCAACGACTTCAGACATTCTTGAACCCCTTGTTAAAACGTCGGCCCGCGGTGACCATCGAAGCGGATGCCCTGATGACCTTTCCGGCGGCTTCCCCTAAACTCACTGTCAAGACGCTCGCGCCGCTGCATCACCGCGCACCTCGCTTTTGACTGGTGCGGATGGTCGGCGGGTTCGTATAGTTTTCGAGAGGTTGAGGTTTGAGGCGGGATCCCGCTTTGTCGTAACGGGAAGGCCAGATCCGCCGAGGCGAGAGAGAAAGAGCCTCGGCGATTGCGTGCTCACCCGGCTGATGGGGTTGCCGAGCGGTCTTTCGGCTGGCGCCATCCTTCAGGCCGAAGATCCGATCGACATCCGCGAAGGTCATGCCTTTGCGGTTGAGCATGTACCGGATTTCGGCGGGGGACTTGTCGGCACGACTACGCGGCATTCCTGAACCTCTCCTGTCAACCGGCCCTGCCAGGCCGGTCTATTTCGGCGGGCAACTTGGACGAACGGGAGAAGTATGCGCACTTTTAGGGCTACTCGCAAGCGCCAAGCGCACTTTACGGTATATCTCGGCGGTCTTTTTTGGGCTGACGCTGATACTATAGTAATTACAGCGGGTTAGGGGAACCGTAAGGATGTCGCCAAACCGTCAGCCCGAGCTAACGCTTCAAGCCTTTGACGAGGAACGCTTTCGTGAGCGTCTTCGCGAGGCGATCCGCGCCAGCGGGCGTACTCAAGAAACGATCGCCGGGGAATCCGGAGTGTCCTTATCAGGGCTGCGCAAATGGTTGGCCGGGACGGCCGATCCGGGCTGGTCGGGGATCGCTCGCGCCGCAAAGGCTTGCGGCGTGTCGCTGGATTGGCTCGCCTTCGGCGTCGAGGCTTCCCATGGGGAAGGCCGTCAATCAGCGTTGATTGATGGCCGAGGCGCCATCAATGGGGAGATGCTCGAGGCGGCCATCGACCTTATCGAGACGTGGCTTCATGAACATCGGCGCTCGATGAAACCAAAGAAGAAAGCCGAAGTCATCGGGATGGCTTACGAGATTTTAACGGAGTCGGGGAACTCTTTGCCGGGGGAACAAGACCGTAACAATGTGGTGCGGTTGCTCAGAGCCGCGTCTTAGCGTATTTGGGGGATTGAATGGGTGACGACAGCTTTAAGGTCTCGCGTCTTCGCGAGGCCTTGTCTTGTGATTCCAGCGAAGAATACTTTAGCCCGGTGACGGGAGAGACTGTCACCATCGGCAACAACAATCACGTCACGGTTAACAAGTTCCTCGTGATGACCTCCGCCGAGGAGCTAACGCCGGCGCAAAAACTGCGACTGAGTGAATTGGTCGGAAGCGTCGTCAATGTCTCGGCCGGCGCCGGTCGCCCTGTCGCTTACCAAACGGTTTGGCGGCGGTTTCAGAAGCACTTCCAGGTGAACAGCTACCACGCGCTCCCGGCGGACAAGTTCTCGTCTGCGGAGGCGTTCCTCAAGATGCTCTATGCTCGGGCGAAGAAGGGCGACCTCTGACAAAATCATGTGTCGCGTCGTCGCCCAAAATGACGCTTAATCGAGCGGGCGCGACGGCGCGATTTTTTTCGAGAGGCTTCGATAACCCGCGGATTTCTGCGGCCGTCCGTCGGTATCCCGGATAGTCCCACGGTATCCCGCCACTCCATTCCTAAGTGTCGGGTAACAATTGCCGCTTCGCGGCGAAAAACCAAAAGGGGTTCGGGGCCCAAGGCCCCGACAGGGTCCAGGGGCAGCGCCCCTGGCCTTTTTTGTACTCACAATGGAGTACAGCCGATGACGGCAGTTCGCGCGTGCGTGTTCGATGCGTATGGGACGGTGTTCGACGTGCATTCGGCGGTGCGGCGGCATGCGGCGGAGGTGGGCGCGGCGGCGGATGCGGTGTCGCAGGCGTGGCGGGCCAAGCAGTTGGAATACACCTGGGTGCGGAGCCTGATGGGGCGGCACGTGGATTTTTGGGCGTGCACCGAGGACGCGCTGGGGTTCGCGCTGGCGGCGCATGGGCTCGCGGGGCGGTCGGAGCTGGCGCAGGCGCTGCTCGGGGCGTACCGGGAGCTTGCGCCGTATCCCGAGGTGCGGGGCGTGCTGGAGGGGCTGGCGGCGCGCGGCATCAAGATCGCGATCCTATCCAACGGCACGCCGGGGATGCTGGCGGTGGCGGTGGGCGCGGCGGGGCTGGCGGATCTCGGGATGCCGCTGCTGTCGGTGGAGGCGGTGGGGATCTACAAGCCCGATCCCAGGGTCTACCAACTGGCGGTGGACGCGCTCGGGGTGGAGCGGGAGGCGATCAGCTTCCAGAGTTCCAACGCCTGGGACGTCGCCGGGGCGAGCGCGTTCGGCTTCCGCGCGGTGTGGGTCAACCGCACCCGGCAGCCCGACGAATACGGGCTGCGGGGCAGGGTGGCGGAGATCGGTTCGCTCGACGCGTTGGCCGGAGTGCTTTAGGCGAGGAGTTCGCAGAAGCGGGCAATGTCGACGTTGCCGCCGGAGAGGATGATGCCGATGCGCTTGCCCCGGGCGAGCTCGCCCAGCTGACGCGCGGCGGCGAAGCCGAGGCAGCCGGTGGGCTCGACGACGAGCTTCATCCGCGCTGCGAAGAAGCGCATCGCCTCGACCAGTTCGGCGTCGGACGCGGTGCGGATTTCCGCCACGTCGCGCGACATGATGGCGAAGGTGAGGTCGCCGATGTGCTGGGTCTGCGCGCCGTCGGCGATGGTCTTCGGCGTGTCGATGTGGACGATCTTGCCCGATTGCAGCGAGCGCTGCGCGTCGTTGCCGGCTTCCGGCTCGACGCCGATGACGCGGCAGTCGGGGGAGAGCGCCTTGGCGCTAAGCGCCGAGCCCGAGAGCAGTCCGCCGCCGCCGACCGGGGCGAGGAGGATGTCGAGCTCGCCGACCTCCTCGATCAATTCCTTGGCCGCCGTGCCCTGGCCGGAAATCACGTCCGGGTGGTTGTAGGGCGGGATCAGGGTCAGGCCCTTTTCCTCCGAGAGGCGCTTGCCGATTTCCTCGCGGTCCTCGGTATAGCGGTCGTAGCTCACCACCTCCGCGCCGTAGCCTTTGGTCGCCGCCACCTTCGTCGCCGGGGCGTCGTGCGGCATGATGATCGTCGCGGGGATGCCGAGCAGGCGGGCGGAGAGCGCCACCGCCTGCGCGTGGTTGCCCGACGAGAACGCGACGACGCCCGCTTTTTTCTGTTCCGGGGTGAACCTGGCGAGGGAATTGTAGCCGCCGCGGAACTTGAACGCGCCCATGCGCTGGAGGTTCTCGCACTTGAAGAACAGCTCGGCACCCAAGGCTTCGTTCGCGGTGGCCGAGGTCATCACCGGGGTGCGGTGCGCGACGCCCGCGATGCGGGCCGCGGCGGCTTCGACGTCGGCATAGGTCGGAAGAGAGAGGGTCATCGGTCAACCTGCTGGAATTTCGGGAAGATCAGGGTTGGAAGCTTTGCACCAACGAGCCGGAGATCAAGTACCAACCGTCGATCAGCACGAAAAAGATCAGCTTGAAGGGGAGCGCGAGCATCACCGGCGGCAGCATCATCATGCCCATCGACATCAGCACCGAGGCGACCACCATGTCGATGATGATGAACGGCAGGTAGAGCAGGAAGCCGAT
>JADHEE010000778.1_pt1 | contig 10733 bp, 10 predicted proteins | sample 8952401 | NCBI WGS metagenome assembly JADHEE01 (sample SAMN16124438, study PRJNA663242) | bioreactor sludge metagenome | isolation source: sludge (ammonium) | place: India:Bengaluru | collected 2019-02-28
TAGTAAGAGTAATTCCCTTTAATGTGAATATTCGGATTCTTCACCGTTTTAGAGATGAACTCAAACTCACACCAGTGTTTGACAGGAGAATTAATCAGGGGGTCAGACATAAAAAGACAGCGTTGGAGAGTGTGAGGAATTATAACAAATAAAACGCTTCCTTTGAAAAAGAGGGGAAATGGATGCCTTAAATCTATCTCATTCTTGGAGTGAAATTTCTCACGTGCATAAGAAGAGTGCTAGGGAGAGGTATTTGGGAAAATACAAAAACAAAAAACCCCTCAATCGAGGGGTTTCTACAGCCGTAAATATCAAAGAACCTTAGATATATGCAACTTTTACAATTTCGTATTCAACTTCACCCTGAGGGGTTTGAATTTTTACTTCGTCGCCTTCGCTTTTGCCCAAAAGGCCACGTGCGATAGGAGAGTTCACTGAAATTTTATTGATTTTAAAATCAGCTTCGTCATCGCCCACGATCATATAGGTCTTTTGTTCTTCTGTGTCTAAGTTTTCGATAGTGACTGTCACCCCAAAAACCACACGACCGTTTTGTTCAAGTTCTTTGACATCGATAACTTGAGCCGCACCCAATTTACCTTCGATGTCTTGAACACGACCTTCACAGAAACCTTGTTGCTCACGCGCAGCATGGTATTCCGCATTTTCTTTTAAATCCCCGTGCTCACGTGCTTCAGCAATTGCCGCAATAATACGTGGACGTTCAATACTTTTTAATTGATGTAATTCTTTCTCTAAGGCTAATTTGCCTTGGGGAGTCATAGGATAACGTTGCATTGTTGTCCCTCAAGTCTGTGAGTGTAAAAAATATAGGTTTATAAATGAAAAAAGCCCGCCACCGAGAGGTGACGGGACTTCTCGGTAAACGAATTAACCTACAGTTTGTAAATCTTGCAAACGGTATACATCCATTGGCAATTGAATTGCAAAAGCTTGGCATACAGCATCAGCACCGTTCAAGGTCGTAGTGTTATACACTTTCGCTTGAAGCGCTGAACGACGAATCGAGAACGAATCTTGTTGAGCTTGTTTGCCTTCAGTTGTATTGATAATGAGGTGAACTTCGCCATTTTTCAAGCGGTCCACGATATTAGGACGGCCTTCAGTGACTTTATTTACACGTTCACACTCAATACCCGCAGCTTTAATGAACTCATAAGTACCGCCAGTCGCAAGTACTTTGAAGCCAAAGCCTACCAGTTGCTTCGCAATACCAACAGCACGAGGCTTGTCTGAATCACGCACAGAGATAAATGCATGCTTCACTTCGCCTTCTGTAGGAAGACCCGGTACGCGTTCATTCGAGCCTAACACAGCTTTGTAGAATGCTTCACCAAATGTTTTACCTACACCCATGACTTCGCCTGTAGATTTCATCTCAGGGCCAAGAATAGGGTCAACACCCGGGAACTTGTTGAACGGGAACACCGCTTCTTTTACAGAGAAGTGAGTCGGGATGATTTCTTTAGTGAATCCTTGAGATTCTAAAGACTGACCCGCCATACAACGCGCAGCCACTTTCGCTAAAGACTCACCGATACATTTAGAAACGAATGGCACAGTACGAGACGCACGTGGGTTCACTTCTAGGATGTAAACGTCTTTGCCTTTCACAGCAAACTGTACATTCATCAAGCCAACAACGCCAAGCTCTTTTGCCATAGCAACGGTTTGACGACGCATTTCGTCTTGAATTTCAACTGATAGCGAGTATGGAGGAATCGAACATGCTGAGTCACCTGAGTGAATCCCTGCTTGTTCAATGTGCTGCATAATACCGCCAATCACAACGTCTTTACCGTCAGATACACAGTCTACGTCAACTTCGATCGCATCATCTAAGAAACGGTCAAGAAGAACTGGCGCTTCATTTGATGCTTGTACCGCATCACGTAAGTAGCGTTTAAGTTCGTCGTCGTTGTATACGATTTCCATCGCACGACCACCGAGTACATAGGAAGGACGCACGACAAGTGGGTAGCCTACTTTAGATGCTTCAGCCATACCTTCTTCAGCAGATTTTACAATGCTGTTATTTGGTTGACGAAGTTGAAGACGTTGAATCATTTGTTGGAAACGTTCACGGTCTTCTGCGCGGTCAATCGCATCTGGTGATGTACCGATAATTGGTGCACCTGCTTCTTCTAAAGCACGAGCCAATTTAAGCGGAGTCTGACCACCGTACTGAACGATAATGCCTTTTGGCTTTTCAGTACGTACGATTTCAAGTACATCTTCCAAAGTGATTGGTTCGAAGTACAAACGATCAGAAGTGTCGTAATCCGTTGAAACTGTTTCAGGGTTACAGTTCACCATGATGGTCTCAAAACCATCTTCACGCATTGCAAGCGCCGCGTGTACACAGCAGTAATCGAACTCGATACCTTGACCAATACGGTTAGGACCACCACCGATCACCATGATCTTATCTTTATCAGATGGGTTTGATTCACATTCATCATCGTAAGTTGAATACATGTATGCAGTGTCAGATTCGAATTCTGCTGCACAAGTATCCACACGTTTGTAAACTGGAGTCACGCCCAAGTTCCAACGGTGCTTACGGAATTGTTTTTGTGAAATACCCATCAAGTTCGCGATGCGAAGGTCAGATAAACCTTTACGTTTGAACGAACGGATGTTGTCTGCGTTTAGATCACCAAAACCTAAAGTTTTGATTTCATTTTCAGTTTTGATGATGTCTTCGATTTGGATCAAGAACCATTTATCGATTTTCGTCGCTTGGAACACGTCTTCTAAGGTGAAACCATGACGGAATGCATCAGCCACATACCAAATACGCTCTGGACCCGGAACTTTTAGTTCAACCAAGATCTTTTCTTTCGCGCCTTCAGTACCTACTGCGATTTTTTCATCAAAACCACACGCACCCACTTCAAGACCACGAAGCGCTTTGTTTACAGACTCTTGGAAGTTACGACCAATGGCCATCACTTCACCCACAGACTTCATCTGTGTGGTCAGTGTTGCGTCTGCTTGTGGGAATTTTTCAAAGTTGAAACGTGGAATTTTTGTTACCACGTAGTCAATTGCAGGTTCGAATGACGCAGGAGTCGTTCCGCCCGTGATGTCATTTTTTAATTCATCAAGGGTATAACCGACAGCCAATTTCGCGGCGATTTTTGCAATCGGGAAACCTGTTGCTTTTGATGCAAGGGCAGATGAGCGCGATACACGCGGGTTCATCTCGATGATTACCATACGGCCAGTATCTGGACAGATACCGAACTGAACGTTAGAACCACCTGTTTCCACACCAATTTCACGAAGAACTGCTAAAGATGCATTACGCATCAATTGATATTCTTTGTCTGTCAATGTTTGCGCAGGCGCAACAGTGATTGAGTCACCTGTGTGCACGCCCATTGGGTCAAAGTTTTCAATCGCACAAACGATAATACAGTTGTCGTTTTTATCACGAACAACTTCCATCTCGTATTCTTTCCAGCCAATTAAAGATTCATCAATCAATAATTGTTTGGTTGGAGAAAGATCGAAACCGCGTTCACAGATTTCAAGGAATTCTTCTTTGTTATAAGCGATACCACCGCCTGAACCACCCATCGTGAATGACGGACGGATAATGACAGGGAAGCCGAAGCGCGCTTGAATCTCTAAAGCTTCTTCCATGTTTTCAGCAATCGCAGCTTTTGGACATTCAAGACCAATTTTACGCATTGCTTCATCAAACAGTTTACGGTCTTCAGCTTTTTCAATCGCTTCTTTGGTCGCGCCAATCAATTCAACATTGTATTTTTCTAAAATACCGTTGGCATCAAGTGCAAGCGCACAGTTTAATGCTGTTTGACCACCCATAGTTGGAAGAACCGCATCTGGACGCTCTTTTTCAATGATTTGCGCAACAGTCTGCCAAGTGATTGGCTCGATATACGTTGCGTCTGCCATTGTAGGGTCAGTCATAATGGTCGCTGGGTTAGAGTTCACCAAAATAACACGGTAACCTTCTTCACGAAGGGCTTTACACGCTTGCGCACCTGAGTAGTCAAACTCACATGCCTGTCCGATGACAAGCTTTACACGCTTGCGCACCTGAGTAGTCAAACTCACATGCCTGTCCGATGACAATCGGACCTGCACCAATAATTAAGATACTTTTAATGTCTGTACGTTTAGCCATGATCGCTTCCTTAATTACTTCTTAGATGCTTCGATAAGTTCGATGAAATGATCGAACAATGGTGCGCAGTCATGCGGACCAGGGCTTGCTTCAGGGTGACCTTGGAAGCTGAACGCTGGTTTGTCTGTACGATGAATCCCTTGAAGAGTTTGATCGAACAAAGACTTGTGCGTAGCTTTCAAGTTTGCAGGAAGTGTTTCTGCATCCACTGCGAAGCCGTGGTTTTGAGAAGTAATCATCACTGTGCCTGTTTCCATGTTTTGAACAGGGTGATTAGCACCGTGGTGACCATGCGGCATTTTCACTGTTTTTGCACCTGAGGCAAGTGCAAGAATTTGGTGACCCAAGCAAATACCAAAGACGGGTAGGTTGCGAGCGTCTTCTACAATTGTTTTTACAGCTTCAATTGCGTAGTCACATGCAGCTGGATCGCCAGGGCCGTTCGATAAGAACACGCCATCCGGATTCAATGCAAGCACGTCAGCAGCAGGAGTTTGTGCAGGCACGACAGTGAGTTTACAACCGCGGTCTGCAAGCATACGTAAGATGTTGGTTTTGACACCGTAGTCGTATGCAACAACATGGAATTTAAGTTCAGGTTGTGTGAAGCCTTTGCCTAATACCCAAGAACCTTCTGTCCATTCGAAACCAGTTGGGTCACAGCATTCTTTAGCTAGGTCTAAACCATTTAAACCACCAAATGCGCGTGCTTTTTCTAAAGCCTGTTCTTCAGTAATATTTTCACCAGCAAGGATGCAACCATTTTGCGCACCTTTGTCACGCAAAATACGGGTTAATTTACGCGTATCAATATCTGCAATTGCGACAACATTATGTTCTTTTAAGTATTCGCCTAAAGATTGCGTTGATCGGAAGTTGCTATGCAATAAAGGTAGGTCACGAATAATTAATCCGTTGGCCCATACTTTGTGAATTCGACCTGACTCAGCGTCTTCATCATTACAACCTGTGTTACCGATATGAGGGTAAGTTAAAGTCACAAGTTGCTGTGCATAACTCGGGTCAGTCAAAATTTCTTGATAGCCAGTCATGGCAGTGTTGAAAACGACTTCACCAGTCGTACTACCCGATGCACCAATAGACGTTCCTTTAAAGATCGTACCATCGGCAAGGGCTAAAATTGCTGGGGTGCTCAAACCAAAGCTCCTGAAATTTAGGCTGTAAAAAAGCGAGTAGACGAAAAAAAAGGAAGGCTATCTAAAAACCTACCCTCCCTATGTCTGCTCGCTTGAACTTAACATGGCACTATACGCAACTTCACTAACAAAGTCCATGCCAATAAGATGGAATTAGCAAGATAAAGTGCTTTTATTTTGTAGCGGAAGCTGTTTCTAAGTTTTGTAAAGAAAAATGTAACAACAAATAATTGTCTAACAAATCAAAATCTAAATTTTATCGAATCACGCTAAGCTGTCGCTGTGTATATAACAACAGGAATAAGATCATGACTGAACAAGACAAAGCGACTAAACCAAAGCCAGCGTTGAAAGAAGTCGTTGCAGAAAGCACTGAAAAGCTTGAGCAAGTGGCGAAAGAAGCGACAGAGCAGGTCACTGAAGCGGTAGTTGAAAGTAAAGAAAAGCTTGAGGCTGAAGCGAAGCAGCTGAATGCCAGTGTGCAAGAGCAACTCCGCCAATTTAAACAAGATCTTTTACTGCGCTTAGAAACCATTAAAGGGCAGCTATCGAACTCTCAAAAAGACTTAACTGAACTAAAAGAGTTTGTTAAAACTGAGTTTACGGCCGTTTTAGATGACTTGACCAAACTAGGTAAAGAGCTAAAAGGTGATGTCAGCGAAATTTCAGTAAAACATAAAGATCAGTTGACTGAAACTTTCAAACGTTCAAAAGAACACACCATAGATGCGTGGAATAAAGTTTCAAGCAAGTAATCTCGCTGTACGAGGCTCAAGATTAAGTGCATAAAAAAGTGAGGTCATAGCCTCACTTTTTTATTGATCTGGTTTATTTGTCTGGATTAAAACTGATGCAACCAATCACGTTTATTGTGAAAGTCAGCTTGTTGACCACTATGCTGCATGGCATAGAACTGTTGACCTTGTGAGGTATTCAACACCGCGGATAAACCTAGATATAGGTCAGCCCATTTCAGTTTGTGTTGCAGCATAAACTCAGTCAGATCAATGCTGACATTTAAACCATAGTGGGTGCGCTTCAATTGATTGAGTTCAATATCGTAAGCGACCTGTGGCGGCATATCTTCAGGATAACGATATTCCTCAAACTGATAGGCCTGCCAAGCTTGCGAAGGGGAGAGATTGATCTCGCGATAATAATCTTCGCCTTTTACCCCGATAAAGACTTCAAAACAGGTGTTTTCCCATAAAAAGTCTTGACGAGGATTTGCATTCACGACTTCAGGCCAGTGCATGTACAAATTGGGATCGCGTAACCAAAAGCCGATATTGAGAGCATATGGGCTTTGTTGTTCAATCGCACCAACAAGCGAAATTGCTTGAAAGCGACGATCAAATGCACTGAGTTCGTAACTTGCCATAAAAAACTACAATTATTTTGCTGCGTGAGCGAAACGAACTAAATTAGACAATTTGGCATTTTGTTTCGCCGCTTTTTTGTAAAGCAACGCAATTTTACCAATGGTCTGTACAATTTCTGCACCTGTAGTTGAGGCAATTTCTGCAATGATTGCAGCGCGCTCTTCACGGTCTTCACCCGCGACTTTGACTTTAATCAATTCGTGGTCGTTTAAAGCACGTAAAATTTCTTCAACGACATTTTCAGTCAGACCTGAACCGCCAAGCATTACCACTGGGTTTAAAGCATGACCGATTTGACGCAAACGCTTGCGTTCCTGAATGGATAAAGTCGCCATAAAGATAACCTAATTTTAAAAACGGCTTAGTATAACAAACTGCGAAATTAAACGCTTTATATTCTGTGGAAATAATCGATTTAGATAATAGAAAAAAACAACTAAAACCCAAGATTTGGATACAGATGTATACTGCAAGCCTAGAGAATTTAACGTACAATTAAGTTTAAGAAATTTTAATGTTTTAGAGAGATATGGCAACACGCATTACCAACCAAAAGTTATCCAAAAGTAGCCGTGCGTGGATGAGAGAGCACCTTGATGATCATTTTGTGAAAAAAGCGCAAAAAGAAGGTTATCGAGCACGTGCAGCTTATAAGTTACTTGAAATTCAAGAAAAATATAACATCATTCGGCCTGGCATGACCGTGGTTGACTTGGGTGCTGCACCTGGAAGTTGGTCACAAATTGCAGGAAAGCTGGTCGGTGATCGAGGATTGGTGGTTGCATCTGACATTTTGGAAATGGATGCACTTCCAGATGTGACCTTCTTGCAAGGTGACTTCCGTGAGCAAGAAGTATTCGATAAATTGTTAAATATTTTAGATGGACGTAAAGTAGACGTTGTAATTTCAGATATGGCCCCCAATACTTCAGGTAACAAGGCTGTAGATCAACCTCGCCAGATTTACCTCTGTGAATTGGCCATCGATTTTGCTACGAAAGTGCTCGGTCCAAATGGTCAATTTGTTGTAAAGGTATTCCAAGGTACAGGCTTTGACGAGTTCCGTAAGCAAGTAGTCGACAACTTTGATGTGTTAAAGACAGTAAAACCTGCTGCATCACGTGCCCGATCTAAGGAAGTATTCTTAGTTGGGCAAGGCCGTAAGAAGGCTTTCAAATAAAGTTTACTTGCCAAGTCGTTAAAAATTGTGCATTTTGTACCTTTTTATTATTTTGCGAAGCTGATCTTCAGCAGAAACTTTAAGGTCACCCGATAGGGCATGATCAAATTAGATTGATATGGGAATAAAGCTTTGAGCGATCTCTTCAAGAATGCCATATTGTGGCTAGTGATACTGGGCGTACTGATCCTTATTTTCAGTAATGTCAGTAGCAATGAAAAGCCGACAGCGATGAATTATTCAGAGTTTGTTGCTGCGGTGAATGCTGGTCAAATTAAGCAAGTGACAATTGATGGCGAACGAATTCATGGCCAAAAATCAAATGGTTCAGAGTTTGAAAGTATTCGTCCTGCGGTTCAAGACCCAGAGCTTATGCCTAATCTGATTAAAAATAACGTTGTCGTTGAAGGTACTGCACCTGCACGTCAAGGTTTATTGATGCAACTTTTGATCGCAAGCTTCCCTGTACTTTTAATCATTTTGTTATTCATGTTCTTTATGCGCAACATGGGTGGCGGAGCAGGTGGTAAAAACGGTCCAATGAGTTTTGGTAAGTCAAAAGCAAAAATGTTGGCAGAAGACCAAATTAAAGTGACTTTTACCGACGTTGCTGGCTGTGATGAAGCAAAGCAAGAAGTTGTGGAAATTGTTGATTTCTTAAAAGATCCTTCAAAATTTAAACGTTTAGGTGCAACGATTCCTAAAGGCGTGTTAATGGTGGGTCCACCGGGTACAGGTAAAACTTTACTTGCAAAAGCAATTGCAGGCGAAGCGAAAGTACCATTCTTTAGTATTTCTGGTTCTGACTTTGTTGAAATGTTCGTGGGTGTGGGTGCGTCTCGTGTCCGTGACATGTTTGAACAAGCGAAACGTCATGCACCATGTATCATCTTTATTGATGAGATTGATGCTGTGGGTCGTCATCGTGGTTCAGGTACAGGTGGTGGTCACGATGAGCGTGAGCAAACCTTGAACCAAATGTTGGTCGAAATGGATGGCTTTGAAGGCAATGAAGGTATTATCGTCATTGCTGCGACAAACCGTGCCGATGTACTGGATAAAGCTTTACTCCGTCCGGGTCGTTTTGACCGTCAAGTAATGGTTGGTCTGCCAGACATTAAAGGTCGTGAGCAAATTTTAAATGTTCACATGAAGAAATTACCTTCAGTGACTGGTGTCGATGTACAAGTGCTTGCACGTGGTACGCCGGGCTTCTCGGGTGCACAATTGGCGAACCTTGTGAACGAAGCTGCACTCTTTGCTGCGCGTCGTAACAAGAACACTGTCGATATGCATGATTTTGAAGATGCAAAAGACAAGTTGTATATGGGCCCTGAACGTAAGTCGATGGTGATTCGTGAAGAAGAACGTCGTGCAACCGCGTACCATGAAGCTGGTCATGCGATTGTGGCTGAAATTCTACCGGGTACAGACCCTGTACATAAAGTGACTATTATGCCGCGTGGTTGGGCGCTGGGCGTAACATGGCAGTTGCCTGAACATGACCAAACTAGCCACTATAAAGACAAAATGTTGAATGAACTTTCAATTTTGTTTGGTGGTCGTATTGCTGAAGAAATTTTTATCAACCAAATGTCGACAGGTGCTTCAAACGACTTTGAACGTGCAACTAAAATGGCACGTGCGATGGTGACCAAGTACGGTATGTCTGACAAACTGGGTGTAATGGTGTATGAAGATGATTCTCAGCAATCATTCATGGGCAGCATTGGTAGTCGTACGATTTCTGAAGCAACACAGCAACAAGTAGATGCTGAAGTTCGTCGTATCATCGATGAGCAATACCATGTCGCACGCAATATCTTAGAAAACAATAAAGATATTGCTCATGCGATGGTGAAAGCTCTGATGGAATGGGAAACGATTGATCGCGAGCAAATTCGTGACATTATGGAAGGTCGTGAGCCACAACCACCAAAAGTATATGTTGCAGAAAATCCTGTGATGGATGTAACTCCAACGGATGGTCCAAGTACACCACCACCATTACCATCTGCAACTTAATTTTTAAAAGTTAAAATAAAAAACCACCTTCGGGTGGTTTTTTATTGCGCAGATTTTCCATTGCTGATGAAGAAAAATAGGCACTTAAAAGTGGGAACGCGTTAAGATAATGTAAGTTGAACTGGAGAATATTACATGCAATTGATGGCTTTGCCGAAGAAAATCCTACGTTGTGGTGAGCTATCACTCGATCTATCGGTACCGCATGTGATGGGTATTTTAAATGTGACGCCAGACTCGTTCAGTGATGGCGGCAAACATAATGGCAAAGCACAAGCGCTTGCACATGCTCAGCAAATGATTGCCGATGGAGCGACAGTCATCGATATTGGTGGTGAATCGACGCGTCCAGGTGCATCTGTGGTTGAGGTTGACGAAGAGATTCGTCGTGTCGTTCCAGTGGTGGAAGCCTTGGCTGAACTTGATGTGGTCATTTCGATTGATACCTCTCAACCTGAAGTAATTCAAGCAGCGGTCGCAGCAGGCGCACATATCTGGAATGATGTGAGAGCATTAACACGCCCGAATGCTTTAGAGATGGCAGCTGAACTGAATATTCCAGTGATTATCATGCATATGCGTGGTGAACCAACCACCATGAATGGTTTAGATCAATATGATAATGTCACTCTAGATGTCATGACTGAGCTTTCCCAGCGTGTGGCGGATGCGCTCAAGGCTGGTGTCAAAGCTGAAAATATCATGATTGATCCCGGTTTTGGCTTTGCTAAAAATGCAAAGCAGAACCTTAAGCTTTTAAAAGAATTCCATCAGCTAAATCAGCTCGGGTATCCTATCTTGTCCGCATT
>JADHEE010000782.1_pt1 | contig 10724 bp, 6 predicted proteins | sample 8952401 | NCBI WGS metagenome assembly JADHEE01 (sample SAMN16124438, study PRJNA663242) | bioreactor sludge metagenome | isolation source: sludge (ammonium) | place: India:Bengaluru | collected 2019-02-28
TCACCGCGAGCCAGCGGATCATGAAGGACATCGGCTCGGCGCGCTTCACCGCCGCGTCCAACTCGGTAACGCTGGTGGCGATGGTGGTGCTCACCGCGATCACCCCGGGCTTCGACGCCCTCACCTTCCCCACCGAGGGCATCGGCTGGGGCGTGGTCAACGCCATCGCCTGCACGGTGATCCCGTTCTTCCTGCTGTTCGAGGGAATCCGCCGCTGCGGCGCGGTGAAGGCCTCGCTGCTCACCCTCTGCGGCCCGGTGATCACCGCCGTGGGCGCGTGGGCGATCCTCGGCGAAACCCTGACGCCGTTCCAGATCGCCGGTTTCGCCATCACCATCGTCAGCGTCGCGTCGCTCTCGCTGCCGCGCGAATGGCTGGTGCGGACCGGCGGCGCGATCCGCGCCAAGTGCCGCCGCTGCCCCTCCTGACGCGCCGGTTTTTTCTGGCGAAGCTCCGGAATTCTCCCATATAAGGAACGCCTTCGACGCCGTTTCGTCGCTTCGACACGCCCTTTTCCCATGCCGAAGGACCCCGCATGCCGCACAGCCGCCCGCTTCCGTTCAATCCCGAAGCCGCCAGCGGCATGATCCTGGTCGCCGCCGCCCTGGTGGCGATGCTGTTCGTCAACTCGGGGCTGTCTTCCGCCTACGACGCGATCCTCGACTGGCACCTCAAGGTGGGCTTCGGCGGCTTCGCCCTCGACAAGCCCCTGCACCTCTGGATCAACGACGGCCTGATGGCGGTGTTCTTCCTGCTCGTCGGGCTAGAGATCAAGCGCGAGGTGCTGTTCGGGCGGCTGTCCTCGGTGCAGCGCGCGTCGCTGCCGGTGATCGGCGCGGCGGGCGGCATGGCGATTCCAGCGCTGGTCTACGTTGCGATCAACCTCCCCGCCCCGGAGAACCTCGGCGGCTGGGCGATCCCCAGCGCCACCGACATCGCCTTCGCCCTCGGCGTGCTGGCGATGGTGGGGCCCCGCGTGCCGCGCGGGCTCAAGGTGTTCCTGATGGCGCTGGCGGTGATCGACGACTTGGGCGCGATCCTGATCATCGCCGCGTTCTACACCTCCGAACTGTCGCTCGCGGCGTTCGGCGTGGCGGGGCTCGCCACCGTCGCCCTGGCGGCGATGAACCGCCTCGGCGTGCGGCGGATCTCCCCCTACCTGCTGGTCGGCGCGGTGCTCTGGGTGGCGGTACTGAAGTCGGGCGTGCACGCCACCATCGCAGGCGTGATCCTCGCCCTCGCGATCCCGGCGGACACCGCGCCGGGCGCGAAGGTCTCGCCGCTCAAGACCCTGGAGCACGCGCTGCACGGCTGGGTCAACTTCGGCATCATGCCGATCTTCGCCTTCGCCAACGCGGGCATCCAGCTCTCCGGCATGAGCGGCGACGACATGATCGCGCCGCTGCCGCTCGGCATCGCGGCGGGGCTGTTCCTCGGCAAGCAGGCGGGGGTGATGGGCGCGGTGTTCCTGGCGGTGAAGACCGGCATCGCGCAGATGCCGGGCAAGACCACCTGGACCGACATGTACGGCGTCGCGCTGCTCACCGGCGTCGGCTTCACCATGAGCCTGTTCATCGGCGGCCTCGCGTTCGCCGATGCCGAGCACGCCAACGCGGTGCGCTTCGGCGTGCTCTCCGGCAGCCTCGCCTCGGCGGTGCTCGGCTTCGCGTGGCTGCGCCGCCTGCCGCTGCGCGATCAGCACGACGAACCGGTGGACGAGGCCCGGGCATCATGAACATCGCGGTCGTCGGCGGCGGACCCGCCGGTTTGATGGCGGCGGAAACCGCCGCAGCAGCCGGGGCGAGCGTCACCGTCTACGACGCGATGCCGACGCCGGGGCGCAAGCTGCTGCGCGCGGGCGTGGGCGGGCTCAACCTCACCCGGGTGGAGCCCTTTCCTGGCTTCCTCGCCCGTTACGGCGCGGCGCAAGCGCGGCTCGAACCCCACCTCGCCGCCTTCGGGCCGGACGACGTGCGCGGCTGGGCCGACGGCCTCGGCGAGGAGACCTTCGTCGGTACCTCGGGCCGGGTGTTCCCGAAGGCGATGAAATCCGCGCCGCTCTTGCGCGGCTGGCTCTCCCGCCTCGCCGAATTGGGCGTGGACCTCAAGTCCCGCCACCGCTGGACCGGCTGGGACGGCGACGCGCTGACCTTCGACACGCCCGATGGCGCGGTGCGGGCGCACGCCTCCGCCACCGTGCTGGCGCTCGGCGGGCCGAGCTGGCCGCGCCTCGGCGGCGGCGACACCTGGAGCCACCTGCTCGCAGCGCGGGGCGTGGCGCTCGCGCCCTGGCAGCCCGCCAACTGCGGCTTCGACGTCGCGTGGAGCGCGCACTTCGCCGAACGATTTGCGGGAACCCCGATCCCCACCGCCGCGTTCGGGTTCGGCGACGCCTCGGTGCGCGGCGGCGCGGTGATCACCGCGACCGGCATCGAAGGCGGCGCGATCTACGCCCTCGCCGCGCGCTTGCGCGACGCCGTCGCCACCCACGGAAGCGCCATCCTGACCCTCGACCTCGCCCCCGACCGCTCGGAAGCCGACCTCGCCCGCGCCCTCGCCCGCCCGCGCGGCGCGAAGTCCCTGGCGACGCACCTGAAGCGCTGCGGCCTCGAAGGCGTGCGCGCCGCGTTGCCGCGCGAGACCGTGCCGGGCTTCGACGCCCTCTCCCCCGCCGCGCAGGCGCGCGCCGTCAAGGCCGCCCCGCTGGCGCTCCTGCGCCCCCGCCCGCTCGACGAGGCGATCAGCGCGGCGGGCGGCGTGACCTGGGACAGCGTCGACGAAAGCCTGATGCTGAAAGCCCTGCCGGGCGTGTTCTGCGCCGGGGAAATGCTCGACTGGGAGGCCCCGACCGGAGGCTACCTGCTCACCGCGTGCCTCGCCCTCGGGCGCGCTGCGGGTGCGGCGGCGGCGCGCTTTTCCACCTCCCCGATTGGGTAGCCTGCGATGGACGCCTCGCGAACTATCGCCTATTCTGACTGAGAAAATTTCGCCCCGATATGCCTGCCATGGAGGCTTTTTCGATGCATGAGAGCCGTGTTGCGACGGTCGTCTCGACCGCGCCGTTCGACGACCAGAAACCCGGAACCTCGGGACTGCGCAAGGCGGTGCCGGTATTCCAGCAACCCCGCTACCTCGAGAACTTCGTCCAGTCGGTGTTCGACGCGCTGCCCGACGTGGCGGGCAAGACCCTGGTGGTCGGCGGCGACGGTCGGTTCTTCAATGCCGAGGCGATCCAGACGATCCTCAAGATGGCCTGCGCCAACGGCGTCGGCAAGCTCCTGGTGGGGCAGAACGGCCTGCTCTCCACCCCGGCGGTCTCCAACCTGATCCGCAAGCACAAGGCCTACGGCGGCTTCGTCCTCTCCGCCAGCCACAACCCGGGCGGGCCGGAGGGCGACTTCGGCATCAAGTACAACATCGGCAACGGCGGCCCCGCACCCGAGAGCCTGACCGAAGCGGTGTTCGCCAACAGCCGCCGGATCTCCGAATACCGCACCGTGGAAACCCCGGACTGCGACCTCTCCGCCCTCGGCCCCCAGACCCTGGGCGGCATGGCGATCGAGGTGGTCGACCCGGTGGCGGACTACGCCGCGCTGATGGAGAAGCTGTTCGACTTCGACGCCATCGGGGCATTGCTGCGCTCGGGCAGCTTCAAGATGTGCTACGACGCGATGCACGCGATCACCGGCCCCTACGCCAAGGCGATTCTCGAAGACCGCCTGGGCGCGCCGAAGGGCACGGTGGTCAACGCGGTGCCGCTCCCCGACTTCGGCGGCCATCACCCCGACCCCAACCTCGTGCACGCCGCCGAGCTGGTGGCGAAGACGCGCGGCAAGACGCCGCTCGACTTCGGCGCGGCGTCGGACGGCGACGGCGACCGCAACATGATCGTCGGCGCGAACTGCTTCGTCACGCCGTCCGACAGCCTCGCCCTGATCGCCGCGCACTCCGGCCTGGTGCCGGGCTACGCGGGCCGCCTCACCGGCATCGCGCGCTCGATGCCGACCTCGCGCGCCGCCGACCGGGTGGCGGAAAAGCTCGGCGTTCCGGCGTTCGAGACGCCGACCGGCTGGAAGTTCTTCGGCAACCTGCTGGACGCGGGCAAGGTGGTGTTCTGCGGCGAGGAGAGCTTCGGCACCGGCTCGGACCACGTGCGCGAAAAGGACGGGCTCTGGGCGGTGCTCTACTGGCTCAACATCCTCGCCAAGACCAACAAGCCGGTGGCGCAGCTCCTCGCCGAGCATTGGGCGGAATACGGTCGCGACTACTACTCGCGCCACGACTACGAGGGCGTCGACTCCGCCGCCGCCGCCACGCTGATGGCCGATCTCAGGGCTGCGAACCTGCTCGGCAAGAGCTTCGACGGGCGTACCGTCACCCTGTTCGACGACTTCGCCTACACCGATCCGGTGAACGGCGAGCACACCTCCGGCCAGGGGGTGCGGATCGGCTTCGACGACGGCGCGCGGATCGTCTTCCGGCTGTCGGGAACCGGCACCAGCGGCGCGACGTTACGCGTGTATCTGGAGCACTACGAGGCGCGGCCGGAGCGTCAGCATGCCGACACCCAGACCGTCCTCGCGGGGTTGATCGCCACCGCGCGCGCGATTTCCGGCGTCGAATCCCGCACCGGACGCAAGGCCCCGGACGTCGTCACCTGACGTCCCCGGCGCTGCAACGCTCTGGATTTTTTCGCGCTCCCGACCGATGATTGACGGGCGGGAGCGTTTTTCCCCGCGGGGTGGGGATTGCAGGACGGGTTTCCCGACGCATCTTGTGGTTTGTCCCCCAGACGAGAAGGACCAGCGCCCCATGAGCGATCCGAACGAAAACAAGATCCGCGACCGCGCCTATCACCTCTGGCGCGAACACGGCTGCGCCGAAGGCCAGGATTGGAACTTCTGGCTCCAGGCGGAGCGTGAAATCCTCGGCGACGCGGCCACCGGCGTTGCGCCCGCCGCCCCCGCCAAGCCGCGCGCCGCAAAGCCGCAGGCCTCCGCCGCGGCGGAAAAGCCGAAGACCGCCGCCAAGCCGAAGGCCCCGGCAAAACCCAAAGCCCCGGCAAAGCCGAAATCGCCGTTGATGTAGGCATACGCGGAAGGCGGCGCGCCGGCTTCCGCCGTTTCTGGCCGAATCTCGCGCGTGCGGGTCGGACGACGACCCGTGATCGGATCGGTGTTGGCGGTGGACACCACGTGATTTTTCTCCTCCCGCTGCGCAAAGGGCGTTCCAGATGAGCCATCCCCCCCACTCCCGGAAATCGCCCGACGCGGCGGGTTTCGCCAGGATCGCCGAGGCCCGGCACCCCGACCCGTTCGGGTTTCTCGGGCCGCATCGGAGCGACGCGGGCGTCACCGTGCGGGTGTTCGCGCCGGGGGCGGAGCGCGCCGAGCTGATCTCGCCCACGGGCGAGGTGCTCGCGCCGATGCTGGGAGTGGACGCCTCGGGCGGGTACGTCGGCATTCTCCCCCCCGACACCCCCTGGCCCGCCGTCTACCGGGTGCGGATGTTCCGCGGCGACGCCACCTGGGAGGCCGAGGACCCCTACCGCTTCCCGCCGTTCCTCGGCGAGCTCGACCGCCACCTGATGGCCGAGGGCCGCCACCGCCGCCTGTTCGAAAAGCTCGGCGCGCACCTCACCGAGATCGCGGGCGTCGCGGGCGTGGCCTTCGCGGTGTGGGCCCCGAACGCCAAACGCGTCAGCGTCGTCGGCGAGTTCAACGACTGGGACGGACGCCGTCATCCGATGCGCCTGCACCCCGGCTGCGGCGTGTGGGAAATCTTCGTCCCCGGCATCGCCGAGGGCGCGACCTACAAGTACGAGCTGATCGGCGCGAATGGCGAGGTGCTGCCGCTCAAGGCGGACCCGTACGCCTTCTCCTGCGAGCGCTCCCCCGCCACCGCCAGCCGCGTCGCGCGGATCGGACACCACGCCTGGAACGACGGAGACTGGATGGCGCGCCGCGCCGAGGCCAACCGCTTCGACGCGCCGATGTCGATCTACGAGGCCCACTTGGGCTCCTGGCGGCGCTGCCCGGAGGAAGGGAACCGCTACCTCACCTACCGCGAACTCGCCGAACAGCTCGTGCCCCACGTCCGCGATCTCGGCTTCACCCACATCGAGCTGCTGCCGATCAACGAATATCCGTTCGACGGGTCGTGGGGCTACCAGCCCATCGGGCTGTTCGCGCCCACCAGCCGCTTCGGCTCCCCCGACGACTTCCGGTTTTTCGTCGAGGCCTGCCACGCGGCGGGGATCGGCGTGATCCTCGACTGGGTGCCCGGCCACTTCCCCGAGGACGCCCACGGCCTCGGCTGGTTCGACGGCACCCACCTCTACGAGCACGCCGACCCGCGCCAGGGCCGCCACATGGACTGGGGCACGTTGATCTACAACTTCGGGCGCGCCGAGGTGTGCAACTTCCTCATCGCCAACGCGCTGTTCTGGATGGAGGAATACCACATCGACGGGCTGCGCGTGGATGCCGTGGCGTCGATGCTCTACCTCAACTACAGCCGCAAGGAAGGCGAGTGGATCCCCAACGCCTTCGGCGGCCACGAGAACCTCGAGGCGATCGCCTTCCTCAAGCGGATGAACGAGACGGTCTACGAGGAATTCCCGGGTGCGTTCACCGTCGCCGAGGAATCCACCGCCTGGCCGATGGTGTCGCGGCCCACCTACCTCGGCGGCCTGGGCTTCGGCTACAAGTGGAACATGGGCTGGATGCACGACACCCTGCGCTACATCGGCAAGGAGCCGGTGCACCGCTCGTTCCACCACAACGACATGACCTTCGGCCTGATCTACGCGTTCCAGGAGAACTTCGTCCTGCCGCTGTCCCACGACGAGGTGGTGCACGGCAAGGGCTCGCTGCTGACGCGAATGCCGGGCGACGCCTGGCAGAAGTTCGCCAACCTGCGCGCCTACTTCGCCTTCATGTGGACCCATCCGGGCAAGAAGCTCTTGTTCATGGGCGGCGAGTTCGCGCAAGGCAAGGAGTGGAATCACGACGCCAGCCTCGACTGGCACCTGCTCGACATCCCCTACCACGCGGGCATCCAGGCGGTGGTGCGGGACCTCAACGCGTTCTACCGCCGCACCCCTTCGCTGTTCCGCGCCGACTTCGTGCCCCAGGGCTTCGACTGGCTCGACGCGGGCAACTGGGAGCAGAGCGTGCTCGCCTACCTCCGCCGCGACCCGGCGGCGGCGGGCGGCGAGACGGTGGTCGCCTGCAACTTCACCCCGGTGCCGCGCCCGGGCTACCGCGTCGGGGTGCCGCGCCCGGGCCGCTACGTCGAGGCGATCAACACCGATTCCGCCATCTACGGCGGCAGCAACGTCGGCAACGCGGGCGGCGTGGAGTCGGAGGCGACGCCCTATCACGGCCAGCCCTATTCGATCGTCCTCACCCTGCCGCCGCTGGCGACGGTGATTCTCCGCGCCGACGCGGCGCCAGGCGAGGGGTAAGACATGGGCGCGGTGGTTTGGCCGGGCCGCCCGTATCCCCTGGGCGCGACCTGGGACGGCAAAGGGACCAACTTCGCGCTGTTTTCCGCCAACGCCGAGGCGGTGGAGCTGTGCCTGTTCGACCCCCAGGGGAAAAAGGAAACCGAGCGCATCGCCCTGCCCGAGTTCACCGAGCAGGTGTGGCACGGCTTCCTCCCCGACGTGAAGCCGGGCCAGCTCTACGGCTACCGCGTCCACGGTCCCTACGAACCCTCCGCCGGGCACCGCTTCAACCCCAACAAGCTGCTCGTCGACCCCTACGCCAAGGCGATCTCGGGCGAGATCATCTGGCATCGCAACAACTACGCCTACCGCCTCGACCACCCTAAGGCCGACCTGTCGTTCAACCGCCTCGACAACGCCCGCTACATGCCGAAGGGCGTGGTGATCGAGACCCCCTCCGGGCGTCATCTCGCCCAACCGCCGGACGTGCCGTGGCAGGACAGCCTGATCTACGAAATGCACGTGCGCGGCATGACGGTGTCGAACCCGCAGGTGCCGCTCGCCAAGCGCGGCACCATCGCGGGGCTGGGCACCGCGCCGGTGATCGCGCACCTGAAGTCCTTGGGCGTCAACGTCGTCGAGCTCCTGCCGGTGCACGCCTGCGCCGACGAACAGCACTTGATCGAAAAGGGCCTGCGCAACTACTGGGGCTACAGTTCGTTCAACTTCTTCGCGCCGTCGCCGCGCTACCTCTCGGGGCGCAACGTCGCGGAGTTCCGCACCATGGTGAACCTGCTGCACGACGCGGGAATCCAGGTGCTGCTCGACGTGGTCTACAACCACACCGGCGAGGGCAACCACCTCGGCCCGACGCTGTCCTTCCGCGGCATCGACAACGCCAGCTACTACCGCCTCAACCGCGACGACAAGCGCTACTACACCGACTTCACCGGCTGCGGCAACACGCTCAACCTCACCCACCCGCGCGTGCTGCAAATGGTGATGGATTCGCTGCGCTACTGGGTCGAGGTGATGCAGGTGGACGGCTTCCGCTTCGACCTCGCCACCGCGCTCGGCCGCGCGCCCGACGCCTTCGCGCAGGAGAGCCCGTTCCTCGCGGCGGTGCGGCAGGACCCGGTGCTCTCCCGCGTCAAGCTGATCGCCGAGCCCTGGGATCTCGGGCCGAACGGCTACCAGCTCGGCCAGTTCCCGCCCGGCTGGTCGGAATGGAACGACGTCTACCGCAACAAGGTGCGGCAGTTCTGGCGCGGCGATTCCGGCGTGATCGGCGACTTCGCCTCCAGCATCACCGGCTCCTCGGCGCTGTTCGAGCACCACGGGCGGAGGCCGCGCGCCTCGATCAACTACGTCACCGCGCACGACGGCTTCACCCTCCACGATCTGGTCAGCTACGAGCGCCGCCACAACGAAGCCAACCAGGAAGACAACCGCGACGGCACCGACTACAACCTCTCCTGGAACTGCGGCGTCGAGGGTCCCACCGACGACGAGCAGATCAAGGCGATGCGGATGCGCCAGAAGCGCAACGTGATCGCCACCCTGTTCCTCTCCCAGGGCGTGCCGATGATGACCGCCGGCGACGAACTCGGGCGCTCGCAGAAGGGCAACAACAACGCCTACTGCCAGGACAACGAGATCAGCTGGCTCAACTGGGTCGACGCCACCGACGAGGACCGCGACTTCCTCGACTTCGTCCGCTGGATCTCGCACCTGCGCCGCGACCACCCGGTGTTCCGGCGGCCCCGCTTCTTCCATGGCCGCAAGATCGGCAAGGGCTCGTTCAAGGACATCACCTGGCTCAGCCCGCGCGGCGGCGAGCTCGCCCCCGAGGACTGGGCGCTGTCCTACGCGCGCTGCATCGGCTGGCACCTCGGCGGCGAGAGCGGCCAGCACATGTCGCGGCGCGGCGTCTCGTTCGACGACGACCCGTTCCTGGTGCTGATGAACGCGCACTACGGCGCGGTGCCGTTCCGCCTGCCCGGTCCCGAGCTCGGCCAGTGCTGGAAGGCGCTCGTTGACACCGCCTATCCGCTACCCTTCGCCGAGGAGCGCCAGCCGCTCTACCGCGCGGGCGAGATCTATCCGCTGCAAGGCCGCGCGCTGGTGATCCTTACCCAGTCGGCGGTCTGCCCACGGCGCGGCGCGTCGGACCCGTCGCTGCCGCCGATGCTTTTCGAGCCAGCCAAGGAGTAACCCTTGAACCGTCCCGGCGACCCCATCGGACTAGCGGACGCGCTCCACCAGTTGGCGGCGGAGGCGGGAATCCACGAGTCCTACTGGGACATCGTCGGCAACCTCCACGTCACCCCGCCCGAGACCAAGCGCGCCATCCTCGTCGCCATGGGCATCCCGGCGGAGACCGACGCGGCGGCGCTGCAAAGCCTCCAGCTCTGGCGCGAACGCCCCTGGCGGACGCTGCTTCCGCCGGTGACGGTGGTGCGGCGCGACGGCGGCGGCAAGCCGTTCGCGGTGCCGCTGACGATCCCCGACGTGCGCGCCGCCGAGCCGCTCACCTGGAAGCTGGTGCTGGAAACCGGCTCGGAAATCGCGGGAGAGACCGCAGCCGACGCCCTCGCCGTCACCGCGCGCGGCGAGATCAACGGCATCCGCCTGTCGAAGCGCGAGCTTCCCCTACCGCCCTTCCTGCCCGAGGGCTACCACACCCTGGCGGTCTGCTTCGGCGGACGGGAAAGCCAGGCGCGGCTGATCGTCGCCCCCGCCGCCGCCTACATTCCCGACTGGATGGCCAAGGGCGAGCGCCGTTGGGGTCTGGCGGCGCAGGTCTACTCGCTCCGCCGCGCCGGGGATTGGGGCATCGGCGACTTCACCGCGCTCGCCGAGTTCACCCGCGCAGCCAAGACCCTGGGCGCGGAGATGGTCGGGATCAACCCGCTGCATGCGCTGTTCCCGGTATGGCCGGACGCATGCAGCCCCTATTCGCCGTCGAGCCCGGAATTCATCAACCCGCTGATGATCGACATCGATGCGATCCCGTTTGCCGCCGCGAGCCCCGGCCTCGCCGCGTTCCGCGCCGACCCCGAGGTGAAGGCGGCGCTCGACGCCGCGAAGGCGTGCGAGCTCATCGACTATCCGTGCGTCTCCGATCTCAAGTTCCGCGCGCTCTGGGCGCTCTACGAGGACTTCCTCGAACGTCCGGAGATGGATCTTTCGGCGTTCGAGGCGTTCTGCATCACCGGCGGCGACCGGCTGCGCCGCTTCGCCGAGTTCTCGGCGCTGCACGAATCCATGGGCG
>JADHEE010000783.1_pt1 | contig 10712 bp, 12 predicted proteins | sample 8952401 | NCBI WGS metagenome assembly JADHEE01 (sample SAMN16124438, study PRJNA663242) | bioreactor sludge metagenome | isolation source: sludge (ammonium) | place: India:Bengaluru | collected 2019-02-28
GTCTCCGCTGCACTGGTCGCTGATGGCCGACGTGGACGACTACGGCGAGTGGAAAACCGGGAAACGTATTACCGGGATCAGCTTCTCCGGCAACATCTTCTTCCTCAAGCTGGGGCTGGCCATTGCCGGTGCCATGGTGGGCTTCCTGCTCTCCTGGTACGGTTATGATGCAGGCGCAAAAGCGCAAAGCGCGGACGCCATCAACGGCATCGTTCTGCTCTTCACCGTTATTCCTGGCATCGGGTATCTCATTACCGCTGGCGTGGTACGTCTGCTGAAAGTTGACCGTGAGACGATGAAGCGGATCCAGGAAGATTTGGAGAAGCGTCGCAATAACTACCGCGAGCTGAATGACTATCAGGAACTCAAAGCCGCTGAATAAGGAAAGCCGAATGCAAACCTGGCCAAACCCGTTTATTGAACAACGCGCCGATCCGTACATTCTTCATCATGAAGGACAGTACTACTTTATCGCCTCGGTTCCGGAGTATGACCGGCTGGCGATCCGCCGCGCCGACTCGCTGGAAGGCCTGCGCAGCGCGGAAGAGGTCGTGGTCTGGCGCAAACCCGACAGCGGCCCGATGGGCAATCTGATCTGGGCGCCGGAACTGCACGCTATCGACGGCAAATGGTACATCTACTTCGCGGCTGCCCACACCCAGGCGCTGGACGAGCTGGGCATGTTCCAGCACCGGATGTATGCCCTGGAGTGCACCGACAGCAACCCGCTCACCGGCAAGTGGGTAGAGAAGGGGCAGATCAAAACGCACTTTGATACCTTTGCGCTGGATGCGACCACCTTTGTTCATCAGGGTAAACGCTGGTATCTGTGGGCGCAAAAAGCCCCGGATATCACCGGTAACTCGAACCTTTATCTGTGCGAAATGGAAAACCCATGGACGCTCAAAGGCGATCCGGTGATGCTCAGCAAACCGGAATATGACTGGGAGTGCCGCGGTTTCTGGGTCAACGAAGGTCCGGCGGTGCTGTTCCACGGCGAACGGCTGTTTATCAGCTACTCCGCCAGCGCCACCGATGAAAACTACTGCATGGGACTGCTGTGGATCGACCTCAATGCTGACCCACGTAACCCGGCGAACTGGCATAAATCCCCGCAGCCGGTGTTCACCACCAGCTACGAGAACCGCCAGTACGGACCGGGTCACAACAGCTTTACCCAAACGCCGGAGGGGGAAGACGTGCTGGTTTACCATGCACGCAACTACACCGAAATCGAAGGCGATCCGCTGTACGATCCAAACCGCCACACCCGCCTGAAAACCGTACGCTGGAACGAAAACGGGATGCCCGATTTCGGCATCCCGTCAGCTGATACAGTCTGAAGCCTGCGGCGCGCTGGTTTAGATCAGCGTGCCGTAAATGGTCAGCAGCGCCACAATCACCACCACCACAAAAGAGGTTTTTTTAGCCATCGAAACGGCCGCTTTCGGCGTTGCGATCTTATCCGTGTGCGGCTCGCGGGCCAGGGAGAACTGGGCCAGACGTGTTAACACCAGATATTGCGAGGTGTGGCGATCGCCCAGCGAGGCGAACCATGCCGGCAGGGCTTTCTCGCCGTGGCCGATCAGGGCATACACCACGCCGAACAGCCGCACCGGCAGCCAGTCTACCACGTGCAGGATCGCATCGATGCCGGACTGCAACCGCTCGTGCGGGGTCAGATAACGTGCCAGCCAGCTCTGCCAGGCGCGTAAAAACGCATAGCCCATCAGCAGAACCGGACCCCACGCGCCGCCCACCACAAACCAGAACAATGGCGCCAGATAGAAGCGGAAGTTAATCCACAGCAGCGCATTCTGCAGTTCGCGTAAAAACTCGCGCTCATCGCACTCCGGCGGTACGCCGTGGATTAAGGTCAGCTCGCTGGCCATCGCCCCACGGGCATGGGCGTCACCGTTAGTGGCCGCCTTCAGATAGGCATGGTAGTGCAAACGCACCTTGCCCGCGCCAATACAGAGCACACCGAGCAGGATCCACACCACCAGCAGCGGCACGTTGAAGAAGAGACCATACAGCGACCGCAGCAGCAGGAATACCACCACCATCACGCCCGCCGTCATCAGCAGTGTGCGAAGCATGGAAAAGTGGCGGATGCGACGAAACAGCACTTCCATCCGATGGTCCAGATGCCAGTGCTCGCCCAGCTTAAACAAACGCTCGGCAATCAACACCCGCAGCATGGTAAATAACGTCATGTCATCTCCTTTTCTGACAGGGCGGTAAGCAGGGTTTTGAATCGTTCCCAGTCAAACGCCGAGCCGGGATCGGTCTTGCGCTGCGGCGCAATATCGCTGTGCCCGGTCACGTTGTGGGCGATAGCCGGGTAGAGTGAAATCAGCGTGCGCGTTACTGCAGCCAGTTGCTGATATTGGGCATCGGTGTAGGGCAGCGTATCTGTCCCTTCGAGCTCAATACCGATGGAAAAATCGTTGCAGCGTTCACGCCCCTGATACAGAGAAACGCCCGCATGCCAGGCGCGTTTATCGAAAGGAACATACTGGACGATCTCGCCGTCACGACGAATCAGACAATGGGCAGAAACACGCAGGTGGGCAATTTCTGCGAAAAAGGGGTGAGCATCGGGATCGATTGTCCCGGTGAATAACGCGTCAATCCACGGGCCGCCGAACTCGCCGGGCGGCAGGCTGATGTTATGCACAACCAGCAGCGACGGAATTTCATCCTCCGGGCGGCAATCGTGGTGTGGCGAAGGAACACGCCGAGCCTCCACCAGCCAGCCATGTTCTGAGTGCATGCAGGATCTCCTTATATATGGTGCTGATTCCCGGTTCAGAGTAGCATGTTTCAATCTTATGATTCGTTACCAATTTGGAGTTTTAACATGCCGCCTCGCCGCTACAACCCCGACCACAGACGTAACGTACTGCTGGAACGTATAAATCTTGATATTCCGGTAAGCGTTGCCAATGCGCTGCGCGAAGATCTGGGTGGAGACGTCAATGCTGACAACGACATAACCGCCCAGCTGCTGGCGGAAGATGCCCGTTCCCATGCGGTTGTGATCACTCGTGAAGACGGGGTTTTCTGTGGTAAACGTTGGGTGGAAGAGGTCTTTACCCAGCTGGCCGGTGACAGCGTTAAGGTGACGTGGCATGTTGAAGATGGCGACAGCATTAAAGCGAATCAGCCGCTGTTTGAACTTGAAGGCGCATCACGCGTCCTGCTGACCGGTGAACGCACCGCGCTGAATTTTGTCCAGACGCTTTCCGGTGTCGCCAGCGAAGCTCGCCGCTATGTCGACCTGCTGGAAGGCACTCATACCCAGCTACTGGATACACGTAAAACGCTGCCGGGCCTGCGTACCGCCCTGAAATATGCCGTGCTGTGCGGCGGCGGCGCAAACCACCGTCTGGGTTTATCTGATGCGTTCCTGATAAAAGAAAACCATATTATTGCCTCCGGCTCCGTTCGCCAGGCCGTGGAAAAAGCCTTCTGGCTGCACCCGGATGTGCCGGTTGAAGTGGAAGTGGAAAACCTGCAGGAGCTGGACGATGCCCTGAAAGCGGGTGCCGACATCATCATGCTGGATAACTTCAAAACCGAAGAGATGCGTGAAGCGGTGAAGCGCACCAACGGCCAGGCCCGCCTTGAGGTCTCCGGCAACGTGACATACGAAACCTTGCGCGAATTTGCCGAAACCGGCGTCGATTTCATCTCCGTTGGCGCGCTGACCAAACATATTCGCGCCCTCGACCTGTCGATGCGCTTTCGCTAAGTGACAAAAAGCCCGGCCTGCACAGGCCGGGTACGCCCGATTTACGACCCGCCCCGCAAACCTGCTGCATGGTTTTGTAACACCAGCACATCCCGCTGAATGCTGCTTCACGAATCGATTTTTGCCCCTCGCCCCTGGTCTGCCCCGCTGCCACAGTAATGTGCGTCAACATAAGGAGCGACCCATGGAAAGACAAAAAGGATTTACCCTCATCGAGTTAATGGTGGTCATCGGCATCGTGGCTATCCTCAGCGCGATTGGCATTCCGGCTTACCAGAACTACCTGCGAAAAGCCGCCCTCACCGATATGCTGCAAACCTTTATGCCCTACCGTACCGCAGTCGAACTCTGCGCTCTCGATCATGGCGGGACAGAGAGCTGTGATGCGGGCGTCAACGGTATTCCCTCCCCGTCGACCAGCCGTTATGTCTCCGGGATGAGCATCGACAAAGGCGTTATTACCCTGACTGGCCAGGAGAGCCTGAACGGCCTGGAGGTGACGATGACCCCGCAGTGGGATAATGGTAACGGCATCACTGGCTGGAAGCGCCTGTGCACCGTTGGCGAGGACAGCGCACTGAAGCTGGCCTGCGAAGAGGTGTTCCGCTTCACGGCTGAACAGGAGAGCGGGCAATGAATGCTGAACGCTTAACGGCCCTTTGTCGGCGTCATAACGCCCTGCTGCTGACCTGCGCCCAGGACAGGATCAACATTGCTGTGGTCGGCAACCCATCGCCCGAACTGCTGGAGGCATTACGTTTTGCGACGCAGAAACGAATTGACATTGAATGCTGGACCGCCGAGCGAATGGAAAAGCACCAGCAGACCATGTCGGAAGCGCATTTGCCTGTGGTCACTACACCGACGCGTTCCGCCATCGACATACTTAACCAGACCCTGATGCAGGCTCTGAGCCAGCGGGCGTCGGATATTCATATCGAGCCAGCCGACGAAAGCTGGCGGATACGGTTGCGCATTGACGGCGTGCTCTACCCGCAGCAACCGCTCCCGGCCGAACTTGGCACAACCCTTATCGCCAGACTGAAGGTGCTGGGCAATCTGGATATCGCCGAGCGTCGCTTACCTCAGGATGGGCAATTTACGGTCGAGCTTTCGGGATCTCCCGTCTCGTTTCGCATTGCCACGCTCCCCTGCCGCAACGGCGAAAAAATCGTTCTGCGACTTCTGCAGCAAGAGCAACAGGCACTGCGGCTCGAACAACTGGGCATGAGCGAAACCCAGCAGCGGCTATTTGCCAGCACACTGCACAAATCCCAGGGGCTGATTCTGGTAACTGGCCCCACCGGCAGCGGCAAGACCGTTACTCTCTACAGCGCACTGCAGGCGCGGAACACGCCCGCGGTGAATATCTGCAGTGTGGAAGATCCGGTCGAAATCCCGCTGGAGGGGCTAAATCAAACGCCCATTAATCCCCGGGCAGGGTTAACCTTCCAGAGCGTGCTGCGCGCATTTTTGCGCCAGGATCCCGACATTATTATGGTGGGCGAAATACGCGATGGCGAAACGGCAGAGATCGCCATCAACGCTGCACAGACCGGTCATCTGGTGCTGTCAACGTTGCACACCAACTCTACTGCTGAGACGCTGGTTCGCCTGCAACAAATGGGCGTGGCACGCTGGATGATCTCGTCGGCGCTGTCTCTGGTGATCGCCCAGCGGCTGGTGCGCCGACTCTGCCCACACTGCCGTACCGAGGTGCACCGGGATACGCCCTTGCCCCAAGCGCTATGGCCCCGGCCTTTGCCGCACTGGCAGCCAGTGGGCTGCGACCGCTGCTATCACGGATTTTATGGTCGGGTGGCGATCTTCGAAGTGATGGTGATCACCCGGGAACTGCGCGCCGCCATTGCCAGCGGAGCGCCGGTGGAGGAGATCGAAAAGCTGGCCAGACAGACGGGCATGGTCACGCTGTTTGAACATGGCTGCATGGCGGTAGAGCAAGGCCACACCACGCTTGGGGAGCTGGTTCAGATGCTGGGCGAATCGGATGGCGGATAATCAACTGTGGCGCTGGCGGGCGCTTAACCCGCAGGGAGAGCAAAAGACTGGCGCGCTCTGGGCTGCCGACAAACAAACGGCGTGGAGCGTCCTGTTGGGCCGGGATCTCTTCCCTCTCGAAATCAAACGCAGCCTGAAGCAGACGCGCTGGCGGGCGCAGCAGCGCTACGAGGTGATCCACCAGCTGGCGACGTTACTGCAGGCGGGCTTAACGCTTTCGGCTGGTCTGGCGCTTCTGGCGCAGCAGCACCCCATCCGGCAGTGGCAGGCCCTGCTGCAGAGCGTGGCTGACGATCTCAGCGCGGGTTGCGCCTTTTCAGACGCCCTGAAAAAGTGGCCGCATGTCTTCCCTCCACTCTATGTTTCGATGATGAAAACCGGGGAGCTGACCGGCAAGCTCGATGAATGTTGTCGTCAGCTGGCGCAACAGCAAAAAACACAGCATCAGCTGAGCGCGAAGGTAAAAAAGGCGCTGCGCTATCCGGTGATTATCCTCGCCCTGGCCTTCGCCGTGGTACTGGCGATGGTGACCCTGGTACTGCCGGAATTTGCCGCGATCTACAAAACCTTCAACACGCCCTTACCGGCCCTGACCCGCGCTGTAATGGCGCTGGCAACCATGCTGCAGGAGCGGGGCGCGGGGTTGCTGCTAAGTCTGGTGGTGGCGGCATGTGGCCTGATGTATGTTCGCCGCAACCGGCGATGGCAACGCGCCACGCAGCGTCTGCTGCTGAGCAGCCCGGTGGTTGGGGCGCTCGTGCGCGGGCAAAAGCTCAGCCAGATCTTTACCGTTCTGTCGCTTACGCAGCAGGCAGGCATCGCCTTTATTCAGGGGCTGGAAAGTACAGAAGAGACGCTGACATGCCCCTTCTGGCAGGAGAAATTACAGGCGATACGCCAGCACATCATGCAGGGAGCGCCCATCTGGTCTGCACTGAATGAAGCGGCGATCTTTACGCCGCTCTGCATTCAACTCGTTCGCACCGGCGAAGCTTCGGGCGCGCTGGATACCATGCTGGCTAATCTGGCGCAGCATCATAATGAGCAGACATTTCAGCAAGCGGATAATCTCGCTTCGTTGCTGGAGCCGCTGCTGTTAATTGTGACGGGGTTAATTATCGGCACGCTGGTGGTCGCGATGTACCTGCCGATTTTTCATCTGGGGGATGCGATGGGGGCGGGATAACGCTGGCGCGAACCGCGCCAGCGAGCGAGCATTACAGGCTATTGAAAACGCGGTTTTCCTGTTCCTGAACGCGGATAAAGGTGGTGCGCTTGGTCAGCTCTTTCAGTCGGGATGCACCCACGTAGGTACAGGCTGAACGCAGGCCACCCAGGATATCACGCGCGGTGTTCTCAACCGGGCCGCGAAGTGGCAGCTTAACGGTTTTACCTTCTGCCGCACGATACTGAGCAACGCCGCCCACGTGACGGTTCATCGCGGATTCAGAACTCATGCCATAGAACAGCATGAATATTTCACCGTTTTCGTCAACAACGGTACCGCCGCTCTCTTCATGACCTGCCAGCATACCGCCCAGCATCACGAAGTCTGCGCCGCCGCCAAAGGCTTTCGCCACGTCACCCGGCATGGTGCAACCGCCGTCGCTGATGATCTGGCCGCCCAAGCCGTGGGCTGCATCAGCACACTCGATCACCGCTGAGAGTTGCGGATAGCCAACACCGGTTTTTACGCGGGTGGTGCAGACGGAACCCGGGCCAATGCCCACTTTCACGATATCGGCACCGGACAGGATCAGCTCTTCACACATTTCACCGGTAACCACGTTACCTGCAATAATGGTTTTGGTCGGCCAGGCCTGGCGCGCTTTGCTAACGAACTGCACGAAATGTTCCGAATAACCATTCGCGACATCAATACAGATGAAGTTCAGGTTCGGGTTGGCAATAAGGATCTGTTTCGTTTTTTCGAAATCGGCATCGGAGGTGCCGGTAGAAACCATTACGTGCTTGAGAACAGTTTCAGAAACGGAGCCTGCAAACGCATTCCACTCTTCAACGCTGTAGTGCTTATGCACGGCGGTGAGGATGTCGAAGGAAGCCAGTGCTTTCGCCATTGCGAACGTCCCAACCGTATCCATATTGGCGGCGATAACAGGCACGCCAGACCAGGTCTGACCGGAATGCTTAAAGGTGAATTGACGTTCGAGTTCAACGTCTGAGCGACTTTTCAGTGTAGAGCGTTTAGGGCGGATAAGAACGTCTTTGAAACCTAACTTCAGATCTTCTTCGATACGCATTTGCGGATTCCTGGGGTACTGGGGTAAATGTCGAAAAACGAAACACACAACTCCAGTGACGCTATCATACGCACTAATACCTGTTGCGCAAGACTGCGAAAATCACTTTTTTTACGCTACAATCCTATAAATTTACCTGGTAAAAAGTCCGTAAGCAGAGCTTAACCATTGCTGTTAAAAGATTAAATGTTAAGCAATTGATATCAATAATGAATATTTCCCAGGATTTTAATTAATGGGGTACATCGTTGCATTAACGGGAGGCATTGGCAGTGGCAAAAGCACTGTGGCCGACGCCTTCTCTCGTCTGGGTGTCACGATTATTGATGCCGACATCATTGCCCGCCAGGTGGTAGAGCCAGGTACACTTGCACTGCACGCCATCGCAGAACATTTCGGGCACGATATGATCGCACCCGATGGCACCCTGAACCGCCGGATGCTGCGTGAACGCATTTTCTCGCATCCTGAAGAAAAAGCCTGGCTAAATGCCCTGCTTCATCCGCTGATCCAGCAGGAGACGCAGAGGCAGATGTCGCAGGCGACCTCACCTTATGTCCTCTGGGTTGTACCGCTTCTGGTGGAAAATAAGCTCCATGAAAAAGCTGATCGGGTGCTTGTCGTCGACGTCTCTCCGACAACACAAATTCAGCGCACCATCGCCCGCGATAATGTTGCGCGCGAACATGCCGAACAAATTCTTGCCGCGCAGGCCACGCGTGAAGCACGCCTTGCCGTCGCGGATGATGTTATTGATAATAACGGCGCACCGGATGCTATCAGCTCCGATGTTGCCCGCCTGCATCAGTACTACCTGGCGCAGGCCGTTTCACAGGAAAAAGCATAATGCACACCCACGTTCTGTTTGAGCATCCCCTCAATGAAAAAATGCGTACCTGGCTGCGCATCGAGTTTTTAATCCAGCAGCTTTCAAGCCTTCTTCCGATACAGGATCACACCACGGCGCTGCATTTTTTCCGTAACGTCAGCGACCTGCTGGATGTGTTAGAGCGTGGTGAAGTTCGCACAGAATTACTGAAAGAGCTGGAGCGTCAGCAGCGTAAATTACAGGCCTGGGCCGAAGTGCCTGGCGTGGATAACAGCCGTATCGACAGCCTGCGTCAGCAGTTGAAACACAACAGCACTGTATTGATGGCGGCGCCACGTATCGGCCAGTTTCTGCGGGAAGATCGTCTGGTGGCGCTGGTTCGCCAGCGTCTGAGCATTCCTGGCGGCTGCTGTAGTTTCGATTTACCGACTCTGCATATCTGGCTGCACATGCCGCAGGAGCAGCGCGATGTTCAGGTACAAAGCTGGCTCGGCAGCCTTGAGCCGCTGAACCAGGCGCTGTCGCTGATCCTTGATTTGATCCGCAACTCCGCGCCGTTCCGTAAGCAAACCAGCCTGAACGGTTTTTATCAGGATAACGGTGAGGATGCCGATCTGCTGCGCCTGCAGCTGGCCCTTGCCGATCAGCTTTACCCACAAATTTCAGGTCACAAGAGCCGCTTTGCGATTCGTTTCATGCCGCTCGACAGTGAACATGGTCTGGTGCCGGAACGTCTCGACTTTGAGCTGGCGTGTTGTTAAGGAGCCATGATGTCTGATGTTACCACCGTAAACTGCCCCACCTGTGGGAAGCCCGTTATCTGGGGCGAGCAGAGTCCTTTTCGTCCTTTTTGCTGCAAACGTTGCCAGTTGATCGATCTTGGTGAGTGGGCTGCGGAAGAGAAACGCATTCCGAGCGATGGCGATCTCTCTGACAGCGATGACTGGAGCGAAAACCAGCAGTAACTGTAAAAGCCTGCTGGCTCTTCGCTTAGCAGGCTATAACTTCCCCACTAAGCGGGTAATGACGGGTTCGTTTGCCGGTGGGAATTTATCGGCATCACTCGCCTGAAGCGTAACCCAACTCCCCGGCTGTCCCTCTTTGCCCCATGGCTCCCCTTCCCAGTTTTCCACCAGCCAGAACCATAAGGTAATGTGGCGATCGGGGAACTGGTATTCCAGTTTATCGAACAGGGTCGCACCGAGCGGGGTGATCCCCACCTCTTCCTGTAGCTCGCGAATCAACGCCTGCTCCGGCGTTTCGCCAGCCTCGATCTTCCCGCCCGGAAATTCCCACTTATTTGCCATGTGCGCATCCGCCGCACGCTGGGTAATAAAGGTTTGGTTATCGGAGTTGCGAATGATCCCGACAGCGATTTGCAGTGTTTTCATTGTCCTGATTCCATAAAAAAGGCGCAGATATCTGCGCCTTTTCAGTTGGTTTAATGGTTAGCTCAGACGGCCATGGCACTGTTTGTATTTTTTACCGGAACCACATGGGCACGGATCGTTACGACCTACCTTACGCTCACCGGCCTGCGCGGCAATCGCGGCAGCGGCGGCTTCTTCGTCGTCCTGATGGCTAAGCTGCTGCATCTGGGCCAGACGTTCAGCCTCTTCGCGACGCTGCTGCTCCATCTCTTCAACTTCTTCCGGCATGCGTACCTGCACCTTGCTCAGGGTGCTGATCACTTCGTATTTCAGGGATTCAAGCATTGAAGCAAACATCGCAAAGGATTCGCGTTTGTACTCCTGCTTCGGATCTTTCTGCGCATAGCCACGCAGATGGATCCCCTGACGCAGGTAGTCCATCGCCGCCAGGTGCTCTTTCCACAGGGAGTCCAGCG
>JADHEE010000784.1_pt1 | contig 10712 bp, 8 predicted proteins | sample 8952401 | NCBI WGS metagenome assembly JADHEE01 (sample SAMN16124438, study PRJNA663242) | bioreactor sludge metagenome | isolation source: sludge (ammonium) | place: India:Bengaluru | collected 2019-02-28
TCGCAAATAAGCCTTTCAAGTCCCAGATGGCTTTATCAGCTTCAGGGAAATAGTCAGCCAGGAAGCCACCGCCATTTTCCTTGGCAAATACGCCAGAGAAACCGACATCTGAAATTGGCTGAATGTCGAGCAGGTCAATTACCAGCAAGTCACCTGGTTCAGCACCTTCTACATAGAAAGGTCCGGTTAATGGATGGGCACGGGTCAGGTCGACATTTTTGACATCAGAAATGTCATCGGTATCCTTAATCTGCGCATCCAGGAAATCCAGACTTTCAATCAGGATTTCTTCACCCGGTTTTACCGAAGTCAGAAATGGCAAATCCGGATGCCAGCGGTTATGTCCAATTTCCGCCTGTTCTGCCAGCGGAACCCCCGGTTTAATTTTAATATGTTGCATGTTTTATCCCCTGTGTTGAGGTCGAATAAAGCTAGTTTTTGATGTTATTGCCCGTGTCATCCATGATGAACAGCGGATCTTCGATCACGCTTTCAACAGGAACTGACTGAACCTGGATCGTTTTGCCGTCATAATCAATGATGATCTGACCGGCTTCTGGATGCTGAATAAAAAACCTGGCGAGTTGTGGCTCAACCAGAACCCGAAAGCGGCGACTCAAGCCTCGTGCTCCGAAACGGACATCATGCCCGCTAGACAGAAATAGGGTGGCAGCGGGTGTAAGTTCAACCGTACGGCTCTGCTTGCGGAGTCGCTGATTCAGTTTCTCTATTTCCAGACTGACCAGTGTTGGCGCGAAATCAGCTTCAACCGCTTCATACTGCAGAATACGTTCAATACGATTCAAAAATTCAGGATCAAATTTCTTGTACAACGCATGTTCGGTAATCTGGCTGTCATCCAGTTTGGCCAGTCGAGCCAGTGTCTGAATAGGCTTTGGAAGCTTGGCCAGCTGTCTTAAGCGTGCCTGAGCATCTTTGGCGCCGACGTTACTGGTCATAAAGATCATGCAGTTTTTGAAATCCAGCACTTTTGTGCCTGCGGTCAGCTTTAAGGTTCCGGTTTCCAGAACGTTGAGCAGACCGCGAATGACTTCGGTACTGGCTTTTTCAATTTCATCAAACAGCACAATACCTGGCTTGGAAAAACTGCCCTGAATATGGGCCTCATCAAACAGGGTATTGCCTTCTTTAGAGCCGACATAGCCTGGAGGGGCACCTGTCAGTGCTGCAGCATAATGTTCCTGTGCCAGTGTGTTCATGTCGATCCGGCAGAATGCATCTGGCTTGCCATGGATCGCCTCAGCAATCAGCCGAACCGTTTCGGTTTTCCCCACACCCGTCGGTCCTAGCATCAAGGTGACTGCCAGTGGCCGGGTAGGGGCATTAAAATCTGCCTTGACGGTTAAGAGCATGTTTTCAATTTCATCCAGTGCGGCACGCTGCCCAATGATATGACCACGGACATGCTGCATGACTTTTTCAGGATCAAAGCTAAAGCGAGAGGTACGTGCAATACGTTCTTTGCTCTGCATCTCATAACGCTGTTTGGCCAGGGTTTCCTGATTGGCACTGATGCGGTCACTGGCAAATGTCATATCGAATACCTCCTCTCAGACCAAACTTAAGATGCTTCTTTTTCTAGGCCTTCATGTGGCAGATTGCCGATTGGGCATTCCGCAACACCGATGGTAGAGCGGGTAATTTTTTCCACGTTCTCTTGCGCTTTTTGAGCATCCAGAACCCAGGTTTTGTAGAAGTCGAATGGACAGTCCGCAACGCCTTTATCGCCGTCACCATTGTTATAGACACCGGTATAGCCGCGGTGCAGCAATTTAAATAAATGGTTTTGTGATTGGTCGTATTTACGTGCATCACGAATTTCATGCAGTGACAATTGTGCGTATTGGATGCCGTTTTCTTCCGTACCACATTCACCCAAGGTACGGCCGTCGAAGCCGACTACTGCTGAGTGACCGAAGTAGGTGTAGACCCCATCAAAACCGGTACAGTTGGCAACAGCAACGTAAACGTTATTTGTCCATGCCATGCATTTCGCCATGTTGATCTGCTGATCTGCAGCCGGGTACATATAGCCTTGGCAACGCACGACCAGTTCAGCGCCTTTCATGGCACAGTCACGCCAGATTTCTGGATAGTTACCGTCATCACAGATGATCAGTGACATCTTGATGCCCTTCGGTCCTTCAGTCACATAAGTGGTATCACCTGGGCACCAGCCTTCAATCGGGCACCATGGAATAATCTTGCGGTATTTCTGAACGATTTCGCCTTTGTTATTAATCAGGATCAAGGTGTTATAAGGCACCTTGTTTGGATGTTCCTCATGTTGTTCACCGGTAATCGAGAACACGCCCCAGACGTTGGCTTCAATACAGGCTTGCGAGAAAATTGCGGTTTCCTCGCCTGGAATGGTGGCAGCGGTTGCCATCATCTCGTCATGGTCGTACATAATGCCCATGGTGCTGTATTCAGGAAAAACAATCAGGTCCATACCTGGAATACCCTGTTTAATTCCTTTCAACATTTCAGCAATTTTATACGCGTTATCAATCACTTCTGCTTTGTTGTGCAGACGAGGAATTTTGTAGTTTACAACTGCTACACCTACTGTATCTGGGCTGCTTGAGATATCACCGTGACGCATTCAAATTTCTCCAACTCTTTTATCGATTCAACTTTATGATTCGAGTGTCGCGTGAAATACGTTGCAGCAAAATACGTTGAATTGCGTATATGGATGCGTAGACTGGAAGAAATTTTTAAATGTGAATAATCAAATAAAATATTTAAATACAATTCTGGGATATTAAGTGAAATAGAAATTAAAAATCCCCCGACGAATCGAGGGATGTAGAGAAAAATTACAGCCAGATTAAACCAGGAAGATTAAACAGAGAGATATTTACTGATGGTGGTCTCATCGACATTTTCACGGACATTTTCATAAGCAAAGCGGCCCTTATCGATCACCAGGAAGCGATCGGCCATCGCCATGGTGAAACTCAGCACCTGTTCAGAGACCACAATGGTCAGATCACGCTGATCCCGAATTTCTTTCAGAGTTCTGGCAATGTCCTTGATGATAGAGGGCTGAATCCCTTCCGTCGGTTCATCCAGCAGCAGTACTTTAGGGTTGGTCGCCAGAGCACGGGCAATTGCTAATTGCTGTTGTTGCCCACCCGATAAGTTTCCGCCTTTACGTTTGCGCATATCCCAAAGTACAGGAAACAGCTCATACAGGTCATCCGGTACTTTGCCGTGCGCAGAAGCCGGTAAACCGGTCTGGATATTTTCCAGTACGGACATGGTGGAGAAAATCATCCGACCTTGCGGCACATAAGCCACACCATTTTCTACGCGCTGGTAAGGATCCAGTTTTTCCAGATTCTTGCCATCCAGCTTGATTTCACCTTTGCTATTTTTAATATCACCAATCAGGGTTTTGAACAGGGTGGTTTTACCCATGCCGTTACGGCCCATGATTGCCACAATTTCCTTCGGCTGGATCTTCAGTTCCAGGTCGTGAATCACCTGACTTTGTTTATATCCTGAACACAAAGCATTAATTTCTAATAATCCGCTCATAGTGGCCTCCTTAGTGTCCTAGATAAACTTCAATCACTTTTGGATCATTTTGCACATCGTCCATTTTGCCTGCTGCCAGAATTTTGCCCTGGTGCAGTACCGTGACTTTGTCCGCAATGGTTTTGACAAATTCCATGTCATGTTCAATCACCAGCACAGAACGTCCTTTGCTAATCTCCCGCAACAGTTGCGCCGTCTGCTCACGCTCTGACACACTCATCCCTGCGACAGGTTCATCCAGCATGAGCAGCTCAGGGTCTTGCATCAATAACATGCCAATTTCCAGCCACTGCTTCTGGCCATGAGAGAGCAGACCGGCGGAGGTATCCAGCAGGTCAGTCAGGAAAATCTTGCCAGCAACTTCACGAATACGCTCATCGACATCTTTGGTGCGTCTGAAGAACAGCGCACCAAAGACATTACGGCCACGCGGGAAGGACATTTCCAGGTTGTCATAGACCGACAGATTTTCATAAATATTCGGGTTCTGGAATTTACGCCCAACCCCTTTACGGACAATGTCGAACTCTTTCAGTTTAGTCAGTTCAATATCATTAAATTTGATCGTGCCTGAAGTTGCTTTGGTCTTGCCGCAGATCAGATCCAGCACTGTGGTTTTGCCGGCTCCATTGGGACCGATCACCACATGGACTTCGTTTTTATCCAGATAGAAGTTGAGATCACTGACTGCCTTGAAACCGTCGAAGGACACGGTGAGATCTTCAATGACCAGAACCGGTTTATTCATTTCTACGCCGACTTTATTCATTTCACGCCTCCTTCCACAATTGGATCGATCGTTTTATCCGGATCACTACTTGGCGGCGGCGAAGTGCTGTCGATCGGTTTCTTTTTCAGGAACAATGGACGAACATATTTTTCATATAAACCCGCTAAGCCATTCGGTAAGAACATGACCACACCGATGAACAATGCACCGAGGAAATATAACCATACTTCAGGAAAGGCTTCAGAGAAATAAGTTTTACCCAGATTCACCAGAACAGCACCATACACTGCCCCAATCAGTGACAGACGACCACCGACTGCAGCTAAAATGACCATTTCAATCGAAGGTACGATGCCGATAATCGTTGGTGACATGAAGCCGACTTGCAGGGTAAACATCGCACCACCAATAGATGACACCACAGCTGCGAAACAGAAAATGAATACTTTGTACATGGCCACGTCATAGCCAGAGAAACGTACACGTTCTTCTTTGTCACGCATCGCAGAAAGTAGACGTCCGAGTTTAGAACTGAGGACAAAACGGCTGATCATGATCACTGCAATGAGCAGCAGGGCATTGATGTAGTACAGGACATATTTGGCCTCATCGGTACGGATATCCCAGCCATGCAGAGTTTTCAGGTCTGTAATTCCGTTAATGCCGCCAGTGAAACCTTGTTGACCAATAATCAGAATGGTCAGGATCGCTACAATGGCTTGCATGATGATCGAGAAGTACACATCACCGACACGACGGGTAAACATCGCGAAACCGATGATGAAGGCAAGCAAGATTGGAATGATGATGATGGCAAACAAAGTAAACCCGAAGCTATGGAAAGGTTCCCAAAAGCCTGGCAAGCTGGTGATCTGGTTCCAGTCCATAAAGTCTGGAATTCCTGGCGTGGTTTGCGCTGCTGTAGATTGCATGTCTGAAGCTTCAAGTTTCAGGAACATGGCCATGCAGTAGCCGCCAATGCCAAAGAAAATCCCTTGACCTAAACTTAAGATACCACCGTGTCCCCAACACAGAACCAGGCCGATTGCGACAAAAGCAAAAGTCAGATATTTACCCATCAGATTCAGACGGAAAATATCCAGGAACATTGGCATGACCAGCAGGATCAGTACGGCAAGAATCACCAGACCAATCGCACCTTCTTTACCGCCTAAAAAGGCATTCATTAGATTTTTCATAATATCTCTCCTGAATCCCTATTTACGTACTTTGATTGAGAAGAGACCCTGAGGACGCAGCATCAGGATAATAATGACTGTAGCCAGTGTCAGGACTTTAGCGACAGAACCAGAAAGGAAGAATTCCAGAATAGATTGTGCTTGCGCGATACTGAATGCAGAGGCAACGGTGCCAAGCAAGCTTGCAGCGCCGCCGAAGACCACGACTAAGAATGTATCGACGATATACAGCGAACCGGCTGTAGGACCAGTAGAACCGATGGTTGTGAAGGCTGCACCGGCAATACCTGCAAGCCCACAACCCAAGGCAAAGGTTAAGCTATCAACACGTTTAGTATTGATCCCGACAGCACCACTCATAAAGCGGTTCTGGTTGGTTGCACGAAGCTGTAAACCCCAGCGTGAACGGTAAATCAGAAAGTAGACAAATGCAGTGACACAGAGGGTAACGCCCACCAGGATAAGAACCCATTAACCAGTCAGGTAAAGTCGGGCTGACTTCCTTCGGTCCGAAAATAGAACGGAACAACTGCTGCATGATGAGGCTCAAGCCCCATGTTGCAAGAAGTGTATCGAGTGGCCGTTGATAGAGCCGGCTGATCATGAGCCGTTCCACCATGTAACCGATAATGCCTGCTGTGAGGAAGGCTGCAATGATTGCAATCAGGAAATAGTAAGGTAAGAGTTGAGGGAAAAAACTTTCAGTCAGTGTGGAAATGAAAAATGTCGTATATGCACCAATGGTCAGAAACTCACCATGTGCCATGTTAATTACGCCCATTTGCCCAAAGATAATTGCAAGGCCGAGCGCCATCAATAACAGCACACAGAACACAGAGAGACCATTAAAGCCTTGCATGGCAAATATTGCACCGAATTCTGCAAATGATAGATCCATCGCATCATCCTCCAAGCTTTAAAAAATTGTGTGGAATAAAAAGATCAGGAGAATGGCTTCCCCTGATCATGTGGCTGTTAACTCAGTAACCTTTAGGGAATGGGTTTGGTTTGATTAGACCTTTAGACTCGTAAACAACTTTGAACTGACCATTTGGTTGCACTTGACCAATACGTGATTTGCTCCATAAATGGTGGTTGGGGTCAATTTTTACGTAGCCTTCAGGCGCGTTTTTCATTTCTAGGCCTTTAGATGCTGCAGTCACTTTCGCGACATCGAAGCTACCGGCTTTTTCAACTGCGGCTTTCCATAACCATGGACCAAGGTAGGCTGCTTGTGTTACGTCACCTACCACCGCTTTAGGGCCATATTTCGCTTTAAAGGCTTTTACGAATGCAGCATTATTGGGGTTATTCAGGCTTTGGAAATATTTCATTGAAGAGTAGAAGCCCTTCATGTTTTCGCCGCCAATCCCCAGCAATTCATCTTCAGTCACTGAAAGGGTAAGCAGTGTCTGTTTGTCGCCTGTTACGCCCGCAGCTTTCATTTGTTTGTAGAAGGATACGTTTGAACCGCCCACGACTGCTGCAAAGATCGCATCTGGTTTACGCAGTTTGGTTTTGTTGATGAGGGAGCCGAATTGTGTATGGCCCAATGGATAGTATTCTTCGCCAACCACTTTACCTTTCAGTACTTTCTCGATGTGGGTACGGGCAATTTTCATGGTGGTACGCGGCCAGATGTAGTCAGAACCAATCAGATAGAAGGTTTTGGCTTTTTTCTCTTTTGCCAGCCAGTTCAGTGCTTCAAGTACCTGTTGAGTTGCTTCCTGACCGGTGTAGATCACGTTTTTAGATTGTTCTAAGCCTTCATAGAAGGTTGGGTAATAAAGTAGAGAGTTGTTGCGTTCAATAATCGGCAATACGGCTTTACGAGAGGCTGAAGTCCAGCAACCGAAAATTGCAGCAACACGGTCTTTTTCAGATAATTTACGTGCTTTTTCTGCAAAGGTTGGCCAGTCAGAAGCACCATCTTCCTGAATAATTTTGATCTGTCGACCAAGTACACCGCCCTTTTTATTGATCTGTTCAATGGCCAGACGTTCTGCCTGGATTGAACCGGTTTCAGAAATTGCCATGGTACCGGTTGCCGAATGTAGCTGACCCACATATACAAACTTGTCATCGACTTTAAGTTTCGTGGTATTGACCTTTGCCGTTGCAGGTACGCTGGCATTGGTTAGTGCGGGTGCCAGCAAGAATGGAACAGCAAGTAAACCTGCCAGTAATCCAGATGTCTTTACTTTTGATTTTAAGCTCATGTCGGGTTCCCCTATAGAATTAGATGTGCTGATGCGCTTAATCATAGGTTTGCGCTTGGTATGCAACTAAGCCTAAGGGGAGTTAAAAATTGAGCATATACGTCACTTTACGTATATAACCTTCAGTCGGATTATTTTTAGATACTGATAGGCTGGGCATAGTTATTGCATTGTAATAGCAGATATTTAGCTTTATTTGATCTGTATGGACCCAGCAGCGAATACCAGTCAGGCACCGCAGCGCGTCATTCATACCCGACGTAAATACAATACCTGGGTGGTCGATGAAAGTATTGAGGATTACGCCCTGCGCTATGCGCCTAAATCCGTCCGGAAATGGTCGCTATGGACAGTGACCAATACGGCACTTGCGGCTGTCAGTTTCCTGGCAATGGAGACACTTGGAGCAACCATGCTCTGGCAATACGGTTTCAGTAATGCTTTCTGGGCACTGGTGGTTGTGGCGATTATCATTTTCCTGACCAGCTGGCCGATTGGTTATTATGCTGCCCGTTATAATGTCGATATTGATTTACTGACCCGTGGTGCCGGATTTGGTTATATTGGCTCCTCCATTACCTCGGTCATCTATGCCAGTTTCACCTTTATCTTTCTCGCCTTTGAAGCTGCCATCATGGCGCTGGCATTGGAGCTAGGCTTAGGGATACCCCTGAGTATTGGCTACCTGATTTCAGCACTGGTGATTTTGCCATTGGTGGTCAAAGGTATTGGCTTCATCAATAAGGTGCAGGCCATCACTCAACCACTTTGGTTATTTCTGCTTTTATTACCATGGTGCTTTGTGTTGGTGAAGCAACCTGATTTGATCAGCAATCTTGCATTGATTGAGGGCGCAAAAAGTCAGAGCGCTGCCTTTAATCTGTCTTTTTTTGGTGCATCCTGCACGGTGCTCTTTGCCTTGATCACCCAGATCGGAGAACAGGCGGATTATCTGCGGTTTTTACCCGATAAAAAACATATTCAGCGTAAATGGAATTGGGCAGTCTTTTTAGGTGGACCGGCCTGGATTCTAGGCGGATTTATTAAGATATTCATGGGTATGCTGCTCATGGCGCTGGCAATGCAGTATCTGGTTGCTGATTCCGAACTGAGTAACCCCAATTATCTGTACTGGATTGCTTATCAACAGGTGGTCAATCATCCCGGCATCGCTTTATTTCTGACGGTTTTATTTGTCTGCGTTGCCCAGATCAAGATTAATGTTACTAATGCCTATGCAGGGTCATTGGCCTGGTCGAACTTTTTTGCGCGTCTGACACATAGCCATCCAGGGCGCGTAGTCTGGCTGGTATTCAATATCTTTATCGCCTTGCTATTGATGGAACTTGGGGTAATCCATGCAGTGGAGCGCGTACTTGGCTTATACAGCAACGTGGCCCTTGCCTGGATTGGTGCCATTGTTGCGGATCTGGTGATCTGTAAACCACTGGGACTGAGTCCAAAAGGAATTGAATTTCGACGAGCCTATCTATATGACATTAATCCGGTTGGAGTCGGTAGCCTGATCATTGCATCGGTCTTATCCATGCTGTGTTACTGGGGAGTTTTTGGAGAGATTGCCCGGTCCTTGGCCGGCTTTATCGCACTCGGTACGGCGGTGTTATGTGTACCGCTAATTGCCTGGTTTACCAAAGGTAAATACTACTTGGCACGTCAAGAAAAGCCTGAGTTGGAGCTGCTCGAAACCCAAACCTGTGTAGTCTGTGAGCATGATTATGAAACTGCAGACATGGCCAGTTGTCCAGCCTATAGCAGTCAGATCTGTTCTCTGTGCTGCACGCTTGAAGCACGTTGTCATGATCTGTGTAAGCCGCATGCACGCTGGTCTTCACAGCTCAGAGTTTTTGCAGCCTGGTTCCTGCCGAAATACTGGGTACAACATATTAATACCCGTTTAAGTCTGTATATCCTGCTGATTTTTGTCTTGGGCGTGGTGTTGGCAGTTAGTCTGAGCCTGATTTATTTACAGGAGTCTGCCAGCCTGGGTGCTTTGTCACAGCAGCAGGATGCGCTGACAATGTTGTTCGTCAAAATCTATGCCGTACTGTTCCTGCTACTGTGTGTAGCCGCCTGGTGGTTAGTGCTGAATGATGAAAGTCGACGTCAGGCACAGCTGGAAAGTAATACCCAGACTCAACTGCTGATGGATGAGATTGAAGCGCATAAAATTACCGATCGCCAGTTACAGGATGCCCGCATTCAGGCAGAAAAAGCCAATGAAGCCAAAAGCCGCTATGTAATTGGTATCAGTCATGAATTACGCACGCCGTTGAACAGTATTCTCGGTTATAGCCAGCTACTGCAGAAACAGGAAAAACTGTCTGAACAGGGCGAATCTGCCCTGGGCGTGATTAGCCGGAGCGGTCAGCATCTGACTTCTCTAATTGATGGTCTGCTGGATTTGGCACGGATTGAAACTGGCAAGATTTCTTTGGAAAATTCCAATATCGACCTGCCAAAATTTCTTAAACAGATCGTGCATATATTCGAGCCACAGTTTGCCCAAAAGCAGCTGAAGTTTGATGTGGAGATCAGTAGCAAGATTCCACAGTATGTCCGTATTGATAAAAAACGTCTGGAACAGATACTGATTAATCTGTTGGGTAATGCTTTGAAATTTACCCTGGAGGGGGGAGTCAAATTTAAGGTCGATTACCGTTTTCAGACCGCTTATTTTGAAATTCAGGATACTGGTTGTGGGATTGCTGAGTCGGATGTTGAGCGGATCTTCCAGCCTTTTGAACGTGGTCGTAATGTGGTACAGGGCAGTTTTGCCGGCACGGGTTTAGGGCTGCCGATCGTGAAGCTTCTGGTTGATATTCTTGGTGGCGAGCTGACCTTGAGCAGCCAGTTAAAACAGGGTTCAGTATTTAAAATAAAACTGTATTTGCCTTCTAAATCCCTGATCCATCCGATCGCTGACGTTGCCTCTAATACTGTAACCGGTTATACCGGAGAACGCCGTAAAATACTGGT
>JADHEE010000785.1_pt1 | contig 10699 bp, 31 predicted proteins | sample 8952401 | NCBI WGS metagenome assembly JADHEE01 (sample SAMN16124438, study PRJNA663242) | bioreactor sludge metagenome | isolation source: sludge (ammonium) | place: India:Bengaluru | collected 2019-02-28
TATAGAAAAAGAATTAAATGAATTTTATGTTCACAATCAAATGGGTGATGGTCATCTTAATAAGTGTAAGGAATGTTGCAAAATAGATATTAAAAAAAACATTCTTTCTAAAAAAGATTACTACAGAGAGTATGATAGAAAAAGAGCCATGTTGCCTCATAGAGTTGAAGCAAGAAAAAAATATCAAGAGTTGCATCCAGAAAAAATTAGGAGGTATAGAGAAAAATATTTAATAAACAATCCAGAAAAAAGACTAGAATCTACTCGTAAATATAGAACTTTAAATCCAGAAAAGTATAAAGCACAATCATTAGTAAATACTAAAAAGAAAAGTAAAAAACTTATAAAAGAGCCATGTAAAATTTGTGGTGATATAAATGTTCATGCTCACCATGAAGATTATTCTAAACCTTTGGAGGTGATATGGTTATGCCCGAAGCACCACAAAGAAGCACACAAAAAATTATAATGTTTGATGTACCATTAAAATATGATACATTCGACCCTGCTAATTTATTCTTCAATTTGTATTTCATAGTAAAGGTTTATCATTACGGATGGGCTGTATTACTTTATACAGCCTGTTTCGTAATAGCATTTCAAGTATTTAAAAAAATTAAAAAACATTATTATTAATTGATACAATAACACAACTATTATAGAGAGGTTACTATGAAGCGTGAACGTATGGATTTTATGATAGACGAAGAGGATAACAAAGAACTTGCCCGTATAAGTTATGAAGAAGGAGTTAGTAAGGCATGGCTTATACGAAGAGCAATAAAAGATTATATCATCAGTAGAAGAAATAAGTAATTGACAAAATTACAACAATTACATAATTGTATAAGGAGGTATTATGTCACGAATAAATATTGAAATAGATGAAGATACACACAGAAGGTTAAAGGTGCTTTATGCTGAGACTGATAAGAGTATATCTTGGCACGTTAGAAAAGCACTAAACGGATATGTTAAATGTTTCTATAACGATAAAGAATATTGCGACATAATCAAGGGAATAAAAGAACGTAATAACAGAGGTAAAAAATGATTACAAGTAACAATCATACACAGATGCCTAATGAGATTATAGACGTTTACATGAAGCAGTTATCAGATAAAGCGTTTAAAGTGCTGAGTGTCATCTGTAGAAAAACTATAGGATGGCATAAAGAAACTGATTCCATTAGTGCATCTCAGATTGTTAATATCTCAGGCTTGTCTAGAAGTTCAGTATTAAGAAGTATAAAAGAACTTGAAGACTTAAAATTAATCATAGTTGATAGGGATGCTGTAAATTATAGTACGAATAAATATACTATAAATTATACCTTATCAGATGATACCTGTGTCACAAAGAGACAAGGGGGGTGTCAGGCTGACACAGGGGGGGGTGTCACAGAGACACACACAAAAGAAAGTATATTAAATAAAGATATAAAGAAAGAGTTTATAAAACCTTCTTTAGAAGAAGTAAAAGCATATGTAAAGCAGATGAATTATAGTTTTAATCCTGTTAAATTCTATGAATACTATACAGTTCTTAACTGGAATGATAGTAATGGTAAACCAATAAAGAATTGGAAGTTAAAAGCATTAACATGGAATAACAGAAATACTACTGACAAGCCTACCAATAATTCTTTTGTAGAGATGGGAACTAAGATTAACAAAACAAAATTCATAGATATAGGAGATAAAAAATGAAAGATAAAAAAATAATAGAGTTTGATGGTCATACTGCTTTTCCCTGTGTTGCTCATAATGGAGATAGGTATGCAGGTATGCTACTTAAAGATTATTTTGCAAGCAAAGCAATGGTTGGATTACTTTCTTGTACTATTAATCAAACAATAGACGGAATTAAAACTGATAAAAGTTCATCTACTGTTGCTAAAATATCTTACGATATAGCAGAAGCTATGATGAATGAAAGATTTAATAGATATAAAAGTTAATAAAATAAGGAGAGTTTAATATGGTATATGGAAGAATATGCCCTATCTGTGGTATGGATTTCCAGTTGGATAAAATAAACGAGCATTGCCAGACAGAGCATGGATATAAAGACTTTAAAGATGCTTGCCTGTCTACAGATGCAGTAAAAAAACAGGCTGAGATAGAACTTTCAGAGATGGATAAAATGAAAGACTATAAGGCACAGCAGTATGACAGAATTGCAGAAATGTTTTTTATGTCATGCGGAGTAATAGAAGACGGTGGCAGTCTTAGGTATATAATAGACCCTGAGACTGTAGCTGAAGAACTTATGAAAATTATAGTTCAGGATATAGAGATAGATAGAGAGCAGTTTATATCTAGAAAACTGGACTATTTTAACGGCAAGAGGATTAACAGATGGTAAAGAAATTAAAGCCGACTATGTACCACAGCACAATATGTTTATTCAGTAAGAGACATGTACAAATTGCTAAAGTCATAGAAGAGTTGGAAGAACTTAAAGAGGCTTTATCTACTAAAGACATTTTTAAAATACTTGAAGAGTTAGCAGATGTAGAGAACGTACTGCCGTATCTGATACTGATTTACATGCCTAAAGAAAAGATAGAGATTAGATTCACCGGAGAGTATGACTATAATATCATCTGCGATATACTCACTAAAGTAATATGCCTGTATAACGAGCATCCGTATAATGCTCATGCCTATGTAGCACTAAAGGTTCTCACTAAATTCCTAGCGGAGAGTTTATATAATATCTATCAGGAATATAATCTGCATCCTTCAGACGTAGATGCGGTTATAGATTCAAAGAGAGCCAGAACAATTAAAAGAAAATTTAAGGAGATTCTATGAAAGATACCGGAAAGTATAAGGCTGATAATCAGGAAGTTGAAGACATACTGGAACTGTTATCAGAACAGATAGACGAGATGCTTACAGAGTACAAGTACACCAATAAACTTGAAGTGCTTGTGCCTGAGGTAGTAGTCTATCCTATAGCAGACTTCGGATTTATAGCGCTCTTCTATGTCGGGGATGAGGTTATAGGTTCTGTAGTTAAGACTGTGGATGAGTGTTTCTTTACTGTCTATGGTAAGGACACAGATAATTTCCACTAATGGCTAAAGTAAAAATAGAAAAAACATCTGAAGGTCTTGTAATATCTTATCTCTGTCTATGCGGTCAGCCGCTAAGGTTAGAGATAGATGTTAAACCTAAAAGACTACCGACCTGTTGGAACTGTGCATTCCACGATATAGAACTTTTAAAAGAGGCTTTGAGATGAGTAAAGCAAAAGATGAATACTTAGAAGCTATATCTGAAAATACTTCTTTAACAGATTTTCAAAGATTTATTAAATGTGATGCTTATATTAAAGAACTTGAGAGGAAAATAGAATTACTACATAAATTCTCTCAGGAATTAAACACATCATTAATTTTAAGTCAAAAAAAATGCTATAGATTAGAATTAAAATTAAAAGAGATAGAAGGGCACAGTGAAAAAATCTGATGAAATAATTATTACAGCAGATGAAAAAGATTTGAGTTATATCCACAGCTATAATAGAACTGAGATATTATCAAATCCGACAGGCATCATATACCATGTGTACAAAGACGGCTGTGATGTCAGAACAGTTTCAGGCATATGGTATATAGACAAGAAACATTTAAAACTAAAGGGGGTTGAATGAATAAGGTAAATAAAAAAGTCAGAAGAATTATAGGTGGTAGAATACATAACCACAACGTAGACGGCGCTAATGACTTCATTAAGTTTATATGTTCTCAAGGAATAATGACAAGGATAGATGTAGCATGGTCTATTCTTAAAGGGAAACCTATACAGCTGAAAAAGGTTGTGCTATGATTGAGAAAGATGTCAAGGGGTATGAGGGGATTTATACAATAGCAGAAGACGGCTCAATATATTCTGTTCTCAGGTCTGAGTTCTCTCGTAATAGGCACGGACCAATGATAAGACGTAGGGGCGACCATCCGTTAAAGGCTTTCATAGGTAATAAAGGTTACTGGATGGTTGAGTTGAATCATAAAAACAAGGCTAAAAAGATTTACATTCACAGAGTAGTCTACGAAACATTTGTCGGACCGCTAATAAAAGGGATGGTAATACATCATCTAGACGAGAATAAAAAGAACAATCATCATTCTAATCTAGTACAGATTACACATAAGCATCATAGCGATATTCATAAATTATTAAAGGAGAGTTAATATGTGGATGGCAATGAGACTTAAAGAAAAGATAACAGCTACAGAGGAAGGTACAGGAAAGGAGCGTAATGTTTGGCTTGCTAACCATGAAATTGGAGTTGTTGGTGCGTGTCTTATTTACACTACAAAGAAACAGGCATTGGCAAACGAAGAGAAAGGAACACCAATAATAAAAGTTAAGGAGTGTAAAGAATGATAGAGTGCGAGGTATACTCACGTTGTTCAGGCTATTTTAGACCTGTAAAGCAATGGAATAACGGCAAAAAAGAAGAGTTTACGCAAAGGAGAGGGTTAAAATATGAGCAGTCTGCCGATGTCACAGCAAAAGTCGTGGAAACTAGCTTACGAAATTGAAGACCAATTGGTAAACCTTGCTATATTTAATAAGCAGGGTGCTGTAATCCTCTCTGAGATTCCCTGCGAAGAATTTTTCAGAGAGGAAAACAGGGAAATAAGGAACGTAATTTCTAAGCTATTAGCTGAACAGAAAGTACCATCTGTAACATCAATATACAATATGTTGCAGGAAAAGACAAAAAAATTCTTCATGGATGTATCTACCTGTCAGGCTTTTGGAGAGCCTTTTACTCTACTCTCTCAGTTTAAATCTTCTCATCGTTTATGTAATATGTCACATAGCATAGGCGCTTTATATGACCTATCTATGAAAGGTGATGTTAATAAGTTTGAAGAATACTTTGAAGACTTTATGGACAAGTATGCCTGTAAAGAAACCTTAGATGATGCCACAAAGATGTCTGAAGTTATGGCAAAGCCCCTGCTTATGCAGGAGAAGTCGTATCAATTCTTCGATACACCTATACCATCTTTGGCAGAACTTGTTCCTAAAATCAGAACAGGTCAGTACATATGTATCTCAGGCGCTCCGGCAATGGGCAAGTCTACTATGGCTTGCATCTTTGCAGAAAAGCTACCTAAGTTCCTGATGATAAGTTATGAGATGGATGAGGAAGAGATACACGATACTATAGTCTCACGTAATTCAGGAGTAGATTCAAGGAAGATAGAGTTTAAGAATTTAAACTTTGAAGAAAAGCAGAAGGTAGAGACACAGAGAAGAATACTTAAAGACTCGCTGACCATGTTTATAACTGATAAGCCGCCTAAAGCTAATGACCTGTATTCATACATTCGCAGGATGAAACATAAGCATGACATTAACGGCGTGGTTATAGACTATGCACAGCTTATACCATTATCAGGAGGTAAAGGAACTAAAACAGAGCAGTATGAAGAACTGTCCAGAAAGTTTAAACAGATAGCAAGAGAACTTAAAATTGTAGTAATAGCGCTGTCATCTATAAGTAAAGACTCTCTTAGAGAGGGCAGAGCGCCTAACTTGTCAGACCTTAGAGGCTCTATGTCATTCGGTGCTGATGCTGATACCGTAATATTTACTTACGGTGTACCTTCAGACGAGTATGGCAAGGAAGAACCTGCCTGTGCAGTAGCAAAGCAGAGGAAGGGAAGAACAGGTAAAGTTGATAACTTTAAATACATAAAACCAATACACACGATGTTCTAAGGAGGATTTAATGGATTACATAATAATAGTGCTGTGTCTTATAAACATAGTGATGTCACATAGGCACGGTATAAAACTAGGCTATTGTCAGGGCTATGACGATGGCAGGGCAGATGCTATAAGAACTGATTTAATACGACAGCATGACAGGGAGAAGGTTATTTAATGAAGGTGGAGAGTATATAGCACCTACACTATATACTCTCCGCAGTAAAAATTATACCCGTTAGCAATACATTTACTTTGTATTGTGAGTTTTCCTAACCTTGCGGTCGTACATAGACTCTGTTACTTTATAGAATCATTAATAAAATATGTCAAGCAAAGGAGAGATTTATGATAAATAAAATATCTACAATAATAATGACTCATGATAAAAAAGACACAATAATTGCATTGATAGAAAAAATCAATGAGATTATAGAACAAGTAAATAAGCCTCATTATACTCCCTGTTATCAATGCAGTATAAACAATGAAAAGTTTAAGCCAAAGGAGAAACCAATGGAAACAAGAGTAATATTTGAGAGTGAAGAAGAGGCAGTAAATGTAATGAACACTGTCGTTATAAGAGCTATGCAATGGCAATTGAATAAAGAAGAAACCTTGAAATCATGGAAAAAATTAGGTTACATCCGCAAAAATCCGGTAGAAGAAGCGGAAGAGATGTATCAAAGTAGCTACAGATTTACAAATGTTGATAAGGATAAGTTAATTGAAAAACAGCATGAAGCCCTTCAATATCTAAAGTCTGAAAATGAGAGGTTGAAGAAATGACAACCGAACAAGAACTAAAAGATAGATGTACACATATATCTGATTATGTTACATTCGATAATGTATACTGACAAAATAAGTGGTTATGATATTAAGGAGGATGAGATGAGAGAAAATTATAGAGAGGATTTAAATCACATTGAGTTAATTACTCGGACTAATCCAATTAAAAATTTGTCGGCAGATGATTATAATAAATTGCCAGTATCAATAAAACAAGCGATAGAATTTATTTATGATGCCATTAGTGGAGATAAAAACAATGAAATGGACAGATGTAAAAATGGAATTATTTTATGCGCTTGTGGTGGGCAGATAATATCGAATAGTGGAAAAGTGTATTATGACCATAAAACAAATATGCTTTCTTGTTGGGGTTGTGGTAAGACATATAATTCAGATTATGCTTATTCAATGAGAAAAGAAAATGAAACAATCAGTATAACAGAAGAACCAAAGAAAATTTATTTCAAGGCATATCAGGACAAAAACAATATGAATGGAAACTCCTATATTGACACTATAGAGAATCATTTAAAAATGTTGAATGATATTATATCAAATTGCGAAGAGTGCGGAGATGAATTATTCCCAGTTTTTGAAATAGTTAAAATGACTGAGTCAGAATTTAAAACATTGCCTGAGTTTATAGGGTACTGATAAAATAATGGAGAAAAAAGATGAGTGGCTATTGTAAAGAGTGCGGAAATAAATATTGTATATGTGATGATATAAAAAGTCATCCTGAGATTAGAAACTATAAAAGAATGTTAAGAGAAGGTACAATACATAATCCAGAAGATTTAAAGTATAAAGATGTCAACGATGTACTTCCTAAAAAGTATGATAGTTATTTAGTTAAAACAGAATTTGGTGTTTATACAATTATGCTATATGATTATCAAGGCTGGGATAGCATATCAAAAGGTAATCCTACTCATTGGATGCACATTCCAAAAGTGGAGGAAAAATAAAATGGAAACAGTATGTACATGTACTTGCGGTAATCAATCGTGGGTAATATCCGAAACAAAACTTATATGTAATAAATGCGATAAAATATATAAGTTTTATAATGATGTTAAAGCATGCGATTTGATTATTTTAACAAATCAAAGACAGTGACAAAATAACAATTATGCAAGGGGGAAATATGACAATAGAACAAGAACTAAAAGACAGATGCACACCGGAGTTTATAAAATGGATGTGTGAATATGCGGAGGGGTTTGAAGTGTTTTATGATGAAGAAACAGATGGATTTGTTGACCCGTTTGATAATGAATATTATATAGAGGATGGTTTAAATAAAATTGAATCCTTTCCTCTTCTCATTCATAGAGCTGTTGAGGGCTGGAATAAAAGAGACAGAGAAGGATATTATACAATTGATACAGTATCAGATTCAATACTTATTATGAAAAATAAATATCCTATGCCAGAGCCAAAAAATTATAGAATGAAAAACTACCAACCACAAAATCTAACTCCGGCAGAATGTGCGTGTTTACATTGCCTGTTGGATATATTTGAGGAGGTGGAAAAGTGAAAACATGTACAACATGCGCATTATTTAAAGATTATATGATAAGACTTCCAAACGATGAATTAGAAATGACTTGCTATAATATTATTGGCGAATGTAAATCATATGAAAAATGGAGACCAAAACAACCGGAGGAAACTATGAGCGAATATTGTATCAACTGCAGAAAATATAAAACATGTACATCTGAATATAGAGGTGATTCTGGATATTGTGATGCTTTTAAATTTAAGAATATAGAGGAAACTATGAGCGATAAAATACAGATGACAGAGGAACAGGTAAGAGATATGCTCAAAAAAGTATATTGTATATCAGATGATGCCGAAAGCGTAATTGAATCGATGTTGAACAATATGGAGCGATCTGGTTACATCATCAAGTCCGAAATTGAACAGAAGATTGAAGAGGCATCAGATGATTATACTTTTTTTAAAAATAATAATGAAAGCATAAATAGAGATGTTTTTATAGATGAGTTATGGGAAATTATCCAACTCCTGAAGCCGTATTATTATAACAGCAAGGAGGAAAAGAAATGATGCCAGATTTAAAACCATTATTTTACATGTTAGCTTTATTATCCATATTCGGATTATGGAAACTTGTTGAATTTCTAATATGGATTTTTACACATATAAAAATTGAGGTATTGAAATGAGTAAAGCAGAAGATAAATATTTAACTTGTACACATCATAAATGCAGTTGCGAAGTTGATTATATTATAGAACTTGAACAGCAGAATAAAGAGCTGATACAGTTCGCTTGTGATAATTGTATTGGGATATGTTATTATGATGAATGTAAAATTTATAAATACAAGGAGAGTGAGTGATGTATTTTGAAATCATTACAACTTCAACAACCGGACTTCCTTCATGTGACAGGTGTTCACATTGGACAGGATATTATTGTAGACTTAATAAGTATAGATATGAAAAGGTAAGCTGTGATTGTTATTGTAGAATTTCTTAAATAAACTCAAGGAGAATAAGTGATGAGTTATGAAGAATTATATGAAAAATGTAAATCGCTCGAAGAAAAACTAATCAGGTGTGATCACGAGAAGATGAGGCTACAAGAAGAACTCGATGAGTTAAAAGAAAAATTACACTACTTAGATAGATAATTAAATAATGGTGATTACGTCAGGAGGGTTTATGAAATACTCAGTAGTATTTTTTGAGAACGGTTTATATGGAGTCAGAAGAAACCATTGGTTCAGCGCACCTGATTACATGGACTTTAGAACCGTTGGAACAAATTATTTCTGGTGGGAGCAGAACCATAGATGCTTTAAAGACTGTTTTACAACAAAGACAGAGGCTTTTGAGATTTATAAAAGGCTTACAATGAAAGTAACGGAGGTTAAGGAATGAGGATTTATAAATTCCCTTTAAATAAAAAAGTTATAATATTTATAACGCCTTTTGTGTCGTATGTGAAATGGTATCGCAGATATGATGACCAAAAAATATCAACAGAATATTTATTTTCACATGAGTTAAGGTTTGGATGGTTATGGTGGGTATTTATTTTAGATTTTAAAAAGGAGAGTTAATATGAAAGGAACAGGTGTAATAGTAAACGGAAGTCTTGTAATAGACCGTAACATACAGAAGTTTATAGCAGAGAATGACGGTGCAGAACTCGACCTTGAGTTTGTAGTTCTGAACAAGCCTGAGCATTTTCTCTATAAATATCTATGGGGCTATCTTATGCTTGACATGTCTATATTCATGGGAGAGGATAGGGATGACATACACGACATGATGAAAGAAAAGTTTGCTAAAGCGTTTGTAGATGATTGGTCAGAAGTGCCACATAGACACCGTAAGAAATGCCGTAGATTTGAACGTGTGCATTACAACGGAGCTGTAGAAAAGTATTATATAAAGTCTACGTCTTCCATGACGCATGAGGAATTGAAAGAGTATGTCGAGAGAGTAGAACAGTTTTACTTCAGGTTCCTGGGTGGTAATGAGGACAGGAATATCAAAGAAGGTTATCATCTAAGAGTAAATGGAATGATGGAACAGAAGGCTTTAAGAAAACATTTAAAGGAGACTAAATGATGCCAGACTTCGATACCATTTTAATACTTGACGTACCGTCTATTATACTGTATTCCATTTATGTTTGTGGAACTATAATAGCAGTTTTTTACATAGGCTTTAAATTTGGTCAGAACTACGGAGTGGGAGAATGATAGTAAAGGAGTTTGTAAAAGACTCGTGTGAAAACTGTGGTAAGCCTCAGCATCCGCAGGAACTATATGTAGACCTGTTTAACAAAACTTACAGAATGATATGTCATAGATGCTTTTATAATCTGTATGGAGACATTCACGGAGAGAAGAGTTACTACAGAAAAATCTATGACATTGATAAAAATATACTATCCTATAAGACTTTCAAAGAACACAACAAAGACGTAATAGTAATAGCCAACGCATATCCTTATTTTAAGCAGACATTTTTTGAAGATGGAGAGATAGAATACTTTAAGAAATATTCTGCCGGAGTGTTTCTAAACTCTGAAAAAATTAACAGGAAATTTAATGTTTTAAAGTCAGACTGCAAAGCCAATGAACAGATTACACCTACCGAAGACTTTGCGCTGA
>JADHEE010000780.1_pt1 | contig 10680 bp, 14 predicted proteins | sample 8952401 | NCBI WGS metagenome assembly JADHEE01 (sample SAMN16124438, study PRJNA663242) | bioreactor sludge metagenome | isolation source: sludge (ammonium) | place: India:Bengaluru | collected 2019-02-28
CAGCGCCGCCTCGGCCTCGACGGCAACGTCGAGCGCACCGTGATCGGCTTCATGGGCTGCTACGCCGCGATCAACGGCCTGAAAGCGGCGCGCCACATCGTGCGTTCCCAGCCGGACGCGCGGGTGTTGCTGGTGTGCGTCGAGCTCTGCACCCTCCACATGCAGGAAATCGACGATCTCGAATCCGTGCTGTCGTTCCTGCTGTTCGGCGACGGCTGCGCGGCGGCCCTGGTCAGCGCGTGTCCGCAGGGCTTCGAGATCGACGGCTTCCACGCGGCGGTGATGCCCGAGGCGGCGCAGCACATCACCTGGCGTACCGGCGACCAGGGCTTCCTGATGCATCTCTCGGGTGCGGTGCCCGCCGCCATCGCGGCGGCGATGCCCACCGTGCTGGCGGGGGTGCGCGCCCGCTTCCCCCAGGCGTTCCGGCTTTGGGCGGTGCATCCGGGCGGGCGCTCGGTGCTCGACGCGGTGGAGCGGAGTTGCGGCCTCGCCGCCGCCGACCTCGCCGACTCCCGCGCGGTGCTGCACGACTACGGCAACATGTCGTCGCCGACCGTGCTGTTCGTTCTCGCGCGGATGATGGCCGCCGCGCCGCCGCCGGGAACGCCCGGCCTCGCCATGGCCTTCGGCCCCGGTCTCACCGCCGAGACCATGGTGTTCCATGGTTGACCTCGGGCGGCGCAGTCCGGCGCTGGAACTGATGGACACCGAGACCGTGCCGTTCGACGAGTTCGCCGAATGCCTGCGCCACATCGCCGCGATCAACCGGGTTTCCCTCGCCTACCGCCCGACCCTCGACTGGCTCGACCGCCTCGTCGCGGCGCGGGCCGGAGCCGGGCCGCTCACCATTCTCGACGTCGGCTCGGGGCAGGGGGACATGCTGCGGCGGATCGCCGCATGGGCGAGGCGGCGCGAGGTGCCGGTACGGCTCGTCGGCGTCGATCTGAACCCCTGGTCGGCGCTTGCTGCACGGGCGGCGACGCCGGGCGACCTGCCGATCCGCTACGAGACCGGCGACGTGTTTGCCTGGAACCCGGACGAGCGCGTCGACGTGGTGATCAGTTCCCTGTTCACCCACCACCTGCCCGACGACGCGCTCGTCGCCTTCCTCCGCTGGATGCGCGATGCCGCCGCCGTGGGCTGGTTCGTCAACGACCTGCACCGGCATCCGCTCCCCTACCACGCGGTGCGGCTGGCGGCGCGGGTCTTGCCGGTCAACCGCATGGTGAAGCACGACGCGCCGCTTTCGGTCGCCCGTGCGTTCACCCGCGCCGACTGGCGGCGTATCGTCGCGCGCGCCGGGCTCGACCCGGCGGAGGTGACGGTGGAGTGGCGGTTCCCGTTCCGCTTCGGCGTGGGGTGGCGGCGATGAGCGCGCCCGACGTGGTGGTGATCGGCGGCGGACCGGCGGGCAGCGCCGCCGCGATCCGCCTGGCCGGGGCGGGAGCCCGGGTGACGCTGGTGGAGCGTAGTCCCGGGCCGCACGACAAGGTGTGCGGCGAGTTCGTCGGTCCCGGCGCTGCGGCGCACCTCGCGCGCTTCGGCCTGCCGCCCGCGGGGCCGGAGATCCGTACCGTGCGGCTGGCGTGCGGTGCGCGGCAGGCGTTCGCGCCGCTGCCGTTCGCGGCGCACGCGGTATCGCGGCGCGAGATGGACGAACGCCTCCTGGAGCTCGCGGCGTCGCGCGGCGCGGAGGTGCGGCGTGGCGTCGCGGTGCGCGACCTCGACCGCGTCAGCCTCGCGGTGACCCTGGCGGACGGCGAACGCCTGCGCCCGCGCGCGGTGTTCCTCGCCACCGGCAAGCACGACCTGCGCGGCCATCGCCGCGTCGCCGCCGGGCGCGCCGACCACGTCGGGCTGAAGATGCGGGTGCGGCGCACCGGGGACGACGCCGGAACCGTCGACCTGCTGCTGTTCCCGGGCGGCTACGCCGGGTACCTGCCCCTCGACGCGACCGCCGCCACCCTCTGCATCGCGGTCTCCGCCCGCCGCTACCGCGAGGCGGGGGCGGACTGGCGGGCGTTGCTGGCGGAACTCGCCGCCGCCGCGCCGCTGTGGCGGGCGCGTTTGGCGGAAGCGGAGCCGTTGTGGCCGCAGCCGCTGGCGGTGGCCGCGCAGCCGTACGGCTTCGTCGCGCGGCCCGAGGCCGGGTCGGTCTACCGCATCGGCGACCAGGCGGCGGTGGTGCCGTCGTTTTCCGGCGAAGGCATCGGCCTTGCGTTCGCCACGGCAGCGCTGGCGGCGGAGACTTTTCTCGAAGGCGCGGGCGCTGAGGTTTACGCGCGCCGCGTCGGCGTCAAATTTGCAAGGGTTTCCGCCTTGGGCGCGGTGTCGCGGATCGGCGAGACCCGCGTCGCGCAAGAATTGGCGATGCGCGTCCTCGGGCTGGCCCCCGGCTTGCTCGCCGCCATCGCCGGGGCGACCCGGCTCGTCGAAGTGGAGGAGTGATCCAGGTGTCGGTGTATCAGATGTTCAAGTATGTGGTGGTCTGGCTGACCGGCCTCGCCATGGATGCGCTCCACATCTACGTTGGGCTGATCGTCTGGCTGCTCGCCGCCGTGGTGTTCAAGCGCCGCCTCGGCTCGTGGCTGCCGTGGGCGGCGGTGCTGGCGGCGGCGTGCGCGGGCGAAGCTCTCGACCTCTACGACGACCTCCGCACCCTCGGCCACTGGGACTGGCGCGCCAGCGTCCACGACATCTGGAACACCCTGTTCTGGCCGACCGCGTTCACCATCCTCGCCCGCAGCGGCATCCTGTCGCGGCTGCTCGCCGACCGGCGCAGCGAGGAAGGCTGAATTTCAATATCCCGCGAAGTGCAGTACCACCGCGCGGCGGTGGGGTGCGCGCCGGTGCTCGAAGAGGTAGAGTTCCTGCCATGTGCCGAGGGTAAGCGCGCCTTCCGCCACCGGAATTGTCAACGACACGTCGGTGAGGGCGGTGCGGATGTGGGCGGGCATGTCGTCCGGTCCTTCCTCGCGGTGACGGAACCAGGGCGCGTCTTCCGGCACCAAGCGGGCGAAGAACTCGGCGAGGTCGCGCAGCACGTCGGGGTCGGCGTTTTCCTGGATCGTCAGAGAGGCGGAGGTGTGGCGGCAGAACGCCGTGACCACGCCGCAGTCCGCGCCGATTTCGCTGAGCCAGCGGTCGACGCTGCCGGAAAAGCCGTAGAGCCCGATGCCCCGGGTCTCGACGGTGTGGACGGTCTGGGCGTGGCGCGGAATCTCGGACATCGGGGGCCTCCGAAGGAGGGCGTCCCCCGCCGACCGGGGGACGCTCGAAACCCGATGATTATAGATACGGGATCATGCTCGCGACCAGGGGGTGACGCACCACGTCGGCCTCGGTCATCGTCACCTGGGCGATGCCGTCCACCGCTTCGAGGCGGTGCGCGATCTCGGTGAGGCCCGAGATGCCGGGGAGCAAGTCCGACTGGTCGGGGTCGCCGGTGATCACCATCGTCGAGTGCCAGCCGAGGCGGGTGAGCAGCATCTTGATCTGGCCGTAGGTGCAGTTCTGCGCCTCGTCGATGACGATGAAGGCGTTGTTGAGGGTACGACCGCGCATGAACGCCACCGGTGCGATCTCGATCGAGCCGTCGGCGAGCAGCGCCTTCAGCTTGCGCGCGCCGAGGCGGTCGTTGAGCGCGTCGTAGAGCGGGCGGAGGTAGGGCATCAGCTTGTCTTCGAGCCCGCCGGGGAGGAAGCCGAGGTTCTCGCCCGCCTCGACTGCCGGGCGCGACAGCAGGATGCGCGCGATCCGGCCTTCCTCGAAGGCCTCGCAGGCGGCGGCGATGGTGAGGTAGGTCTTGCCGGTTCCCGCCGGTCCGAGCGCCAGGGTGATCGGGTGGGTCTCGATCGCCTCCATCAGCAGGCGTTGGTTCTCGTTGTAGGGGCGCACGTGGCGGCGGAAGCTTTGGTCGCGATTGGCGTCGTCGTCGAGCGGGCTCCAGCACGAGTCAGACGGCGACAGGGGTTGGACGTTGTCGAACCCATGGCTTAGTCTTCGATAACCAGGTTTTCCGCCGCTTCGCGGCCGCCACGGCCCGCCACGAGCTCGTAGGAGAGACGCTGGCCGTCGTTCAAGGTGCGCATGCCGGCGCGTTCGACCGCCGAGATGTGCACGAACGCGTCCTTGCCGCCGTCATCCGGCTGAATGAAGCCAAAGCCCTTGGTGGTGTTGAACCATTTCACGGTTCCAGTCGCCATCGTCGTCGTACCTTCTGATCGCAGCGGGGGCCTGAGGCGATCCCGCATTCATGGATATTCGCTTCCCGCATGCCCGCTGCGCGGAATCCGGGGAGCACGTGCCTTCGTGTTTGCCACGTTCCCCGGCGGCGAACAAGAGGGATTCACCGGCGGCGATGCAGAAATCCCCCCCTAACGGGCGGGGTGCGGCTCGCCCGTGCCCGCGCCGGGATTGAGGTGCATCTGCGCCGCGACGCGGATCTCCGCGACCACCGCATCGAGGATCTCGGGGCCCCGTTCGCGGCGGTGCAAAACCAGCCGCCGCGAGACCCCGTGGGGCGAGATCCGCACCAGCGCGCCCTCGGCGATGGCGTCGCGGACCTGGGGCTCGGCGCACAGCGCGTAGGCGATTCCCTGGCGCGCCGCGACCACGAACCCCTCCGACGAGGGTAGGACGTGGAAGGGGAAGTCCCCCGGCCCGATGCGGTAGTGCTTTTGGAGGAAGTCGTGGTGGAGTTCGTCGTGGCGGCCATAGATCACCGCGGGCGCGCGCTTCAGCGCCGCGACGGTGACGCCCTCGGGGAAGAACCGCTCGACGAACGCGGGCGACGCGACGGGAAAGTAGGAAAGCGCGCCGAGGCGGTAGGACTTCAAGCCCTGGATCGGATCGGCGCGGGTGCCGATGCTCGCCACCACGTGGCCGGACTTCAGTACGTCGAGGGTGCGGGTTTCGTCTTCCAGCACCAGGTCGGAGAGCAGGCCGAAGCGACGGAACAGGCGCGCGGGCAGGTCGGCGGCCCAGGTCGCGAGACTGTCGGCGTTGATCGCGAGGCGGATGCGCTCGAAGCTCTGCGGCGCCGCGCCCGCGTCGGCGCGCAGGTCGCGCTCCATCAGGCGCGCGTTGAGGATGTACTGGAATACCCGGTCCCCGGCGGCGGTGGCGGTGGCGGGCTTGGAGCGCACCAGCAGGGGTTCGCCGAATTGCGATTCGAGGCGTTTGATGCGTTGCGAAACCGCCGATTGGGTGAGGCCGAGGGACTCGGCGGCGCGTTCGAAACTGCCGAGGCGGATCACCGCCGCGAGGGCTTCCAGACAGCGGGAATCGAGCATCGCGCACCATAAGAATAATTCATCAAGAAGAAGAATTTTACGCTCAACTTATGTCGAAGGCGAGCCGATATTCTCTCTCCGGCGGAGATAATCGGTTTTGCCGCCGTTGGTTGGGAGGAAGGAATGTCCACGCTGGTTTCCGCCTATGTCGCGGGGTTGATGTTGTCCGCGAGCCTGATCGTCGCGATCGGTGCGCAGAACGCGTTCGTCCTCGGCCAGGGGCTGCGACGCGACCATACTCTCACCACCGCGGCGGTGTGCTCGGCGTGCGACGCGCTGCTGATCGGTCTCGGCGTGGCGGGCGTGGGCATGGCGTTGACCCTGCACCCGGCGCTGTCGCGGTTGCTGTCGGCGGTGGGCGGCGTGTTCGTGATCGTCTACGGCGCGCTGGCGGCGCGGCGGGCGATTTCCGCCTCGGACGAAACCCTGCGCGGCGGCAACGCGGTGCGCGGACGGCGGGCGGTGGTCGGCACCGCGCTCGCGGTCAGCCTTCTCAATCCGCACGCCTATCTCGACGCGATGCTGCTGATCGGCGGGTTCGCCGCGCAGTTCCCGGCGGCGGCGCGGCCCGCGTTCGCCGCGGGGGCGATGTCGGTGAGCGTGATCTGGTTCTTCGGTCTGGGCCTCGGCGCGGCGGCGCTGTCGCGCAGCCTCGCGACCCCGGCGGTGTGGCGGGTGGTGCATGCCGCGACGGCGGTGATGATGATCGGCCTCGGGCTGCGCCTGTTGCACAGCCTGTAGGAGGCTACTTGCCGGTGGCCTTCTTGGCGTCGCCGACGGTTTGGCCGCTGGGAAGCTTGCGCGTCTTGATCGAGCCGTCGTCGTTGAAGGAGAGGCCCGCCTTGCGGTTGGCGGTCGAGATCGTCTGCTTGGGCGTGATCGGCACCTGGGACTTGGCGTGGGTGGTCTGGAACGCGCTTTGCGGCTCGCCCGCCATTGCCGCGCCGCCAGCCAAAGCCGCCACCGACACCGCTGCCGCCAGGATCACACCGCGCATGCCCACCCTCCGCTCTCGATAAGACCGGCGAGGATCTTAATCCCTCGCCGGTATCCAAAGGGTTAAAGCGCGTGGATGCGACCGAGGAAGCCGTCGAGCTCGGCCTCGAGGCGGCGCGACTGGACGGTGAGTTCGGCCACGGTCGCCACCACGCCATCGGCGGAGGTGGAGGCCGCCGCGATCGCCCGGGTCATCGCGCCGAGGCGCTCGGACACCGCATCGGTGCCCTTCGCCGCCGCCGCCACGTGGCTCCGGATGTCGGAGCTTGCGACGGTTTGCAGACGCACCGCCTCGATCAGGTTGCTGGCGAGGTTTTCGATGTCGGCGACGTCGGCGCAAATCCCCGAGATCGCCTCCACCGTCTCGCCGATGTCGGCGCGGATCGTCCGCACCTGGGCGTCGATTTCCGCGGTGGCGCGGCGGGTCTGCTGCGCGAGCTGCTTCACCTCGTCGGCGACCACCGCGAAGCCCTTGCCCGCGTCTCCGGCGCGCGCCGCCTCGATCGTGGCGTTGAGCGCGAGGAGGTTGGTCCGGTCGGCGATTTCGGCGATCAGTTCCACCACCTTGCCGATGCCGTTGGCGGCCTCGGACAGCGCCTGAACCCGGGTGCTGACCGCGTTCGCGCCGTCGAGCGTGCGGCGGATCGAGGCCTCGGATTCGCCGAGGCGGCGGTCGACCGAGGCGACGGTATGCAGCAGCTCGTCGGAGGACGCGACCACCCGGGTCATGCTGAGGGCGGCGTGGCCGATGGTCGCGGCCATGTCCTCGCCCTGGCTGCGCGTCGTCTCGCTGTCGGCGGAGAGGCCGTTGGCGTCCGCCGCGATGCGTTCCGCGCTCCGGTGCACCGACTGGGCGACGCGGCGCACGGTGTTCTCGAACGAGTCCGCCATCCGCTTCAGGGTCTCGCGGCGGTCGGCCTCGGCCTGTTCCTTGAAGGCAGCCTCCTTGGCGCGAATCTCGTCCACCTCGTGCGCGGTCTGCTTGAACACCGCGATCGAGCGCGCCATCGCGCCGATCTCGTCGCGCCGCGAAAGGCCGGGAATGCGCACGCTCCGGTCTCCCGCCGCGAGCGCGTTCATCGCGGCGCGGATGTCGGTGATCGGCACGTGGATCGACCGGGCGATGGCGATGGCGAGGACCGCGAACGCGGCGATGCCGACGCCGCCCGCGATCATCAGCCACCGCGCGGTGGCCGCCCGCACCGCGCGACCGCGCGCCTGGGCGGCGGCGAGGTCGCGGGCGGTGGCGGCGAGGAGGGCGTGGGCCTCGGTCCGGGTGCCGGCGAAGGCGGCGTCGAGCGCGGTCTCCGCCGCGCTCCGCTGGTTGACCGCCTCGACGTAGGCGCGCATCGCCTTGCCGTAGTCCTTGAGCGACGCGCCGAGCCTGGCGCGGGTGTCCGCGCCGAACGGGCCGCCGAAAATCGCGAAGTCGAGTTCGTTGACGATCTTCTTCAGCCGCCCCGCGTCGTCGGCGGAAGCGGTGACCAGGAACGATTGCTCGAAGCGGCGGAGCTCGTTCATCTTCGCCGCGATCGCCGCCACGTTCGGCCATTGCGCGAGCTCGGTCTCGATCGCCTGGGCGGCCTGCCGCATCGCGCCGCGCAGGCCTTCGCCGTCGTTGCGACCGATGCCTGCGCGGGCGTCCGACGCGGCGGCGAAGCTCGCGGCCAGGTCGCCGATGCGGGCGGCGAGCGCCTCGGCCTCGCGGGCGTGCGCCGGAGAGGCCGCGCGCGCCGCGGCGGCATGGCCGAGGGCGGCGTCGCGGGCGGCGGCGAATCCGGCGCGGGCCGAGTCCGCGTCGCGCACGAAGGCGACGTCGGCGACTTCCATGCGCGCCAGCATGAGTTCGAGGGACTTCACCTCGTCGCCCACCGCGCGCAACGCGTCTGCCTCGGATTCGCTTGCGCGGATCGCCCGCTCGCTGAAGCCCTGGATCGCGGCGGCGCCGCCCAGCAGCACCAGGCTCAGCCACACCAACGCGTAGATTCGCCGCCCGATCCGGACCGCAGACAGGGCACGGCTCACCGGGCCGTGGGTGCGGGCGGGCGCGACGCGGGATTCGCGGGCGAGGGCTTCGATGGCCTTCCCGGTGAGGATTTCGCCGGGCATCAAGGGCGGCGCGGAATCGAGGCTGTCGGTCATCATGCTTCCGAAGGACGTGGCGTCTCCCCCACGGCGACGCGTCGGCTCCCATAGACAAGGCGGGGCGGGGCGGGGTCAACTCGGTCACGGAGATTTCAAGAACCTGTCTCGAAACTTTCACTTGGTGGGCCGCCGCGCGTACGGCGCACACATCGCGGGCGGCCACTCGGGGATGGACAACCGCTGGATGACGGGTATCCTGATTTGCGGGTGGAGGAGACGCCGATGATGACGGAAACCGCCGACGCGGTCCGGGAACGGGCGCTGGAACTGCTGGACCGTGCCCCGACGTGGCACGAATACCGACGCCTGCTCGAGGCCGAAGGGCTGGTCGACCGCCTCGGCGCGGACGGCATGCTGCAAATTCTCGACCAGTGGCACTGCCGTGCCGCCTCTGCGCTGTCGGACGTGGAGCTGCGGGTCGAGCTCGGCTTCTGGGCCGAGGGTGGCGGTTACGCCGAGCACCTCAAGGGCTTCCAGGCCATCCCGCCGACGCATCTGGTGGCCCAGGCGCAGGTGCGGGGCTGGTTCGTGAAGGTCGGAGGGTCGGGCAACGCGGTGGTCAATCCGCCGGGGGCGCGGCCCCTGGTGATCCGGCTCGCGCCGGGATCCTGAGCGCCTAGAACGCCGCGACGGCGCGCAGCCAGCGCTGGCGTTCCTCTTCCGGCATCGCGCGGAAGGCGGAGAGCCACTGGGCTTCCTCCGTGCTGAGGTCCGGCGCGGCGGACGCGGCGGGCGCGGGAACGAGATGGGCCGGGGCGGGGGCGCACAGCAGCAGCACCGTCATCGGGTCCATGTCGAGGCAGCGCGCGAGCGGCAGGAGTTCGGAGACGTGCACGTCCCGACGTCCGCGCAGGATCTCCGAGATCCGGGTGGGCGGCAGGCCGAGCGCTTGCGCGAGCTCCGATTTTTTCTTGCCGAGTTCGGCGAGCCGATCGGCGATCCAGTTCTGTTCCATGTGCGTAATATAATCCGGTTCTCGAATCCCGCAAACGAAATTCGTGATTTTTTGCTGGACACGAACTAACGATCATCGTAATATTGCCGGCATCGACACCCGTGGAGGATTGTGGAAATGCATGACGCCAGCGACGATGTGAGCGCCTTGATCAAGGAATTCGGCGGCTTGACCGCCATGGCCCGGGCCCTCGGTCACCTCCATGTCAGCACGGTGCAGGGCTGGCGGCAGCGCGGCGCGATTCCGCGCTGGAGAATTTACGAAATTCGGCATTCTATCCCGGCGCGGAAGAACCCGGCGGTGCGCGCCATTCTCGACCGCCTCGAGCCCGCGCCCCACGACCCGGTGGGGTGCCGCTACATCACCGGCGACACCAGGGCCGAGTGGTCGTACTGCAACCAGCCGCAGCGCCCGGGCTCGCCCTATTGCGCCCGGCACCACGCCCTCTGCCGGGTTCCCGCCGACGACGCCGAGGCGCTCGCCGAACTCGAACGCGCCGCCGATACGGCGGTGGGGCGGGAGGCGTTCCGATGAACTTTCCCGCCACCGAGCGCGCGGCGATCAATCCGCTCTGGTTCGCGGTGTTCTGCGACCCCGAGCCGGTGCCGCCCGGCGCGCCCTGCCGCAATCGCCTGCTCTCGGCGGCGCTGCGGGCGCTGCTCAAGCCCGGCTTCCGCCATTGCTATGCGATGCGGCGGATGCATGCCGCGCCCGGCTGGCTGGTGTTCAACCCGCACTCCGCCTGCACCGACGTGCTCGAACTGCCGGGCGAGACCTTCGCCGCTCACGTCGCCGCCGAGGCCGAGGCCGGGCGCTGCGCCGTGGTCGCGGTGGAGACCCGCCGCCCCCAGGCCTGGGCGCCCCGCCTCGCCGCCACCTGCGCCGTCGCGGTGGCGCACCTGCTGGGCGTGCCCGCGAAGCCCTGGACCACGCCCTACGCCCTTTATCGTCACCTGAAACAGGAGGAACCCATGGGATCCGTATTCTCGCCGCCGAAGGCCGACACGTCCGCCGCCGATGCCGCCGCCAAGCAGGCGAAGGCCGACGCCGACGCGCTCGCCGCCAAGAACGACGCCCGGCTGCGCGCGCTGAAGGCGGGCAGCACGGGCCGCTCGCTGCTCGCCTATTCGGGCACCGGCGAGGCCGGGGTCAAGACCACCCTGGGAGCCGGCTGATGAGCGCCGTCAGCCGCTTTGCCGATCCGCTGCTGCGGCGCTACGCGCGCGCCGAGGCGAAACGCCGGATGTGGGACGGCATCCTCCACGAAACCTACCGCCTCGCCCTGCC
>JADHEE010000787.1_pt1 | contig 10673 bp, 8 predicted proteins | sample 8952401 | NCBI WGS metagenome assembly JADHEE01 (sample SAMN16124438, study PRJNA663242) | bioreactor sludge metagenome | isolation source: sludge (ammonium) | place: India:Bengaluru | collected 2019-02-28
GTGACCACGTGCAGGAACTGCGGGCCCTTGAGCTTCTGCAGGTTCTGCAGCGTCGGGATCAGCGAGTCGAGGTCGTGTCCGTCGATCGGGCCGATGTAGTTGAAGCCGAGCTCCTCGAACAGGGTGCCGGGCGTCAGCATGCCCTTGACGTGCTCTTCCACGCGGTTGGCGAATTCGAGCAGGGAGGGCGAGACGCCGAGGACCTTTTCGCCGGCGCGGCGGGCGGCGTTGAAGGTGCTGCCGGACAGGGCGCGGGCGAGATACTTGGTCAGCGCGCCGACCGGCGGGGAAATCGACATGTCGTTGTCGTTGAGGATGACGAGCATGTCGGCGTCGGCCACGCCGGCGTTGTTGTGCGCTTCGAACGCCTGTCCGGCGGACATGGCGCCGTCGCCGATGATGGCTACCGTGCGCCGCGCGTCGCCGTTGAGCTTGGCGGCCAGCGCCATGCCGAGCGCCGCGGAGATCGACGTCGAGGAATGGCCGACGCCGAAGGTGTCGTATGGGCTTTCGCAGCGCTTGGGGAATCCCGAAACGCCGCCGTGGCCGCGCAGCTTGGCCATCCCGGCGCGGCGGCCGGTGAGTATCTTGTGCGCGTAGGTCTGGTGGCCGACGTCCCAGACCAGCCGGTCGTTCGGCGTGTCGAACACGTAGTGCAGGGCGACGGTCAGCTCGACCGTGCCGAGGTTCGACGAGAGGTGGCCGCCGGTGCGCGAGACCGATTCCACGAGGAAAGCGCGCAGTTCCTCCGCCAGTTGCCGCAGTTGCTTCCGGTCGAGTTCGCGCAATTGCGCGGGATGGTCGATGGTATCGAGCAGAGGATAGGTGTCCATGGTGCGTCAGTCGCGAGTCAGGCCGTCAGAACTGGCGGCGGGCGATGAAGTCGGTCAATTCGACGAGCCGATGCGCGCGGTCGCCGAACGTCTCCAGCGATGCGAGCGCCTGCTCCCGGAGCTGGCCGGCGAATTCCCGGGCCGGTTCCAGCCCCATCAGGCCCACGTAGGTCGGCTTGTCCGCCGCCGAATCCTTGCCGGCGGTCTTGCCGAGCGTCGCCGTGCTGGCGGTGCAGTCGAGGATGTCGTCGACCACCTGGAAAAGCAGGCCGGCGCGTTTGGCGAAACGATCCAGCGCCTTGACCGCCGCGTCGGGCAGCGGTTCGCCGCAGAGCGCGCCGAGCGTCACGGCGGCGCGGATCAGCGCCCCGGTCTTGAGGGCGTGCATCAGCTCCAGTTCCGGCAGTTCCAGCGTGCGGCCGACCGCGTCGAGGTCGATCGCCTGGCCGCCGGCCATGCCCAGCGAACCGCTGGCGCGCGCCAGGCAGCGCAGCATTTCGAGCTGGACGGCCGGAGTGCCGAGGTTTTCCCGGGCGAGCAGTTCGAACGCCTGCGTCTGCAGGGCGTCGCCGACCAGCAGCGCGGTCGCCTCGCCGTATTCGACATGGCAGGTGGGCCGGCCGCGCCGCAGCACGTCGTTGTCCATGCACGGCAGGTCGTCATGCACCAGCGAATAGGCGTGGATCATTTCCAGCGCGCAGGAGACGATCTCCAGTTTCTCCGCGGGCGCCCCGCAGATTTCGCCGGTGGCGAAGGCCAGCAGCGGGCGCACCCGCTTGCCGCCGTTGAGGCACGCATAGCGCATGGCCTGATGCAGGCGCGCCGGAATGGCTTCCGCGGACGGCAGATGGCGCGTGAGCGCCTGTTCGACGCGCTCCTGGACAGAGGCCATCCACTCCTGGACAGCCGGGCGAATGGCGCCGGCGGCGACGGAAGCGGTCATCGGGGCGTCTCCCCGTCCAGGTTCGCGTCGCGCAATTCGCCCTTCTCGAAGATCTGGATTCTGCGCTCCGCCTCGCCGAGCTGCTGCTGGCAATGCCGGAGCAGTTCGCTGCCGCGGCGGTAGGCGCAGATTGATTCTTCCAGGGAGAGTTGTCCGCCTTCCATGTCCTGCACGATCCGTTCGAGTTCCGCGAGGGCCGCCTCGAACGGGGTGTCCGGGGGTACCGCCGACGCGGCAAACTCGTTCGCGTCCTTTTCCGCAACCTGTGATCGAACCATGGCGTACAACCGCTAAAACATTGAAAAATAGCCCAAGGATAGCACTTCGGTCAATTGGAAAGGTGGCCGAATGGGAATAGAATGGCGCTTCCCTGCCGCCGATCCCGGTTCGGCGCATTCCGGCAGGATGCTTTCCCTCCAGCTTCGAGACGGCCATGCAGTCCTTGTGGATGATTGTCGCCAGTTTTTTCTTTGCCAGCATGGGCGTGTGCGTAAAACTGGCGTCGACGCAGTACTCGGCCGCCGAGATCGTCTTCTACCGCTCGTTCCTCAACTTGCTGTTCATGCTGATCCTGATGCGGGCGCGCGGTCTGTCCGTCAGGACGCCGCTGTGGATGCTCCACGTCCGGCGCAGCGGCAGCGGCTGCTTTTCGCTGATGCTCTATTTCTACGCGATCAGCATGCTTCCCCTGGCGTCCGCGGTGACCCTTTCCTATACCTCGCCGCTGTTCCTGGCGCTCTATCTGGCGCTGCTCGGCAAGGTCCGCCTGCGCGGCGGAATGATCTTCGCGCTGGTGCTCGGATTCGCTGGCGTCGCCCTGCTGCTGCGTCCGTCCTTCCATGCCGAACAGCTGCTCGGGGGCATCATCGGGCTGGCCAGCGGCATGATCGCCGGCGTGGCGTATTTCAACGTCAAGGAGCTGGGCGAGCGCGGCGAACGGGAGGAGCGGATCGTCTTCTATTTCGCCCTCGTGTCGACGGTGCTGGCCGTCGTCTGGATGCTGTTCTTCGAGTTCCATCCGCTCGACCAGCGGGGCGGGATGCTGCTGCTCGGCGTCGGCACGTTTGGGACGCTGGCGCAGCTGGTGATGACCCGCGCCTACAAGCGCGGCAACACGCTCATGTCGGCCAGCCTGGCCTACACCACGGTGATCTTCGCCAGCCTTTTCGGGGCGGCGTTCTGGGGCGAGACGCTGAGCGCCGGCGCCTGGTCCGCGATCGCGCTGATCGTGGCCAGCGGGGTGGTGGCGACGTGGTTTTCCCGGGCCAATCCCGCCGATCAGGACTGATGTTAAACTCGGCCGCACAGGAGGTGTGGCCATGATCGTCATCCAGCATCAAAACAACCGCGTCTTGGTTAACGTTTACGGCGAGTTCACGCTGGCGGATTTCAAGGAATTCGAGGAGCTGGTGAACTACAAGGTGCGTTTCGAAGGCCCGGTCGACCTGCTCATGGACTTGCGGGAAATGGCGGATTTCACCGTCGACGTGGCGTGGGAGGACATCGTTTTCGCCCGCGCGCATCCGAACGATTTCAAGCGCATCGCCGTCGTCACGCAAAGCCAGTGGGTGGCGTGGAGCGCCTGGCTGTCGCACATCTTCGTCAGCGCCGAGATGAAGGTGTTCGACGGCGACGCCGAGGCGACCGCCTGGCTCGACACGGCGGAGGTCGCCGAATGACGTTCTCGACGCTGGTTTCGTGCGAGGAACTCGCGGCCCACCTGGCCGATCCCGACTGGCAGGTCTTCGATTGCCGCCATCGCCTGACGGACCCCGCGTACGGCGAAAAGGCCTATGCCGAGGGGCATCTGCCGGGCGCCGTCTTCATGCACCTCGACCGGGACCTGTCCGCGCCGATGAACGGGCGGAACGGCCGCCATCCCCTGCCTGATCCTCAGGCCCTGGCCGCGAAGCTCGGCGCGGCCGGCGTGAACGAACGGACCCAGGTGGTCGTTTACGATGACGACGGCGGCATGTACGCCGTGCGGCTGTGGTGGCTGCTGCGCTGGCTGGGCCATGACCGCGTCGCCGTGCTGGACGGCGGCATCGGGGCGTGGGTCGGCCAGGGGCGGCCGGTGACGGCCGCGCCGCCCGCGCCCGTTGCTGCGCAATTCGAAGTCCGCCTGCGCGACTGGGTGGTCACGGCGGACCAGGTCCTGGCAAATCTCGGGAAGGACGACGTCTGCCTGATCGACGCCCGCGGTCCGGACCGTTTCCGCGGCGAAAACGAGACCATGGACCCGGTGGGCGGGCATATCCCCGGAGCGCGCAACCGTTGCTTCCGCGACAACCTCGACGCTGCCGGAGCGTTCCGGCCGGCGGCGGAATTGCGCCAGCAGTTTCTCGGCATTCTCGCCGGGGCCGAGCCGGAGCAGGTGGTGATGTATTGCGGTTCGGGCGTTACCGCCTGCCACAACCTGCTGGCCATGGAAGTGGCCGGCCTGCCGGGCGCGCGGCTCTATGCGGGGTCATGGAGCGAGTGGTGCGCCGACCCCGGCCGTCCCGTCGCCCGCTGATCGCCCGTTCCGCTGGCCGGTCCGGCTCTAGAAGGCATTGATCGATTCGAGCGCGCCGTTCAGCGCGCGCTCGAAAATCGCCTCGTCGCGGACGATCGCCGCCTTGCCGTCGCGGATCTGCTTGGCCAGCGCGTCGGGCGTGATCGAAATGGCCTTGGCCGAGCGGTGGTTGCTGAACAGCAGGATGCCGCGCTGGGGACTGATCCAGTTCAGGCGTTCGCGGCTGGTCTGCCCCTCGTCGATGAATTCCACCCAGTCGCCGCGTCTCAGCGCGTTGACCTGCTGGAAGATGTCGCGATCGCCGTCGCGCCACACGGGCGGCGCGCCGACGAGGATGACTTCCTCGACCTGGACGCCGTTGTCGACGCTGCGCATGACCAGCAGGTCGCCTTCCTCCTCCGGGGCGGATGGCGCCTCCTCCTGGCGCGCCGCTGGCGGCGTTTCCTCGGCAAGCTGCCCGGCGGATTCCCCTTTGAGCGCGGCGGAGTGGAGTTTCACCAGCGCATCGAAAAAGGCGCGGCGCTGCGTCGGATCGCCGTCGATCCTGTCCAGTCCTTTGTTGAGCGCCGCCAGCAGGCGGGGAAGCAGGTCGATCAGCTTGAGGCGATCGTCCGGCAGTTTCTTGGGCGTGACGCTCCACGCCAGATCCTGCATGACGCCGATGGCGGATTCCCAGTCCGCTTCGGCCTTCCTGCCGTCTACCGCGATCCGCTGCAGGACGGCGATCCAGTGTTCTTCCAGGAAACCGGCCACTGCGGCGGGCTGCGGCGCGCTCCGCAGGAACGAGCGAACCGCCTGCTGGGCCCGTTCCCAGGCGTCGGCCTCGATTTCGTGCTGGATGACGACGTTCGCGGCGGCCAGCGCCGTGTCGTTTTCCTCGGCTTCGCGTTCGTCGACGAACGCTTCCAGCTCATCGACCGCCTGTCCGAAAATATCGACGTCTTCCTCGAATTCCCGGTGGATGCGTTCGACCAGATCGGACAGCTTGACGTAGAACGGATCGCTTTCGTCGACGGCGCTGCCCCAGCGGGTCGAGATGCCGGAAATGCCGGCCAGGAAACGCCGCGTCGGATGCAAGCGGTCGCCGAAGAAGCCGGGATTGAGCATGGCGACCTTGAGCACCGGAATCTGCAGCCGGCTGATCAGGGCTTTGATGCCGATCGGGATGCGCGCGTCGTCGAAGATGAGATCGAACAGCATGGCGACGATATCCATCGTCACGGCTTCCAGACCGCTGGCCTGTTTCGCTTCCTCCGAGTCGCGGACCTGCTTGACGTGGTTGACGAGGACACCGTCCGGACGCGCGGGGCCGTGCTGATACTCGTTCAGCGACGCGAGCAGCAGGCGGTTGACCGTCGCCGCGTCGAACGCTGGCGGCGTCTCCGCGAGCGGCGGCGACGAGGGGGCCGCCTGCAATCCCGCGCCGGAATTCGCGATGGCGCCGGTCGGCCCTTGCGCCGCGCGCGCCACGGCGAGCCGCTGCAGCGCCTCCAGGATGGCGGGTTCCGCCAGCGGCGGCATGCCCTGCGCCTGATCGCCGGCAGAGCCGCCCGTGATGCCGGCGGCGGCGCCTCCCGCCGGCAGGTTGCGCCGGTACGTCCGCTTGAGATGCGGCCGGCTGGTGCGGTCGATCAGATATGCGTTGATCTGTCCATAAATCCCCGGCAGGGAAAGATGCAGATGGCGTTCGAGCCGGCGCAGCAGAATGAGGCGCGATTCGGCGTCGGCGCCGATCGAACCGCAGGAATCGGAAAGCGCCTGGCAGATCGCCGGCGGTCCCAGCGGATTGTCCTGGGCGTCCTGGTTTTCGTCATGGCCGAGCAGGACGGCGACGCGGCGGTTGAGCGTATACATCTCCTCGTCGCATGTCTCGGCCAACTGCGCCGAAAACTCGCGCACGACGATGCGTTCCGAAAGCTCCGCGTCGTCGACCAGCTGCAGCCCTTCGAAATCGGGTATTTCCAGCGGGGCCTGCGGCGTCTCGCCGCCGGTCGCCGCTTGATCCTGGCGGCGCTCGATTTCCGACGACACGTTGCGGCGGAAGGACTCGACGAGGTGTTGCCAATCGCGTTCGATGTCGGCGCGCAGGTCCAGATAGCGCGTCTGCCGCAGGCGCTCCCGGGTGGAATCGGCCAGCACGAAGAGTTCTTCGGAAACGGCCGCCGAGACCCCGCGCAGCCAATCGCACAGGCCATCGACCAGCCGCTCGCGGCATTCGGTGAGCAGCCGCTGGCCCGGACTGCGGACGCGCCCCAGGGCGCTTAGGGAGACGACCCGGCTGGCGTTGGAACCCGCTTGCGTCATGATGTTGCTCTCACGCGGACGACGGCCGCTGGCGGTTCCGGAAGGGCGGCGGCTCCGGGCGCAAAAGCCGGTTGCGTCCGCTTGGCGGCACGGGATGTCTTGACGTTACGGTGCACGATCGACCTCGTTTTCTGGTGGCCCCGCTACCCTGGTCGTCTCGACTTTAGGCCGGTGGCTTTGCGTCGCCGCCTTTCGACGGCTTTGCCCTGTTTCAGAGACCGGCAACGATGCGGGTGCCGGTCGGTTTCTCGCATCGCCCCGCACCGCGCGCCGCAGTTCAGAGACCGGCGCGGGACGAAGACGGAGCGTACCCACCAAATACTAAAGGAAAATGCCTGAAAATCAAGCAATTCACCAGTCCGTGCCGGCGACCCGCGCCAGCGCCCAGGCCACGTGTTCGCGCACCAGCGCCGACGGATGGTCGCGGCGGGCCAGCAGGGCGGTCCGAATCTCCTCCGTCGGGTCCGCGTTGCCCAGCGCGACCGCGATGTTGCGCAGCCACCGCTCATGGCCGATGCGCCGGATGGGGCTGCCGGCGAGGCGCCGTTCGAACTCCTGCTCGTCCCAGGCGAACAGGTCGACGAGCCTCGCGTCGTCCAGTCCGTTGCGCACCGCGAAGTCGGGATCGCCGATCTTGGCAAAGCGGTTCCAAGGACAGCAAAGCTGGCAATCGTCGCAGCCATAGATGCGGTTGCCGATCAGCGGGCGCAGCGGCAGAGGGATGGGGCCGTGCAGCTCGATGGTCAGGTAGGAGATGCACAGCCGGGCGTCGAGTTCGTAGGGCGCGACGATGGCGGAGGTCGGGCAGACCTCGATGCAGCGGGAACAGGTGCCGCAGTGCTCGTCGATGGCCGCGTCGCCGGGCAGGTCCAGCGAGGTGTAGATTTCACCGAGAAAATGCCACGAGCCGTCCCGCGACAGGGTGAGTGTGTGCTTGCCTCGCCACGAAATACCCCCCTGCACCGCGAATTCCACCTCCATCACCGGCGCGGAATCGGAAAATACCCGATAACTGAAGGGAAGGTCGGGCTGTGTCGCCGCCAACTCCGTCCCGATGCGCGTTGCCAGCCGCTGCAACTGTTGGCGGACTTTCCGGTGATAGTCGCGGCCAAGCGCGTAGCGCGCAACGTAGGCGGCCTCCTTGTCGGCCAGCACCCGGGCGCTGTCGGCCGCCTGCGGCCAGTAAGGCAGGCGGGCCGAGATGACCGATACCGTGTGGGGCACGAGCGCTTCAGGCCTGGCGCGCAGTTCGCGATGTTTGGCCATATAATCCATCTCCCCTTGGCGCCCGAGCCCGAGCCAGCGTTCGAGTCGTATGGACGCCTGGGCAACGTCGGCGCGGGCGATACCGATCGAGGAAAATCCCAGTTCCTTTCCCCACCGCTTGATCTTTTCGACCAGCGCCGCCGCGTCGAAGCCGCCGTCGGCGGCCGTATTGGAGTGCCTCGTGTGCATAGCCAGCATCTTAGTCCGTCCCGCGCGCCCGGATCGTTGAAACGGGAACTGCCCGATGAAGCGGCGACCGTGGCGCTGGGCCGCCAGCTCGCTCCACTGCTTACACCCGGTATGGTCGTATGGCTCGATGGCGACCTCGGTGCGGGCAAGACCACGCTGGTGCGCGCCCTGCTCAGGGCCTTGGGGTACGCCGGTCCCGTGAAAAGCCCTACTTACACACTGGTTGAAGTTTACGTAGTTTCGAGCATATACTGGTATCACTTTGATTTTTATCGTTTCAGCGATCCAGAAGAGTTTGCCGATGCCGGGCTGGACGAATATTTCCGCGATGACGCCGTGTGTCTGGTCGAGTGGCCCGAGAAAGCGGCCGGCTTCGTCCCGCCCGCCGATCTCGCGCTCCATTTGCGTTTCCCGGCCCACGATGCATGCGCCGGACGGACCGTCGAACTGCTCGCCCGCTCGGAACGAGGGCTCAAATGTCTGACGGCCCTCGCCAACCCCGCCTGCCAAGGCGAGGACTGATCAAGTTCGCCGGCGCGTCGTTGCTGCTGCTGGTCACGCCAGTCGGCAAGGCGGCGGTGAACCGCCAGCCGGGCGTGCTCGCGGTCAGGGTATGGCCGGCCGCCGACTACACGCGGGTGACGATCGAGCTCGGCGCACCGCTGAAATTCTCCCATTTCACGGTCAAGAACCCGGAACGCCTAGTCGTCGATCTCGAAGGCATCGAATTTACCAACGTCCTCGAGAGCCTGTCGAACAAGATCAGCGTCGACGACCCCAACATCAAGCTCCTGCGCGCCGGACGTTTCAAGCCCGGCGTGGTGCGCCTGGTGATGGAACTGAAGAACGAGGTGCGGCCGCAGGTCTTCGAACTGCCGCCGGTGGGGAACTACGGTCACCGGCTGGTGCTTGACGTCTACCCGCTCGAACCTCCGGACCCCCTGATGCAGTTGCTGGAGAAAAACGAACGGAATGACGATCCGGGGAAACAAGACGACGCGACGGAGGTGGCCAAGGCGGAAAGCAAGCGTCCCGGCCGGGCGGTCGTCGACCGCCTGGTGACCATCACGCTGGACCCCGGGCACGGCGGCGAGGACCCGGGCGCGGTGGGGCGCGGCGGCACCTACGAGAAGACCGTCACGCTGGCCATCGCCAGACGGCTCAAGGCCAGGATCGACAGCGAGCCGAACATGCGCGCCGTGCTGACGCGCGACACCGATTTCTTCGTCCCCCTGCACATGCGGGTACAGAAGGCACGCCGCATCCGCTCGGACCTCTTCGTGTCCATCCACGCCGACGCCTTCGTCCGGCCGGACGCCAACGGCTCCTCCGTGTTCGCACTTTCCGAGAACGGCGCGTCGAGTTCCGCGGCGCGTTACCTGGCGCAAAAGGAGAACGAGGCGGACCTGATCGGCGGCGTCAATCTCGACGTCCGGGACCCGGTCCTGGCGCGCACGCTCCTCGACCTGTCCCAGACGGCGACGATCAACGACAGCCTCAAGCTGGGCAGGGAAGTCCTGCAGGAACTCGGCGGCATCAACCGCCTGCACAAGGCGAGCGTCGAACAGGCCGGCTTTGCCGTGCTGAAGGCGCCCGACATTCCGTCGATCCTGATCGAGACGGCGTTCATTTCCAATCCTGAGGAAGAGAAGCGCCTGAACGACGAGGCCTACCAGCACAAGATGGCGGATGCCATCATGGCGGGGATTCGCCGTTATTTCGCGAAAAATCCGCCGTTGGCCAAGTCCAAATTGGCCCGTCTGGACTGATTATTGTCCGGACGGCCGGACATGGAAGGACGCAGCCATCCTCCGGCTGCATCTATTTTTTCACTTCATTGCTTTTCATAAACAGGTGCTTACGCAATTTGTTGCAAAAATGTCTCAATTTTTTGCCACCAATGTGTTGACGCTCCTTGTTTGCTCTGTATAATGCGCATCTTTCCTTGCTGGCGCAGCAAACAAATTGCAGGGAAATCAAAGGGTTGCGGATTTTTGATTGCCTTCGGGCGAGACAAAAATAAATTCTGAAAAGAGTTGACCGGTTAAAAATCCTCTGTATAATGTGCGCCTTCGCTGCTGACGCAAGCGACAAAGCAACTAAGTGGTTGTTTTGAATGTTCTTTAAAAATGAGACGATTGATAGGTGTGGGTTTTTGGTCTTTGGGTGACCTGCGTAAGTGGGTTATTAAGAGATTGGAAGCTCGCACGAAGTAGGAAGGCTGCGGACTTGGATTTTTCTGGGTTTGCAGTTGGAAGGACGTCAAGCGAGAGTTTTAACAGGAATTGAACTGAAGAGTTTGATCCTGGCTCAGATTGAACGCTGGCGGCATGCCTTACACATGCAAGTCGGACGGCAGCACGGGTGCTTGCACCTGGTGGCGAGTGGCGAACGGGTGAGTAATACATCGGAACGTACCTGGGAGTGGGGGATAACGTAGCGAAAGTTACGCTAATACCGCATATTCTGTGAGCAGGAAAGCAGGGGACCGCAAGGCCTTGCGCTTCTGGAGCGGCCGATGTCGGATTAGCTAGTTGGTGAGGTAAAGGCTTACCAAGGCGACGATCCGTAGCGGGTCTGAGAGGATGATCCGCCACACTGGGACTGAGACACGGCCCAGACT
>JADHEE010000777.1_pt1 | contig 10638 bp, 15 predicted proteins | sample 8952401 | NCBI WGS metagenome assembly JADHEE01 (sample SAMN16124438, study PRJNA663242) | bioreactor sludge metagenome | isolation source: sludge (ammonium) | place: India:Bengaluru | collected 2019-02-28
TTAAAAGCTATTGATATATATAAATTTTATGTATTATATGCAGTAATTATGAAGTAAAATTACAATTGAGTAAGAACTCACCATTGAATAAACAGAACAAACCCCTATAAAGTAATAGCGTGACTACATACAATGTTACAAACTGAGGAAATTCTCATGAAAAAGTTGACTGTAGCGGTTTTTGCCAGTCTTGCAACATTCATCGGGGCGCAAAGTTTTGCGGCATCACCTGAGCAAGAGTGTCAAAAATTAAAAGATGATCATGATGTCATTTATGCATCTAAAGGTTTCTGTTTCAAGGACCCTGAAGCGAAAGCAAAATTTGGCAATGATAATTGCTACACCACTAAACCGAAATTCTCTGAAAAAGAGCAACAACGTCTTGACGCCATTAAAGAACGTCAAAAAGAATTGAACTGTAAGTAAATCAGTTTAAGCGAAACTTAAGGAATAGACATGGCTTACGATGAGCAAAACATTTTTGCACGAATTTTACGTGGTGAACTTCCAGCCATTAAAGTATATGAAGATGACCAAGTTCTTGTATTCATGGATATTATGCCTCAAGCAGACGGTCATACTTTAGTCATACCAAAAACACCTGCGGTGACTTTACTCGACCTCCCTGCCGATGCTGCTGCCTACACCATTCAAGTGGTACAAAAAGTAGCAAAAGCCATTGAAGTCGGTTTGGATGCCCAAGGCATTGTCCTCATGCAACTGTCTGGAGCTGCTGCTGGCCAAACCGTTCCCCATGTACATTTCCACCTCATTCCGAGTTCGGTACATGAGCTAGGTAAGCATGCGTTACAAATGGGTGATCAAGAAAAAATCAAAGCACAAGCAGAAAAAATTCGTGCTGCTTTGTAATTCCATCTATCAAATCAAGGAGCTTCGGCTCCTTTTTTTAGGTCTAAAAATAAATAAGATCAATAATCTAAGTTCTCAAAATCAACCTTAACAATTTATCGCGGAAATGCATTTGACATTGAGTTGTTTAATATTTTTGTAATATTCCCTTAATATTAATGACTTATTTGTAATCAATAATGAGCGCCAAGAGACAGAAGTCTGATGAATAAAAAGACGACTGAATAACCTTTTATAGACGAATCAACAAAAAGTCTTTCTTGGAGCTACACATGAAAAAAACACTTTGCGCATTAGCAGTTGGGGCAACTTTACTTACACCAGCTTTAGCGATGGCTGCTGACGTAAAAATTTATGGCCGTGCGCATGTTTCTTTAGACTATCTGGATGATGGCGCTGACTATAACGAAGTTGGTCTTTCTTCAAACTCTTCACGTCTAGGCTTCAAAGCTGAACAAGAGCTTGAAAATGGCATGACTGTATTCGGCCAAATTGAACAAGAAATTAACTTCGCAAGCGGCTCATCAAATGACAACGTTGAGTTTGCTACTCGTGATACTTTTGTAGGCTTAAAAGGCAACTTCGGTCAAGCACGTGTGGGTCGTTTTGACAGCCCATTCAAGGCTGCACGTGGTCCAATCAACTTTTTTGGTGACATGGTTGGTGACGTACGTAACGTAACACGTGTAGGTAACTTGAAGTTTGATGAACGTAATGCAAACACGATCGAGTATAAATCGCCTAAATTTGGCAATGGCTTCAATGTATTAGGTGCACTTTCTTTACATGAAGCGAATAGCCCAGATGCAACAAAAGATGGCGCTAAAGACAAAGATAAAGCCTATGACTTAGCTTTAACCTATAAAGAAGGTAACGTCGACTTCGCTGCTGCATACGAACACTATGAAGAAGAAGCAACTAACGGTGAGCGTGATGGTTTCCGTATTGCTGGCGCATACAAAATCACTCCTGACTTTAACTTAGGTGGCATGTATCAATTCCTACAACATGACAACTCTACAGTTACTCCTGATGCTCAAGTTTTTGGTGTAGCAGGTGAATACAAGTTTGCTCCAAAAACTTTAGTACGCGGTGAAGTATTCTATCGTGATGTCGATGCAGATGATGCAAACTCAACATTACTCGCAGTTGGCCTTGAACACCGTCTAGACAAAGCTGTTCGTGTTTATGGTAACTTGGCAACGGTTATTAATGATGANAAAATTTCTATAATATTATTCAGGTTCGTCATCACTTTATCCTTTCTAGGTTTTTAAACAGCATACGATGTTTAAAAAAACCCTATAGAGATAAATTGTTAATTTTTGCTATGAATGAAAAAATAGAGTGGCAGTCGAATCACCAACGGAATTTATTCCAGTTTTCAGGATTCGCCCAAAATTTTGAATTGAACCAGTCAGGCACATGCTTATAGGTCAAAATATTAAATTGCCATAAAGCAAAGTCTTTACCATGCGTCGTTTTATCGATCAGTTGAGTAAAACCTAAAGCACGAAGCAGTTGTTCATCCTGCAATTGACTCACCACCACAATACGCTTTGCCATCAGATCTCTTAAACGCACCAATAGTTGTGATTTTTGTTGTGAGCTTATATTTTGCATTTCTGCCGTGTCAAAAAGCACAAAACCTAAATCATAGCGCTGGGTAAAAGGCAGACTTAAAAAGTCAGATACGCTAAAATATTGCCATTGAATAGATTGATGATGATTTGGGCTGAGATCCTGCCCAATGCACAATGCAGTTGAAATAGGCTGTTCTTGAGATAAATCGTCTAGCATAGAAGTAATGACGTTCAGTTCAGCCATAACCGCATCCTTAATATTGAGTGAGTAATTCTGTATGGAACTTCAAGGCATTTGCCATAAAATGCATGCAGGTCTTAAGGACCTTAGTGTAACTGATCAACATACACACAAGGCAAATGTTGAATATAAATTTATCCTAGATCGTTCAGAAGTTGACCTTCCTTTTAATTTGGGTCAAGAAATCGAGATTGAATGGACTGGTAAAATCTTCTGTGTTTCATGTGGTACGAAGACTTCTAAATCATTTTCACAAGGCCATTGCTTCAAGTGCTTTAAAACCAAAGCCTCTTGTGACATGTGTATTATGAAACCTGAAACCTGTCACTACCACCTAGGCACCTGCCGAGAAGACAGCTTCGCACATGAAGTTTGTTTCCAGCCACATATTGTTTATTTAGCCAACTCAAGTGCCCTAAAAGTTGGGATTACACGGATTAGCCAAATGCCAACCCGTTGGCTCGATCAAGGTGCAACCCAAGCCCTTCCAATTATGAAAGTCGGTTCGCGTCGTCTTTCAGGCCAGCTCGAAATTATGTTTGGCACACAAGTGGCAGACAAAACCGATTGGCGCAAATTACTCAAAGGCGAAGCTGAACCACTCGACTTGATTGAAGTTCGCGAACAACTCATCGAAGAATTTGCACCTAAAATCCAAACCATTCGTGAGGAATTTAGTCAAAATCTTGAATTCAATGAAACGGTTGACCTTTTGGAAACTGAACTACCACGCGAGTTTGTTTATCCAGTTGAGCAATATCCTGAGAAAATTAAATCCCACAATCTGGATAAAACCCCAGTTATTCGCGGTAAGTTACAAGGGATTAAAGGTCAGTACCTGATTTTAGATACAGGCGTGATTAATATTCGTAAATATTCAGGTTATGAGCTCAAAATTCGTGCCTAAGCTTGTTTATCCTTAAATAAAATTTGTTTATCTACACACATAAAAAAAACCTGCACGAATGCAGGTTTTTTTATAGCATGCGATTATTTAATTTTCGCATGTGCTTTTAAGTATTGCACATAATCTTCAGCTTCTTGCTGACCACGAAGTTGTTGATATAACTTCGAAAGCTCAGCCAACTGCTCATCCGTCAATGCACTAGACGTCGTCTTGTTTACGTTTGATACTGCGACTACCACCATTTCTGTTGGCAATAATGCTGTTGTTACAGACCACTGTCCTGTTTTTGGTGCCGCTTGGCTAAATGCCGCACGCTCAACTGCACGTGGTAAGCCTTGTGAACGAATAAACACTTGCGGTGCAGTAAAGGTCAAACCGCTCTTGGCAACAACTGATGCTGCTGGTTGAGTTTTAAAGTCTTTTAAGCTTTGAGCAATTTTAGCTTTAGCAGCATCATAAGCTTTTTGTTCAACCAATTTTGCTTTCACACGTGGTGTTGCTTCTTGAAGCGTTTGGACACCTGCCGCATGATAATCGCGTACTTTTGCCCAAACTACATCCCCATTTGGAAGTTGAATGCTGCTGGTCGCGTTACGATCACCGTTTTTAACGTCATCGTTAAACAGTTTCACTTTCACCGCAGCATTACTTAATACAGGGTGCTGTGTAGATAAGGTCATCCCTTTCACAGTTTGAACTTGTACACCTTTAACTTCTTGAGACACTACGTCTAGAGCATCTGAATCTACAACCAGTTCATTTAAACTATTTACAGTATCAGAGAATGCATTGGCTGTTTTATTCTTTTGAACTTCCGCAGTCAAACGTGCTTTTTCATTTTCAAAAGATGGCAACTTAACAGCTGGCGCATCAGTTTCAATGACATGGTAACCAAACTCAGTTTTGATAGGTGCTGACACTTGACCTGATTTAAGCGATGCTACAGCTTGGTCAAAAGCATCACCAAAAGTGCCTTTGTTATAAACTGCTAAAGTACCACCATTCGCTTTAGATGCAGTATCTTCAGAATATTGAGCCGCAGCTGCCGCAAAGCTTGTGCCTGATTTAATTTTTGCCACAACTTCTTCTGCACGTTTTTTCGCTTCAGCATCTGTACGTGCATCGGTTGTAATCAGAATATGTTTAACCAAAGGCGCAACATTATCTTTTTGTGCTTCAACAAACTGTGTATAGGCTTGCTGCAACTCCGCATCTGTAACAGGTGAAGCAGCAGCAGGAACATTGGCTGGTGTTAATAACACATAGTCAACATCCACACTTGCCACTTGTTTAAACATAGCTGGGTGTTGCTTGTAATAGTTTTCAATCTCTTGTGCTGAAACCTTGACGTTCTTTTTATATTCATCAAGATTTACATTGGCAAACTGCACAGTACGCTGTTCTGTTTGTAAGTTAGCAATTTGTTGAATATCTAGTTTACTCACCAATGCATAATCAACAAAAGTCGAACGCATCATTTTTAATGCATGGTCTTGACGTAAGTTTGCAACGAGCGCATCACTACTCATACCCACAGACTGCAAATAGCTTGAATAACGCGTTTCTGAAAATTTTCCATTTTCTTGAAAACTTGGCTGTTGAGCAATCATCTGTTCAATTTGAGTATCACTGAGTGAAATGCCCAGCTTTTCAGCCTGTTGCAATAACAAAGTATTAGCAATCAGTTGGTCCATCGCTTTATCTTTAATAAAGCTTTGGTTGAGTAAAGTTTCATCCCCATTGGCATAAGCTAAGAATTGTTCTTTAAAGGAAGCGGTTAAGGTCTCTAATTCCTTTTCAGAAATATCTTGGCCATTGACTGATTTCACAGCGTCTTTTGATCCGCTACTAAAATATCCTTCAATACCTACAAGTGCTAAAGGGGTCAAAAACAAAATGAGCAAAGCCTTGCCCAACCAACCCTTAATAACTTTACGAAAAGATTCCATAAGTATTCCAATATTTTATTTGCCCGAGATTTTAACTGAAAAGCAGCAATGAATGAATGTGTTATCGACACATTTTCTAATGTTTAATAAAAAACGCGCCGAAAAGGCGCGTTTAGTATTTATTTAAAAGATTAAGCAACAGAATCTTTTAAACCTTTACCAGCTTTAAAGCTTGGTACTTTGCTTGCTTTAATTTCTAAAGTAGCACCAGTTTGTGGGTTACGGCCAGTACGTGCAGCACGTTCTTTCACGTTGAAAGTACCAAAACCAACAAGTGTAACTGTATCACCAGACTTAAGCGCTTCAGTGATTGAAGCAATTGTAGCGTCTAAGGCCTTACCAGCATCAGTCTTAGACAATCCCCCTTTCTCTGCAATTGCATCAATTAATTCTGATTTATTCATGTGGATCGCGTCCTCTTAATATCGTTTATTTAAGGTCCAAAAATTTAGTATAAATTACCGTAACGCCTTTATAGCAATGCTTTAGGTGAAAACGCAATACTCTGTATATGCTTTTTTGGAAAATAAATCACAAAAAAACGTTGAAAAAGGTACAAAAGCACAACCAGATCACTTTTTATTCACTTTTTCGTTTAACTTCTTATTTTTTTCAATCAAAACATCGATTTTATCATTAAGTTGAAGAATCAGGTTTTCTAAGTACTGAATATCTTTAACCGTGACCAATCCAATCCGGTTTAAGGAGTGATTTACCCCACGATCCACGATCTTCTCAACCTTATCTTTAGTATCCGTCACCGATTCACGCGCTTTTTCAGATACCTTTTCAACCGTTTGGTCAGCAATCTCTGTTGTTTTAGATTCTAACTCTTCGCCGACTTGGACCAACGAGTCAAATAATTTATTCCCCTCTTCCTCTGCACGTGAAAAAGCACCCAAACCGGCCAACCAGATTTGCTTGGTATACTTTCTAAAATCTAAACTATTTTTACGGTGAAAATGATGCTTAGCTTTTGTTTTTTTTAGTGTTTCATCTTCTTGCGAAATATCATCTAACTCTATATCTGCTTTTTCCATTAACACCATCTCCTGCATGATTTATGTGCAAAAACATCCAAAAAATCTTATAGATTGCACTATACTAGCAAATATTAGACTTGATCGATTTGTAAAACTGTTCTACAAAGCATCTTTATTACATTTTTATTTTTAAGTCTGAAGTTTTTGCGAGCAGGATGCTCATTTCAGGTCAGGATTTAGGTTACTACTTATGAGTGATTCTCAAAAAGAACACAATCAAACACATATGCTACTCACTATGGTGATGATTGTTCTTGAGACGATCTTTTCTCTTATTTTAAAACACGACCGTGTGGTTGCACTTCACTGTAAAAAGTTTGTTGAGCAAAATATTGCGATTAAAATAAATAGCTATCTGCCTTATTTTGACTTCTATATCACCTTTACCGCTCAAGGTGTTTTATTTGACGCCAAAGCACCTGAAAAACCGGTCGACCTAGATGTACGCACCACATTGATGGATTTAATTAAAATTTTCGTCTTTGGAAACCGTCGCAGTATTAAAACCATGCGTATTGATGGTGACATCATCTTAAAAGATGAGTTCCGAGATTTAATTTTACATTTTAGTGCACCTAAAGTTCTTGCCGACTGGAAAAACTGGTTAACTGAACCAACTGATCCACAAAATATCGTTGCATCCAAAAAACGTATTGCACCTCTTTTAGAGAAAATTGAAGAACAACGTTCTAAAATCAACACTCTACAGGTTGAAGTGAAACAATACAAAAATCGTATCCGCCGTATCGAGCAACGTCAAAAACGTATAAATGTCACATTTTTTGTGTTTTCTATACTTTTGATTAGCTTATTGGTATATAATATTTGGCTTGCATAACTACATAATATTTCAAGCAAATTAAATACGCACAATCCCTATTAAAAAAACTTGACTATTTTAGTCAGGATTCTTAAAATCGGCACATCTAGTCTAATCATGTGTATCGAATCATGCGCTTAACAACTCGCGGACGCTACGCAGTGACTGCTCTACTTGATTTAGCTTTGCAGCCAACTGAACAAACGATCACGCTTGCAGAAATTGCAGCTCGTCAAACTATCTCTGTTGCTTATCTTGAGCAGTTATTTGCGAAATTAAAGCGCCACGGCTTAGTTTCTAGTATTCGTGGTGCCAACGGTGGTTACCATTTAGCTCGTCGCGCTGATGAAATCACGGTATTAGCAGTTATTGAAGCTGTAAACGAAACAGTTGATGCCACTCGCTGTGACCACAAAGGCAACTGCCAAAATGGCGCAATGTGCTTAACTCACGATTTATGGCAAGAACTCTCCCATCACATTGCCGACTATCTCGCTAAAATCACTCTTGCTGACCTTGTAGCACGTGACAACGTTCAAAAAGTTGCCATTCGCCAAAATACAGCACCTTCAGATTCAGCCCTTTTATCGGTAACAGGTATTTGACATGAAACGTCCAATTTATCTTGATTATGCAGCAACAACTCCTGTAGACCCGCAAGTCGCTGAACGCATGATGGAATGTCTGACATTTGACGGCACATTTGGCAACCCAGCATCTCGTTCTCATGCTTACGGTTGGCAGGCAGAAGAAAAAGTAGAATATGCACGTGAACAAGTTGCGAACTTGATCAAAGCAGATCCACGCGAAATCGTTTGGACGCAGGTAAAGTTGAAATTGACCTTTCAACTATGAAAGTTGACCTCATGAGCTTCTCTGCTCATAAAATTTATGGCCCTAAAGGTATTGGCGCACTCTATGTACGTCGTACTCCACGTGTTCGTTTAAAAGCGCAAATGCATGGTGGCGGTCATGAACGCGGTATGCGTTCTGGTACACTTGCAACACACCAAATCGTTGGTATGGGTGAAGCATTTGAACTTGCAGGTAAAAACTTAGCTTCTGAACAAGCACGCATTCGCGTACTTCGTGACAAGCTTTGGAATGGCTTACAAGACTTAGAACAAATTTTCTTAAACGGCCACCCAACACAAAACGTTGCGAACTACTTAAACGTAAGTTTCAACTTTGTTGAAGGTGAATCGTTAATGATGTCGTTGAAAGACGCTGCTGTATCTTCGGGTTCAGCTTGTACTTCAGCAACATTAGAACCTTCTTATGTATTACGTGCACTAGGTTTGTCTGACGAACTTGCGCACAGTTCAATTCGTTTCAGTTTTGGTAAATACACCACTGAAGCAGACATTGACCATGTACTTACAGTGACGCGTTCTGCAGTTGAGAAACTTCGTGAACTTTCTCCACTTTGGGACATGTACAAAGACGGTATCGACCTTTCTACAGTTGAGTGGGCTGAACACTAATTTTCCCCATTGAAGTCATCCACATACTGGATGACTTCATTGAAAAATCAAGTTTTGACCCCATATTTAATATTAACGCTGACCCCGAGGTTTGGAGACGCATCATGGCTTATAGCGAAAAAGTAATTGACCATTACGAAAACCCTCGTAATGTAGGTGTATTAGACAAAAATGCTGAAAACGTAGGTACAGGTATGGTCGGAGCACCTGCATGTGGCGACGTTATGCGTTTACAGATTCAAGTAGATGACAACGGTGTGATTGAAGAAGCACGTTTCAAAACTTATGGTTGTGGTTCTGCTATTGCATCAAGCTCTTTAGTGACTGAATGGCTAAAAGGCAAAACTTTAGATCAAGCTCAAGCGATCAAAAACATTGATATCGCAACTGAACTTGCTCTTCCTCCAGTAAAAGTACACTGTTCTGTACTGGCTGAAGATGCTATTAAAGCTGCTGTTGAAGACTACCGCAGCAAAAAATCTAAAGCTTAATTGCTTCGCATTTTAAAGAAAGATTAGGGAGTTTTCATGATCAACTTAACTGAAAATGCTGCAACTCATATCAGCAATTATTTAAAAAATCGCGGTAAGGGTGAAGGTATTCGCGTTGGCGTGAAAACTTCAGGCTGTTCTGGTTTGGCTTATGTGCTTGAATTTGTCGATTCAATTGATGCACATGACACCACCTTTGAGCAGTTTGGGGTGAAAGTATTTGTAGACCCAAAAAGCTTGGTTTATCTCGATGGTATGGAGATGGACTACGTGAAAAATGGTTTAAACGAAGGCTTTGAGTTTAACAACCCAAACAAAAAAGGCGAATGTGGCTGTGGTGAATCTTTCACCGTATAACAGTTCATTAACTTTCTTTTCAACATTAAAACAGTGTGTATCACACTGTTTTAATTGCATTTACATAGAGTGTTTTTGCTTTCGCAATGACCCCCAATTTAGCGCGGAATCCCTCTCCTATGAATCATTTTGAGTTGTTTAACCTCCCAGTAGCACTCGATATTGATTTAGCAACCTTAAAATCAGAATTTTTAAAGTTGCAGCAACAATATCACCCAGATAAAGCTCTCGATAAAGATCAAGCCCTCATAAAATCAAGTGAGATCAATCAAGCATTCAAAGTTTTATCTCAGGTCGATAGCCGTGCAGGATATTTATTAGGATTAAAAAAACAAGATTATCATCTTGATCAATCCATCAATGATTTTGAATTTCTCCAGTCTGCCCTAGAAATCCGTGAACAACTTGATGAAGCACGTTCAGCAGATGAATTACAATCACTCAAATTAGACGTTCAACAATGGATTGATGGTTTAGTCCGCGAATTCAAAATTGATTTTGAAGAGGAAGATTGGGCTGAGGCACGTGATGATGTCCGCAAACTTCGCTTCTTTGTAAAAGTCATGCATGACATAGATAAAGCTGAAGATCGTTTTGAAGATGACGATAGCTTTGATTTAGATGATGAATTTTAACTTATTTTTAATTTTTGACGCTCAAAGGATGTAACACATGGCTCTCTTGCAAATTGCAGAACCTGGACAATCAAGTGCGCCACATGAACACCGTATTGCCATTGGTATCGACTTAGGTACAACTCACTCTCTAGTTGCAACTGTACTTTCAGGCAAAGCAAAGGTTTTGCATGATGAACAAGGTCGTGTCTTACTCCCATCGATCGCGCATTATGGTGTAAATCAAACCCAATATGGCGACGAAGCAAAACCATTTTT
>JADHEE010000791.1_pt1 | contig 10611 bp, 6 predicted proteins | sample 8952401 | NCBI WGS metagenome assembly JADHEE01 (sample SAMN16124438, study PRJNA663242) | bioreactor sludge metagenome | isolation source: sludge (ammonium) | place: India:Bengaluru | collected 2019-02-28
GGCGCGTCCTACGCCGGCAAGTGCACGGTGACCATCACCTCCGGCCCCGGCTACTCGCTGAAGCAGGAAGCGATCGGCCTGGCGGTGATGGCCGAGATTCCGCTGGTGGTGGTCAACGTCCAGCGCGGCGGCCCGAGCACCGGCCAGCCGACCAAGGTCGAGCAGGGCGACCTGCTGACGACCATCTTCGGCAGCCACGGCGACGCGCCGAAGGTGGTGATGGCGCCGGCGACTATCGAGGACTGCTTCTACTCGGTGATCACCGCCCGCCGCATCGCCGAGACCTTCAACACCGTGGTGGTCATCCTCAGCGACGCCAGCCTGTCCTCGTCGCAGCAGCCGTTCGACCGGCCGCAGTTCCAGGAATCGTGGCTCGCGCCGCCGGTCGACCAGAGCCCGGTGCCGGAAGGCGCCCGGCCGTACGACTGGGACCCGGTCACCGGCATCGCCCGCCGCTTCATTCCCGGCCAGCCGGGCGGCATGCACACCGTCACCGGCCTGGCGCACGACCGCGACAGCCACGTGGCCTACGACCCGGACATCAACCAGGAAGGCCTGCGCATGCGCAGCCTGAAGCTGGCCGCGCTGCAGAAGACGCTGCTGCCGCCGGACGTCTTCGGCGCCGAGAAGGGCGACCTGCTGGTCATCGGCTGGGGCAGCACCAAGGGCGCCATCGAGGAGGCCGTGACCGGCCTGCGCGCCGAGGGCAAGAAGGTGTCCTCGGTCCACCTGCGCTTCCTGCAGCCGATGCAGCCGGGCATCAAGGACATCATGAAGCGCTTCAGGAAAGTGATGACCATCGAGACCAACTGGAGCGACCGGCCCGACGACGAGCTGATCGACGAAGACAGCCGCCGCTACTCCTCGCTCGCCACGCTGCTGCGCGCGCGCTACCTGGTCGACGTCGACTGCTGGACGGAAGTGCGCGGCCAGCCGGTCAAGCCGCGCACCATCCGCCAGGTTCTGCTGGCCAAACTCGGACAATAGGGGAAACGCACATGACACTATCCGCCACCAAGCAGCTGCTCGATCTGTACAAGGAGCAGTCGGCGCTGGAAGACTATCAGAGCGGCGTTCCCCGCTGGTGCACCGGCTGCGGCGACAACGCCATTCTCACCGCCGTCCAGCGCCTGTGCCGCGACGAGGGCCTGCGTCCGGAAAAGACCGTGTTCGTCTCGGGCATCGGCTGCTCCAGCCGCTTCCCGCACTACATGAAGACCTACGGCTTCCACGGCATCCACGGCCGCGCCTTCCCGGTCGCCGAGGGCGTCAAGATGGCGCGTCCGGACCTCACCGTGTTCGTCAACACCGGCGACGGCGACTGCTGCAGCATCGGCGCGGCGCACTGGATCCACGCGCTGCGCTACAACATGAACATGACCGTGTTCCTGCACGACAACCAGATCTACGGCCTGACCAAGAAGCAGGCGTCGCCGACCTCGCCGATCGGCACCCGGAGCAACACCACGCCGCGCGGCAGCTACCTCGACGCGCTGAACCCGCTGACCGTGTCGCTCGGCGTGTCGAACGTCTCGTTCATCGCGCAGGCGGTGGACTGGATTCCGGAAACGCTGTTCGACATCGTCAAGGCCGCCTACCATCACCAGGGCTTCTCCTTCGTGCGCATCATCCAGCGCTGCCCGGAATGGCTGCCCAAGTCCCTCGACCCGTGGCTGCAGGACCCGGAGCGCGTGCAGCTGGTGCACCACGCCGACGGCATCCAGGTCAGTCCGGGGCTGGCGCGCGTCTACAAGAACCAGCTCGAACACGATCCGCTGGACATCCACCGGGCGCGCGAGATCGCCTCCAACACGGACATCATCCCGGTCGGCATCCTCTACCGGAACCCGGAGGTGCCGTGCTACGAGGACACGCGGCACAGCGGCGCGCTGCGCACGGCCGAGGCGATCAAGAAGAACTTCAACGCCGAACTCGATAAGTACTCAGTCTGAGGGCAACCACACATGGAAGCTGATCTGCAAGCCCACGTCGCATTCTTCCTTTCCGGCAAGGCGAACACGCCGAACCTGGAAGCGATCGACCAACTCAACCTGCGCCCCGCCCTCCTCGCCGGCTACCGCGACCTGACCAGGCTGCGCTACGACTTTCCGCTGATCCTGGTCCAGAACCTGGCGGGCGGCGCCTGCGTCGAATCGCTCTCCGGCCTGATCGACGGCATCCTCGACAAGATCGCCCGCGGCGGCGACGCCGAACGGCTGCGCCGGCACGTCCTGCGCCTCGAACGGCACATCCGCGCCCAGGCCGCCGCCGGCAAGGAAGGCAAGCTCTCGGCCTTGTGGGACAAGGCCGCCAGGGAACTCGGCAAGAACGACCCCCAGGTCGCCGACAGCCTGGCCCGCGCGCGCGCCAACCTCAAGGTGGACGGCGACGTCATCGACTGCGGCGGCGCCCTGCCGCGCCGGCTGATCGGGCACATCTGGGCGCTGACCCAGACCCAGCGCGCCCAGCGTTTCGGCGAAGTGGTCGACCGCCTGGTCATCAAGCTGTCGGAGATCCTGCAGGCCGATTTCGCCAACTCGAACGCCGGCCGCAGCGCCGCCAACCTCAAGCGCACGTTCGGCTCCGGGCCGATGGACCAGTTCGACTTCGACGCCATGTCCCGGCTCCTGTGCAAGTCCGCGCCGAAGGAAAACCTGAGCAAGAACCGCAGGAAGCGGATCGAGAAGCTGCTGGCGACGCTGCGCGCGCAGCGCTTCTTCCCCGCGCCGCACGCCACCAGCACGCCGTACACCTTCGCCTTCGACACCTGCAGCGACGCCATCCGCACCTACCGCGAGCGCCTGCCCAAGGCCATCGAACTGGCCAAGGCCGTGGCCGTCGCCGAGCTCGAAGTGCGCGGCGAATACAGCGAGGCCAAGCACGACCGCCTGTTCGAATCCTTCGGCGAAAACGGCCTCGACCCGCGCGACATGGCGCTGTTCCCCGACTATCTGGTGCAGATCGACGCGGAAAGCCTGCCCGGCGGCGAACTCGGCGCGCTCACCGAGATCATGTCGCTGAACCTGCCGATCAAGGTGCTGGTGCAGACCGACGACGTCATCGAGGAATCGCCGATCGGCAACGGCCATCTGGCGTTCGCCCTGCGCAGCCGCCAGCTCGCGCGCATGGCGCTGGGCATGGCCGGCGTGTTCGTCGTCCAGGCGCCCGCCTCCGCGCTGTTCCAGCTGCGCGAGAAGATCGCGCGCGGCCTCGGCGGCTCGGGACCGGCGCTGTTCAGCATCTTCTCCGGCATGGCCAAGGGCCACGGCCAGCTGCCGCCCTATCTGGTCAGCGCGGCGGCGCTCGAATCGCGCGTGTTCCCGGCGTTCACCATGGACCCGGCGGCCGGCGGCGACTGGGCCTCGCGCTTCTCGCTGGGGGCCAACCCGCAGGCCGAGCTCGACTGGCCGATCCACCGCATCGTCTACCAGGACGCGGACAGCCAGACCGTCGCCGAGGAACGTCCCTTCACGCTGATCGACTTCGTCGCCTGCGACGCCCGCTACAGCAAGTTCTTCGCCGCCGTGCCGAAAGCGCACTGGCAGGACTGGCTGTCCGACGCCGGCGAGGCCATCGCGCGCGAACGGCGGGGCGAGATCGACCGGATCGACACCGTGCCGTCCCTGCTGATGGTTGCGCCGGACGATAAGCTGCAGAAGATCATCGTCACCGAGAAGATCGTCCGCGAAGCACGCCGCTGCCTGTCGATGTGGCACAGCCTGCAGGAACTCGGCGGCATCCACAACTCGCACGCCGAGAAGCTGCTGGCCCGGGAAAAGGCGGCCTGGGAGGAAAGCGGCAAGGCCATCGCCGCGGCCGCCGCGCCGGCTCCGGCGGCCCCGCCCGTTGCGGAAGCTGCCGCCGCTCCGGCCGCGCCCGAGGAAAAGGAAGCGGAAAAATCCTCGGACGAGGCCTACATCGAAACGCCGCGCTGCGCCTCGTGCAACGAGTGCATCCAGATCAACGACAAGATGTTCGCCTACGACGGCAACAAGCAGGCCTACATCAAGGACATCAACGCCGGCACCTATGCGCAGCTGGTCGAAGCCGCGGAGAATTGCCAGGTCGCCGTCATCCACCCCGGCAAGCCGCGCAACGCGGGCGAAGCCGGACTCGACGAACTGATCAAGCGGGCCGAGGCGTTCATGTGACGCCCGCGTGAGCCTCCGCCCGGAGGCGCTCGGCGATCCCCCGGCGGCGAAGGCCGCGGGGGATTTTTTTCAGGGTTGCCGGGAACGGCTGCGGACGCGCACGATCACGTCGATCTGCTCCGTCACCCATTCCGGCGGAAGCCTGGGCGTGCCGACCAGGCTGAATCCGTCCGCCGGAATGTCGGCGATCATCCCGGTGTCGACGTCGAAGACGTGGAAATGCTGGCTGACCGTGGAATCGTAGATCACGCATTTGGCGTCGACCACCAGTTCCCGGATCAGGCCGGAATCGCGAAAGAGCCGGAGCGTGTTGTAAACCGTCGCTCGGGACAGGTCGGGGAAGATTTTTTGCGCGCGCTCGTAAACCTCGTCGGCGCGCAAATGGACGGGTTCGGAAAACAGGACCTGCGCGATCGCCACGCGCTGGAGCGTCGCCTGGACCCCCGCCCGGGTCAGCTTCTGGGTGATCTCGGGTATCGACGTTTTCAATGGCATCAGTCCATAAAGGTAAGTGCCGCGAGAGGCGGACTATCCGCCTCCCGCGGCAGCCGGTCAATCATTTCGCAAACGGCTGCGGTCTCTTGGTCACGTCCGAGGAAGGCGGCAGGAACGGCAGCTTGAAGTTCGGCTGGTCGCCCGTCAAGGTCTTCAGGAAGGCGACGATCTTCGCGTTCTCGCTGTCCGAGTACTTGCGCCCGAGCTGAATGCGGCCCATGGTATTCACGGCTTCCTTCAGCGTGTCGGCGGCGCCGTCATGGAAGTACGGATACGTCAGTTCGACGTTGCGCAGCGTCGGCACCTTGAAGTTGAAGCGGTCGGCGTCCTTGCCGGTCACCGCCGAACGGCCTTCCGCCGGCACGCTGGCGTTGTACGGTTCCACCAGGCCCATCTTCTGGAAGGAATTGCCGCCGGCGGCCGGTCCGTTGTGGCAGGCCACGCAGCCGCTTTCCTTGAACAGGTTGTAGCCCTCGACCTCGACGGCGGTCAGCGCCTTCTTGTCCCCCTTGAGCCACTTGTCGAAGCGCGAATTGGGCGTCACCAGGGTTTCCTCGAAGGCCGCGATGGCTGCGGTCACTTCGCCGATGTCGATCTTCTCGGTCTTGAACACCTTCTTGAACTCGCTCACGTAGCCCGGAATCGACTGCAGCAGATCGACGGCCAGCTCATGCGTGAACGCCATTTCACCGGGATTGGCGATCGGGCCGCCGGCCTGCTCCTTCAGGTCCTTCGCCCGGCCGTCCCAGAACTGGGCGAGGTTCATGCTGGAATTGAGCACGGTCGGCGAATTGATCGGGCCTTCCTGCCAGTTGTGGCCGATCGAGGTCTTCAGGTTGCCGGAACCGCCCATCGACAGGTTGTGGCACGAATTGCACGAGATGAAACCCGACTTGGACAGACGCGGATCGAAATACAGCTTGCGGCCCAGCTCGACCAGCGCCGGCGACGTGACTTTCGCGGCGGGAATCGGCTGGATCGGCTCCTGGGCGGGCGCGGCGAACAGGCATGGCGCCGCCAGGGACAAAGCCGCGATGGAGATGGAACGCACCACTTGATTCTTCATCTGCTTCTCCTCTAAAGGGATTTGATTGTCGAATGTATTTATAACCAGTCTAAGGCTTATTGTTTTTATAACCGCATTCTAGTCAGGGTTATTTTCCGTATCAAGCAATCTTTCGCTTCGAGGAGCATGGATAGCAGGTGACTGTGACCCATGCGAAACATGGCTGCAGGGTTCCGCCACCGCATGGCGGATACCCGGTGCTTTTACAGGCAGGCAGGAGACGGCAGCCCAGGACGGGCGGGGAATTCAGTAACGGGCAGCCGGGCGGCAGTGCGGCTCCGGACTATCGGCCGGAACCCGTCCATCCGCCGCGCCGGCGGAATCGGCGCCGCTCAGAAATGCAGCGGCCGCCCGTCGCAGGCCAGCGCCGCTTCGTGCATGACTTCCGAGAGCGTCGGATGGGCGTGGCAGATGCGCGCGAGGTCTTCGCTGGCGGCGCCGAATTCCATGGCCACCACGGCTTCGGCGATGAGCTCCGAGGCGTTGGCGCCGATGACATGCACGCCGAGGATGCGGTCGGTCTGCGCGTCGGCCAGCATCTTGACGAAGCCGGCGGTCTCGCCCATGCCGAGCGCGCGGCCGTTGGCGGCGAAAGGAATCCTGCCGGCCTTATAGGCGACGCCGTCGGCCTTGAGCTGCTGCTCGGTGCGGCCGACCCAGGCGATTTCCGGGCTGGTGTACAGCACCCACGGGACCGTTTCCAGATTGCAGTGCCCGGCCTGGCCGGCGATCCGTTCGGCGACCATCACCGCCTCCTCCATCGCCTTGTGCGCCAGCATCGGACCGCGCACCACGTCGCCGACGGCCCATACGCCGGGCAGGTTGGTACGGCAATGCGCGTCGACTTCGACGCGGCCGCGCTCGTCGAGCTTGAGGCCGACCGCTTCGGCGGCGAGCCCGTCGGTGTTCGGCACGCGCCCGACCGAGACGATCAGCCGGTCGGCTTCCAGATGCTGCGCGGCGCCGGTCTTGTCCGCGTAGGCCACCGAGACGCCTTTCTTCGACGTCTTGACCTCGCCGATCGTCACCCCGAGCCGGATGTCGAGCCCTTGCTTGCGGAACAGTTTGGCCGCCTCCTTGGCGACGTCGGCATCCGCCACGGCAAGGAAATCCGGCAAGGCTTCGAGGATCGTCACTTCGGCGCCGAGGCGGCGCCAGACGCTGCCCATTTCCAGGCCGATCACCCCGGCGCCGACGATCGCCAGCCGTTTCGGCACGGCGTCGATGTCGAGCGCGCCGGCGTTGTCGCAGACGAGCTTGTTGTCGACCGGCACGCCGGGAAGGTGCCGCGCGCGCGAACCGGTGGCGACGATCACCTGCCCGGCTGCCACGGTCTCGTCGCCGACCCGCACCTGCCAGGCGCCCTCGCCGCCGCCGGCGAACGCGCCGTGGCCTTTCCGCAGAGTCACCTTGTTCTTCTTGAACAGGCCGCGAATCCCGGAGGTGAGCTGGTCGACGATGGCGTTCTTGCGCCCGATCATGGTCGGCACGTCGATCGCCGGCGCGCCGACCGAGATGCCCTGCGCGGCGAAGCCGTGCGCCGCCTCGGCGAAGAGGTGCGAGGTGTGCAGCAGCGCCTTGGACGGAATGCAGCCGACGTTGAGGCAGGTGCCGCCGAGGCGCGGCTCGCCCTTCGGGTCGGCGTAGGGATTGGATTCGCAGCAGGCCACCGTCAAGCCGAGCTGCGCCGCGCGGATCGCCGCCACGTAGCCGCCGGGGCCGCCGCCGATCACCAGGACATCGAAGCGTTGCGCCATGTCTCAGACTCCCAGCAGCAGGCGCGCCGGGTCTTCCAGCGCCTCCTTCATGGCCACCAGGCCGAGCACCGCCTCGCGGCCGTCGATGATGCGGTGGTCGTAAGAGAGCGCCAGGTAGTTGATCGGGCGGATGACAATCTGGCCGTTCTCGACGACCGGCCGGTCCTTGGTGGCGTGGATGCCGAGGATGGCCGATTGCGGCGGATTGATGATCGGCGTCGACAGCATCGAGCCGAACACGCCGCCGTTGGAGATCGAGAAGGTGCCGCCGGCCAGGTCTTCCATCGCCAGCTTGCCGTCCCTGGCCTTCTCGCCGAATTCGGCGATCTTCTTCTCGATGTCGGCCAGGCTCAGCTGGTCGGCGTTGCGCAGGATCGGCACGACCAGGCCGCGCGGGCTGCCGACGGCCACGCCGACGTCGATGTAGCCGTGATAGACGATGTCGTTGCCGTCGACCGAGGCGTTGAGGATCGGATACTTCTGCAGCGCCGCCACGGCGGCCTTGACGAAGAAGGCCATGAAGCCGAGGCGGACGCCGTGCGTCTTTTCGAATTTCTCGCCGTACTGTTTGCGCAGCGCGATGACCGGCGCCAGGTTGACTTCGTTGAAGGGGGTCAGGATGGCGTTGGTCGACTGCGACTGGATCAGGCGCTCGGCGATCCGCGCGCGCAGGCGCGACATCGGCACGCGCTGCTCGGGGCGGTCGGCGAGCGGGACTTCGACCGCCGGCGCGGGCGCCAGGGCGTAGGCGGCGGGCGGAGTCGGAGTCGCCGGCGGCGGCGCGGCGGCCGCCGGAGCGGCAGGCGCGGGCGCGGACGCCGCGAGGGCGTCGGCCTTGGTCACCCGCCCGCCGCGGCCGGTGCCTTCGAGGGCGGCGGCGGCAACGCCCTTTTCCTCCAGGATCTTGCGCGCCGACGGCATGGCGACGCCGGCCGCTTCCGGCGCGGCGGGAGCGGGCGCAGCAGGCGATGCGGCAGGCACGGGCGGAGCGGCCGGCGCCGCCTTCTTCTTCGGCGCGGAGGCCACGCTGGCCTGCGCTTCGGTGTCGATGCGCGCGATCAGGTCGCCGGCCAGCACCGTCTCGCCGTTCTGCCTGAGGATTTCGACGAGCACGCCGTCGGCCGGCGCGGGCCGTTCGAGCACGACCTTGTCGGTCTCGATGTCGATCAGGTTCTCGTCCTTCACGACCGCTTCGCCGACTTTCCTGTGCCAGGTCACCAGCGTCGCCTCGGCGACGGACTCGGACAACTGCGGGACTTTGACGTCAATGAGCATGGGCGACTCCAATCAGGCGGGTTTGTACGGTCCGATCTCACCGAGCGCGGAGTCGATCAGGGCCTTTTGTTGGGCGTTGTGCTTGCTGAGGTAGCCGACGGCCGGCGAGGCCGACGCGGGCCGCGAGACGAGCAGCAGCTGCTGGGTCTTGCCCAGCGAGCGGGACAGGTGCTGGCGCGAGGCGATCCAGTACCAGGCGCCCTGGTTGCGCGGGCCCTCCTGGCACCAGACGATTTCGGCGGCGTGCGGATAGCGCGACAGTTCGGCTTCGAACGCTTCCTGCGGGAACGGATAAAGCTGCTCCAGGCGGACGATGGCGATGTGCGGGATGTTGCGCTTGCGGCGCTCCGCGACGAGTTCGTAATAGACCTTGCCCGAGCACAGCAGCACGCGGGTGACCTTCTGCGGATCGAGCGGATCGACCTCGCCGATCACGTGCTGGAAGCTGCCCTTGGCCAGTTCGTCCAGCGAGGAGACGGCCTCCTTGTGGCGCAGCATGGATTTCGGCGTGAACACGATGAGCGGCTTGCGCTGCTTGCGGATGGCCTGCCGGCGCAGCATGTGGAAGACCTGCGCGGGCGTGGTCGGCTGGCAGACCTCCATGTTGGCCTCGGCGCACAGTTGCATGAAGCGCTCGATGCGCGCCGAGGAATGCTCCGGCCCCTGGCCTTCGTAGCCGTGCGGCAGGAACAGCGTGAGGCCGCAGGCCTTGCCCCACTTGGCCTCGCCGGAGGCGATGAACTGGTCGATGACCACCTGCGCGCCGTTGGCGAAGTCGCCGAACTGCGCTTCCCAGATCACCAGGTCGAACGGATTCGACGTGGCGTAGCCGTATTCGAAGGCCAGCACGGCCTCTTCGGAGAGCACGGAGTCGTAGCACTGGAACTCGGCCTGCTTCTGCTGCAGGTTTTCCAGCGGGCAGTAGCTGCCCGCGCCGCGCACTTCGCGGTTCTGATCGTGGATCACGGCATGGCGGTGGAAGAAGGTGCCGCGGCAGACGTCCTCGCCGGTCAGGCGCACGCCGTGGCCGGAGACCAGCAGCGTGGCGTAGGCCAGGTTCTCGGCCATGCCCCAGTCGAACGGCAGGCTGCCCTGCCCCATCTGGCGCCGGTCGTCGATGATCTTCTTTACCCGCGAATGCAGGGCGATGTTGTCCGGGATCGCCGTCAGCCGTTCGCACAGGCGCTTGAGCTCGCGCACCGGCACGGTGGTGTCGCAGTTGTCGATGTACCTGGGCGGCAGGAACGGCGTCCAGTCGATCAGCAGCGGGTTGGTGTAGCCGGCGATCACCGGGTTGTACAACAGCTCGCCGCGGTCGAGATGCTCGCGGTAGTCGCGGATCATGTCGTCCGGACCGTCGGCGGTGAGGATGCCTTCGGCCACCAGTTTATCCGCGTAGCGCCGGCGCGTGCCCGGATGCTGCGCCACCCGCTTGTACATCAGCGGCTGGGTAACCATCGGCTCGTCCTGCTCGTTGTGGCCGAGCTTGCGGAAGCAGACGAGGTCGACCACCACGTCCTTCTTGAACTCCATACGGTATTCCAGCGCCAGCCGCGTGACCAGCGCCACGGCTTCGGGGTCGTCGCAGTTCACGTGGAAGATCGGCGCATCGACCATCTTGAAGATGTCGGTGCAGTAGATCGTCGAGCGCAGGTCGCGCGGATCGGAAGTGGTGAAGCCGATCTGGTTGTTCACCACGATGTGCACCGTGCCGCCGGTGCCGAAGCCGCGCGTCTGGCCGAAATTGAGCATTTCCTGGTTGACGCCCTGCCCGGCCACCGCCGCGTCGCCGTGGATCAGCACCGGCAGGACCTTGTCCTGGGCGCCTTCGCCGCGCCGGTGCTGGCGCGAATATACCGAGCCGGCG
>JADHEE010000793.1_pt1 | contig 10597 bp, 9 predicted proteins | sample 8952401 | NCBI WGS metagenome assembly JADHEE01 (sample SAMN16124438, study PRJNA663242) | bioreactor sludge metagenome | isolation source: sludge (ammonium) | place: India:Bengaluru | collected 2019-02-28
CAGAGTGATGATGTGATTATTAGTTTACGCCCGTTGGGGTACATGCGGGTAACAGGCCCTAAAGAATGGGGTTATATCGGAATAGGTATGAGTGCTGCCAATATGGCATATGAGTTGATCTATCACAGTCACTTTAAAACGTGTATTTTGATTGGTCAAGATTTAGCGTATGGTAAAGATGGTAAAAGTCATGCGAGTGGGCATGTATTTGGCGAAGATGATGTTAAACAGAGTGAAATTGATGGCTGGACTGTGGCGTATGGTGGTGAAGGGAAGGTTAAGACGACCGCAATTTGGAATATGTTCCGAGGATTTTTTGAAAAAGATATTGCCGAAGCAAAAGCTCGAATGAAAACCATCAATGCAACTGAAGGCGGTGCGCGTATTTTTGGTGCCGTCGAACTTCCCTTTGCAAAGGCTATTGAAGAAAATATTTCTCAAAAAGCTGCGAAAACCCCAATAGCTCTTTCTCAAATTTCACTTAAAGATATCAAAACGATTACGCAAAATATTATGCAAAATGTTGCGTCGATTGAAGCTTATCTTAAAACGACTCAACATGATATCGAATCTATTTTTTTAAAAGTGGCTCAAACATGTGATGCCTTAGATGCCAAACACGAAATTACCAATGAAGCGATGCTTGTATTATTGAGCGCTATTGAAGGCGTAAGAGTGAAGAGTAAAGAAGAGATCTTTGATAAAGTCATCTGGCATATCGCGCAATCAATGATGCTTGTTCAAGAAATTAATATCGCTCCTATTGAAGCACGTTATACCCCAAATGAAGAATCAAAACGTCAAAAATTAATTGATCTGATGTATGTTTATAAAGGGTGGCTTTTTTCACTGGCAGGGAGTATCAATGCTATTCGTAAAACTATGCATTATGGTCAAGGTAGAGCATTGATTCATACAGTACATGAGATTGGTGTGTGGCTTGGCAATGAACAAATCGATACAATTATATGTAAAGATATGACGGCACAAAATGGACGCGTTTTTGATGTTGATATGCGAGGGATTTTATACGATGTAGAAGATAAATATGTGGATAATTCAAATCAAATATGTTTTAAAAATGGCGATGGAAATGACTGCCTACCTCAGAGTTTTGTTAATGTCATTAATCGACAAGACAGCCAATATAATAAATTACGATTTATGCAAAGCCTTGAGGAAGAACTTGATACGACAAAACTTAAATATATCGAGCATGGTCAAATTATTGGATTTTTAGCCCTAGAAGAGAACCTTGAAAGTCAAGATTTTATGAATTTTTTACATAATATTAGTGTCAAATACCCAGGCATGACACTCAAAGCTTGCTATTTTAATCAAGTACAAAAGCAAAAATTTTTAAATTCAGCATTAGGACGAACTCAAAAAATTGACGTTCTTCAAGTCACTACAATTTATGATTTAATCAATACTTTAAATATTTTTCTAGCAAACGTTTACGTGTATAAAGAAAGTAATATTGTTGATATAAAAGCTTCACGTTTTATGTATAATTTATATGATAGTGCCAATATTATAGCAATAAGAACCTCTTTAGATTTAAATATGAGCATTAGAGCGTGGAGTTTAAAATTTAAAGAGAATTATTATAAATTTATACAAACAATCAATAGTTTTAAAATTTTTGATACTACAATTGATACAACATCGATCGAATTATTTTACAAGATTATATTTCATGAGCTACTTGTTACAAGCAATATTAATAAAGAATTTGATTTAAATATAGATGATAGTATGTGCGTTTTAAAAGATATCATGATAGAGTATGCTTTGAAAGATGCTTATTTTAAAAAGATGTTAGCAAAAGTGTTCTACGCAATGATTGCAAATAGCTCACATGAGTAGTACGATTAATTAAAGAGGAATCTGTGAACTCTCATAATATTCAGTGGCATTCACATAGTATTGATAAACTAAAGAGAGTGCAACAAAACTCTCAAAAACCTTGTGTTATATGGCTAACAGGGTTAAGTGGTAGCGGTAAGTCAACAATTGCCAATGCCCTTGAAAAAAAGCTATTTGAAAATGGCAATAAAACATATTTACTTGATGGCGATAATATTCGTCATGGACTCAATAAAGATTTAGGTTTTGATGAGCACTCAAGAGTTGAAAATATTAGGAGAATAGGAGAAGTAGCTCGCCTATTTGTAGATAGTGGGCATATTATTATTACAGCTTTTATTTCACCTTTTTTAAATGATAGGTACATGGCAAGAAATCTTGTTGCTTATGGGGAGTTTATTGAGGTATTTGTCGATGCCCCTTTAGAAGTATGTGAAAAAAGAGACCCAAAAGGGTTGTATAAAAAAGCTCGCAAAGGTGCAATTAAAGATTTTACAGGCATAGATTCTCCTTATGAAAGACCTCTTAATCCAGAGTTGCATGTCAAAAGCGATGTAACAAGTGTCGAAGAAATTTGTTTGATTATTGTAAAGTATCTTCTAGAAAATAATTATATTCAAAATAATATTTTGAGTCATGATATCTCTGTACAATCGATGGATGATGTATCTCCTCTTAGTGAAAAGAAACCTAGAAGCTATTCTCAAGCAGAATATGAATTGAACGCTTATATTCGAAAAAATTATCCAGAGTGGGAATGCAAGACTATTCAATCATAATTCGTTTGAACTCTCCTAAACTCCTACGATGAGTTTAGATAGTTGTGTTAAATCATTCTTGCAAATAAGGTTTATACATGATTTTTGATTTTTGGAAACAGTATGAAAATTTTATTCACTACGATACTGCCTTACAATTTGATTATCGGTTAGATAATATTATTTTAAAATTAAACAGCTTTTTTCAAAGGCTTTTGCTTAAAGATATTGAACAAGACCATATTCGTTTTTACTTAGCAGGATCATGTATCAAGGCGGATACTTTTAGAGATTTAGACCTTTTTTTTCCTGTCAATGAAGAACGAGAGACCGTTCATGATTCGTTAAATAAAGAGTACTTTGAATATGAAAACAACTCTTATACATATCGGTATAAAAATGATATTTATCAGCTAATTTATCGAGAACGTTTCAATCATGCAACTTTAGCTCAAGTTGTTGATGGATTTGACTTTGACTCTACAAAAATAGCGTTTGAATGCCATTACGATACGCGCTATCGTGTTTTAAAAGTCGTTGGTTGTGATATGCGAGCAGAATTTGTTCATTATATCAATACAAAAATCAATAATCTTTCCCGTATTAGTACAAATCCTTTTGTGTCATTACAAAGGGCAATTTATTTTTTGAAGCGCGGAGATGATGTTCCTTACAGTGTCTTTTTGGATATTTGTTCCGCGATTGCAGATTTACAAATCAAAAAAAATGAAGATCCTCAGAAGCATTTTGAGATTCTTCAAGGGAATCCTAATAAGCTCGATAATATCAAAGAAGCGATTGCGCATTATATTGAGACTAAAAAGGAAGATGTTGAAAAATAATTTTTTAGAATCTATCGATATTGAATGCATTAAAGCGATTGCACAAGAAGCGGGTGTCGCAATTATGCAGGTATATGAAAAAGAGTTTAGCATAGCCTATAAAGATGACCAAAGCCCTTTAACTGAGGCAGATATATTAAGCAATACAATCATTTGTAAAGCATTACAAACGTATTTTCCAATGGTACCTATTATGTCGGAAGAAAATGCACAAATAGCCTATGAAGATAGAAAAGCATGGGAGTATTATTGGTGTATTGATCCAATTGATGGAACAAAAGAATTTATTAAGAAAAATGGTGAATTTACAGTCAATATCGCTCTTATTTATCAAAATATTCCCGTATTGGGGGTAGTTTATGCTCCAGCCCTAGATGAGATGTATTGGGCAAAAAAAGGAGATGGGGCTTACAAAAACGGAAGAAGATTACCTTTACATATCAATCATGCATCTGAAAAAAAAATGTATGTCGTTGCTTCTAAATCGCATCTATCTGAAGAAACGCAAGCATTTATTGATGCTCTTCCTTCTGAAAAGATTGAACAAGTCTCTAAAGGTAGCTCGCTAAAGCTTTGTATGGTTGCAGAAGGTACGGCTGATATTTATCCTCGTTTAGCCCCTACAATGGAATGGGATACGGCTGCTGCGGATGCGATTGTGAGAGAAAGTGGAAAAATAGTTTATCAGTATAAAAGTAATAATTTATTAGAATATAACAAAGAAAAATTAGTCAATCCTTGGTTTGTAGTGAAATAATTGAAGTAAGTCTGAATCTTATTAATCATTTAGGTGAAATTAGGGTTTATGGTAAGATAGTGCGAATTGAGCTTCTCTAGCAACGTATAGGATGAATATAAAAGTGAGGTTATATTGGGTTACTATCAAGAAACATCATTTGTTATTATTGGGTCAGGTGTTATTGGTCTTGCTATCGCTAAAGCATTAAAAACGAAAAATGAAGAAGCGAAAATTCTTGTTGTCGAAAAAGAAAATAAAGAAGCAATGCATTCTAGTGGAAGAAATAGTGGTGTCTTGCATGCAGGGTTTTACTACACCGCAGATTCTTTAAAAGCAAAATTTACTCGAGATGGGAATCGTGCTTGGACAGAGTTCTGCGAAAAGCGTTCTTTGCCGATCAATAGATGCGAAAAAGTTGTTGTTGCAAAAGATGAGACGGAACTTGCGAGTATCGAAGAGCTTTATGCAAGAGGCGTGAAAAATGGAGTTGATGTACGTATTATTGATGAAGCGGAGTTGGCTGCCATAGATTCAAATGCAAAAACCTACAAAAAAGCTTTATACTCGCCAAATACTTCTACCATCGATCCAACACTTTTATGCTCTACACTCAAGCAAGAATTAGAAGCAGCAGGCGTTCAATTTCTCTTTTCAGATGGGTATGATTCGAAGACAGAAGAGGGTATAAAACTTAAAAGCGGTCATGTGATTAAAGCCGATAGAGTCATCAACTGTGCAGGATTGTATGCAGATGAAATTGCAGCAGATTTTGGCTTTGGAAAGCAATACACTATTATCCCTTTTAAAGGTATTTACCTCAAGTATTCTGGGAAATCAGCTCCTATAAAAACCAATATTTATCCTGTTCCCAATCTTAAAAATCCTTTTTTAGGAGTGCATTATACAATTACCGTAGATGGCACTGTTAAAATTGGTCCTACCGCAATTCCTGCTTTTTGGAGAGAGAATTATGAAGGTTTTTCCCATTTTTCATTTTCAGAATTTTTAGCCATTATAGGTTATGAAATGAAGTTATTTTTTTACAATGCGTTTGGATTTCGTTCACTCGCATTTGAAGAAATGAAAAAGTACCAGAAAGGCTATTTTGTCTCTTTGGCGATATCTCTTACTAAAACGATAGATAAAGATAATTTTAAAGAGTGGAGTAAGCCAGGCATTAGAGCACAGCTTTTAAATAAAAAAACCTTGGAATTGGTGCAAGATTTTGTTGTCGAAGGCGATGCTAAGAGCGTTCATGTACTAAATGCAGTATCGCCTGCTTTCACAGCAGCCTTGCCTTTTGGCGAGTGGGTGGTTGAAAACTACATAAAAGGATCCAAGTGAAAGAGTATATTGTTAAACATATTACAGATTCAATTGATGTCAAAAAATCTATTTTAGACAACGACCTACTTTTATCACAGATAGAAAGTGCGGCAAGTATTATCATAAAAGCCTATCAAAATAAAAACAAAACGCTTATTGCAGGCAATGGTGGTAGTGCCGCTGATGCACAACATATTGCAGGAGAATTTGTCAGTAGGTTCTATTTTGATAGACCAGGGTTGGCTTCGGTTGCATTGACCACGGATACGTCTATTTTAACGGCTATAGGGAATGATTATGGATATGAGCGTGTTTTTGCAAGACAAATTGAAGCGAATGGCGTTTGTGGGGATGTTTTTATCGGAATATCAACTTCAGGAAATTCCAAAAATATTTTAGAAGCGATACATGCCGCAAAGGCTAGAAATATTTTCGTGATAGGTTTAACGGGAGACACAGGGGGATTAATGGCAGATTTATGCGATATTTGCATTTGTATTCCATCTTCAGAAACACCACGTATTCAAGAATCTCATATCTTAGTTGGGCATATTTTGTGCGCTATCGTTGAAAAAGAAATTTTCTCTCAAGGAGCCTAATATAGAAGCAATTATACTTGCAGGTGGCTTTGGTACGAGGCTTCAAAGTGTTGTCAAAGATGTTCCAAAGCCGATGGCGGATATTCGAGGGAAACCTTTTTTGGAATATTTATTGATGTTTTTAGCTAAGTCTGGTTTTTCCAAAGTGATTCTTTCTGTTGGGTACAAAAAAGAGGTCATTATGGACTATTTTAAAGATTTTTATTTAGGAATGGAAATTATTTACTCACCTGAAGAGTCACCTCTTGGTACAGGAGGTGCTATCAAAAAAGCATTGATGTATGCAATTGGTGAAAATGTACTAGTGCTCAATGGTGATACGTTTTTTAATTTAGATATTACTTCATTCTACGCTACTCATCAACAAAACACTTCAAGTATTACTATGGCACTAAAGCCTATGACACAGTTTGATAGGTATGGAAGTGTTAATACATCTGGGAAAACTGTCGTTTCTTTTGAAGAGAAGGGATTCAAAGAGAAAGGGCTGATTAATGCAGGTGCGTATATAATTAGAAAAAGTATTCAGAAAATATTAACAGAGTTTAACGATGTCTTTTCTTTTGAAAAAGATTTTTTGGAAAAGAATATCTCTACGATAAAACCAGTAGCTTATATAGAAGATGCGTATTTTATCGATATTGGTATTCCAGAAGATTATAATAAAGCACAGCAGGAATTATAATGATTATCTCCAAAACACCGCATAGAATTTCTTTTTTTGGTGGAGGAACGGATTATCCTCCTTATTATCTTCAACATGGAGGAAAGGTTCTTGGTGGTGCGATTGATAAATATTCATATATCAACATTCGCAAGCTTCCACCTTTTTTTAAGCATAAACACCGCATTGTTTATAGCAATCAAGAAAATGTTATGGATATAGACTCCATTGTGCATCCTAGTGTAAGAGAGACATTGCGTTATTTCGATATTCAAGAGGGTATATCCATTCATCATGACGGTGATATACCAGCAAGAAGTGGTATGGGGTCAAGCTCTGCATTTACGGTTGGGTTGGTGAAGAGCCTGCATGCACTTGAAGGTAAAATGATTACCAAAGCGGAACTGACAAAAACAGCCATTCACATTGAGCAAAATATGATTCAAGAACATGTAGGATCGCAAGATCAAACATTTGCGGCTTATGGTGGGCTGAATGTTATTGAGTTCTTACAAAGCGGTGAAATAGTGGTTAATCCCATCATTTTACAGCCTGAAAGACTGCAAGCATTTGAGGGTTCACTCATGTTGTTTTTCACAGGTATTTCACGAATTGCTAGTGAAGTGGCAAAAGATCAAATTGATCAAGTGAATGTCAATGAAGCTAATTTACATGCTATGAAGAAAATTGTGGATGATGCTTTTCATATTTTGACATCGGATAAAGATTTGAGCTTATTTGGTGAATTGTTGAATGAAACATGGAGATTAAAACAATCACTTTCAAAAAAAATAAGTAACCCTGAAATTGATGATATGTATAATAGAGCGATCGATGCAGGAGCCATTGGTGGAAAATTATTAGGTGCTGGAGGTGGTGGATTTATGCTGTTCTTTGTCAAACCTGAAAATCAAAAAAATGTTAAATCAGCTCTTAAAGACTACCTGCATATACCATTTTCTTTTGATTTCGGTGGCTCTGAAATCATTGTTTATGAACCAAATCATTAAAATATTTATAGAAGGATAATGAATGAAATATGAATTAGCAAGTACAACATGGGATAATGCTGAGAGAGAAGCAATCGCACGTGTTGTAGATAGTGATATGTTTACAATGGGTAAAAATGTTTTAGCGTTTGAAGAGGCATTCGCGTCTTATTTTGGGAAAAAGTATGCTGTTATGGTAAATTCTGGCTCTTCTGCCAATCTTGTCGCTGTTGCTTCCTTGTTTTTTAGAAAAGAAAATCCTCTTAAAGCGGGCGATGAGGTTATCGTTCCATGTATCAGTTGGGCAACCACCTTTCATCCACTCCAACAATATGGGCTCAAACTTCGTTTTGTCGATGTCAATCTTGAAACCCTTAATTATGATATTGATAAACTTAAAGATGCCATCACACCTAATACAAAAATGATTGTTACGGTAAGTATTTTAGGAAATCCATGTGAATTTGATGAAATTGAAAAATTGTGTAACGAAAAAGGCATTATTCTTTTTGATGATAACTGCGAATCTATGGGGGCAAAGATAGGAGGAAAATTTACAGGCACACGTGGACTTGTGAATACCTTTAGTACCTTTTTCTCGCACCATATTTCTACGATGGAAGGTGGTCTTGTATTGACCGATGATAAAGAGCTGTATAACCTTCTAAAAGCAATGAGAAATCACGGTTGGACGCGTGGTCAAGATGCTGATAGCCCTATATTTGATAAAAAAGATGATGATTTTTTTGAAGCATACCGATTTATATTACCTGGATACAATGTTCGACCGGGTGAATTGCATGGTGCTATTGGACTAGAGCAAATGAAAAAACTACCACATTTGATTGAGGCTAGACGTAAAAATGCTGAATATTTTGTCTCTTTGTTTAAAGACGATAAACGATTTATTATTCAAAAAGAATGCGGGGAGAGTTCATGGTTCTGTTTCACTATGATTGTTCGACCAGAGCTTCAACTTGAGCGTAAAGATGTTTTAGTCAAACTCAAAAATGCAGGCATTGAACATCGTATCATTACAGGTGGCTGTTTCTTAAAACATGATGTTATTAAGTACTATGACCATACCGTACACAGTCGCGCAAATGCTGATCTTGCACATGATCGTGGCTGGTTTGTGGGGAATCATCCTTATGATATTCGAAAAGAGATTGATTATTTACATAAAACACTTGAAGCGTTTTAATGGTTTTTCTCTCTTCGTCATGTGTTAGAAGCAACAATGTTTTAGAGGCGATTGAAATACTTTCGCCTATCACCAAAAATATTGAGCTTTCAGGTGGGTCAAATTCGCAAGAAGGGTTGTTAGAAGCTCTTTTAGCACTCAAAAATCAAGGGTATCATTTTTTAGTGCATGGCTATTTCCCACCACCCAAAGAGCATTTTTTACTTAATTTTGCAGATGAATCAGAGATAACAAGAGCTTTTATTGCGAATGCGGTTGCTTATATCCAAGCGTTAGGCATTTCGTATTATTCAACACACGCTGGGTTTGTTTCGGATTTTACGATTGGTAAGAAAGAAAATTTAGAAGGTGGTCTTCAACAATTTGAATATTCAGGTGTTCAAAAAAATACGGAATGGTTTTTTGAGTCTTTTGGTGGGATAGCACTTGCCCTTGAGAATCTATTTCCTAATCATGGAGACAAAAACTGTTGTTTTTGGATGAAACCTGAGTGTATTATTGATGCATTAAATTTGAATACTAAGCTAAATCTGTTGCTTGATTTAGGGCATTTAAAAATTGCAGCAAGCGCGTTTGAATTTTCTTGGGAAGAGGCATGTGAAACTCTTTTTAATTCGCAGATACACAGAATCAAAGAGATTCATGTGTCTGAAAATGGGGGTGTGTTTGATGAGCACTTGCCAATTTTAGAGAGTAGTTTTCAGATAAAACTTATTCAAAAATATGCATCACAAATCAAACAGCATGGGATTAATATTACTATTGAAGCCAGAGGGGCATCTGCCCAAGAACTTCATAGAATCGTACATTTATTAGAAACAATATTGAAGGAGTAAATCATGAGTTTAAACATATTAGTAACGGGTGGTGCGGGTTATCTAGGATCAATTTTGGTTCCAGAGCTTTTAAAAGCAGGGCATAAAGTGAGCGTACTGGATGCATTTATCTTTGGGCAAAATAGTCTTGTTGAGTGTTGTGCTAATGAGAATTTTGAAGTTATCAAAGGAGATGCTAGGGATGAAGGTATCTTAAAAGCTATTTTGCCTAAATTTGATGTTATTATCCCTCTAGCAGCACTCGTTGGAGCGCCACTGTGCAATAGAGATGCCATTGGTACAGTAACCATTAATAGAGATGCGGTTCAAAGCATTACAAAAATTGCTTCTAAAGAGCAACGTATTATTTACCCGACAACCAATAGTGGTTATGGTGTGGGTGAAGAAGGCGTTTTTTGTACAGAAAAAACACCATTGCGTCCAATCTCAACATATGGAAAAACAAAAGTCGAAGCTGAAGAGATTGTTTTAGCGCGTGGTAATGCAATTACTTTCCGCCTTGCAACTGTTTTTGGTATGGCTCCTCGTATGCGCTTAGACCTTTTGGTGAATGACTTTACTTATAGAGCGGTGAATGACAAATTTATTGTTATTTTTGAAGGGCATTTCAAACGCAATTATATTCATATTCGTGATGTTGCAAGAGCATTTATGCACGCGATTAATAACTTTGATACAATGAAAAATGAGCCTTATAATGTGGGGCTTAGTGATGCGAACCTTTCAAAACTTGAATTATGCGCAAAAATCAAACAGCATGTTCCTGATTTT
>JADHEE010000794.1_pt1 | contig 10594 bp, 9 predicted proteins | sample 8952401 | NCBI WGS metagenome assembly JADHEE01 (sample SAMN16124438, study PRJNA663242) | bioreactor sludge metagenome | isolation source: sludge (ammonium) | place: India:Bengaluru | collected 2019-02-28
GGCGACCAGGGCAGGTCGGGGGACTTCGCCCTCCGGGTTCGGCGTATCCGCCGGAGGGACCGCCGGTCGCGCTTCCGTCTTCGATGTTCCGCCAAAGGCTTGAGGGAGCGGAGTTTTCATGGTGACAAAAGCGGCTGCATCCACGGTCGGTACCGAGACTCAGGACGAGTCCGCCGACGGCCCGGTCCTCGACACGTGGGGAGCCGCAGCGAAGAAGCTGGTCGCCAAGGGTCGCGAGCGCGGCTACATCACCTATGACGAGTTCAACGCCGCGCTGCCGCAGGACGAGGTGTCGTCCGAGCAGATCGAAGACACCATGGCCATGCTCTCCGAGATGGGCATCAACGTCGTCGATCCGGAAGAGGCCGAGGACGTGGCCGAGGCCGACAGCGACGACGCCGCCGACGCCAAGGAATCCGCCGTCGGCAACGTCGACGAAGACGAGGTCGGGCGCACCGACGACCCGGTGCGGATGTACCTGCGCGAGATGGGCTCGGTCGAGCTCCTGTCCCGCGAGGGCGAAATCGCCATCGCCAAGCGCATCGAGGCCGGCAACGAGATGATGATCGGCGGGCTGTGCGAAAGCCCGCTGACGATCAAGCACGTCCTCGAATGGCACGACGCCCTGCAGAACGGCAAGATGCTGCTGCGCGACATCATCGACCTCGACGCCACCTACGGCAACGAGCCCTCCGGCGAGGAGATCGACTCGGTCGAATCCGAAGTCGCCGCCGAGGTCGAGGTCCCCGAGGCGCCCGCTCCCATCGCGGAAGCGCCGAAGGCCGAGGCCGTGGCCGCGCCGAAGATCGAGGCGGTTGCGCCGCCCAAGCCCGCCCCCGCGCCCAAGGCCGCGAAGTCGGACGACGACGAGGACGACGAGGACGAGGACGAGATCGTCGACGAGGTCGAGGAGCCGGAAGAACCCGCCGCCGAGTCGTCGGACGAGGAAGAAGGTGGCGAGGAACACGAGGACGAGGCGACGATTTCCCTCGCCGCGATGGAAGAGGCGCTGATGCCGCTGGTGCTCGCCACCCTCGAAGGCGTGGCGGCGACCTATTCCAAGATGCGCCGCGTGCAGGAACAGCGCCTCTCCGCCTTGCAGGCCGGCAAGCCGGTGGCGCCGACCACCGAGCGCCGCTACGAAAAGATGAAGGCCGAGCTCGTCACCCTGATGTCGACGGTGCACCTCAACACCGGTCGCATCGAGGAACTGGTCGACCAGTTGAATGGCTATTCCCGCCGCCTGATGACCTTCGAGGGCAAGCTGCTGCGCCTCGCCGAGAACGCCAAGGTCAAGCGCGAGGACTTCATCGAGGCCTATCGCGGCTGCGAGCTCGACCCCACCTGGCTCGAGCAGGTCGCGCAGCGCCCGGGCAAGGGCTGGGCGGTGTTCGTCGAGCGCCACGGCGAGGAAGCGAAGAAGGTCCGCGACGGAATTTCGGAAGTCGCCTCGCTCGCGGGCATGCCCATCGGCGAGTTCCGCCGCGTCGTCGCCACGGTGCAGAAGGGCGAGCGCGAAGCCACCCGCGCGAAGAAGGAAATGATCGAGGCCAACCTCCGCCTGGTGATCTCGATTGCGAAGAAGTACACCAACCGCGGCCTGCAGTTCCTCGATTTGATCCAGGAAGGCAACATCGGCCTGATGAAGGCGGTGGACAAGTTCGAGTACCGGCGCGGCTACAAGTTCTCGACCTACGCCACCTGGTGGATCCGCCAGGCGATCACCCGTTCGATCGCCGACCAGGCGCGCACCATCCGCATTCCGGTGCACATGATCGAGACGATCAACAAGCTGGTCCGCACCAGCCGCCAGATGCTCCACGAAATCGGTCGCGAGCCGACTCCGGAGGAATTGGCCGAGAAGCTCTCGATGCCGCTCGAGAAGGTGCGCAAGGTGATGAAGATCGCCAAGGAGCCGATCTCCCTCGAGACCCCGATCGGCGACGAGGAAGACAGCCACCTCGGCGACTTCATCGAGGACAAGAACGCGGTGCAGCCGCTCGACGCGGCGATCCAGTCGAACCTGCGCGAGACCTGCACCCGCGTGCTCGCCAGCCTCACCGCGCGCGAGGAGCGGGTGCTGCGCATGCGCTTCGGCATCGGCATGAACACCGACCACACGCTCGAGGAAGTCGGCCAGCAGTTCTCGGTCACCCGCGAACGTATCCGCCAGATCGAGGCGAAGGCCTTGCGCAAGCTCAAGCACCCGAGCCGCTCGCGCAAGCTCCGCAGCTTCCTCGACACCTGATCCCTCCCGAAAATGCCGGAGCGCTTCCCGCGCTCCGGTTTTTCCGCTAAGAACACCCCAGTTCCACCCGGAAACCCCGGGCCTGTAGCTCAATGGTTAGAGCCGGCCGCTCATAACGGTCTGGTTGCAGGTTCGAGTCCTGCCGGGCCCACCATTCCCCCCTTTGTGAGTGCATCCACAGTCGGTCGCGGGGCGATCGGCTATCCTGCCGTTTGGGCCGCGATGCGCGGTTTTCCTGAGGATTGGGCGGGATGGCGATGGGCTGGGCGGGGTTGGTTTCCCGGGTCTTGAAGGATGCGAGGGGCGTCGCCGCGATCGAGTTCGCGGTGATCGCCCTGCCGCTGTTCATGATGATCGCGGGGATGATCGAAACCGGAGTTCTGGCCTTCACCTCGGCGGTGACCGAGGCGGCCACCCGCGACGCGGCGCGGCAGGTGCGCACCGGCAATGTGCAGAACGCCTCCGACGCGCTCGCCCGCTTCCGCACCGAGTTCTGCCGCAGCCTGCCGAGCACCTTCAACTGCGGCACGTTCTACTTCGACGTCCGCACCTTTTCCGAATTCACGGCAATCTCTCTGCCGCCGGTCACCTTCGACGCCAACGGCGTGCCGCAAGGGTTGCAGTTCGCGCCCGGCGGAGCGAACAGCGTGGTGAGCGTGCGGGTGGTCCATCCCTACCGGTTCCTCACCCCCCTGCTCGGCGAGCTGATGGGCGGGGCGTCCTCCACCGTGGCGCTGATCTCGACGGCGGTGATGCGCACGGAGCCGTTCTCATGAGCCGCCTCGCCGCAGTCTTCGGGAACGCCAGGGGCGCGATTGCCGTGGAATACGCGCTGTTGCTGCCCGCGATGGTGATGGCGCTGCTCGGCACGGTGGAGATCTTTGCCGCGGTGCAGGCGTACGGCAAGGCGGTGTCGGCGTCGCAGACCGTGGCCGACCTCACCGCCCGCGCGGATTCCCAGAGCAGCGCCTCGATGGCGGCCATCGCGACGGCGGCGCAGCGGGTGATGGACCCGCTGCCGAACTCGACCACGGTGATGGGAATTCGGGTGCAGAGCGTGGTCTTCGGCAGTTCGGGCACGCAGGCGACGGCGTGGAACTACGCCTGGGGCACCGGCGCGGATCCGGTGCCGCTGTCCGTCACCGCAGGGCTCGGCAAGTCGGGGGAGAGCGTGGTGACGGTGTCGTTCCGCTACGCCCACGCGCCGCTGCTGCACGACATCTTCGGCACCCTGACCTTCCACGAAACCGCCGTGGCGCGTCCGCGCACCACCCGCGTCATCCCGTTCTCCGGCTGAGACACGAGGGCTCCATGTCGCCGCTCCGCATCCTCCGCACTCTCTCCGCCAAGCTGGGCCGCGACGACCGCGGCAGCGTCGCGGTCATTTTCGCCGTGACCCTGGTGCCGACGCTGCTCGCCATCGGCCTCGCCGTCGACACCGCGCGCGCCTTCGCGGTGAAAAGCCAGTTGCAGGCGGCCCTCGACGCCGCCGCGCTGGCGGTGGGTTCGTCGTCCGGCACCGACGCCGAGATGCAGGCGCTGGCGCAGAAGTTCTTCGACGCCAACTTCAAGCCCAACGGCCTCGCCACCGCCTCGAGCATCCAGATCTCGGTGGCGGGCGACACCATCACCGCCACCGGCACCGCCACCGTCGACTCCACGGTGATGCAGATCGGCGGCTTCGACACCATCGCCATCGCCCAGGGGTCGCAGGTGGTGCGGGCGATCCGGGGGCTCGAGCTCGCGATGGTCCTGGACAACACCGGCTCGATGACCACCAGCGACAACATCGGCGCGCTGCGCGACGCGGCGCACGAACTCACCGACATCCTGTTCGGCGGCCAGACCACCCATCCGACCCTGAAGATCGCGCTGGTGCCGTATTCGGCCTCGGTCAACCCGGGCAAGGTGGCGGAAAGCCTGGTCTCGGGCAGCAGCGTGGTCGACGCCAACAACGTGCTGGCGTGGAAGGGCTGCGTCGTCGAGCGCGCCGGGGCCAACGCGGTGGGCGACACCCCGGCCAGCACCGCGCCGTGGACGGTCTACAAGTGGGTTCCCGCGGTGGACAACACCTACACCGCGACCAAGGCCTCGACGGTGCGCGCCGATCCCTCCTACGGCAACGGCAGCACCGGCCCCAACCTCGGTTGCCCGACGCCGATCACGCCGCTCACCAACCAAAAGGCGACGATCGACGCGGCGATCTCGGCGATGCGGGCGTGGAGCCGGGGCGGCACCTTCAGCGACATCGGCATGGCCTGGGGCTTGCGCGTGCTTTCGCCCGAGCCGCCGTTCACCGAGGGCCTGCCCTGGGGCACCGAGAAGTGGGACAAGGCGGCGATCCTGATGACCGACGGCGACAACCAGTTCTACAAGCTGCCGAGCACCGCCAGCCCGAACACGGTGAACACCGCCGTCAACTCCGACTACACCGGCTATGGCCGCCTCGACGAGCTCGGACGGATGGGCACCACCAACATCAACACCGCCAAGACCACGATCAACAGCCGCATGTCGTCGGTGTGCCAGGCGATGAAGGCGAAGGGGATCACCGTCTACACCATCACCTTCACCTCGGGCATCAACAGCACGACGCGCGACCTCTACCGCAATTGCGCGTCGTCGCCGGCGAAATACTTCGACTCGCCGACCCAGGACGAACTGCGCGCGTCGTTCCGCGCCATCGCCACCGAGCTGTCGCAACTGCGGCTGAGTTTGTAAGGGAAGCCCGGCGCTATTCCGCCGTCTTCTGCACCGGCGGGGACTTGCGGTTTTCGGACGTGCGCACGCAGGCGGTGCCGCAGGCGTAGACCACGGTATGGCCGCCGGGCGCGACGCCCTTGCCGCCGGCGTAGGTGACGGTGACGCCGCTCGGCGTGGCGGGGTGCACCACGACCTCGGTGGAAACCAGGACCTTGCCGTCCGCGCCGAGAACGGTGAGCGAGGTGCCGCCCGGGGCCTTGCCGAACACCGCGAGGCGGTTGATCCCCTCGACCGAGACGTCGGCCACGGTGGGATCGCCGACGATCACGCTGCTCGCCGAGCGACCGAGCTGGACCAGCGCGGTGTAGCCGACGCCGACGTCGATGGCGGATTGGGCGGCGGCGAGGGCCGTCGTGGCGGCCAGGAGACCGGCGGAAAGGGCAAGCGCGCGGAACTGGATCATCCCTGTATCCTTCATGGGAATAATTCAACGGCAGATCATAGCATAGATGACGGAATTGCGGAAATCTTCTCTTGCGGAAGCTTGTATTCAACGGGTGAAAATTATAGATTGATTTCAGGTATTCAAACCGGAAAGGCATTTCATAGTGAATCGCTGGATCTCTGCTGCCGCTGTCCTTCCGGTCCTGCTGCTGTCCGCCTGCGCCGGGGGCGGCGCGCAACCCGCCGCCAGCAACGAGGGCGCGGTCGCCAAGGCGGTGGAACCCTCGCTGCGCGCCGCCGCCGCCAGCGCCGAGGCCAACAACGACTGGAAGGGCGCGGTGCAGCACTGGCGCACCCTCTATTCCCACCACCCGGAGGACAAGGACATCGTCCTCTCCCTCGCCCGCGACCTGCGCTACGCCGGCGAGCCCCAGGTGGCCGCCGACGTGCTGCAACAGGCGCTCGCGCGCGGCGGGCGCGACCCGGCCCTGGTCGCCGAGCTCGGCAAGGCGTGGCTCGCGGCGGGCCGCGAGGGTCTCGCCCTCAAGACCCTGGAAGAGGCCGCCGTCCTCTCCCCCGACGCGTGGGACGTTCACTCCGCGCTCGGCGTCGCGCTCGACGGCGCCGGGCGCTTCGACGAGGCCCAGGCGGCCTACGCCCGCGCCCTCACCCTTTCGCCCGACAACCCGGTGGTGCTCAACAACCTCGGCCTGTCGCAGGCGATGATGGGCCACCTGGCCGACGCGGTGGCGACCCTCAAGGCCGCCGAGGAGCAGCCCCAGGCGGGAACCCAGGTGCGCCAGAACCTCGCGCTGTTGCTGTCGCTCCAGGGCAACGTCGCCGCCGCCGACCGCCTCGCCGCGCGCGACCTGCCGCCCGAGATGGTGCGCAACAACGCCGCCTTCCTCCACTGGCTCGCCGCCAACCGCAACCGCTAGTGCCCGGCGCGCAGCGCGAGGATCTGAATCGCCGCCGGACCGCCGATCACCAGGAACAGCACCGGCAGGAAAAAGCAGATCATCGGCACGGTGAGCTTGGCGGGCAGGGCCGCGCCCTTCTTTTCCGCCGCCGCCATGCGCGCCTCGCGGTTTTCCTGCGCCAGCACCCGCAACGCCTGGCTCACCGGGGTGCCGTATTTCTCGGACTGCACCAGGGCGGTGGCGAGGGACTTGAACTGGGCGATGCCGGTGCGCTCGGCGAGATTGTCCCAGGCCTGCCGCCGGTCGCCGAGGAAGGCGAGCTCGGCGGCGGTGAGGCCGATCTCCTCCGCGAGTTCGGGCGAGGAGGGGCCGAGTTCGTCGGTGACGCGCAAGAGCGCGCCCTCCACCGACTGCCCGGCCTCGACGCAGATCACCATCAGGTCGAGCGCCTCGGGGAAGGCGCGGACGAGCAGCTTCTGGCGGCGCTGCACCAGGTTGGCGAGCCACAGCGCGGGGAGGAAGCTGCCCGCGATGAAGGCGCTCAGCGCGACCATCAGGCGGGTGGTGGTGGGGTGGTCGGCGAAGCCGGGGGAATAGACGTAGAGCAGGGCGAGCGCCATCAGCACCACCGGCAGCGCGACGCGGGCGAAGATGAAGGTGATCGCGGCGTTGGCGTGGCGGTACCCGGCGCGCGCCAGCTTCACCTTGAGTTCGCGGGCTTCCAGCAGTTCCTGGAGGTTGAGGCGGGCGATCACCGCCTTCATCAGTCCCACGTGGCGCTTCGCCGCGAATCGCCCGCCGCCCGCGAGGCGTTCGAGTTCGCGGGCGGAGAGTTCGCGCCGCCGCGCCGCCACCGCCTTCAGCCGCCCGGCGAGCTGGTCGCGCGAGAACAGGTGCAGGCCGAGCGCCATCACCGACGCGAACGCGGCGAACGATCCGATGCCGACGACCAGCCAACCGAGCGCGTTCATTCCGGCCTCCGTCACATGTCGAAATTGATCATCTTGCGCATCACCAGCGCGCCGGCGAGCATCATCGCCGCGCCGATCCCGACCAGAAGGTTGCCGAGCTCGGTGGTGAACAGCAGCATCACGTACTCCCGCCCGACGAGGAGCATCAGCAGCGCCACCACGATCGGCAGCGAGCCGATGATCCAGGCCGAGGCCTTGGCTTCCGACGAGTAGGACTTGATCTTGTCGCGCATCCGCTTGCGCGCGCGCAGCAGGTCGGCGAGCTTGGCGAGGGTCTCGGCGAGGTTGCCGCCGGTCTGCTGCTGGATCGCGAGGACGATGGCGAAGTACTTGAAGTCGGCGGTGGGCATGTGCTCGACGGCGCGGTCGAGCGCCTCCTTGGGCGAAAGGCCGAGGCGCTGGTTCTCGGTGATCAGGCGGAACTCGGTGCCGAGGGGGGCGGGCATGTCGTTGCCGATCGCGGTGATGCATTCGCCGAGCGGCAGGCCGGTGCGCAGGCCGCGCACGATCACGTCGAGCGCCTCGGCGAACTGCGCGGTGAAGCGGTTGGCGCGGCGGTTGGCGAGGAACGACACCGTCATTTTCGGCAGCCCGACGCCGACGACGACGGCAACGAGCAGCAGGCCGAACGGCGGCAGGTGAATCAGCCAGCCGAACAGCGCGCCCATCACCGCGAGACCCGCGTTGATCGTGAGGTAGCGGCGGAGGTCGAGGCGCACCCCGGCGCGGTTGAGCTGCTCGCGCAGGGTCCAGGCCCAGACCCGCCGCCGGTTGCGGCTCTCGGCGTCGATGCGGGCCTGGAGGTTGCGGCGGCTGGTGCGCGGCGCGCGGGCGGCGGCGGAGGCCTGCGCCCGCCCGCCCGCGATCTGGGCGACGCGGCGGTTGAGCCGGGCGCGCGGGCCGTTGACCAGGTGCAGCAGCCACCAGCCGAACCCGGCCAACGCCAGCAGCAGCGTCAGCACCACCACGAACACGAGGAGCGGCAGGTCAGCCATGATCGGCGAGCGCCTCCGCGAGGTCGCGCTCGCGCCCGAAGTAGCGCGCGCGCTCCCAGAAGTTGGGGCGGATGCCGGTGGGGCGGTGGCGGCCGACGATCCGCCCCTGCGCGTCCTCGCCCTCGATCTCGTAGACGAACAGGTCCTGGAGGGTGATCACGTCGCCTTCCATCCCCACCACCTCGGTGACGTGGGTGATCTTGCGGCTGCCGTCGCGCAGGCGCGAGGCCTGGACGATGACGTTGACCGCCGAGGCGATCTGCTCGCGCACCGCCTTGTCGGGCAGGCTGAAGCCGCCCATCGCCACCATGTTCTCGATGCGCGAGAGGGCGTCGCGCGGCGTGTTGGCGTGGATCGTGCCCATCGAGCCGTCGTGGCCGGTGTTCATCGCCTGGAGCATTTCGAAGGCCTCGGGCCCGCGCACTTCGCCGACGATGATCCGCTCGGGCCGCATGCGCAGGCAGTTGCGCACCAGGTCGCGCATCGTCACCTGGCCCGCGCCCTCGAGGTTGGGCGGGCGGGTTTCGAGCCGCACCACGTGGGGCTGCTGGAGCTGGAGTTCGGCGGCGTCTTCGCAGGTGACGATGCGCTCGCCCGAATCGATGTAGCTGGTCAGGCAGTTGAGCAGGGTGGTCTTGCCCGAGCCGGTGCCGCCCGAGATCAGGATGTTGCAGCGGCAGGCGGCGGCGATGGAGAGCAACTGCGCGCCCGCGGGCGAGATCGTGCCGTAGGAGATCAGCTTGTCGAGGGTGAGCTTGTCGCGCTTGAACTTGCGGATCGTGAGGGTGGGGCCGTCGAGGGCGAGCGGCGGCACGATGACGTTGACGCGGGAGCCGTCGGCCAGGCGCGCGTCGCAGATCGGGCTGGCTTCGTCCACCCGCCGCCCCACCGCCGAGACGATGCGCTGGCAGATGTTCATCAGTTGCGCGTTGTCGCGGAAGCGCACGTCGGTGAGTTCGATCCGCCCGGCGGTCTCGATGTAGACCTTGTCGCAGCCGTTCACCATGATGTCGGCGATGTCGTCGCGCGCCACCAGGGGTTCGAGCGGCCCGAGGCCGAGCATGTCGTTGCAGATGTCGGAGACCACGATCTGCTGCTCGGCGGCGGAAAGGGTCATGCTCCGCATCGAGATGATCTCGGCGACGATGTCGGAGATTTCCTCGCGCATCCCCTGGGCGTCGAGCTTGGCCAGCTCGGCGGGGTCGACGGCGTTGATCAGGTCGTTGAACACCGCGATCTTGATGTCTGACATGCGCTGCTCGGTGGCGCGCTGCTCCGGCGTCGCGCCGCCCGGGACAATCGGCGCGGCCGCGACCGGCGCCGGCGCGACCGGCGTCGCCGGGGTGGCGCGCGGTGCGGGGCTGGGTGCGGTGCGGCGGCCGAACATCGCGGCCTACCGGCGCAGCAGGCGCAGCAGCGGGTTGCCCGGCTGCTTGCGGCTTGCGGTGCGCCCGACGAGGCGTTCGGCGAACCCGCCGATCGCCTCCACGGTCTTGTGGCCCTTGGCGGCGACGCCGAGCATCTGCCCGTTGTTGGCGGCCTCGCCGAACAGTTGGGGGTCGAACCCGAGGGTGAGGAACGGCGCGACGCCCAGGGTCTCGGTGAAGTCCTTCGGGCTCAGTTGGGTCTTGCGGTAGCAGTCGAGCTTGTTGACCACCACCCGCGCCGGGTTGCCCGCGGCGCGGCGCGGCGCGAGAATTTCGAGCACGGTCTTGGTCTCGCGCAGCGCGGCGAGGTCGGGGGTGGCCACCACCACCGTCTCGTCGGCGGCGGCGAGCACGTGCTCGGTCCAGTCGCACCACATGCGCGGCAGGTCCGCCACCACCGCCGGGGCCATGGTGGCGGCGAGGTCGAGGAGGCGGTCGATGCCGTCGAGGGTGGGGGTCCGGGCCTGGCGCGGGTCGGCGGCGGAGGCGAGCACCCGCACCTTGTCGTCGTAGGTGACCATCAGGCGGTCGAGCAGCACCGGGTCGAGGCGCTCGGGTTCGCCGAGGGCGTCGCCCATGGTCTGGCGCGGGTCGACGTTGAAGGCGAGCGTCGACGCGCCGAAGGCGAGGTCGAGGTCGAGGTAGATCGCGGGTTCCGGGAGGCGCGCACCCAGGGCGTGGGCGGTGTTCTGCGCGAGCGTCGAAGCGCCGACACCGCCGCGCGCCCCCCAGAATGCGATCACCTTGCCGCGCGGCGCGGCGTCGGGATCGGCGAACAGCCGCGCGACGGCGGCGGCGAGCTGCGCCGCGCCGACCGGCGCGACCAGGTATTCGCTCACGCCGCGCGCCATCAGGGTGCGGAACAGGCCGATGTCGTTGAGCCGTC
>JADHEE010000795.1_pt1 | contig 10593 bp, 10 predicted proteins | sample 8952401 | NCBI WGS metagenome assembly JADHEE01 (sample SAMN16124438, study PRJNA663242) | bioreactor sludge metagenome | isolation source: sludge (ammonium) | place: India:Bengaluru | collected 2019-02-28
CGGAGAGCATGGTCAGCGGCAGGATCAGGAAATTCTGGAAGGCGGCCAGCTGGTCGAACTTGTCGGCCCAGATGCCGGCGACCATGCCGAGCGCGCCCATGATCCCGCCGCCGATCAGCGCGAAGGCGAGAATCCAGGACGGCGCCGCGAACTGCAGCGGCGCGAACCACGCCGTCACCGCCAGCACGCCCGCGCCGACCATCGCGCCGCGAAGCACCGCCGCGCCGACGTAGGCCAGGAAGAACTCGCCGTACGCAATCGGCGGCAGCAGCACGAAGATGATGCTGCCGGTGACCTTGGCCTGGATCAGGCTCGACGAGCTGTTGGCGAAGGCGTTCTGCAGCACCGACATCATCACCAGCCCGGGCACCAGGAACGCCGTGTAGCGCAGGCTGTTGACCTCGACGCGGTTTTCCAGCACGTGCGCGAAGATCAGCAGATAGAGCAACGCGGTCAGCACCGGCGCCGCGACGGTCTGGAAGCCGACCTTCCAGAAGCGCAGCACTTCCTTGTACAGCAGGGTACGGAAGCCGCTCATCGCGCTGCCTCCGCCGTTTCGACGTCCTGCCCGCGCATCACCTCGATGAACACGTCCTCCAGGTCGGTGGTGGTCATGCGCATGTCCCTGATCGGGCAGCCCGAGGCGCGGACCGCGGCGAGCAGCGGCTCAACCTCGTCGAAGCCGCCCAGCTGGAAATTCAGATAGCCGTCGCCGGGCACGGCGCGCCGCGCCACAGCGGCAGGGAGCGTGCAACCGGCGTCCACCCGCAGGCCCAGCTTGTACACCGAGAAACGCTCCAGCAGGTTGCGCGTCGAATCGAGCGCGACGATGCGCCCCTGCTTGAGCATGGCGATGCGCCCGCACAGCGATTCGGCCTCTTCGAGGTAATGCGTGGTGAGAATGACCGTGTGCCCTTCCTCGTTCAGGCGCCGCACGAACTGCCACAGGCCCTGGCGCAGTTCCACGTCGACGCCCGCGGTCGGCTCGTCCAGCACGATGACGGGCGGCTTGTGCACCAGCGCCTGGGCCACCAGCACGCGCCGCTTCATGCCGCCGGACAGCCGGCGCATGTTGGTGTCCGCCTTGGCCGTCAGGTCGAGGTTGTCGAGAATCTCGTCGATCCAGTCGTCGTTGCGGCGGATGCCGAAATAGCCGGACTGGATGCGCAGGGTCTCGCGCACCGTGAAGAACGGATCGAACACCAGCTCCTGCGGCACGATCCCCAGTTGCCGGCGCGCCTCGCGGTAACGGTCCTGCACGTCGAACCCCATCACGCTCACCGTTCCGGAATCCGGGCGCACCAGGCCGGCCAGGCAGGAGATCAAGGTCGTCTTGCCGGCGCCGTTGGGGCCGAGCAGGCCGAAGAACTCGCCTTCGCCGATGCGCAGGGAGACGCCATCCAGCGCCTGCACCTCGCCGAAACGCTTGGTGAGCTGCTGAATCGAGACGGCCACGCCCATGGCACGCGCAGAAGACACCGCGACGCCCGCCGCTCAGGCCAGCGGAAGCGACTCGTCGACGCCGTACAGGTCGGCGAGGCTGAGCAGGCTCGCCGGAGGATTGGCCACGCGCAGCGCCGTCCCGCGCGCGGCGGCGGAGCGCTGCAGTCCGAAGAGCACGGCCAGGGCCGAGGAATCGACCTCCTGCACGGACGCCAGATCGATCACCACGTCCTTGCCCGGCTCCGCGCCCAAAAGGCCGCGCCCCGCTTCGAGCAGGGCGCGCGCATTGGCGATGACCATCGGCGAGGCCACCCGGTACGTACTGCCGTCCTTGTCGATCATTTCTTGCCGGCTTCGAGCTGCTTGTTCTTGTCGGACAGCATCTTGATGAGGCCGTCGACGCCGTTGGCGCGCACTTCCTGGTTGAAGGTGTCGCGGTAGTTGGTCACCAGGCTGACGCCCGCGACGATCACGTCGAACACCTTCCAGCCGTCGGGCTGCTTCTCGAGCGCGTAGTCGAGCTGGATGGGCCGCCCGCCCGGCTGCAGGATCTCGGTCTTGACCACCACGTCGGCGTCGCCCGCCGGCAGCTTGGTCGGCTTGTAGCGCACGGTCTGATCCTTGTAGCTGGTCAGCGCGTTCGAATACGTGCGCACCAGGAGGACGTTGAACTCGTCCGTCAGCCGCTTCTTCTGCTCGGCGTTGGCCTTGTTCCAGTCGCGCCCCATCGCCAGCGCCGTCATGCGGCGGAAGTCGAAGTGCGGCAGCACCTTGGCCTCGACCAGCTCGATGGCCTTGCGCGTGTTGCCGCTCTGGATGTCCTTGTCCTGGCGGACGATGGTCAGCACCTCTTCGGTCACCTTCTTGACCAGCGCATCGGGAGATTCCTCCTGCGCAAACGCGGCGGAAACGCTCAGCACGAGCCCCAGGAGGAGGGAATAAAAATACTTCATGGCATCGAATCCGGTAAAAAAGCTCAATCTTCTTCCTTGACGGGCGGCGGGTTGCCGTCGTGAACGGCGCTGCGCCGGTTCTGGAAGTAGGCGTCGCGAATATAGTTGTACTTGTCGAACGCCGCTTCCTCGACCACCTTGTCGGCCGGCAGCAGGCTCGCCCGCAGGTCGATGAAGCGGATGCCGATCAGGGTGTTGCGCGCGGAAACGTCGTGCAGATGCACCACCGGGTCGGCGGAGGCATCGACCGCGAAGCCGAACGTGTCGCGCACGTTCCGCGGGCCGATGATCGGCCAGAACAGGTAGGGGCCTTCGCCGACGCCCCACTTGCCGAGCGTCTGGCCGAAGTCCTCGGCGTGCTTTTCCAGGCCGAGGTCGCTGGCCACGTCGATCAGGCCGACGATGCCCACCGTCGAGTTGACCAGCACGCGCCCGACGTCGGAGGCGCCCTCGGTCACCTTGCCCTGCAGGAAATTGTTCACGGCGATCCACAGGTCGGCGATGTTGCCGAAGAAATTCCCGATGCCCGTCTTGACCGGAGTGGGCAAAACCGCGTCATACCCCCTGGCGACCGGCTTGACCACCACGTCGATGCCCTCGTTGACCGAGAACATGGCCCGATTGAACCCCTCGAAAGGGTCCCTGGGGTTATTCGCCGTCGTCGCGCACCCCGCCATACCCATGGCCGCGGCAACTGCGAGGACGGCAACGCAACGCTTGGCACGATGACTCTTCACGAACGGTCCTTTCCGGTCACTTGTTGTCAGGAGTCTCTGGGGTTTCGGACGCCTTGTTGAACATGAACTGGCTGATCAGCTTTTCCAGCACCACCGCCGACTGGGTCTTGGCGAAGGTGTCGCCGGCCTTGAGCATCTTCTCGTCGCCGCCGGCATCGAGGCCGATGTACTGCTCTCCGAGCAGGCCGGCGGTCAGGATCGAGGCGAACGTGTCCTTGGGAAACTGGTAGCGGCCGTCGATCGTCATCGTCACCAGGGCCTCGTAGGTCTGCGTATCGAAGCGGATGTCCGCCACCCGGCCGACCACGACGCCCGCGCTTTTCACCGGTCCGCGCACCTTCAGGCCGCCGATGTTATCAAACCTGGCGGTCAGCTGGTACGTTTCGGCAAAGTTGGCCGAGGAAAGGTTCCCCACGCGCAACGCCAGGAACAGGATCGCGGCACAACCGAGCGCGACGAAGAAACCTACCCACAGATCAAGCAGCTTGCGACTCATCAAACCCCCCGGAACATGAACGAGGTCAATACGAAATCCAGCGCCAGGATGGCCAGCGCCGAGTACACCACCGTTCGTTTGATCGAACTGGAAACGCCCTCCGCCGTCGGGACGGCGTCGTAGCCCTCGAAAACCGCGATCAGCGAAACCGCGACACCGAAAACGAAGCTCTTGACGATGCCGTTCCAGACGTCGAAGCGGAAATCCACCGATCCCTGCATCTGCGACCAGAACGCACCTTCGTCGACGCCGATCAGCACAACGCCGATCAGGTAGCCGCCGAACACGCCGATGGCCGAGAACAGCGAGGCCAGCAGCGGCATGGAGATGACGCCGCCCCAGAAGCGGGGGGCGACTACGCGGGCAATGGGATTGACCGCCATCATGTCCATCGCGGTCAATTGCTCGGTCGCCTTCATCAGCCCGATCTCGGCGGTGATCGACGAACCGGCGCGCGAGGCGAAGAGCAGCGCCGCCACCACCGGCCCGAGCTCGCGGGTCAGGGACAGCGCCACCAGCACGCCGAGCGCCTCGGACGAACCGTAGCGCTGCAGGGTCTCGTAGCCCTGCATGCCGAGCACCATGCCGATGAACAGGCCGGAGACGAGAATGATCAGCAGCGACTGGAAGCCGCAGAAGTAGATCTCGCGGATGGTCAGGTGCAGGCGGCGGAACGACTGGCCGGAATACACCAGGATCATCATGAAGAAACGGGCCGCGAAGCCGAGCGTCTGCAGCCCGTTGTTCAGGCGATGGCCCAGCGCGCGGATCAGCTCGATCACGAAAACGAACACCCCGTCACGCATTGGCTACCTTCCGCATCAGCTCCTCCTCGAAGGGAACGGCCGGGTAATGGAAATGCACCGGGCCGTCGGCCTCGCCGAACACGAACTGATGCACGAACGGATCGGTCGAGGCGCGGATCTCGTCGGGCGTGCCCTGGGCCATGATCTGGCCGTCGTTCACGAAATACACGTAATCGACGATGAGCAGCGCTTCCTGCACGTCGTGGGTCACCAGCAGCGTGGTGGCGCCCAGCGCATCGTTGAGCCGGCGGATCAGCTGGCCGATCACGCCCATGGAGATCGGATCGAGCCCGGCGAAGGGCTCATCGTACATGATCAGCATCGGATCGAGCGCGATCGCCCGGGCCAGCGCCACGCGCCGCGCCATGCCGCCCGACAGCTCGGCGGGCATCAGCTGGTGCGCGCCGCGCAGTCCGACGGCGTTGAGCTTCATCAGCACCATGTCGCGGATGAGCTCCTCGGGCAGGTCCGTGTGCTCGCGCATCAGGTAGGCCACGTTGTCGAAAACGGAAATATCCGTGAACAGCGCGCCGAACTGGAACAGCATGCCCATGCGCCGGCGCATGGCGTAGAGCTCGTCGTGCGTCATCCGCGGCACCGACTGGCCGTCGACCAGGAGCTCGCCGCTGCTGGGCTTCAGCTGCCCGCCGATCAGGCGCAGCAGGGTCGTCTTGCCGCAGCCGGAGTTCCCCATGATGGCGACCAGCTTCCCGCGGGGAATCTCCATATCGATCCCTTTGAGGATCGAACGATCGTCGTAGGCAAAATTGACGTCGGTGATCTTGACCAAGCACTCCGCCGGCACAACGGTATCCTGAGACAGAAGAAACGCGCATTATACCCTAATCGATATGCCATCGTGGAACCCCCTCGATCGCGGCGGCGCGGGCCGGCATTCGGCGGCACCCGGCGTGCCCTCCGCGCATTTATGAAATAATGGAACGTCGCGTTCACCGGATACCGCAGACACGCCATGACTGACGCCGCATCGACCGTGCCCGGCTGGAAGCCGCTGCTGCTCATCGTGGACGACGATCCGCTGATCACCGACACGCTGGTCTATTCCCTGAGCCCGGCGTTCGAGATCGTCACCAGCCACTCCCGGCCGCATTGCATCGAACTGCTGCGCGGGCTGCGGCGTCCGCCCGAGCTGGCGCTCGTCGATCTCGGGCTGCCGCCCTTCCCGCATCGGCCGGACGAGGGTTTCGCGCTGATCGCGGACCTGCTCGGCCTGTCGCCGTCGATCAAGATCGTCGTCCTGTCGGGGCAGGGCGACGCCGGCAACGCCCGCCACGCCCGCGCGCTCGGCGCGGCCGACTTCGTGGCCAAGCCGTGCAGCCCCGGCGACCTGCGCGCCATCCTGCGCCAGGCGCTCAGCTACCGCGCCCTGGAAAAGCAGCAGGACACGCCGCTGACGACGCCGCTCATCGGCGCCAGCCCGGCGATCGAGAAGCTGAAGCTGCAGTTGCAGCAATACGCGGATTCGCCGTTCCCGGTGCTGATCGAGGGCGAATCGGGCACGGGCAAGGAAATCGTCGCCGGCAGTTACCTGCATCACCACACGCAGCGCGGCGGCAAGCCCTTCTTCGCGCTGAACTGCGCCGCGATCTCGCCGACGCTGGTCGAGCCGACGCTGTTCGGCTACGCGAAAGGCGCGTTCACCGGCGCCACCGCCGCGAAATCGGGATATTTCGAAGACGCCGCCGACGGCACGCTGTTTCTCGACGAGATCGGCGAACTGCCGCTGGAACTCCAGGCCAAGCTGCTGCGCGTGCTGGAAAACGGCGCCTTCCACCGGGTCGGCGAAACGCAGGAACGCCTGAGCCGGGCCCGCATCGTCGCGGCGACCAACCGCGACCTGCGCAAGGAAGTCAAGGCCGGCCGCTTCCGCGCCGATCTCTACTACCGCCTGTCCGTATGCACGGTCAGCGTGCCGCCGCTGCGCGAGATGGGCGACGACAGGCTGCTGCTGCTCGACCATTTCCGCCATCTCTACGCGGCGCAGGCGCAGCGCCCGGCCTTCGAATTCTCCGCGGAGGCGCGGGAATGCTGGAGCCGCTACGGCTTTCCCGGCAACGTCCGGGAACTGCGCAACATCGTCATCCGGCTGACCGCCAAGCATCCGGGCAGGACCGTGGGCCGGGCCGAGCTGGAGGCCGAGCTGGACATCCAGGAGGAGCCGGCGCCGGCGGCCCCGGAGGTTCCGCCCGCCGCCGCGTCCCGCCCGGACGACCTGCTGGAAGCCGCCATCGCCCGCCTGCGGCAGCCGCCGTTCAGCCTCGACCGGCTACTGGCCGAAACCGAGCAGAACTACATCGAAGCGGCGCTGCGCCTGGCCAACGGCAACGTCAGCCAGGCCGCGCGCCTGCTCGGCATCAACCGCACCACGCTGTACAACCGGATGGAATCCTCGGCCAGGGAGCCATGATGTATCTCGAACACTTCGGCCTGCGCGAAGCCCCGTTCAGCATCACCCCGCACACCGAATTCTTTTTCGCCGGCGCCAACCGCGGCGCCACGCTCGAAGCGCTGATCTATGCCATCACGCACGACGAAGGCATCGTCAAGGTCAGCGGCGAGGTGGGCAGCGGCAAGACCATGCTTTGCCGGATGCTGCTGGAGCAGTTGCCGGAGCACGTCGAGACGGTCTACCTCGCCACCCCGTCGCTGTCGCGCGAGGACATCCTGCTGGCCATCGCCGACGAACTGGGGATCGAGCTGCCCGGTTCGCGGACGCACCAGATGATGCGCGCCCTGCAGGAGCGGCTGCTGGAGATCTACGCCGCCGGCCGCCGGATCGTGGTGATGATCGACGAGGCGCACGCCATGCCGGCGGAGACGCTGGAGGAAATCCGCCTGCTCTCCAACCTCGAATCCAGCCGCCACAAGCTGCTGCACATCGTACTCTTCGGCCAGCCCGAGCTCGACGAACGCCTGGGCGCGAAGGACATGCGCCAGTTGACGGACCGCATCACCCACCACTTCGCGCTGGAGCCGCTGCGCCGCGACGACGTCGGCGCGTACCTGATGTTCCGCCTGCGCGCCGCCGGCTATCGCGGCCCGGACCTGTTCACGCCGCAGGCCGTCCGTCTCCTCGCCAAGGCCTCGCAGGGCCTGACCCGGCGCATCAACATCCTGGCCGACAAGGCACTGCTCGCCGCCTTCTCCGACGGGAAACACCTGGTGGACGCGCGCCGCATGCGGGCCGCGATCCGCGACGCCCGGTTGTCCCCGATGGCCGGGCGGCGCCGGGGCCTCTTCGCCGGGGCCGGCGTCGCGGCCTGCGCCGTCGCCGCGCTGTTCCTCTGGCGGGTCGGCGCGGGGCGGCCCGCGGACCCGCCGCCCCTGCCCGAAAAGGTGGCGAGCGCGCCGGTTCTCGCAGTCGCCGACGACCTCGCGACGCCTCTGCAGCCGCTGGCGGGCCGCGCGCCGACGCTCGGCGAGCGCATCGCCGCGACCGAAGCCTGGCTGAAAAATACGCCGCGCACGCATTACTCGATCCAGTTGCTGAGCACCGACGCCAGCAACCTCGCCGACGTCCAGCTATTGGTCGACGAGCTCGCCGCCCGGCTCGATCCGCAGCAGATCCGCGTCTACCGCGCGCGCCAGGACGGCGGCGATCGTCTCGGGGTCATCTACGGCGACTATGCGACGCGCGGCACGGCCCAGGCCGAGCTGGCGGCGCTGGCCCGGATCAGCCCGGCGGGCGCCCCGTCCATACGCGCCGTCGGCAAGCTCCGGTAGCAGGAATCAATCGATACAAATCAATCACTTGAAGAAAAAACTTTACGTGATATGATAATTTCGAATTCTACCGGACGACAATAATCATGCTCAGACCCGCCGGCGCAATCCTGACCGTGTTTCTCGTCGCGGGCTGCGCTCCCGCGACCCTGAACGGCGGGCCGTCCGCCGGACACCTGCGCGCCGACGAGGCCAGGGCGCCGGAAGCCAGGGACTCGATTCCCGCGCCGGTGCAGCAGGCGGTTCCCCTGCCGCGCCCGAAGGCTGCCGGCCGGACCGAGACCTACAGCGTGGTGGTCAACAACGTCAAGGTGCAGGATCTGCTGTTCGCCCTGGCCCGCGACGCCCGCTTGAACGTCGACATCCATCCGGGCATTTCAGGCAGCGTCACGCTGAACGCCATCGACCAGACGCTGCCGCAGCTGCTCAGCCGCATCGCCAAGCAGGTCGACATGCGCTTCGAGCTCGACGGCCCGAATCTCGCGGTCATGCCCGATTCGCCCTACCTCAAGCACTACCGCGTCGACTACGTGAACCTGGCCCGCGACGTCACCGGCACGGTATCGACCAACACGCAGATCTCGACCAGCGCCCTGACCACCAGCCAGGGCAACTCGACCGGCGGCAACGTCTCGCGCATCCAGATCGAGAACAAGTCGAGGAACCGCTTCTGGGAATCGCTGGAAAAGAACCTGAAGGACCTGCTGCACGAAACCGACAAGATCTTCCCCGAAGGCTCCACCGAAACGGTCGTCGAGCAGAACACGGCGCAGAGCACGACCGGCACCGGCGCGCCGCCGACGGCAGGCGCCGCCAGCCGCGGCGTCCAGGCGCAGCAGACCCTGGCCGGCAGCCCGAATCCGGCGTCGCTGCAGAACACCGGCGCGACCGTGGTCAAGCGGATGACCTTCCGCGAGGCCGCCTCGGTGATCGCCAGCCCGGAAACCGGCGTGATCGCCGTGCGCGCCACCTCGCGCCAGCACGAGAAGGTGCAGGAATTCATCGACCGCGTCATGCGCAGCGCCCGCCGCCAGGTGATGATCGAGGCGACGATCATCGAGGTCGACCTGTCCGACAGCTACCAGCAGGGCATCGAATGGTCGAAGGTGGCCACCCAGACCGGCTTCTCCCTGACGCCCGCGACCAACACGCAGAACGCCGGCTCGACCGTCTCGCCGTTCAGCCTGACCTACCGCAACGTGTCCCGCGGGCTCGACGTGTTCGTCGACATGCTGCGCGGCTTCGGCACCACGAAAGTGCTGTCCAGCCCGAAGCTGACGGTGCTGAACAACCAGACGGCGACGCTCAAGGTCTCCGAGGACTTCGTCTACTTCAACGTCAAGCAGGACATCGCCGCGGGCAACAGCAACACCAACGCGGTGACCACCACCACCACCACGCCGCAATCGGTGTCGATCGGCTTCTTCATGAACCTGACGGCGCAGGTCGGCGACGACGACGTGGTCACGCTCAACGTCCGGCCGTCCATCTCCAGCATCTCCGCCCTGAAGCAGGACCCCAATCCGGCGCTCACCGTGGCCAACGAGGTGCCGCAGATACGCACGCGCGAGATCGAATCGATGATGCGCGTGCAGAGCGGCGACGTGGCGGTGCTCGGCGGCCTGATGGAAGACCGCATGGAAAACAAGAGCGGGCGCTTCCCCGGCGTCGGCGACATTCCCCTGATCGGCGAAGTGTTCACCACGCGCAACAACGCCTCGCGCAAGACCGAGCTGGTCATCGTGCTGCGCCCGACGGTGATCCGGGACGCCTCGATCAACGGCGACTTCAGCCATCTGGCGACCTCACTGCCGGGCAAGGACTTCTTCGTCACGGACAAGGTCTATGAGCCCTTCTCCGGACCCAACCTGCAGGAGCCGCTGCGATGAGCCTGCTGATGGAGGCGCTCAGGAAAGCGGAGGAAGCCAAGCGCCAGGCCGGGGGCGAAAACGCGCCCGCCGAGGCGGCCTCAGCGTCCGCCGCCGAACCGACCCTGACGCCACCGCTCGGCGCGCCCGCGTCCAATCCGCCGCCCGGCCCGCTGCCCAGTCTGTCGCTGCATCTCGACGCCGTCGATGCCGACCTGGCCGCCGTCTCGGCCGGCGCGGCGCCGAAGCGCCCGCCCGCGGCCGAGAGCCACGCGGAGGAACGTGCCGCTGCGCGCAACGTCTTCGCCGTCAAGCAGCGGCCCGCGACCAGTAGCACGCTGTGGCTGATTGCCGGCGCGGGGCTGCTGGCCGTCCTCGGCATCGGCGGGTATTTCTGGTGGCAGTTGCAATCCCTCCAGTCGCCGGGCGCCGGACGCCTGGCCGCGGCGCCCGCCGCCACGATGGCCGCCGCGGCCATGCCGGCGCCGGCGCCTGCCGCACCCGCCGCGCCTGTCGTGTCGCCGCCCCCGCCTCCGCCAGCCGGCG
>JADHEE010000796.1_pt1 | contig 10582 bp, 3 predicted proteins | sample 8952401 | NCBI WGS metagenome assembly JADHEE01 (sample SAMN16124438, study PRJNA663242) | bioreactor sludge metagenome | isolation source: sludge (ammonium) | place: India:Bengaluru | collected 2019-02-28
TCCAGCGAACTCCCGCCGGCGCTGACCCTGGCCGACGGCGCGGTGATCCCGCAGGAACAGATCATGGCCGAGCTCGGCAACCCCGACCTCAACGCCGCCGAACCCGCCGCGGGTCCGGGAGCGGGGGCGGGCGCCACCGGCGGGCCGACCGGCGGCGGTGCGGCGTTCTCGGCGTATGACCCCGGCGACATCGGCACCGGCCTCTCCACCCTCGACCTCCTCGGCAACCTCGACCTGGCGTTCGCGCCGCCGCCGCCGGTCGAAGACCCCGGCGTGATCGACTTCGCCGAGGGCTCGCTTTCGATCTCCGTGACCACCGAAACCACGGTTCCCGAGGTTCCGGGCGGCATCGCGGGCGGCACGTACGCGGGCGCGTTCGAGGACAACCAGCCGAACGCCCACATCGGCGATACCTCCATCGCCACGCCGATCCTGAACGTCACATTCACCCCGGCGGACGACGAGGTCGTGACCCAGACCACGCTCACCGGCTTCCCCGTCGGCGTGCAACTGACCTTGACCGATGGCACGGTGATCGACATCACCACGCCGGACCAGCAGGTCGTGATCGCGGGCGGGCTCGAAACCGGCATCCAGATCACCGCGTTGCCGCCGAACGGCGACGCCGACTTCACGATCACCGCCTCCGTCGAAATCCAGGACAGCTCGACGGGCCTCCAGACCGCAACCCTCACCGTCACCGGCACCGTGGTCGTCGACGCAGTGGCCGATCAGGCCGCGTTCGAGGTCGGCAACGTGACCGCCAACGAGGACAACGCCACCGAAACCGAGGGAACCTTCACCGATGGCCTGCCGCGCTTCGGCGTGGGGTTCGTCGCCAACGTCAGCGACGCGGACGGCTCGGAAGAGATCGTCAGCGTCTCGATGACGATCTCGGCGCTCCAGACCACCGAAGGCGTCGGCATCATGTGGAACGGCGCGGCGATCGCGAGCGGCGACACCATCGACGTTCCGGCCACGATCTCCGGCGGCGCGCCGGGCGACACCGTCTCCATGCAGGTGACGATCACCACCACTCCGGGCGGCGAAATCGTCGTGACCCTGACCTCCGCCGAGAGCGGCGGTAGCGACGCCCAGGTGCTTGGGGTCGACCTCGCGGGACTTCAGGTTTCCCTGCCGCAGCATTCCGACGACGACTTCCATGTCGTCGCCTCGGTGACCACCAGCGAAACCAACCTGACCGACGCCGAACTCACCGACGCCAACAACACCGCCACCCAGACCCACAGCTTCGATGTCGCCGTGCTCGCGGTCGCCGACGTCGCCACCGACCTCGGCGCGGCTTCCGCGACGATGCAGGGCTCGGCCCTGGTGGTGACCGAAGACCACACCGTCACCCCGACCTTCACCGCCAGCTTCGCCGACAACGACGGCTCGGAAACCCACACCCTGGTGTTGACGATCCCGGCGGGCTGGACGGTCGTCTCGGCGGGTGCGTGGACCCTCAACGCCGACACCGGCAACTACGAGCTCGACGTCACCGCGCTCGGCGGGAGCGTCAGCGTCGCGGGCCCGGAACTCCAGCCCCCGACCGATTCCGACGTGGATTCGACTCTCACCCTGACAGCGGTGAGCACCGAAACCAACACCGACGGCGCCGCGGCCCTGGTCACCGCCCAGGCCACCGCCACCTACACCGTGATCGTCGATGCCGACGCCGACGAACCCTCCGACGTCGCCGCCAGCGCCAGCCTCTCGGTCACCACCAAGGAAGGCGAGTGCCAGGTCCGCAACGTGTCCGACTGGAAGGACGTGGGGATCAACGTCACCGGCGTGGTCATGGCCTATTCCACCGCCCTCGGCAGCTTCGCCGCCGAGACGGCCAGCAATCTGGTGCTGACCACCGCGCAGGGCGAAACCGCGGTTTCCCGCGCCACCGGCTGGGGCGTCAACGAACCGGGCGGTAGCAACGTCCACGAGGTCGACAGCCTGGGTTCCGCCACCGACCAGGTTTCCGAAGCGGTCAAGATGACCTTCGACAGCCCGGCGAGCAGCGTCACCGTCAACTTCGGCCTGCTCTTCGGCGGCCTGGGTTCGGATTGGCATCCGGAATCCGCCAACGTCGAAAAGGCGATCCTTCTCGCCTACGACGCCGACGGCAAGCTCGTCGCCACCGGCTTGGTCACCGGCGATCAGGACGGCAAGGTCAGCTACACCCTCGACGCACCGGAAGGCACGACGATCAGCACCGTCTACGTCGTCGCCACCAACGCGGCGGGAGAGAGCAACTTCTCCGACTTCATCGTCACCGGCGCGGGCTACACCCCGGCCAACGACACCGTGATCACCGAAGGCGCGACCGTAACCATCACCGCGTCCGCGACCTTCGGCGACGTGACCGACGGCTCGGAAAACCACTACATCCTCGTCGAAGTCCCGGCGGGCAGCACCAACGTCACCACCGACGGCGTCGCTGTCACGACCTTCACCATCGGCGCGGGCGGCGACCCGGCCTATCCGGGCGTGGCGCCCGGAACCTACGTGCAAGTGGCGGTGGACAGCCAGCTTGGGGCAGGGGATACCTCGGCCACGGTGCACGTCAGCTTCACCGCGCCCAACGTCGCCGAGAACACCTCCTACAGCCTCGACACCTACGGCGTGGCGGTGGAGACCGTCCCGGGCGGCAGCGGTTCCGAAGTCAACCCGTCCGACAACGTCGCGGTTACCGCGGGCAACACCATCGTCGTCGACGTGGCCGATACCCTGCCGACGATCGTCGGCGCGGATACGATCACGGTTTCGGTGGTCGAGGGTCCGACGGCGTCGAACGACCACGGCGCGATCACCTTCGACTTCGGTGCGGACACTGCCGGTGCGACGGTCGCGTTCACCAACGCGGCAGGCCAGGTTCTCACCCTGGCCGGCGCTTCCGGCTCCGAACAGGTGACGGTGATCTCCAACTCCGGCAGCACCATGGTGGTGGCGGACGCGGACGGCAACGACATCACCCTCAAGATCGCCACCTCGACCAATTCCTGCGGTCTGGTCGTCGCGACGATCACCGCCACGCTCCCCGCGGGCGACGCCTTCGCCCACCTCGCCGACGGCAACACCGAGAGCGTTCTCACGATCTCGGGCGTCAACGTCACCGGCACCGACGGCGAAGGCAGCGACAGCGTCACCGGGCACGTCTCGGTGGCGGTCACCGACGATTTGCCGACGCTCTCGATCAGCTCGACCCTCGCGTCGTACAGCGAGGCCGCCTCGGCCTCCGGCGCGCTTCACGTCGACGCGGGCGCGGACGACCTTCAGTCGATCAGCGCCACGGTCAACGGCGTCGCGGTGGTGCTGACCCAGGTCGGCAGCACCTACACCGGCACCTCGGCGTTCGGCGATCTCACCCTCAACCTCGCCACCAATAGCTGGACTCTGTCGAACCTCACCAATCTCGCCGCCGACACCGCCGTCACCGTGGCGGTCTCGGTGACCGACACCGACAACGACACCACCACCCAGAGCGCCAGCTTCACCGTCACCGACGCCGTGCCTTCGATCGTCTCCGGCAACGGCCTCGTTCTTCATGTGTCGGAAGGGGACGCCGCGTCTTCGGATCACGGGGACGTGGTCTTCGCCTTCGGCACCGACGCGGACGGCGCGACCGTCGCCTTCGACTACCATGTCGGCGACGCGCTCACCCTGACCGGCGCGGCGGCGAGCGAATCCCTCACGGTGCAGAGCATTTCCGCCGACGGCACCACGATGACCCTCGGCGACGGACACGGGAACACCCTCTCGATGTCCATCGCCCTCGGCGCACCGGACGCGAGCGGTCACGTCACCGCGACCGTCACCGCCACCCTCCCGGCGGGCGGTGCCTTCGACCATCTCTCGGGCGGCGGCGCCAACACCCTGACGATCGAAGACGTCAAGCTCGTCGCGACCGATGGCGACACCCTGAGCGGCGGCGCGACTGCCGACAGCGTCCAGGCGACCGTCGACGTAGCGGTGACCGACGATCTCCCGAGCGCCAGCAACGCCGCGATCCACGTCGGCGAAACCTCGCCGGTCACGCCGGTCAACCTGGTTCTGATGCTCGATCTTTCCGGCAGCATGACCGACAAGGTCGACACCGACGGCAACGGCTCGAAGGACACCACCCGCCTCGACCTGCTCAAGCAGTCGATCAGCAACCTGTTCGCGTCCTACGGCTCGGCGGTCGCGGGAGTGATGATCACCACCTTCAACGACGACGCCAACACCACTGGCTGGCTCACCGCCACCGCCGCGCTGTCCTGGCTCTCCTCGGTCAGCAGCGCCAGCGGCAACACCGACTTCGACTCCGCCCTGGCGTCGCTCGAAAGCCATTACACCACCAATCCGAACGGAGCCGAAACCCGCGTCTACTTCCTCTCCGACGGCGAGCCGACGGGTTCGGACGGCATCCTCTGGACCTACAACCCCAACGGCATCGACAGCGGCGAGAAAACCGACTGGCAGAACTTCCTCCAGAGCCACGGCGAGATTTCCAACGTCTACGCCGTGGGCGTGGGGACTGACTCCCACATCACCTTCTCCGATGGCCTCCAGGCGGTGTCCTGGTCGCGCACCGGCCCGGATGCCGACAGCGCGCACCTGTTCAAGATCATCGACGGCAACGACCTGGCCGGAACCGTCGACCACAGCGGCTCCGGCAGCGGCACCGTGGCCCCGGTGGGCGTCACCGTAGCCTTCGACGTGGGGGCCGACGGCGGCGCGATTACCGAGCTGCACTACACCCAGACCAACGGTACCCTGGTGACCTCCACCATGGTGGGCGGGCACCTCGAGATCAGCGTCAACTACGTCAACCCGGTGACCCACGAGGTCGTGAGCTACGGCATTCTCGCGGTCAACCCGGCTACCGGCGAAGCGCTGTTCACCCCGGCGCCTGGCGTCGACGTGAACAATGTCACCTTCGACATCTCCTACACCGTCACCGACGCGGACGGCGACACCGCCTCCGCCCATCTCTCGCTCAGCTTCAGCGACCTGAGCGAGGTTTCCGCAGTCGCCGACACCAACCACGTTTCCGTCGGCGCGAGCGTCACCACCGACACCGTCGCATACACCTCGTTGGTCACCGGCGGTCAGACCAACCTCGGCGGTCTCGGCACCCTGCACCCGTCGTCCACTTCCCTGTTCGGCGACGATGTCGAAACCGACACCACCGGCTCGTTCACCGTGGCGGCGGGGCAGGTGGCCACGATCACCACCAAGGTCAACATCAGCGACTACCAGAGCGGCGACACCGCCAAGGTCTACGTCGAGTATCTGGACTCGCACGGCCATTGGCAGACCTATACCGGAGCCGGGTCGAGCTACACGTTCACCGCCAACGGCAACAACCAGAACGTCACCCTGACGGTCTCGGAGCCCGGCACCTACCGCGTCGTGCTCTACGGTGACGACGACACGATCACGTGGCAGGGCCTCTCGGACAAGTACGGCCTCGACGTCTCCACGGCGGACGTGAAGGTCAACCTCAACGACTACATCAAGTCCCTCAGCAACACCGTCGCCGACGTCGATTGGATCGCGGCGGCTGCGATCGCGGGGATCGCCGGCAACGTTCTCACCAACGACGCCCTCGGATCCGAAGGTGCGCACGTGGTCGCGGTGAACGGCGACACGGTGAGCGACGGCGCGGCCACGGTCATCCACGGCAGCTTCGGCGATCTCACCATCGACGCCGATGGGGCGTACTCCTATAAAGTCACCCACGACTTCACCGACAACGACTTCCACGGCACCAACGCCCCCACCACCGACACCTTCACCTACACGGTGGCGCAGACCGACGGCGACAGCGCGGTGGCGACGCTCACCATCGACGTGACCCAGGGCATTCCCACCGGCAGCCACGTCTACGCCACCACCTCCGGCGGCTACACCGGCGGCGACGGTCATTCCGACGCGCAGTACAGCACCGCCACCGACTACATCTTCGGCACCATGGGTAACGACGTGCTGCACGGCGGCGCCGGAGACGACTACCTCAACGGCGGCGACGGCGCGGATACCCTCTACGGCGACGCTGGCAACGACCAACTGATCGGTGGAGCCGGGAACGACACCTTAAGCGGCGGATCGGGCAACGACCTCCTGAACGGCGGCACGGGCAACGACGTCCTCATCGGCGGCAGCGGGGCCGACACCTTCCAGTTCACCTCGGTGGCGGACGGTCACGACACCATCACCGACTTCCAGATCGGCACGGGCGGGGACACCATCGACCTCGATGCGTTGTTCGACGCCCTGGGAGCGAGCGCGGCCAATACCGAGGTCACGGTCACTCCGGTCAGCGGCAGCACGACGGAATTCACCGTCTCGCTCGCCGATGCCACTACCCACGCTCCGGTGCACGCTGAATTCTCCATCGACGTGCACACCACCACGGAAACCACCGCCGAAGCCATCAAGGCCCAGGTGGACACCCACGGCAGCTGATCGGCCTCGCCGTGCGCCTGAAATGCCGCCCGGAAACGGGCGGCATTTTTTGTTGCAGCGGCGATGACGGACGGGAGGATTTCGCGTTAGGTTGAAGTGTGTAGGAGCTTCGACCGGAGACACGGATGACGCGGACCATCGACCCCTGGGTGCTGATCGCCGACATCGGCGGCACCAACGCCAGATTTGCGGCGGTGCCGCGCTCCACCGGTATCGCGGGCGCTCCGGTGATCCTGCCGACCAAGGGACACCCCACCTTCCTCGACGCCTACGACACCGTCCTGGCGTCGCTGCGCAACCGGCCCGGGCTCTCCGGCATGGTGCTTGCGGTGGCGGGGCCGATCGACGCGGGCAAGGTCAAGCTCACCAACGCCGACTGGCACATCGACACCGCCGCGATTTCTGCCGACACCGGCGTCGCTCCGGTCGAAGTGATCAACGATTTCGAGGCGTTGGCGCTCGCGCTGCCCGACCTCGGAGCGGATGGAACCCAGGTGCTCCAGCCGGGAACTCCGGTGCCTGGGGGCAACCTCGCCGTCGTCGGCCCGGGCACCGGGCTCGGCGTCGCGGGCATGGTGGCGTTGCCGGGCGGCGGCTGGCAGGCGCTCTGCGGCGAGGGCGGGCATGCCACCTACGCGCCGGAGACCGAGATCGAATGGCGCGTCGCCCGGGAATTGCGGGCGCGCCACGGGCGGGTTTCCACCGAGCGCATCGCGAGCGGGCAGGGACTGCTGGAGGTGGCGGCGATCCTCGGGGCTCACCCCGGCATCGCCACCCCCGCCGAGGTCGTCGCGGCGGCGGGGCAGGGTACCTCGGAGGAATGCACGGCGGCGCTCGCCCTGTTCCTGGCCGCAGTGGGGCGGTGCGCGGGCGACGTGGCGCTCACCGTCAACGCCACGGCGGGGGTTTACCTCGGCGGCGGCATCCTGCCGCGCCTCGCCGTGACCGTCGACTGGTCGCCCCTGCTCGACGCCTTCCGCGACAAGGGCCGGAACGCCGGGCGAATGCACCGCATTCCGGTGCGGCTGATCGTCGATCCCAATCCCGCGCTGATCGGTCTCAGCGCCCGCGCGCGGGCTATTCTGGCGCTGTCCTGAACCTTTCGAAGTGCTCCACGATTGCACCCAAGGCCCGGGTGTGGCACAAACTCTATGGTTCGCACGTGGTCGGCCCCCACAGATGTTGGGCCGTGCGGCTGTTCCCCGATGATGGAGTTTTCGAGATGCGTATGGTGTGGCGGCAGGACGGTGTCGTAAGTCGGACGATCAAGCCGCTCGCAATTCTCGGCGTATTCGCGCTCGGCGCGTGCGTCCAAACCCGCACGACCGCGCCCGTGGCGGCACGGCCCGCTGCGCCGCCCCAGGCCGAGGCCGCATACCCCGACGACGCTCCGATCGCCCCCGGCAACCCGCCGGTCCAGGTGGCCTCCGAGGCCCTCGGTTCCCTCGACGTTCCGCCGAACCCGGATTTTTCCGCCTGGCTCGGCGAACTCCGCGACGAGGCGCGCCGCAACGGCATCCGCGAAGCCACCCTCGACGCGGCGTTCAAGAACCTCCAGCCGATCCCGCGCGTGCTCGAACTCGACCGCAACCAGCCGGAATTCAAGCTCACCTATCGCCAGTACATGGAACGGGTGGTGCCCCAGTCGCGGGTGGAAAAAGGGCGGAAGATGCTCGCCGAGAACCATGCCCTGCTCGATCCGATCGCGAAAAAGTACGGCGTTCCGGCCAACTACCTGGTCGCGTTCTGGGGTGTGGAAACCGATTTCGGGCGTGTGACCGGCGGCTTCCAGGTCATTCCCGCGCTGGCGACGCTGGCTCACGACGGACGGCGCAGTACCTTTTTCCGCAAAGAGTTGATGTTCGCTCTTCAGATCGTGGATGAGGGAAACGTGACCCCCGACAAAATGGTGGGCTCGTGGGCCGGTGCGATGGGCCAGTGCCAGTTCATGCCGTCGAGCTTCGTCCGCTTCGCCGTCGACGCCGATGGCGACGGTCGCAAGGACCTCTGGAACGACAAGCGCGACGTGTTCGCCTCCGCCGCCAACTACCTCAGCCAGTCGGGCTGGAAGAATTCGGAATCCTGGGGCCGTGCGGTCACCCTGCCCAAGACCTTCGACCGCAAGCTCGGCGGCGACGCGCGACGCAGCCTCAAGACCTGGGCGGCCCTCGGCGTGCGCGATGCGCAGGGCAAGCCCCTGCCGCAGAGCGACCAGACCGCGGCCCTGGTCATCCCGGATATGGACGACGCCGCGGCTTTCCTTGTCAGCGACAACTATTTCACCATACTCAAATGGAATCGCTCGACGTTCTATGCCCTTGCGGTCGGGCAACTTGCGGATGCCCTGGCGAAGCGTTAGCCTGACCACCTGAAACTTCTCAAGGAGGAGACATGGCGAGAGCCCCCAGCACGCGAAAGCCGTTCGTCGCCGGACTGAGCGCCATGATCGCCGCGCTCGTCTTGAGCGGATGCGCCGAGAGCACACTGGTCGGACATACCGCCAAGACGATCTTCCCCGAAGACCAGCAGGAGGGGCAGGGGGGCTACAAGGTGGGCGCTCCGTACCAGATCGACGGCGCATGGTACACGCCCAAGGAGGACTATTCGTATTCCGAGGTGGGCGTCGCCTCGTGGTATGGCAACGATTTCCACGGCAAGCGCACCGCCAACGGCGAAAAGTACGACATGAACGCGATGACCGCAGCGCACCGCACCTTGCCGATGCCGTCCCTGGTGCGCGTCACCAATCTCGACAACGGTCGTTCCGCGATCGTCCGCGTCAACGATCGCGGCCCGTTCGCCCGCAGCCGCGTTCTCGATGTCTCCAAACGCGCCGCCGACGCGCTCGGCTTCATCGGCTCGGGCACCGCGAACGTGCGGGTGGAAATCCTCGCCGAGGAGAGCATCGCGCTCAAGACCCGGCTGCTGCGGGGCGAGAGCGACTTCGCCACCGCGCCCACCCCGGTCGCGCCGCTGGCCGCCTTGGGCCCTTCCAGCCGGGTTTCCGCCTCGGACCTGCCGCCGCCCGCGCCTGCGCCGCGCGTGAGCGGCCAGGCGGTTCCCGCCGCCGTTCTCGCCTCCGACGCGCCCGCCGTGGCGATTCCGGCCAGTACCGGGGCGGCGTACGCTCCGGCGGCTGCTGCCGGGCAGTTCGTCCAGGTCGGCGCGTTCAGCGATCCGGCCAACGCCGAGCGCCTGCGCAACCAGCTCTCGGTGTTCGGCCCGGTCAACGTTTCCCAGATACGCACCGCGTCCGGGGGGACCTTGAACAAGGTCCGGCTCGGGCCGTATGCCGATCCGGTAAGCGCCCAGGCCGCGCTCGCCAAGGCCCAGAGCAACGGCTTCCCGGAAGCGCGTCTGGTGTATCCCTGACGCATGAAAAAATCCGCCGCCGCGTCGCGGGAGCGGGTGTATCGTGATCCGGCCCCGAAGATCGGGAGCCACCCCCATCATTTGAAAACTGTTGTAGACATGATCCGCTTGATGACTCCGATTTCTCCACTCCTGGCCGGTCTTCGTTCCGGCGTCGTCGCCCTCTGCCTCGCTCTCGTCGCGGGCTCGCCCGCCATGGCCGCGGTGGCGACCAAGGCGCCGCACGCCTTCCTCATGGACGCGCAGACCGGCGCGGTGCTGCTCGACAAGGATGGCGACGCACCGATGGCCCCGGCGTCGATGAGCAAGCTGATGACCGTGTTCATGCTGCTCGAGGCGCTGAAAGAGGGCCGGGTTTCGCTGGATTCGATGTTTTCGGTGAGCGAGTACGCGTGGCAGCACGGCGGCGCGGCGAGCGGCAGTTCCACGATGTTCCTCAAGCCCCACGAACAGGTGAAGGTCGAGGACCTGCTGCGGGGCATCATCATCCAGTCCGGCAACGACGCCTGCATCGTGGTGGCGGAAAACCTCGCCGTCACCGAGGGCGAGTTCGCCGCCAAGATGACCAAGCGCGCCCGCGAGATCGGCCTGACCGACAGCACCTTCGCCAACGCCACCGGCTGGCCCGCGCCCGACCAGAAGATGAGCGCCCGCGACCTCGCGCGGTTGGCGCGCGAACTGGTCACGCGCTTCCCCACGTTCTACGAGGTCTTCAGCGAAAAGCAGTTCGTCCACAACGGCATCAAGCAGGGCAACCGCAACC
>JADHEE010000797.1_pt1 | contig 10582 bp, 10 predicted proteins | sample 8952401 | NCBI WGS metagenome assembly JADHEE01 (sample SAMN16124438, study PRJNA663242) | bioreactor sludge metagenome | isolation source: sludge (ammonium) | place: India:Bengaluru | collected 2019-02-28
AGTGCTATTGGCGAAAAGACGTATCTTTCTCGTGTTATCGCCAAAGTAGAAGCTTCCTTGGCACAAAAATCACCGAGTGAGCTCTCTGCAGATCGCTTGGCATCAAAACTTTTAAAATTAGGAACGTTTTTAACAGGTGCAACATTCTTCGTCACAGGCTCGTGGCTTCGTGCCTTTTCGGTCATGATCGTGATGTCGTGTCCTTGTGCGACCATTCTGGCGGCGAGTACAGCGATAAGTGCAGGAATTGCCAGAGGCGCAAAGCAGGGTATTTTGATTAAAGGCGGTGAGAGTTTGGAACTGGTGGCACAAAGTGAAGCCTTTTGCTTTGATAAAACGGGTACTCTTACCACAGGTCAACCACGTATCATTGAAACGTATAGTCAAACAGGGGTAACGCATAAGGAACTCATCACCTATGCAGCATTGGCAGAGTACCGTAACACACATCCTATCGCGCAAGCGATTGTAAAAGAGGCAAAACATTTAGGGTTTATTTCAAAAGAAGAAGAACAGAGCGAGATTCTTGCAGGGCTTGGGGTTATGCTCATCCATCAAGGTGAACGCATTTTGGTAGGGAATGCTAAATTACTTGCTCTTTACCACGCTGATGTAAGCGCGTTACACGAGATGACTCAAAAGCATTTGGAGTTAGGAAGAACGGTTGTTTATGTCAGTGTTGACCAGAATGTTTTAGGCTTTATGGCATTTGAGCATGAGGTGCGAGAAGGTACAGAAGTGATGCTTCAAGGACTGAAAGAACGAGGCGTTAAACATCTGGTTTTGCTCACAGGAGATGAAGAAAAAGTAGCCCATGCTTTTGGTGCACAATACGGCTTTGATGAGATTTATGCCAATGTCATGCCTGAGGAAAAAGCACGTGTCATCGAAATGCTCCAAGCCAAATACAAACGGGTTGTTATGGTAGGTGATGGCATCAATGACACCATCGCGATGAGCACGTCTGATGTGGCGATCTCGTTTGCCAGTGGTGGCAGTGAAGCGGCGATTGAAGTCTCAAATATCGCCATTACCAACAGTAATCCGCAAGACATCTTAAAACTCTACGATCTCTCTTCGCACAGTTTACGCGTGATATCGCAAAACTACTGGATTGGGACTTCGACAAACCTCGCTTCAGTAGCATTTGCAGCCTTTGGAGCGCTTTCACCTGTTATGGCTGGCGCCATGCACATTGCCCATACCGTGGGCATCATGGCAAACTCTTCTCGCATTGCTTGGAGTGTTGATAATAATTCTTAAAAAATATTAAGCCAATCTTTATTCTATCCACTTTACAATGTAATCATCAAAGGATAAAAATGAACGTTACGGCAGAAAAACTCATTGAACTTGGAGGCTATTTTTCCATTGTTCATCATATCAAAGGGCGCATTCGTTTGCGTGTGAGTCCTAAAATTAAAGAGCATAAGCATCATGTAGGTGTCGAAGACATCGAGGCATTGCCTGCTCGCATTGATGGTATTAAATCGATTAAGATCAATAAAATCATTGGCTCTTTAACCGTTGAATATGACCACCATGTTTTTCCACACCATCTATGGGAAAATTTAGTCAAAGGCAAAGAACTGGATGAAATTATTGCCATCATCGATAAACTCGCAAAGGAGATCGTCTGATATGAAAACGACTCAAAAAGTCATGGAAACGCTCAGTCTTGAAGAGGCATTACAACGTGCCTTTGATGATGAAATTAAAGCGTATGCGACCTATAGTGCGGTTATTGAAAAATTTGGTGCAGTTTTTCCTTTTGTTAATATCGTTCAAGCAGAACAAACCCATCAAAACGCACTTTTAGCCATTGCTTCGGCACGTGAAATCACACTTGTTCGCAACGAGCCAGAGTCGATAAGCCTCCCTAAAACAGTTCAAGAGTGTTGTGAACTGGGGGTAGCGGCTGAAATTCAAAACATTCAACTCTACAATGAACTTCTTTTATCTGTTAGCGAATACCCAGAAGTGCAAGATCTGTTTTACAGACTTCAAGCCGCTTCGTATAATAACCATCTCCCCGCTTTTAGAAAATGTGTGATTTCGTATGCTACTCCTTCTCATGAGGCTATGGCTAATCCTATGGCAGCACTTGAAGGCATGATGGGACAGTGGAGTGAGTTTAGCCAAATGGCGCAAAAAATTGCTAAAGGCGAAGTCAGTCAAGAAGAGATCACCCAGCTTTTAAACTCCAATTTTTCCTTTATTGCAGGAGCCCTTTTAGGGGTTGTTGGAGCAAGCGTTATGGGTGGTGTTTTACAAAAAGATGATGAAGAAAAAAATGAGGATGAAAGCCTCAATGATTAAAAAGGAGAGAACCATGTTACCATTTATCGTAGGAGCACTTGCAGGAGCAGCAACGGTGCTTGCATTTAGTAAGAAAAAAGAGCTCAAAGAAGGGCTTGAACAAGGCGTTTGTAAAGCAAAAGAAGTTGCAGGAGAGGTTAAAAAAAGCCTTGATGGAACCATCGAGTGCATGAAATCTAAAAAAAGCACTAGCACGAAAGTTAAAAAAGAGGAAATACAATGACGCCTAACATTACGATCAATACAGGTACACCTCGCAGTGTAACAGGCAATCTTGTCAGTGGTGCATTGGCTGCTGGTATGGTCGCAACGGCTCTTTCTTATACAAAGTACAAGCAAGGTGAGCTTGGTAAGGAAGAAGCGATTAAAAAAAGCCTTAAACTCTCCCTTCAAGGTGGCATCGCAACAGGAAGTGCCATCGCAGCGGCAAATGCTCTTGGACGTAGCAGTTGGTTGGGCGTTTTGGGCTCACTTACGGTGGGTGTTGCAGGAATTTATGGTGTTGAAAAACTTTATGATAAAGCGTATGCAAAAGAGACTGAAGAGGAAGTGAAATAATGGAACTGTTAAATTCATTGGATAAAAACCCTTACATTGGTGGTGAACCTGCCAATGAAGCAAAAAATGAGGGTGGTATGATGGCAAACTCTGAGCATCTTTTAGGCGCATTCAATACCAAACAATTTGTTATTGGAGCACTGATTGGTGCGGTTGGAGCTTATTTGCTCACCAATGAAAAAGCGCAAAAAAATCTTTTTAAAACCATCGCTAAAGGAACGGAGATGTTTCAAGCAGGTATCGAAGAGATGAAAGAGCGTTTTGAAGATGCTAAAGCTGAATTAGCGGCGAAAGAAGCGTAATTTTTTATGCACACAACACGCCTGATTCACCAAACATCCCAGCGATTGCGCTATGTGAGCCCTGCGTTGAAGTATATCAATGCCCATGCGCTTAGTGCTGATCTTAGAAAAATTGAAGGTGTAAGTAACGTTCGCCTTAACGCTAAAATCGGCTCTGTTGTGTTTGAAGGCGAACAATTGGATGCAAAGGCTCTTTTGAGATACCTTCAAGAATTGGATATGAGCGCGTATCAAATCTGTGATGCCTCGATCAATGCGTGTTTTAACGACCACGATGAAAAGCCCAGTATCAAGGGCATTGTACGTTCAGGGATGGCACTTGCGTTTCAGCCATTTATCCCTCAGCCCAATATCAAGCTAGCCGTGAGTACGCTTGCAAGTATTCCTTTACTCAAAGAGGGCGTGTATGAGCTGTTTAGTGAAGGCTTAACCTCCAAAGTGCTTGAAGCGATGGCGGTGGGTGTCTCTTTAGCACGCCGTGATTACACTGCAGCCAATAGCACCAATGTCATGCTTGAAATTGGCGAGTACATCGAAGAAACAACTGTTCATAAGAGCGATGATCTCATTAAAGAACTTGCAAAACCCAATGTGGAAGAGGCGTGGATTGAGCTTGAAGTGGATGGGAAAATTACGCAAAAGCGTATCAGTACCTCGGAGGTCAAAGTAGGAGATATCGTCATTGTAGGCTCAGGCGATACCATCCCTATTGATGGGCATATCATCGATGGGACTGCTTCAATTAATCAAGTCTCGATGACAGGCGAAGCAGAACCTGTGAAAAAAGAGCGAGGGAGTCGCGTTATCTCTGGCACGGTTGTTGAAGCAGGACGCATTCGTATCTGGGCAGAACAAGTAGGGGATGATACCGCAACACAACGCATTAGACACTATATTAAAAATTCACTCGATGAAAAATCTGCCATTGGTCTTAAAGCCACTAGGCTAGCAGACAAGCTTGTTCCTGTAACCTTAGGACTTGCGGGACTTTCGTATCTGATTCGTCGTGATATGGCAAGCGTGGCAGCGGTACTTCAGGCGGATTATTCGTGTGCATTGAAGCTTGCAACGCCTGTTGCGTTTAAAAATTCGCTCTCGATTGCGGGACATCATGGCATCCTCATCAAAGGGGCAAAAGCTTTGGAAGCGCTTTCGCATGTCGATACGTTCATCTTCGATAAGACAGGTACATTGACACATGGAGAACTCGAAGTGGTTGAGATTTGCTCGTTCGATACAGCATGGAGCGAAGATGCCATTTTAAATCTCACCGCGAGTGCGGAAGAACACTACTTTCACCCTGTGGCAGAGGCTGTTGTCAAAGCGGCGAAAGAGCGTGGTTTCGTGCATATGCACCATGAAGAGGTCGAGTTTATCGTCGCACATGGCGTTCGTACCCAAATTAACGGGAAAGAAGCGATCATCGGGAGTCGTCACTTTTTAGAAGAAGATGAGCAAGTCTCATTTGCGGAGCACGAAACCAAAATAGAGACGTGTTTAGAAAATGGCAAGATTTTGCTCTACATCGCGTATGACAACAAGCTTTTAGGCACAATTGGCATGGTAGATCGTGTACGTGAAAATGCTAAAGAAGCTCTTTTGAAACTAAAAGATTTGGGTGTTAAAGAGATCGTCATGCTCACAGGCGACGTGGAAGATAAAGCCCAAGCTTTAGCCAAAGAGTTAGGCATCGACACGGTATATGCAAGGCTTTTACCCACTGATAAATCAAGCATCGTGCAAGCACTCAAAGAGAGTGGAAAGCATGTTGCATTTGTAGGCGATGGCATTAACGACGCACCCGCCCTCATGAACGCCAATGTTGGCATTAGCATGTACAAAGGTGCCGACATTGCCAAAGCAACAGCCGATATTAGCTTACTCAAAGATGATATCGAAGCCGTAGTAGAAGCAAAAGTGCTAGCCAATAAAACAATGGCACGTATTCAGGGCAATTTTAATGCAACCGTTGGGATTAACAGTATCATTCTAGCGGGCGCAGCAACAGGGCTTCTAAGTCCTGTCAAAACAGCGTTTTTGCACAATGGAACGACGATTGGATTATTATTTAATTCCATGCAAAAAATTCGTATTGAGAAAAACTAAGCTGAGTCTTAGGGGAGTGGTTTTATAATTATGATAACTTATATCATAAAGGATATCTATGCCTCTTCTCTTTCCCCTTGGAATTGCCGCGGTCTTGACCTTGGCGCTAACGTATGAGACAGGAAAAAATGCGAAACGAAAATTTGACAAAAAAAGAGCTAAAACTGCCAAGCTTTAAGCAATGGGATTTAGATACCAAAAAAGAGGTCGCTAAGATCGGCATGACCGCTTCTATGGCAATTGTAGTAGGAACGTCGTTTGGCATGAAGTCTAAAGTGATGAAAAACCTTCACATCGGTGCGGGTGTCGCGCTAGTGGGCTTTTCTCTCTGGCATCATATGCTCTACCAACCTTCTAAAAAAAGTAGTTCAAAAGTCCTTCAAGAAGAGACACAAAGCCCAGCAGAGCCACTTCCAACAAAGCCTAAAAGACGTACACGAGTCAAAACTAAAATTGAATAAGATGAGATAAATGCCATTTCGGGAGGTTTTTATATTGTTTGAAAGCCCTAGAATACGTGGTGGAGTGTAGGGGGATCGAACCCCTGACCTCAACGCTGCCAGCGTGAAATAAATTATGATTTTATATCTTTGTATAACTCTTTAAAACTTTAATAAATTCCTATATTATCGTATGTTTTAAAATTTAATTATTTGTGAATATCTTCAATTTTATGAGTATATCTGCTAAAATGTTGGGGTAAAAAATGGGGTAATAAAGGAATGAGATTATGATTCTGCGTGATCTGAAAAAAACTCGTATAGCAGGCTTATATTATCAAGAAGATAAAGATAAAGGTAAAATTTGGATAGTGCGCATTAATCTTAGAGGGATTGTAGATACACATAGGGTTGTAGGATATTCTAATGATATCTATAAAACGAATATGATGATGGCGAATAAAAAGCGGTTAGAATTAATTGAAGAGTACAAAGCTGGTTCTCATTCTGCGTTGATCAATAATATCACAGTTAAAAGTTATTTTGAAAATTATATGGCAAGCCGACAAGCAACAATGTCAAAATCAAGGCAAATGTACAATAAGCGTTTTTTTGAGATGCATATTCCAAAAAAAATTCAATCAAAAAAACTAAATGCATTAACGCCTGATGACCTTCAAAAAGTAGTTGATATGCTACTCGAAAGCAATGGATTTAAACCATCTTATGTGAAATATGTTAAAGAAATTTTTTCTCCGATGTATAAAAAAGCTATTCGTGAGGGATTGGCAAGTTCTAATCCAGCACAATATGTCGTTTTACCAAAATACGATAATAAACGTTATTTTAAAATACCTATTGAAGCTGTTCAAAAACTTTATAGAGAAATACTATTGCTACCAGATATCCAACATCAAATATTTTTTTTATTTCTCTTTTTTGGTCGTAGAAAGGGGGAAGTCTTAAAAATGAAATGGGAACATATTAATCTTGATACAAAAGAGTACGAGATCCCTTATTACAACAATAAAAATAAAAAAAATCAACAATTTTTTCTTCCAGAACCTTTGTATGAATTACTTGTGCAAATACCTGATAAAGTAGATTTCGTTTTAAAAGGGGTAACGGTAGCACAGATGTCTGAACCAAAACGAATATGGAAAGACCTTAAAAGAAAAGCTAATTTGGAAGAATATAAAATGAGATTTCATGATTTTCGCCATATGGTAGGATATATGCTTATCAATAACGGAGAAAGCATTGAAACTGTGGCAAGAACTTTAGGGCATGCTGATACAAGGACGGCGCACATTTATGCTAATATGGATAAAGAGATTGCTAAGAGAGGTGTTGATAAGCTTTTCAATCTTGCCTATCAAAAGACAAAAAATTAATTAATTCTCTGTTTTAGTTTTACAAAGTATTTTGTCACTAAATTATTATGTTGGATAATTTTCTATTATAGAATATCAAATGGATTTTATAATCATATAACTTATTTAGTTTGTAATAATTTTTGATATAATTGAATTAAACACTACAGAGCAGTATTGTGAAACTAATTTATTTTTTGGATGCAATTAAAAGTTTTATAACAGGTTCATATGCTTTAAACCCTTACGCATATGCAATATTCAACAATTACTGTAAGACTATCATCTACGAATTACATTTATTATCATGTGAGCTATCTAAAATTCTTGAACAAGATAGTTCGTTTTCTATGTATACACTTAATATTTTAAAAAATTCTTTCGCATTAAATTTGATTTTCTATGGAGTAATATTAATTTTTATTCGGATTAAAGAATTAGTATGAATGAATTTATATGTAAAATTTGCCAAAATCAAGCTCATGCATTTCTTAAAACAGTTGATTGTCCTTATTGTGGAAAATATTCAATAACTGGTAACTTATATATTGAATTATACAATCGAGATAAAAATAATTTTTATAAAGTCTCTAGTTGGATACGTGAACAAAATGATGTATTTGGGGAGAGCCCTACATTTGATGATAAAAAATTTAGAGAAATTCTTGATAGAAGAGATAAAAAAATCAAAGAGAAGTTTGATATTTTAATGCGAATGTTATTTACTGCACCTAATTATATTAGTCTTTATGATACTGGAGAATCTGAAGTTGATGGGCGTTATATACAAGATAAAAATGCTTCATGGACAACAAATCAATTTTTAGTTAAAACTTGGGCAAAAAATTATAGAGAACTATACGCGTTATTTCAAAAAGCTATTGATGAAAAGTTGGTTGATTGTGAGATTGTAAATGCTAGAGCAATTAATTATTATACATTGACTTTTAATGGACTAGAGTATATTGAGAATTTAGGTAATCCAAATCAAACATCCAAAAATATATTTGTAGCATTCAATTTTGATAGTGGTTTGCAAGAAGTATTTAATCAATATTTAAAAGAAGCTCTTGAAAAAGAAGGGTTTAATTATACTGTAGTTAATCAGGATAATGTAGATCATAATAAAAACATAAATGATGAAGTTATTGCAAAATTAAAATTTTCACGCATTGTTATTGCTGATTTTACAAATCATAGAAACAGTGTGTATTTTGAAGCTGGGTTTGCAATGGGCATGAAAATACCTATTATTTGGAGCTGCCAAGAAGGACATGAAAAAGATATGTCGTTTGATACAAGGCAATTTCCTCATATTGTTTGGAAAAATAAAGATGATTTAATAGATCAAGTAATAAATAGAGTAAAGGTCTTATTATGAGTGAGAAGAAGTCAATTGAACAAGTGAAAAGTATCATTAGCGGTTGTAAGGCACTAAAAAATAAGCATTTTTATAAAGAAGCTCGTTTAGAATTAAACCGGATAAAACACTTTGTTTATGATCAGCAACAAATGAATGATTTAATTCATACAGAATCTCAGTGTTTATATCAAGATAAAGAGATAAATTCCAAAATAAGATTTAAAAAAGCTTTAGAGTTATTAAACGATTCAACAGATCAACAAGAAAAAAAACGATTATGTGGAGCTATCTATAAAAAAAAATACCAACTTTATAAAAATTATGAAGATTTGCAAAAAGCCATAGACTTTTATGAAGATGCTGCCATAAATTTAGAAGAAGATAAAGGTTATGGTGCTGTCAATTGTATTTATCTCTATTATGAACTTATTGCACTGACAACGAATCTAGAGATAAAATTGTATTGTGAGGTCAAAATCAAATTTTTTAGAGAGCAAGCACTCAAATATCTATTGAATCATGAGTTGATGATGAATAGAGACAATAAGTGGATAAATCGAACTATTACAGAGCTCTACTTTAGCTATGCAACAAAAGAAGGCTATGAAAAGGCTAAACAATATTTAATAGTTTTTGATGAAGATAATGATGCAAAAGCGTTAGAATCGCTTTTGTGCATTGAAAATTTAAATAAGGCTACATACAAAGCGATAGAAAAAGCATTGAGCATTAAAACTATTTTTAGTAGAGATAAACTTATTACGATTGAACAGTTAATTAGACTATATAAGATTCAACATATAGATATGAAAAATGAAGATATCATATTTTTAGAAAATTTTTTTGATAAATTTTCGAATAATGAGCAAAATCGTCAAGTAATTAAAAATATCATTTTTAATATATTAGTTGGGAAACTCGGATTGGCTCTTTCTGGTGGAGGATTTAGGGCTTCATTATTTCATATAGGAGTTTTTTCCAAGCTTGCAGAGCTTGATATGTTAAAACATATAGATGTTATCTCTAGTGTATCTGGTGGCAGTATTATTGCTATGCATTATTACATCAAATTACAAAATCTTCTGCAAACCAAAGAAAACAAGCAAATACAACAGAGTGACTATATACAGCTCATTAAAGATATGCAAAAAGAGTTTTTAGAAGGTATTCAAACTAATATACGCATGCAAGCTTGTAAAAAGTATAACCCTTTAGTAGAAACTATTACTCAACAAATAGGAAAACTTTACCAAAATGAATTGTTTGATAAGGCTGTTAGCTCATCATTGCAAGCCCCAAAAAGGATGCGAGAACTCTATATTTTGCCTAAAATAAATAATTTCAATGTAAAAAACTTCAATCCTCATTTTAATAATTATGAGATAGAAAATAAAGTCCCTATCTTAGTTATAAATTCTACATGTTTAAATAATGGCCATAATTGGCGATTCACGGCAAGTGGTATGGGTGAGAGTCAATATATGTATGATACAACTATTGATAAAAATAAAGTTCATCAATACACTAGGTATTCAGAATTGGTAGATGAGTTTAAAAATTTTACCATCGCTGATGCCGTGGCATCTTCATCATGTGTGCCAGGTCTTTTTGACCCAATTGAACTAAATGGAGCTTATGAAAAAGGTGAAAATATTAAACTTGTAGATGGCGGTGTTTATGACAATCAAGGACTTGCAAGTTTACTTGATGAAGAATGTAGATTGATAATTTGTAGTGATGGCTCTGGGCAATTTAACGATCAGGATGATCCATCAAGCTGTAGACTTTCTGTAATTCCTAGGGTTAATGATTCACTTATGGATAGAGGTAGGGATCAAGGGTATGAGATAACCAAAGAATTTTTAAATGAAAAAAAGATAGATGGTCTTTGCATCTTGCACCTTAAACAATGTTTTGAGATAAAAGAATGCACACCTCAAAAATGTACATCTCAAAATAGTGCTGACATAGAATGTATTACAAGTAATATATATAAAGAGTTTGATATAGAAATACAAAATGCTCTTTCTAAAATACGAACAGATTTAGACTCTTTTAACGATATAGAAGCATACTCTCTTATGTATAGTGGATATAAAATAATGTCAAATTGGTTTGAAT
>JADHEE010000789.1_pt1 | contig 10547 bp, 6 predicted proteins | sample 8952401 | NCBI WGS metagenome assembly JADHEE01 (sample SAMN16124438, study PRJNA663242) | bioreactor sludge metagenome | isolation source: sludge (ammonium) | place: India:Bengaluru | collected 2019-02-28
CCCCCCCCGCCCCCCCGCCGTTTGTTGTGTGAACCCCCCACCCCTCATGTCGGGCCCCTCCCGGCGGCTCCAGCGGGAGGGGCCCGGGGTGGTCGCCGAGCTACTTCGCCGGCGTGCCCTTCAGATGGGTCTCGAGGAAGCGAAGGGCGTGGCCGAGCATGAGGACCTGGTTGTCGCGCTTGCCGGCGCCGTGGCCTTCGTCGGCGTAGACGATCAGCTCCGTCGGCACACCGGTCTTCTGCGCCGCCTCGTACATCTGGATCGCCTCGCCCACCGGGACGCGCGGGTCGGTCGCCCCCTGCTGGATCTGGAGCGGCGCCTTCAGCTTCGCGAGGTGCGTCGTCGCCGAGAGCTCGAGGAGCGCCTCCCGGTCCTTCTCGGGGTCGCCGTACTCGGTCGTTCGCAGGATGCGGCGGTAGGGGGCGGTGTTCTCGAGGAACGTGAGGAGGTTCGAGATGCCGACGATGGAGGCGCCCGCGTCGTAGGCCCCGGCGAACTTCGTCATCGCGACGAGCGTGGCGTAGCCGCCGTAGCTGCCGCCCGTCACGCCGACTCTCGGCTCCTTCCCGTTCGCGGCGAACGCCTTCCGGGCCCAGGTCGCGGCGTCCTCGATGTCGGTCCAGACGTCGAGGCGCTTCCGGCCGTTGTCGGCGTCGAGCCAGGTCCGCCCGTAGCCGTCGCTGCCGCGGACGTTCGGCTCGACGAAGACGAATCCGGCGTCGACGAAGGCCTGCGCCCAGGTCGAGAAGCCGGGCTGGGCCTGCCCCTCCGGTCCGCCGTGGAACTCGACGACGACCGGACAAGGGGCGGGGTCGCAGCTCTTCGGCCGCCGGACGAACGCCGGGATCTTCGTCCCGTCGCGGGCCGGGTAGTGCTCGAGCGTCGCGGCGGCGAAGGTCGTCGTGTCGATCTCCGGGGCGCTCGGGACGACCCAGCGGGTGAGCGCGCCGCTCTGCCAGTCGTAGACGTACGAGGTGCGCGGCGCGGTGGCGGTCTCGACGCCGAACGTCGTGAAGCGCCCGTCGCGGGTCGAGGCGCCGGCGTACACGTGGTCCGCCCCCTCGGGGAGCTTCGGGAGGCGGACCGGCTGGAACGTCTTCGCGTCGAGGGCGAAGAGCTTCGTGTAGCCGGCTTCGTTGACCGTGTAGAGGACGCGCGTCTTCGCCTCGTCGAGGCTGAAGCCGGAGACGTCCCACGAGAGGTCGCCGGTCAGGGGCGTCAGCGCTCCCTTCTCCCAGCGGCAGAGCCGGCGGAACTCACCGAGCTTCGGCGTCAGGACGAGGAGCTGCCCCGGCGCGGCGCCGTAGACGGCCGTGTACTCCTCGGGCTTCTCGACGCCGAGGAGGGGCGTCAGCTTCCGGGTCGAGGGCGACCACTCCCAGTACTCCGACGTGAGCGAGCCGGTCCACTTCGCGAGGAGGAGCGTCCCGTCGGGGCGGTGGTCGGAGACGCTCCAGAGGCCGGGCTCGGTGACGAGGGCTTCTTTCTGCCGCGTCTCGACGTTCCAGCGGTAGACGGCGTAGGCGTCGGGCTTCACGTCGTTCGAGGCGAAGTAGACCCACTTGCCGTCGGCGCTGACGAACTGGTGGAACGTCTGGACTCCCGGGAGGTGCTGTATCGGGGCGGGCCGTCCGCCGGCGGCCGGCATCAGGTAGAGGCCGGGGTTTTCCTCTCCCTTCCGGTCGCGCTGAAGGACGAGCGTCTTCCCGTCGGGGGAGACGTCGACGATCGTCGTCCGATCCTCGCCGCCCGTGAGCTGGACGGGGAAGGTGTTCGGGCCGTCGAGTCGCCAGACCTGGGAGGTCCCGGTGACGGACCATCCGAAGAAGAGCTTCGAGCCGTCGGGCGAGACGATCCCCATCCCGGGCGCGCGGACGTCCATCATCGACTGGATCCGGCGAGCGAGGTCGGGCGGGAGCGGCTGCGGCGCGTACCGCGCGATCACCTCGGCGGGGACGCTGTCGGCGCCGTGGCCCTTGTAGGCGGTCTGCGGCTCGCCGAGGGCGGGGAGCGCGAGGAGAAACGCGGCGAGAGGGGAGAGACGGCGAGAGGCGGGCATCGATCCTCCTTCAGGTTCGTCCGGTGTGCACCCGAATGTTACGGGGAGGAGGGCCGCCGGGTTCCTGGAGGGAACCGCGAGGCCGGCGCCGGGCCGGAAAGTAGGAAGGCCCCGGGGCGCGAGCCGCGGGGCCTTCCGATCCAGGTGAGGAGGGGCCTACTTCGCGTCCGCGCCCTTCCCCTTCAGGTGCCTGTCGAACCACTGGATGGTGTGGCCCGTCTGCAGGACGCGGTTCTCGCGCTTCTGGGCGCCGTGTCCCTCGTCGGGGAAGATGATGAGGCCGGTCGGGACGCCCCGCTTCGTCGTCGCCTCGTACATCTGGATCGCCTCGCCCACCGGGACGCGCGGGTCGGTGGCGCCCTGGATGAGGAGGAGCGGGTCCTTCAGCTTGTCGATGTACGTCACGGCCGAGAGCTTCTCGAGGGCTTCCCGGTCCTTCTCGAGGTCGCCGTACTCGGAGGCGCGGAGGATGCGGCGATACGGGGCGGTGTTCTGGAGAAACGTGACGAGGCTCGAGATGCCGACGTTCGAGACGCCGGCGTCGTAGGCGCCCGCGAACTTCGTCATCGCGATGAGCGTGGCGTAGCCGCCGTAGCTGCCGCCCATGACGCCGACCTTCGGCGCCTGGCCGTTCGCCGCGAACGCCTTGCGCGCCCAGTGCGCCGCGTCCTCGATGTCGGTCAGGACGTCGAGCCGCTTCGGGCCGTTGTCGGCGTCGAGCCAGGTCTTGCCGTAGCCCTCGCTGCCGCGGACGTTCGGCTCGACGAGGATGTATCCCTCGTCGACCCAGAGCTGCGCGTTCGGGGAGAAGCCGGGGGTCGCCTGCCCCTCGGGGCCGCCGTGGAACAGGACGACGACCGGGCACGGCGCGGGGTCGCAGGCCTTCGGCTGGCGGACGAAGGCCGGGATCTTCGTCCCGTCGCGCGCCGGGTAGTGCTCGAGCGTAGCGACCGCGAACGACGTCGTGTCGACCTCGGGGGCACTCGGGACGACCCACTGCACGAGCTTCTTCGCCTGCCAGTCGTAGACCCAGCTCTGGGGAGGCGCGGTCGGGGTGCCGACGGCGAACGCGGTGAAGCGTCCGTCCGGCGTGGACGAGCCGAAGTAGGTCTGGTCGGCGGCCGGGAGCTTCGGCATCTCGAGGGGCTTCCAGGTCTTCGCGTCGAGGCCGAAGACCTTCGAGTAGCCCCCCTCGTTGACCGTGTAGAGGATCCGCGTCTTCCCGTCGTCCATCCCGGCGCGGTCCACGTCCCACTTCAGCTCGGGGGTGATCGGGGTCCACTTGCCCGCCTCGAGGAGGTAGCCACGCTGGAACTCGCCGAACTCGGGCGTCACGACGACGAGCTGGCCCTCCCTGGGGCCGTACTGGGCGGTGTACCGGCCGGGCTTCTCGGTCCCGAGCATCGGGGCCTTCGCCTTCTTCGCCGGGTCCCACTCCCAGTACTCGAAGGTCATGGAGCCGGTCGCCTTCACGAGGAGGATCCGCCCGTCGGGCTTGTGGTCGGCGACGAACCAGAGACCCGGCTCGTCGAAAACGGTCTCTTTCTTCCCGGTGGAGAGCTCGTAGCGGTAGATGGCGTACGAGTTCGGCTTCACGTCGTTCGACCGGAAGTAGAGCCACTTCCCGTCCTCGCTGACGAACGCGAAGGAGGTCTGGACCTTCGGGAGGTGCTGGACGACCCTCATCGGACCGCCGTCCGCCGCCATCAGGTAGAGGCCGGGGTTCTCTTCGCCCTTCCTGTCGCGCGAGAGGATCAGCGTCTTCCCGTCGGGGGTGATGTCGGCGAGCGAGGTGCGGTCCTCGCCTCCCGTCATCTGGATCGGGAAGGTGTTCGGGCCGTCGAGGCGCCAGACCTGGGCGGTCCCGGTCACGGCCCAGCCGAAGTAGAGGCGCTTTCCGTCGGGCGAGAGCCGACCCCCGCCCGGCGCGCGGACGTCCATCAGGTTCTGGATCTTCCGGGAGAGCTCGGACGGGAGCGGGGGAGCGACGTACTTCGCGAGGACCTCGGGCGGGACGCTGTCTGCGCCGTGTCCCTGGTAGACCGTCTGCTGGGCGGCGGCCGGGGCCGCGAGAAGGGCGAGCGCGGCTGCGAAGGCCGCGATCCGTCGGGTTCGATTCATCGATCCTCCTGTCGTCTGGGACTGCCGCGCCAGAGGCGGAACAAACCTCTCACCGGGTCCGTCCCCTCGAAGATACGTGCGCGCCGCCGGATTGTTGACGGCGGCGCGTGGATTCAGGCCTTCGGCTCCCACGTCTCCGGGACCTTCACGAGGATCGCCTCGCCCCGGGCGCAGACGACGCCCTTCGAGGAGAGCGTCGTCGCGACGACGACCTTCCTCTCCTTCACCTCGACGATCGTCGAGCGGAGCTCGGCGGGAGCGTCGATCGGGGTCGGCTTGAGGTACTCGACCTTCAGCGTCCCGGTGAGGAAGCGCGGGTAGGGGCCGACGGTCGGATCGCCTCCGGCCGCCCGGTGCGCGGCCGCGGCGGCGCTCCCGGTGGAGTGGCAGTCGATGACGGAGGCGATGAAGCCGCCGTAGACGAAGCCCGGGACGGAGGTGTGGTGCGGCCGCGGGACGATCGTCGCGACGGTCTCGTCGCCGTCCCAGAAGCTCCGGATCCTCAGGCCGTGCTCGTTGAGCCGGCCGCAGCCGTAGCAGAGCGCCCAGTGGTCGGGGTAGAGGTCCTGGAAGGCGGGGGTCCCGGTCACGACGCGCTCCGCAGGGCGCGGGTGGCCCGCGCGAGCGCGGCCCCGAGCTCCAGGAGGGACTTCCTTCGGGCCGGGTCCAGGAGGCTCCCCTCGGCGTCGAACGCCTCGGCGGCCTTCGGGAGCGCGACCTGGTCGGGGAGGAGGACGACGCCGAGATTCCCGAGGACGACGCGGACGGACGCGAGCCCGCGGATGCCGCCGAGGGCGCCCGTCGAGGCGGCGCAGAGGGCGGCGACCTTGCCCTTGAAGCAGGCGAGCGGCTTCTCCCCCGGAGCGGGGCGGGAGACCCAGTCGAAGACGTTCTTCAGCGTTCCGCTGATCGCCGAGTTGTATTCCGGGCTCGCGACGAGGAGCCCCTCGGCCGCGCGAAAGCGCTCCTTCAGGGCGAGCGCGGCCTCCGGGAGCCCCGAGGCGGACTCCAGGTCGGCGTCGTAGACGGGGAGCGGAAAGTCCCGCAGGTCGATCCCCGTCACGTCGGCTCCCGCGGCGCGGGCGCCGTCGGCCGCCACCGCGAGGACGCGCCTGTTGTACGAGCCGGCGCGCAGGCTTCCGGCGAGGGCGAGGATCCGCGGGGCGTCGCTCATCAGTCTCTCCCGACGGCGCGGATGATACGGGGCTCCCTCGCTCAGCTGCGACTTCGGGTGCGCTCGCGCGAGCGGGGCGAAGGGCGCGGTGAGGGACGGGAGCCGGGGCGGGACGGAGGTCGGGACGGCGGGGCCTTCTCGCGGGCCGGTCCGCTCTCGCTCGGACGCGAGAAGCCGCGGCGGCGGAGGAGGTCCCACGTCCGCTCCTCCAGGAGCGCCTGCGGGACCGGCTCGGGGAGGAGGTCCGCCGCGCCGGACTGGAGGGCGAACGCGTGCTGGGCGCGGTCGGGGCCCGGGGCGAGCAGGAGGACCGGGAGGTGGGCGGCGCGCGGGATCGACTTCAGGATCCGCGCGACGTCGAACCCGTCCATGCCGGGGAGTTGCGTGCTCATCAGGACGAGGTCGACCTGGCGGGAGAGGGCGGTCTCGAGGGCCTCCTCGGCGCTCCGGACCTCGAGCGTCCGGCAGCCGGTCATGCAGAGCGTCGTGGCGAGCTTCAGGAGGCCGCGCACGTCTTCCTCGACGACGAGGACGACCGGCGGCCGGCGCCGTGTCCGCGTCGAGACGAGCGTCTTGGGCGCGTCGCCGCGCGAGGCGGGCCGCACCTCGCGCGGCAGGATGATCGAGTCGATCGCGACCTCCACCTCGCGGAGGAACGCCTCCGCCTCCGGCAGGAGGCGCTCCTCGGGGAGCGGCGAGGCCGGGCCGGTGTCGCAGAGAGATAGTGCGTCGTCCAGCTCCTGGGCCGATCGGAAGCGGTCCTCCCGCTTCTTCGCCAGGATCCGCATCAGGACGGCGAAGAGGTCCGGCGGCAAGCCGGGGGCGAAGTCTCTCAGGTCCGGCAGCGGCTCGTGGACGTGCTTCATCGCCGTCGCGACCGGGGAGTCGCCGGCGAACGGGAGCCGGCCGGAGAGCATCTCCCAGGCGATGACGCCGATGGAGTAGAGGTCGGCCCGCTCGTCGAGGGGATCGCCGAGCGCCTGCTCGGGGGACATGTACTCCGGGGTCCCGAGGAGGACCGAGGCGAGCGTGAGTCCCGGGTCGAAGGAGCCGCGGGCGAGGCCGAAGTCGAGGATGACGGCGGCGCCGTGCCGGTCGACGAGGACGTTCTGCGACTTCAGGTCGCGGTGGAGGATGCCGAGGCGGTGGATCGCGGCGACGCCGCGCGCGATCTGCCGAACGATCGGGACCGCCTCGGCCGCGGAGAACCGCTGCCGGGTCCCGATCAGCGTCCAGAGGTCCTCGCCCTCGATCAGCTCCATCGTGATGAACGGGTAGTCGCCGGCGATCCCGTAGTCGAACATCCGGGCGACGTTCGGGTGCTTGATCTTCCGGTTGAGCGCGACCTCGCGCTTGAACCGGGCGAGGAGCGCGTTTTCGTCGCGCGCCAGGTTCGGGGAGAGGACCTTGATCGCGACGCTTTCCCCGAGCTCGCGGTCGAGGGCCCGGAAGACGACCCCGATCCCTCCACGACCGAGCGTCCCCTCCCACTCGTAGCGGGGGAGGAGCTCGAAGAACCGGCGCCGGAACGACTCGAGCTTCAACGCGGGCCCGCCGCGGCGTCAGCGCGCGGCCGCGGACGGCGCGCGGCCGTCGAGGAGGAAGACCTCTCCCCGCGTCTCGGCCTGCTCGTAGAGGATCCGGTCGCCTTTCGGCGACCAGGAGGGGTAGCGGATGTAGACGTCGAGCCGGAGGTTCTCCGTGAGCCGCCTCTCCTCGCGCGTCGTCCGGTCGATCCACCAGAGGTTCCAGGTGTCGTCGCGGTAGCCGGCGAAGGCGATCCGGCGGCCGTCCGGCGAGTAGCTGAACGCCCAGGAGAGCCCCCGTTTCTGGGTCAGGAGCTCGGGGGTTCCGCCCGCAGAGGGGATGACGCCGATGAAGATGTCGTCTCCGCGCCGGACCTCGAGGGCGAGCTCGCGGCCGTCCGGGGACCAGCACGGGTAGCCGACGAACTCGCGGTCGAAGGTCAGCTGCTGCGACGTCCGCGTCGCGAGGTCGACGACCCAGGTGTTGAGCGTGATGCTGTCCCNNGGCGGGACCCACCCGAACGCGACGGTGCTCCCGTCCGGGGAGAAGACGGGCCACGTCGCCCGGCCGTCGCCTCCCGTGAGGGGGGAGGGCGGTCCAGCGGCGAGCGAGGTCGAAGGATCGAGCGGAAGGCTCCAGATGGCCGCGGTCGTCGTCAGCTCGCTCCAGGCCACCCGGGAGCCGTCCGCGGAGAAGCTGGGGCTGTGCGGAACGGCCGAGCCCGGAGGCGTCATCGCCTCGGCCGGGCCGACGGCGGTCCGCCCCTTCTCGTCGAGGGGGATCCGGTGTACCGCGTAGCTCGACGCTTCTCCCTGGCCTCCGAACCAGAGGGCCCTCGTTCCGCTCGGGACGCAGACTCCGTAGATCCGCGCTCCGGCGTGGAGCCGCACGAGGTCGCTGCCGTCGGGCTTCACCGACCATATCTCCGCCTGCGTGAGGCGCGGCTCGGACGTGACGAAGTAGATGCGGTCGCCGTCGGGCGACCAGGCGGGCGCGCCGTGGCCGCCGACCGGGCTCCCCGGGTTCGTCACGGCGAGCGCCGCCCCCCCGGCCGCGTCGACGACCCAGATCGTCGACGGAGCGAGCCCGGGCGCCGCGGTCGCCGCGACGTCGGTGAGAGGCGTCGACTGGAACGCGACGCGCCGGCCGTCGGGGGAGAAGGAGGGGCGGGAGCCGAAGCTCGCGAGGAGGCGCGCGGAGCCTCCGGTGGCCGGCACGACCCAGATCCCCCCGCGGTCCTTCGAATGGAAGGCCAGGAGGCGGCCGTCGGGCGACCAGGCGGGCTGCACGTTGTTCTTGCCGTCGCGCGTGAGGGGGCGTCCCGGCCCGCCGGAGAGCGAGCGGACGTGAATCTCGAGCTTCCCGTTCGTCATCACCGACGAGGCGAGCTCGTCGCCCCCGGGCGAGAGCGCCGGGAAGAGCTCGAGCGCGCTGGCTCCGCCGAGCGGCTTCGGGGTGCCGGAGGGGAGCGGGGCCTGCGTCGAGTTACCGCCGCCGCAGCCGGCGAACGCGACGACGAGGGCGGCGAGGACGGCCCGAAGGTGCGACGTCGCCCCGCGCGGGAGAGCGGCTCGGTCTTTCATCGGGATCTCCGCAGCGCCGATCTTAGCCCGTCGCGTCGGCGGCCGGACGGCAGAACGGACGCGAGCCGCCTCCTTCGAACGGACGGCCGGATGGTCCGGGCGTCCGTCCGCCCGACGCTCCGAGCCTGCAAGGCCGCGCGGGGCTACGATGGAGGGTCGGCCGGCGCCCCGTATCCCGAGTCGTCGCGGCATTGGTCCGGCCCTTGCGTTCCGCGGAGCTCGGCAGGGCGAGACCGGGAGCGGCCGGGAAGCGCCGACAGAGGAGAGCGATGACGGAGACGGACGAGCCGGGGGGCGGGTGGCGAATCCTCACGATGGGTCTCGAACGTCGGACGGCGCGCGCGCTCGCGCGCTCGCTGAATCCGGCTCCGGTCGTCGTAGACGTCGGACCGTGGAGCGAGGCCGAGCTCGAAGAGTGTCCGTGCGGACCGGAGGACGTGATCGTCGCCGGGGACGACGGGAGCGACGTGTTCGCGGAGAGGGTCCGGGCGTTCCGAGCGGGTCACCCGGGAGTGCCGGCGCTCGTCCTCCTCCCGCGGGGCCGTTCGGACCGGGTCGTCGAGATGCTCCGGGCGGGCTTCCAGGAGGCGTTCCCGGGGATCGCGGGATTCCGGGAGGCGCTGGTGCGGGCCCGCGCGCGGAGGGACGCCCTCGCCCCGCAGCACGCCGCTGCCGCGGCGACCTCCTCTGCGGAGGGGGCCGAGACGTCTCTGGAGACGGTCGTCCCGAACGTGTTCGACTGGATCTACGTCGTCGGGATCGCAGAGGACGGCGCGATGGGCTTCGAGACGGTGAACCCGCCGCTCAATGCCGGGGCGGGGTTCCTCAGCCCTGGCTTCGCGGGCCGTCCGGTCCGGGAGTGCCTCGGCGAGCAGGCCTTCGCCCGGTTCGTGCCGCACCTGGGCCGCGTCCTCGAGGAGGGACTCCCGCTCCCGTTCGAGGAGGAGCACACGGTCGACGGGAAGACGCGCGCGTTCCAGACGATCCTCACCCCCGTCCGGAACAAGTGGGGGCGGATCCACCGGGTCGCCGGGATCTCGCGTGACGTGACCGCCCTCCAGGAGGCGCTCTCGGCGCTCCGCGCGAGCGAGGAGCGCCTGAACCACGCTCTCGAGGGGACGCAGCAGGGTCTCTGGGACTGGGATCTCGGCGCGGGGAAGGTCTACCGGAGCCCGCGCTGGTTCGAGATGCTCGGCCTCCCGCCGGGAGGGATCGAGGACACGTTCGACGCCGGGCTCCGGCGGATACACCCCGACGACCGGAGGCAGATCGAGGCCGCGATGAGCGCGCACCTCGAGGGGCGCGTCCCGAGATTCGAGGCGGAGTACCGGCTGAAGACGCGGAGCGGCGAGTGGATCTGGGTCTTCGACGCGGGGAAGGTCGTCGCCTGGGACGGCGATCGCCCCGCGCGCGTCGCCGGGATGTGCACGGACATCACCGAGCGGCGGCGCGCCGAGGAGGCCCTTCGCGCGCTCGTCGGCGGCGTCGTCCACGAGATCCGGAACCCGGTCTACGGGATCCTGATCAACCTCGACGCCCTCGAGGCGACGTTCGGCGAGGACCCTCGCTACGTCCCGTTCGTCTCCGCGCTCCGCGAGAGCGCCGAGCGGATCGCGAGCCTCGTGAACGACCTGCGCGACTACGGCGAGCCCCGGACGCTGAACCCCGAGCCCCATCTCGTCCGGAGCCTCGTCGAGAGCGCCGTCCACTCGTGCGAGAAGCTCGCCGCGGACCGCTCGTGCGCCGTCGTCGTCGACCTGGAGGAGCCCTCGCTCCTCCTCCCGCTGAACGGCCGCCGGATGCACCAGGTCTTCCGGAACCTCCTGGAGAACGCCCTCCTCCACTCCCCGGAGGGGGCGACCGTCCGCGTCGCTTCCCGGCGGACGTTCTCGGACGGCTTCTACTGGTGGACCTTCAGCGTGGAGGACTCGGGGGGCGGCTTCGACGCCGAGACGCTCTCGAGGGCGTTCGAGCCCTTCTTCACGCGGCGCCGCGGAGGGACGGGCCTCGGCCTCTCCATCGTCAAACGGGTCGTCGAGGAGCACGGCGGCGTCGCCTCGGCGTCGAACCGCCCGGAGGGCGG
>JADHEE010000802.1_pt1 | contig 10546 bp, 10 predicted proteins | sample 8952401 | NCBI WGS metagenome assembly JADHEE01 (sample SAMN16124438, study PRJNA663242) | bioreactor sludge metagenome | isolation source: sludge (ammonium) | place: India:Bengaluru | collected 2019-02-28
TGCTTGCCCTGCCACCTCTGCGGCCCCGCTGGCGGTTTCCTGCGCCGTTCCTGCGGTTTCCTCGGCACCGTAAGCCGTGGTTTGCGTACCGTTGAGGATATCCACCATACGCAAAAACACGTCTTTAAACTGCTGCGGCGTGCCTGGCGGGAATGATTGCGCGTTAATCAGCAATCGGGTTGCGGTCTTTGTTGCCACGTCTGCCCCCTTAATCCACTGTACGCACGCGCGCGCCTAACAGGTTACACGGTGCCGCACCAACTGCGCGGATCCTGAAACCAACCGTAAAGCGAGCGCGGCCCACTTTCTTGATAATCGAACGTTTTAGCCAGTGCTGCGCGCGGTTAACTTCGATCTTGATCTCTTTGCCATACGTCACGCCGTCTTCCGTAGCGGCGATCCAGACCGTCTGCGCCTGGTTCAGCCCTGGCATGGTGCCTGGGTCGATCTCAAAATCCCACAACAACTGGTTAGAGAGATCAAGCAATTTGGTATGGCACACGATTTCTTGTTGCTCGCCGTACTGGTTGGACGTTGCCGGATCCAGAATGCCCGCAATCGAACGGCGGCGATCTCCGCAGGTGATCACATTGCCTTCATTGCAAAAATCAATGGCGGTGTAAAGATCATCGTAAAGGCCGGATTTGATCACGCTCCACACTCGCTGGCCTAACTCCTGCGATGGGGTGTTGTCGTACACCAGCACACGATCCGGCAGGTGGACTAACAGCAATTCGTGATCCTCATACTTGAGGCTTTCCAGCACGGATGCTTTTAGCTGATCCTGCGTATAGCCAGCCAGGATGCGGCGCACCGTATTGTTTGCGATATCCTGCCATTGACCGCCGCCCGCGTTCAGGTAGCCGATTGTAACCATGCCACTTGCCGGAGTGGTGATCATGGCGAAGCTGTCGGCAAACTGGCACACCGTAGACGGCGAGAAGGTGCCCGCCTGGGTGGTGTAGGACTGCTGCCCCTGATAGATCTGATCCGCGCTGCCGGTCAATGCGAAAAATTCAACCGTAGCGCTACCGAAGGCCAAAACGTAATCGCGCCACGCCCTGATCGCAACGATCCCATCCGGCATGGATTCTGCGCGGTAGGCTGGCGCAACTGCATCGGGGCGGCACTCATTAAAGAGGCTGGACACCCAAAACAGATCACTATCTTTCGTGCAAAAGATATAGCGCTGCCGCAGGTGGCAAACGTCTTTAATATCCCCCCAGGCAAAGCTAGTCGCTTCCGCTGGCTGTCCGTTGTAGTCGTCGCTGCTCTTCCAGTTCTGGAATGATTCGCGCTCGCCGGTGTACTTGTACATGATCAACTGATTGTTTGCCACGACGCCTTGCGAGGTGGTGCTATGCGCCATAGGGGCACGCTCAATGCCGCCCACATCGTCGATCTCTTCGCCGTTAAGGTAAAGTTTTTGCCCGTGGATCCGGTACGGCTGATTCTTCACCGTGTTCCAGTGGACGCCACGGGAGATCCCCGCCACTTCATGCGATTGTGTCAAGCCAGGGAACGTGCGCAGGTAGCCGCGCGCGCCTTTGACCTGGCGGGCAATCGCCAGAAGGTTGATCGGTAGCTTTTCGATATATTGCCCGTCTTTGGCGTCTACCGCGTCACCAAAGAGGATCGGAAACTGCACCATGCCCATTATTTGCCGCTCCCGTCATTGTAAAAGCGCCCTGCGGGCCAATAAGCGCGGTTGCCGTCGCCGGTTGGCATATCGTTACGGCGTTTCAGCGGCGTTGGCACCCAAAGAGTCATTAATAGCGCTTTCATGGCACGATCTGCACGCTTCGCCAGCCCACTTGGCACCGGCCTTTGCGCATCGTCAAGCGCGCGCATGGCGATCTGGTAGCCAATGGCGCTTAGATAGTTCAGATCAAGCCCGGAGTCGTCGGATCCGTCCAGTTCATCAAGCGAAGTGGCGAAAATGTACGGCGTCACCGGCTCGTTGTTCTGCTTGCGCTCGTTGTGAAACTCGGTCATGTACGCTTCAAGGTCGATCAGCGCGTCGCGCTTCTGTTCCTCGTCGGCAGGGTTTAGCATGGTGTCGCCACTAAACCCCGCCTTACGCATGGCAAAGTTTACGAACTCCTGTTTTTGGAGTGTCGCCATGATTACTTATCCTTTTTGGCTGCTTTGCTGTTTTCTTTGCGCTGCTGCTGCGGCTTCTTAGCGGGCACCTCAGACGCGCCAGCATACGGCAACAAGGCTTGATAATGGGTAGGCATTGGGCCGGTGCTTTCGTGGCGTTCTGGCGGCGCTGGCGTCGCTGCTGGGGCTTCTGCCTTCTTCGGCTGCGGCACATCCTCTGGATGTTTGAACCATTCGCCGGACTTCAACGCCTCTTCAACGTCTGAATCATTGAAAACAGCACTTTTTGCAAAGAATTTACCCCAATAAAGTTTATTCTTTCCTTCGGTGTAAAGCATGGTGGTTGACATGGTGAGATCCTCATATGAAAAAAGGGGCCGAAGCCCCTTATTTATACACTTTTCAATCAGGTTGCGCCAGTTACGGCACAACGATCTGATTTGTCGCCACAACCGCCACGTATTCTGGCACCAGGACGTTTGCACCGTAAAGCGTGGTGAAACGGCAAGTGGTTTCGCCTTTCAGGTGGTCGAATGCGTAGGACATGATCAGGTATGCGCCCTGCTCAGTGGTCGCCGTCATTACCTGCGGGCCTTGACCGGTAGGGAATGCCAGTTTGCCATACATCAGCTCAACGGAACCATCAGCCCAAAGCAGGTTGGTTGCGGTTGCGCGCTTGTTAAGCACGGTGATCGCAGCACCCGAAGCGGCGTTGTCCTGTACGTTGGCGTAAGCACGGGATTTCTGATCCGCGTTGTCCAGCGGCAGGATCTTCGGAGAGATCGTTACGCTGGTGCCGGAAACGCCCAGCACGCGGAATACCTGCGGCTGATCGGTGGTTTCCTTGCCGATCAGATGCACCATATCCACACCCTCAATGGTGAAGGCGTCGCCAACTTGCAGACCTGCGCCGGAAACGGTGATCACGCCCTGACGGTTATCAATCGGCAGGTTTGACACCGGATCCATTGCTTCCACGGTGTGCGCTGGCGCTGCTGCCAGGGTCAGTGCTGCCGTGGTGCCGGTTGGGATGCGTCCAGACTGATCAACCTTGTAGCTGTCGAAGCTGGCAACGTCTGGAATCTTCGCCTTTTCGAAAGCGGTTTGGTTAATGCCGGAGGTGTAAGAGCGCCCCGCCAGTTCACCTGCGATGTTTTTATAATCGCGGGCGTTCAGGAATGCGCGCTTAGTGATGCCCATCGGCACGCCGATCATTGTGAAATTGGCGTCAGCGTCTGCGATACCATCCCAAAGATCACGGCCCAGGGTGCCCGTTGAGTTGTCGCCCACACCAACAAAGTTGGTAGCGCGCAAGGTCGCCTGGGTAACGAGATCCAGATCGATTTGCGCAGCGAGGCGTTGACCTGCGGCGCGGCCCGCTTCTTTCTTGTGCTCGTCGTCGCGCATTTCGTATGCGTCCAGCGTCCACAAGACGTTTTGAGGCGCTTTGTAAGCCGCTGGCACCTGACGCTGCACCAGTTCGGTTTGCGCGGCGGTGGAAACGTCCAGGCCTTCAACAATATCCATGTGGTAGCGCTGCGGGCGGTGGATCACATCACCGGCGCGTTGCATGGTCTTATCGTCTGGACGGAAGATCTTAGCGTTTTTGGAGACTACGCAAGCGGCTTCGAAGCCTTCCACGTACTCTTCAAACAAGATCTCAAGGTCTTTCGTTAACTGGTTCATCTATTAATTGCTCCTGCCGATGATGTTCGGGATAAGTCTATTTCTTACCCGTTCGTTGTTTCAACTGTTTTTTCAGTCGAATAACGCCGGTGTAATCGCCTTTTGCGCGGGCGTCTTCAATGGCTTTTTCCAGGCCCAGCACCGTTGAATTGCTGGTGTCGCCCTTCACTTCCGGCGCGGAACTAACGTCTTTGCGGGTCGCAGAAGGTGCGCGCTTTGTGCGCTTATCAAGATCGGCAATCATATAACCAAACGCTACCGGATCATTTTCGGCGGTCTGGATCAACTCCTGCCGCAACTTGGCGTTGCTGCCCAGCGCCATAACCAGCCCCGTTGGGTTTTTACTGGTCATGAGTACCGCCATACGGATCCCCTGTGGGATCTCCGCTGTGGCGATCTGCTCGGCCTTCACGTAGCCTGGTACTTTCTCAACTTTTTTGCGCTCGGTCATGTATGCCGCGTTGGCGGTGTTCAGACGTTCGCGCAGGGCTTTCTCTGTGGCTTCGCGCTGGCTGTTACGCTGTTGAATCTGATCGCGGGTTTGAGTCCATTCGTTGATCGCGGCTTCCAGCTTGTCAGTATCCCAATCGATCCCATCGTCGCCCAATTTCGGCATAGGCGGGACTTCTTCGGGCAGGTTTACTGGCGCGGCGGTCTGGCTCTTACCGGCGTTTGATTTCAGCGTCTTAAGCTCGGTGCTGTACTCTTTGAGTTTGCCCCGCAGGTTACGCACCAAATCGGTGTCGCCTTCCTGCTCTTCGAACTCGTCGGCGGCTGGCGAGGCCAACGGCTGATCGTCAAGGAAAAATTGCAGGGATTCGGGATCTTCTTCCTCTTCCTCTTCGGGATCCTTGCCGGTGCTGCCTTTGTCGTTTCCGTGCTCGTCGGTTGACTGCTCACGGTCGCGCGTCTGGCTGTCGCGGTTCGTTTCCTGGGTGGAAGTGTCGTTGATCTGCTGCTGCATACGCTCGTAAGCGTCTGCGCCCCCATCTTCCTTGCCGGTCTGGTCGTTTACTGCCTGGTTTCCGAAAGTCATTAGCTTTTACACTCCTATACGCGATGAATTTTTGTACCCCATCGGCGGGCAAGGTGAGTGTAAGGCAGTATTTACACCGTTGTAAAGGTGAATACACGAAAAAATCCACCCAGCAACGGGGCTGGGCAGATTCGGTGGCGGGGTTTTAGCGGTGGAATACGCCAATAAACTTGCCCAATCGGACGATCTCAGGGCTGATCATCGGGGCGTTGTGTACGGCGTCGGCTGCGGCGGTATTCAGGCGCGAAAAGTAGCGGATCATGTGCTTTGATACGATCTCAGGGTCGGTGCCCATTTCTTCTGGCACGCAAAACCGCGTTTCGATCATCCGTCGCGGGTCGTTAACGTCTGCCGCCTGGTTTTGCTCAATGGTGACGGTTAACGCCTGATAGGTGATATCCTTCGGCGGCACCGGCTGCGGGTAAATGATCCCGCTTGCTTCGGCATCCTTCCACTTTTTGAGCGCCTCAACGTAAGCGCTATATTCCCGATCCGACGCTGGCAAGGTGAAGACCGGCCCGCGATCATGGTCAAACTCATAGGTGCGCCCGTTGAGCGCCCCCATTAACATTGTGTAGCGATAAACTGTCATGGCATCCCCTTAAAACGGAATATCAAGATCCGGCTTTGGTGCCGGTGGTACGATCTCCGCGTCCTGCACGTCTTCTGCACGGCGCGGGTTAACTTCGCGGGCGTTGTCTGCCGCTGCCACAAAATCACCCTCCAGCGGGCCTTTGTAGGTCAGCGCACGGATGCTGGCGATATCGGCAAGTAATTTGGTTTCCTGCACGGTAAAATCAGCGCGCAACTTCTGCAAGCCAGCCTCCATGATCGGCAGACTGATCGCCGCTTGCTCTTCGGCGCTCGGCATATCGTAATCAATCGCGCACTCAAAAGTTTTTAACAGCACGTAGGCTGCATTGCGCCCGCCACTGCGGATATGTTCATCAACGCCCCAAATAGACGAATAATCGAAGGATTCAACCGATACGGATCCGCGTTTTGGCCCGCCCTCTTTGCCTTCTGCAACGCAAAGGCACACGAACAAAGTTTTATTGATAGTTGGCATATTCTTAACCCTCATGAATTAGTGAAGTGTACGGGCAAAGAATAGCCCGCCGAAGCGGGCTTGTCTTTAGCAAAAAGTGCTATTGCTGCTGCTGGCTGGCGGTCTGCTGCGCAGCGGCTAACAGGCGATCCGCTTCGCGGTTGTCCTGCTCCTGCTGCTGCTGCCCGAAGCTCTGCAAAAGCTGGATAACGCTGATCAGCTGATCGTGCTCCACGCCCGCTGCGTCTGCCAGCGTCTTGATCGTCTGCGCCTCGGTCAAGCGTCCATCCTGGGCGGCTTTGTTGGCGTCCACGTTCAGTTTCAGCGCTTTCAGTTGCAGATCCAGGTGCTTGTTTTGCTCGCCCATCAAGGCTGCATCGCCTTTCTTGTTCTCTGCGATTGCCAGTTGGGTTGCGGCGTCCGGCTGCTGGTTCTGCTTCGACTGCTCCAGCATGGCTTTTTCCTCGTCCGTTTCCGGCTTGATCACACCCTGCAAGATCATCTGATTGCGGGCGTACTCGCGGAAGTCGTTCATCCCCTCGCCGTCCATGTTCATGATGATCAGCGCTGCCACAATCGCAGCATTTGGGCTGGCGTCGCCCATCGTGGCAAGCAAGTTGGTCAGGTTGCGCACGGTGGCTTGACGGCGGGTAGTGCTTGCCTCGCCCACATCGGCTTCAACCTCATAGCGCCCCTGCGAAAGATCGTTGAGGCCGATCTCTTCTTTCGTGGTGCGGTCAATGATCTTGCCTTCCATCAAAACGAACTCGTCGGATCCGTCTTCCTGCACGATACGAATATAATCGGTTGATCCGTACACCTCGCGCGCCATTTCACGCCATACGCGGCCCGCGTGGCGCAGGGATTTTGCGAGGTTGTCCATATAAAGCGCGCCTTGCCCATCCATGCGGGAGAAAATCGCCTCAACGGTTTCCGTTGCCAGGTTGCTTGGCATGTTCTCAAGCTGGCTGGCCCCTACGATCTGTTGAATCGTGCCGCCCGTGTATTGCAGGATCGCTGCAACGGCTGGGCTTAACGGGGTTGTTGGGGTGAAGTTGATCACCTGCCCTGCGGCAATAACATTGCCGTCAGCGTCGCGCAACGAGTCAACCGGCAGGAATGCTGGTCGATCAGTGTTACGATCCCCCCACGCCTGAGCCAGCGGGCCTGGGATCATGTTGATATCCACAATCGGGATATTATCGCCGCCACACTGCGCCGCGTTGTCAGCCAGCATGGACACGATCAGGTTTTCCAGGCGCTGCGCATCAACGGCTAACGTAGCGTGACCGGCGATCCGCTCCTTGTTGTCCACGAACGAACGGCGGGCATATACAGGGATCAGCGGAATATAACAGCCTGGCAAGCGCTTTGGCTTCTCGATCCACTCGCCACCCGATAGGATCCCGCAGTAAACGCGCGGCTTTTTGACGGTGCGGCGGCTCTGCTCTTCAAATCCGCTTTCGGTCAACTCGTCTTTGATATCCTCGATCTGCTGCTCGTCGTAAACAACGGTTTGCTGCGTGAGCGGGTTAAGGTAGCTGATAACGTCTACATCTTCGATCCGCTTCTCATAGTAGCGCGCCAGGTAAACAACGTTCGGCGTTACCCAATCAAACTGCTTGCCGGTGTCGATGGTTTCCAGCGCGGCTGGCGGCAGGGCGTCGGGGTATTGCTCTTCGAAGCTGTCACGATCCAGGCTGTAAAGCTCGGTGGCCCACATTGCATCACTGCGATCATACTGCTTGCTGTTCTGGTCAAAGAATACGCACGACGCCGGATCATAGACCGGATAGAAACGAATGTTTCGTTGCACGCTTTCGGGGTTGAATGCGTCTTCCTCTTCGGTGTCCATGCGGAAGCAACCAAAGCCGCCCGTCACCGCATCATCAAAAGCGTTGTCGATAGCCTCGCCGCCGCTGGACTCGTTGAAGTCGGCGCGAAACTTGCCGTTCATCTTGTCGGCTAACTCTTCGGACGCGGCCCCATCCTTCGGACGGAATACCACGTTGATCCGGTTCTGGCGGTAGTCGGTAATGATGCGATCCACTTCGCGCGCCAGCTTGTTAAGCTCAAAGCGCGGGTATTTTTCAAAGCGTTTATCGTCCATTGCCCAACCGGCAGACGTGCTGCCTTCCCACTGCGCGCCAACGACACGAACAAAGCGCAGCACTTCGATCATCTTCTTGCGCGTAGTCTCTTCATTCGCGTACTGTTGCCCAATGCGCTTGCGGGCGCGTTCAAAGCAAGCCTCGTCGCGTTTGGTCTGCTCTGCCGCTTCGCGGTTGCGCTGGCGCGTTTCGCGTGCCTTCTGCGCTGGGGTTTTGCTATTCGCCATTGATCGGCACTCCCTCTGGTTTCATCTGGATATCACCACGGGGCAAAAATAGCACAAATTGCTAAAACATTTCACGGATTAATGATTATAGTAAGCGCACATTCACTGATTAATGAGGCAAGAAAAATGGGAATCGAAATTACTGTGGGCCTGTTGTTGATGCGCGTTGCTTGCGCGCTGGTGGTTGGTCTGGCTGCGGGCCGCATTGGTCGCCGTGGCTGGCTGTGGGCACTCGTCACACTGGCTGGCGGCGTGATCATCGGTCTGGGCGGTCTGTTCATTGCCGAAGTGGTGAAGGCGCGGGCCAAAAAATCCCGCGTGCCGGCATAACGTTGATCGGGGCCATTGCGGCCCCTTTTTCTTATCGGTTGGACGGCACCAGCAGGTTGCTATAGTCCGGCCTGATCTGTGGCTTCGGCGGCTGCATCGTCATAATCAGACTATCTGCCATGCCTGGTGAGCGGATCTTCAACTTCTCGCGCATTTGCTTTTTAGGCATCCTGCGGAATTTCCCGTTGTTGTCGTAGATGCGGGGGATCCTGCATAGCTCGGCGCGTAGCTGGGCCATAAATTCACCGATCCCCTCGCTGTCCAGACTGATCAACTCGTCGGGGTTGCTGTATTCCCCGTGCTCAATCGCCCTGTATGTCTTTTCAAAGCGACGGCGTAAAAGGTAGATATCCTGCGATCCCCTGTCACCAAACTGATCTTTGTTTTTGCGGGTGTTGCGCCCCTCGGCTTCCTTGTTCAGCCAGTTATCCAACTCCACTGGCGCTTCGGGATTCTTCACGCCTTCACCGGCCTTGTATTCGTCCACCAGCACGGCAGTATCTTTGTAAGCCGTGGTGATATCGCGGCGCAGGGCCGCGCCCAGGCCGGAACCATCCCAAAGGAACATATTCACGCCGTGCGCCTTCGCCCAGGTGATCGCCTTGTCTGCTGAGTCGTTGGCGTCGCCGTCATACCAGGATTGCGCGAAGCAAACAACGCTGCCGTGCCGCTCGATGTACGCTTTGTTATCTTTCCCCACGTCTGCTGGGTCAAGTGCTGCGATGCGTGCGCCGGTAGGCTTCCAGCCCATTTTCTTATGCGCATCAATGGCGGCATCGAACCATTCAGCCGGAATGATCGCATCTTCTACGCTGTCGTTGAAAGCACCGTGCCAGATATGATCGAACAAGGCGCGGGAAAGCGTCTTCCGATCAAACTCCATTTCGGCGCGCAGGGCTTCTGGAAACCACGGGTTTTTGTCGTAGTTCACTTTGATAACGAGGTGTAGATCATCCTCGTAGATCCCTTTGGCGTCCAGTTCATGCAGGAAAGGCACAATGAAGCGCTGCGAGAATGGATCCTCGCTGCTGCCTGGGTTGGCGGTAAAGATCATGCGCCCGCCTTCCTCGCGCATGGTCGGGGTCAGCTTGCGCAGACTGTCGGCGCTGAATGTCTGCGACTCTTCACCCCAAAAGCGGGTAAAGCCAAACGCCGATTTTACGCCGTCAGGGTCACGGGCCATGCCTTTAAAGCGGTGCCCGCCGCCGTTGGCGTGCCTGATCTCGTCGCGCAGGAACTCCAGCCCTTCGATCCCCTGCTTCTCCGCGCACGCCATTAACAGCGGGTAAACGGAATCTTTGATCGACGATTGGAACTCACGGAGGTTGAGCACCTTTGCTGCGTAGTCGTCAACGTCAGCATTGACGATGCGGCCCACGCTTTCTGACTTGCCGGAACCACGGCCCCCGATGATAACGATAAATCGTTTTGGGCGGGTCAATACCGGCTCCATGACTTCGGGGATCGTCACGGTGTGCGGCTCGGTTGTTTCCACCCAGCGACGGCCCACGCGCTTAATATTCTTGACGTGGATCGGCATGAAGTCAGACGGGCGATAGATACCGAAAACCGTTTGGGTGTGCGTTTCGATATGGCGCGCCCTAGCCTCTGCCTGGTTCGTCCGGCGCATAATGTCTTTGAGGTTACGCCCCATTCCTGATCATCCTCTCAATGCCCCATAGCGTGCGCACCACGATCATTTCAATGGCGTATGCCTGGTACTCGTCGTTATCAAGATCCCATTGCTGCCCGCGTGATCGGAAAATGCTGTTAAGCGTGTGGATCGCCTCATGCGCCACCCGCCCTGCCACTATGGCTGGATCGGCGTCCATCTTCACACTGAGGACGGCAAGATCCCAATTGTCCGGGGTTTGGTATGGCTGGAAGCTGGCACCGTAAGGGCGTCCGTCTTCCAGGTCTGGCAGGATATCGCGGATCGCGTCGAAGTCTTCCAGAAGATGCACGACAAGCTGCACCCGCCAGGGGTGCAATTCGTAGACGTAAA